>ERZ761602.2919-NODE-2919-length-25450-cov-5.573971_pt1 | contig 25450 bp, 12 predicted proteins | sample MGYA00512165_ERZ761602 | MGnify/ENA primary metagenome ERZ761602 (study PRJEB28899, sample SAMN02445085) | bioreactor sludge metagenome | biome: EBPR sludge; isolation source: Thorneside wastewater treatment plant | place: Australia: Brisbane, Thorneside...
GAGCCGCTCCACCCGCTCGACTTGGAGATCCGGCAGCAGGCGCGGCAGGGAGCCGTCGCGGATCGCCGCGCCGAAATGCGCGAGCGTGTGCAGCAACGTCGCGGGTTCCAGCACCGGCACCAGATCGTACGTCCAGATCCGCCGAGCGCCGCAGAGGAAGAGTCCGAGGGGCACGATCGGCCAGGACCCCGTGCCCAGCTCGAGCGCGGCGAAACCCCCGGCCGGGATCCGGCCGAAACGGCGCAGGTGCGCGAGGTGCCGCCGGCAGCAGCCCAGCTTGGTCTCGAACGTCGCGTTGCTGGCGAAGTACCCGCGGGTCACATGGCGCTGCAGGAGAGCGTTCCACCGGTGGCTTTGGGGCAGCCAGGACAGGGTGCGGTGGACCGCGGACTTGAGCTTCCAACTGGCCATGGCAGACGGCGTCAGCCGGTCACGGCGGCGGTCCGGGCGGCCGGAGGAGGAGCCGCGGTTGCCTCGCGCGCGCTCATGCGCCGCTCGAGTTCGTGGGCGAGCTGCCGGACGCAGGGCTCCACCAGCATGGCGTGCGGATTTACCGGCAGCTCGAGGATGTCGAGCCCGCCGTGCGCCAGATCGCCCCAGCCGAGTTTCGGATCCGGGTAGAACTTGTAGTTCACCTGGGGCTTCACGAGCGTCAGGCGCCCGGCGTAGGGCAGCGGCAGATACGCATCGGCGGCGTGGTCGTTCACCGCCTGCACGAGCGCCTCGGCGCCGGAGGTCGCGCGGGCGGCGCCGGCCGGCCCGTCGATGCGGGGCTGGAGCCGGAGAAGGCTCGCGAGCTCGCCGTCGCGGGCGAGCCGGCCCTTTTCCGCCAGATAGCGCCACATGTGGCGCGGGCTGAGTCGGAGTAGGTTGAGCAGGTGGAACTTCACCTTTTCGGCGATCAGGCCGACGGCTCCGGGCTTGAGGGCGCGGCTGAAGTTGTAGGTGTCGAGCAGCGCCACGAGGCCGACCTCCTCGCCCGCCTGGCGCAACTGCTGCGCCATCTCGTAGGCGATCGTGCCGCCGAGGCAGTAACCGCCGAGATGATACGGCCCGTGCGGTTGCACCTGCCGGATTTCCGCGAGGTAGGCGGCCGCCATCGCGCCGATCGTGGCCAGCGGCGGGGTGCGGCCGTCGAGGCCGCGCGACTGCAGGCCGTAGAGGGGCCGCCCCGGCGCGAGGTGCGCGGCGAGGGCGCGGTAGAGCAGGACGTTCCCGCCGGCGCCATGAATGAGGAAGAAGGGCGCCTCCCGGCCCTCGGGCTTGATCGGGACCAGCGAGCTCCAGTCGCTGCCGCCGGCGGCGCCGCCTTCCAGCACGGCCGCCAGCTGCTCGACCGTGGGCGCCCGGAAGAGGGTCGCGAGCGGCAGCTTTTGTCCCAGGTCGCGCTCGATGCGGGCGAACACCGAAACGGCCAGCAGCGACTGGCCGCCGAGGTCGAAAAAGTTGTCGCGGATTCCGATCCGCTCGACGGACAGAACCTCCCGCCAGATGCGCACCAGCGTCTCCTGCACCGGGGTGGCGGGCGCGAGGTATTCGTCGGCCAGCTCCTCGATGCGGGGGGGCGGCGGCGGCAGCGCGGCGCGGTCGAGCTTGCCCTCGGGCGTGCGCGGCATCCGCTCCAGCCAGATCCAGCGGGCCGGCCGCATGTAGTCCGGCAGCCGCTCGCGGACGAGTTGGCGGAGGCTGCGGGTGAGTTCCTTCTCGTCGCCGGATTCCCCGCCGGGTTTCGCCGGTGCGAGGTAGGCGACGAGACCGCCGCCGCCCGGCAGCTCGGGCCGCAGCGCGACCGCCACGTTTCCGACCGCCGGGTGCTGGCGCAGCACGGCTTCCACCTCTCCGAGTTCGACGTGGCAGCCGCGCACCTTGACCTGCAGGTCGCGGCGCCCGAGGAACTCGATCCCGCCGTCGGTGCGCCGCCGCGCGCGGTCGCCGGTGCGGAAGAAGCGGCGGCCGGCGGCGTCGATGATGAATTTCTGCGCCGTGAGCTCGGGCCGGGCACGATAGCCCCGCGCCAGTCCGGCGCCGCCGATCAGGATCTCGCCCGGCACGCCGACGGGCACGGGCTGGAGCGCGTCGTCGACGAGCCGGAGCACGGTGTTCCGGATCGGCCGTCCGATGGACAGGTCCTGGTCGGCCAGCATGTGCCGGGCGGTGGACCAGACCGTGGTTTCCGTCGGGCCGTAGAGATTCCACACCTCTGCGCCGCAGCGACGGAGTTCGCGCGCGAGGTCCGCGGTCATCGCTTCGCCGCCTGACAACAGCCGCAGGCTGGGCTCCCCGCGCCAGCCGGACTTGAGCAGCATCCGCCAGGTCGAGGGCGTGGCCTGGACGACGGTGACACCCGCGGTGGCAATCAGCTCCTGCAGCGCCGCCGGATCGGAGGCGGCCGCGCGGGGCGCGATCACCGCCCGGGCGCCAACGGTCAACGGCACCAGCAGCTCGAGCACGGAGATGTCGAAAGACACGGGGCTGAGCGCGAGCACGCGGTCGCGCGGCGTGAACCCTGGGTCGCGCTGCATCGCGAGGATGAAGTTCACGACCGCCCGGTGCGGGATCTCGACCCCCTTGGGCTGGCCGGTGGAGCCGGAGGTGAAGATGACGTAGGCCAGCCGTTCGGGATCGTCCGCGGCGGGCGGCAGGAACGTTCCCGGATTTCCTCCCGCCGCCAGGTCGGTATCGAGCGAAACGGTGCGCCACGGCCCCGCGGGCACCGCGGCCGCCAGCGCGGCCTGCGTCACGACCGCGGCGACGCCGGCGCCGTGCAGGATGTCGGCAAGGCGCTGCACGGGGAACTCCGGCGCGACCGGTACGTAGGCCGCGCCGGTCGCGAGCACGCCCAGCATCGCCGCCGGCAGGTTCGCGCCGCGTTCCAGGAGCAGGCCGACGGTGGCGCCGGGACCGATCCCAAGTCCCTGCAGATGGCGGGCGAGGTCCCTCGCGCGCGCGCCGAGCTGCGCGTAGGTCATCGGCCCCCGTTCGTCCACGATTGCGATGGCTGCGGGGGTGCGGCGCACCTGCGCCGCAATGAGGTCATGCACGCCGAGCTGGGCCTCGCCGGGAACGGATTCCGGGGGCGGCGCGATGAGGTCCCCGCCGCCGGCCGCTTCCGGCAGCAACGGCAGGTTCGCGATCGCGTCGTCCGGCCGCGTCACCACGCGCTGCAGCAACGCCAGGAATCCCGCGAGCCAGGCTTCGATGACCGCCGGGTCGAAGAGGTGGGTGTTGAAGTCACACTCCACGCGCAGCGCCGGCGTCTCCTCGATCAGATTGAACCCGAGGTCGTACTGGAACCAGTGGCGCGGGCCGCTCTTCACCCGATGCGCCAGCCCGGCGAAGCGGACCTTCGTCATCGCGGGGTCGAGGTTGAAGAGCACCGAGACGAGCGGCATCCGGCTCGGGTCGCGCGGCACGTTGAGCTTCAGTGCGAGCTGGCCGAAGGTGTAGTTCCAGTTTTCCTGCGCATCGAGGACGGCGTCCCAGGTCTGCTGCAGCAAAGCCGAGAAGGGCGCGGCCGGATCGATCTGGGCGCGCAGCGGCAGGATGTTGGCGCACTGTCCGACGAGCAGCGGCAGCCCGAGCGGGCCCTGTGCCGCGAAGGGCACGCCGACCACGAGGTCGCGGGCGCCGCTCAGACGGTGCAGCCACGCCTGGAACGCGGCGAGCAGGAGGGCGAACGGGGAGCCGCGCCGCTGCTGGGCGACCGTCTTCAGGGCCTGGTGCAGCGCGGCGTCGATGATCACCTCGCGGCGCGTCGCCGCGACGGTGCGGACCGGCGGGCGCGGGGCCGAGGGCAGTTCCAACGGCGGCGGCAGGCGGGCGAACCGCGACGCCCAGAAATCGGCGCAGGTCCGGGCGGCGACGCTCTCCCGCTGCTGCTGCTGCCAGAGGGCGAAGGCGCGCATCGGCGGCGCCGGCGGCAGCGCGAGCGTCCGGCCCTCGACCGCGGCGGAATAGAGCGCGCCGAGTTCCTCGAGCACGACGAAGTGCGACCAGCCGTCGCACACGATCATCTGCACGGCGAGGACGAGCTGGTGGCGCGTGGCGGAGAAGCGGAGCAGGCGGCAGGCCACCAGCGGCCCGAGCGTGAGGTCGAGGATCCGCCGGCTCTCCCGTTCGACGATGGCGGCGGCGTGGGCGGCGGCCGCCTCGGGCGCGAGCGCGCTCAGGTCCTCGACGGGCAGCGGCAGGTCGGGTTCGGCGCGCACCCGCACCTCGGTGCCGTCGGCGCTGAACGCGCACCGCAGGCCTTCGTGCCGGCGCCCGACTTCGGTGAGCGCGCGCTGGAGCGCACCAGGATCGAGCGGGCCCTCGAGCTCGAGGATCGTGCACGCGTGGTGCGGGCCTGCCGCCTCGGGGCTCATCTGCGCGCCGAGCCACATCTCGCGCTGGCCGTCGGCGAGCGGAAAGCGGTCCGAGGTGACGTCCGCGGCCGGCGCGGCCGGCAGGGGCGCCGGAGCCAGGGACGCCCCCGGCACGGCGACCGGGGCGGGAAGGAAGCCCGCCTCTTCGAGTTCGAGCGTCCCGGCCTTGAAGGCGGCGATGACGGTGTCGACATCCTCGTCCGTGTGCGCGGCCGTCAGATAGCACGGGAAATTCTCGAGCAGGAAGATGCCGCGTTCCCGCAGATGATACGCGAGCAGGTGCCCGTGCTTGTGGTCCTCGTGCACGCGCACGAACATCTGCGAGCAGAAATGCGGCATCCGGATCGGCGTGCCGCGTTCGACGAAGAAGGCGTCGACGGTGCCCGCCAGCCGCGCCGCGCGGGCGTTGATCGAATCCCAGAAACCCGGCGGCTGCGCCTTCAGGAAGGTGAGCACCGCCCGCGCGGCCGCGATCGCCAGGGGATGCCGGACGAACGTGCCGGCGAAGAAGGTGACGCCCTTCTCGGGGAACGAGTCGTCGCCGTAACGCCACGTGCCGCCGTCGAACGTGTCCATGTACTGCGCCTTGCCCGCGACCACGCCGATCGGCATGCCGCCGCCGACGACCTTCCCGTAGGTGGCGAGGTCGGCCTTGACCCCGAAGAGGCCCTGCGCGCCTTGCGGGCCATCGCGCAGGCCGGTGATGACCTCGTCGAAAATCAGGATGACGCCGGTGGCGGTCGTGAGCCGGCGCAGCGTGTGCAGGAACGCGACCGGCTGGAACTCCGGCCGGCGGCTCTGGACCGGCTCGACGAGCACCGCGGCGATCTCGGAGGCGTGGCGCTCGATGTACGCGAGGGCGGCGTCGCTGCCATAGTCCAGCACCACCATGTCCTGGACCGCACGGGTGGGGATGCCCGGTGCGAGCGGCAGCGTGCGATAACCGCTCGCGGCGCCCAGCCCGCGCACGAGCACCTCGTCGAAATTGCCGTGGTAGTCGCGGGCGAACGTCACGATCTTGTCGCGCCCGGTGACGGTGCGCGCCAGCCGCATGGCGGCGTACACCGCCTCCGACCCCGTGTTCACGAAGCTGGCGCGTTCGTTGTCGGTCAGCTCGCAGAACAGGCGAGCCGCCTCGCCGGCGAGCGGCGTCTGCGGCCCGACCTCGATGCCGCGGTCGAGCTGCTCGCGGAGTGCCTGCCGGACGAACGCGGGCGAATGGCCGAGAAAATTGGGGCCGAAGCCATTGAGCAGGTCGATGTACTCGTTGCCGTCGAGGTCCCGCAGACGGGCTCCTTCCGACCACTCCACCACGATGGGATAGCACATCTCCTTCCAGTGGCGGTTGAAGCCGGCGGCGGTGCGCGGGTCCGCGTGCCAGGCGCGATGTTCCTGCGTGTGCGCCTTGGAGCGGGCAGTCCGGCGGGTATAGCGGGCGATCAGCGCGTCGAGATGACGGCGCTGGCGGTCGGAGAGTTCGGGCTCGCCGGCCCGCGGCGTCACCGCAGCCGGGCCGAACCCCTGGAGGGGCAACGCCGCCGCGGGCGGTGCCGCCGGACCGGGCGCGGGAGGTGCGAGGGGGCTGAAGGATCCGGCCGGGGCGCTGACCGGCGCGGCCGGCGCGGCGACCCCGCCCGCCTCGCGGGCCATCAACTCGGTGAGCAATTGATGCTGCCGGCTGATCAACTCCCACTGCTGGCGGAGCCGCTCCGGCAGGGATTGCGCGGCTGCCGGAACTTCCGTGGGAGCGATGGCAGCCGCGGGCGGGACCGGGCTCGCGGGCGCCGCGGGAGCATCGGGGGGCAGATGCGTGTCGAGGTGACGGGCGAGCTGTTCGACCGTCGCGAGTTCCTTGCTCAGCTGGCGGAAGGTCACGCGCACGGCGAAGCGGCGGACCAGCTCCTGGCTCACCTGCGTGAGCAGCAGCGAATCATAGCCCAGCTCGACGAGCGACGCACGATCGTCGGTGATCTCGAGGCCGGAGAGTCCGAAGAGCGTCTCCCGCACCTCGCGGGTGAGCCGCTGGAGCCGGCTGGCCGTGGCGACCGTGGCGACGTTTTCCACCTTGGGGGGTGGCGTGCCTGCGGGGTGCGAAACGGGCGCCGGTTCCGGCGCGCCGCCGGGCGGCGTCACCGGCGCCGCGAGGTTCGCGGTCTCGGCGACGCGGGCCGCTTCGACCCAGTGGCGCTTGCGCTCGAAGGGGTAGGTGGGCAGGGCCACGCGCCGGCGCTCCTCGCCGGCGAAAAACGCCTCCCAGTCCGGCGTCGCGCCGGCGCTCCACAGCCGGCCGAGCGTGGCGAGCAGGGTGCTGCGGTCCAGGGCGGGATCCGGATTCGGCGCGAGCGAACCGAGGACCAGGGCGTCGGCGGGCGCGGCGGGGTGCTGGCGAACGCACTGCGCGAGCGACTGCCCCGGCCCCACTTCCAGCAGGATCCGGCCGGGCTCGGACAACACGGTTCCCAGCGCCTCCACGAATCGCACCGGCTGGCGCAACTGCCGCGACCAGTAACCGTCGGCGAAATCCGCGGCCGTCATCCACCGTCCGGTGCAACTCGACGCCCAGGGCACGACCGGCGCGCGGGCGGAGACGCGGCGCTCCGCGGCCGCGAATTCCGCCAGCATCGGGTCCATCATCGCCGAATGAAAGGCGTGGGACGTCGCGAGCGGACGGGCGGCGATCCGGCGCCGTTCGAGCTCCGCGGCCAGTGCCGCCACCGCGTCGGCCGGACCCGACACCGTGCAGAGTTTCGGGCTGTTGATCGCGGCCAGGGCGACGCCGTGGGGCAGCAGGCTGGCCAGGGCGTCGGCGTCCAGCCGTACCGCGAGCATCGCGCCGGACGGCAGTCCCTGCATCAGGCGCGCGCGGGTCGCGAGCAGGTCGAGCGCCTCCGGCAGCGTCAGGCTCTCGGCCAGGACGGCGCAGACATATTCGCCCACGCTGTGCCCGACCAGCGCGGCGGGCTGGATGCCCCAGGAGAGCCACAGGCGCGCGAGCGCGTACTCGACGGTGAACAGCAGCGGCTGCGCGAACGCCGTCTGCTGGATCCGCGCGCGGGCCGCCGCGATGTCGTCGTCTGCCGGATACAGGGTGGCGCGCAGATCGGCGCCGAGCTGCGGCTCGAGGCGGGCGAGGCAGTCGTCGACCGCGGCGCGGAAGACCGGCTCCGTCTCGTAGAGCTGGCGTCCCATGCCGGTGTGCTGGGCGCCCTGGCCCGGGAAGAGGAAGACCACCGGGCCGGGGCGATCCGGCGCCGGAACCGCCGCCGCGGCCTTGGCGGCGCGCAGTTGCGCGATCGCGTCCGCGCGATCGCGCGCCACCAGGGCGCGGCGGAAGGGAAAGGCGCGCCGGCCGACCGCGAGGGTGTAGGCCGCGTCGGCGAGCGCCAGGTCGGGCGCGTCGGCGAGGGCGTCCGCGAGGTTGCCGGCCATCGCCGCGAGCGCCGGAGCGCTGCGGGCCGAGAGCAGGAGCAGCGGATCGGGCCGCGCCGGGGCGGCGGGAGCGGGGGCGGGAGCCTCCTCGACGATGACGTGGGCGTTGGTGCCGCCGACGCCGAAGGCGCTGACGCCGGCGCGGCGGGGTTCCGCGCCCCGCGGCCAGGCCAGCGGCTGCGCCACGGGAAAGAAGGGGCTGCCCGCGAAATCGATCCGGGGATTCGGAGCCTGGAAATGCAGGAGCGGCGGGATGAGCCCGTGCTGCAGTTGGAGCACGGTCTTGATCAACCCGGTGGCGCCGGCGGCGACGTCGAGGTGGCCGATGTGCGTCTTGGCGGTGCCGAGGGCGCAGAAGCCGTTGCGCCGCGCGCCGCCGCTGCGGAACGCGCTGGTGAGGGCGGCCACCTCGATCGGATCGCCGAGCGGCGTGCCCGTGCCGTGGGCCTCGACGTAGCTGATGGATTCCGGGGTGACGCCCGCGGCGGCGTGCGCCATGGCGATCACGTCGGCCTGCGCCTGGACGCTCGGGGCCGCGTAGCCGATCTTGGTGGAGCCATCGTTGTTGACGGCCGAGCCGCGGATGACCGCCAGCACGGGATCGCGCGCGGCGAGGGCATCGGCCAGCCGCTTGAGCAGCACGACCGCGACGCCGTGGCCGAAGACCGTGCCGCACGCGCCGGCGTCGAAGGTGCGGCAGGTGCCGTCCGCCGACACCATCGCCTCCTCCTCGTAGAGATAATCGCGGCGCTGGGGGAAGCTGATCGAGGCGCCACCGGCGAGCGCCATGTCGCACTGGTAGGTGAGCAGGCTCGTGCAGGCCTGGCTGACCGCCACGAGCGAGGTGGAGCAGGCGCACTGCACCGCCATGCTCGGACCGCGCAGGTTGAGCTTGTACGAGATGCGGGTGGGCAGGAAGTCCTTGTCGTTGCCCGTCATCACCTGGTAGGCGCCGACCTGGTAGTTGCCCGCGAAGTTCGCGGCGAAGGCGCGGTCCCGGCAGAGATTGTTGAGCAGGTAGGTATTCAGGCTCAGGCCGGCGTACACGCCGATGAGGCCGGGATACGCCGCCGGATCGTAGCCGGCCGCCTCGACCGCCTCCCACGCGCATTCGAGGAAGAGCCGGTGCTGCGGGTCCATGAGCTCCGCCTCGCGCGGCGTGATGCCGAAGAAGGCGGCATCAAACTCGTCCACCGCCGCGAGCACGCCGCGCGCCGCGACGAACTTCTGCCCGGCCGCGCGGGCGGCGGGGGTGGCCGCCGAGAACTCGAGTTCGTGCGGCTGGAAGCGGGACACGGTTTCCACCCCGCCGACCAGGTTGCGCCAGAATTCCGCGATGTTCCGGGCCCCGGGGAAGCGGCCGGACATGCCGACGATGGCGATGCCATCCAGGCTATTCGGGTCGGGCGACGACATGGCTGGGGCGGCTCGCACGCCGGGCGGCCAGCGCGGCGCGCTGGAGCCGGGCCCGCTGACCCGCGTCGGGACCGGCGGGAGCGGGGGCGGGGGAACCGAGATGCGCGGCAAGCCGGCGCAGGGTGGGATGGGCGAACAGGTCGGTGATCGGGAACTCGCGGTCGAGCGCCTGTTGCAGGGCCGCGTGCACGCGCGCAACCTGGATCGAGCTGCCGCCCAGGTCGAAGAAGTTGTCGTCGCGGCCGGCCTCGATGCCGCCGAGCGCGTCGCGCCAGAGCGCGCGTATCCGTGATTCCAGTTCGCCGGCCGCGGCGGCCGCCGGAGTGCCGGCGGCGGACTCGGGGCGCCCCGCGAGCGCGCGGCGGTCGACCTTGCCGTTGGGCGAAAGCGGAAGGGCGGGCAGGCACTCGATGGTCGGGGGCACCATGTACTCGGGGAGGAACGCCTGGGCCCGTGCCTTGAGCGCGGCGGAGTCGGCGACCCGGCCGGGGTGCGCGGTGACGAAGGCCGCCAGCCGCGGTTCGCCCCCCGGAAGGGTCGGCGGGCGCACGATCACGACCGCCTCGCGCACCTCGGGCACCGCGGCCAGCACGGCTTCGATCTCGGGCAGCTCGATCCGGTAGCCGCGGATCTTCACCTGCTGGTCGAGGCGGCCGAGGAACTCGAGGACGCCGTCAGGCAGCAGCCGCGCCTGGTCGCCGGTGCGATACACGACGGGGCCCTCGAGGCCAGGCAGCGCGTTCGGCACGAACTTCCGCGCGGTGAGCGCAGGATCGCCGACGTAGCCCGCCCCGACGCCGATGCCGCCCACGATCAGCTCGCCGGGGGTGCCGGGCGGGCAGGGTGCCAGGTGCTCGTCGACGATCGCGAGCTGCACTCCGTCGATGGGACGGCCCAGCGGGATGAAGGGGTACGCGTCGAGTGTCGCACGATCGAAACGGTGGCAGCCGCAGATGTCGCTGCACTCGGTCGGCCCGTAGGTGTTGGCCACCTGCGCATGGCAGCCGGCGGACTGCAGCCACGGCCGGAGGCGGGCCGCCGAAATCGGTTCCCCGCCGAGGACCACGTGCCGCAGCGAGGAGAGGCCGTGCCAGGTCGATGCCACCGGCGTCTCGATCAGCGGATAGAACGCGCTCGGCGTGCAATTGAGCAGCGTGATGGCGTGGCGCGAGATCAGCTCGCGTTGCAGCGCCACGTCGTACGGCCCGGTCGGGCAGAGGTGTACCGCGCCGCCGCCCAGCAGCGGGGCGAACAGGTTCTTCTGCGTGAGATCGAAGCCGAGGGCGCTGACCACCAGCGCGCGGTCGCCGGCGCCGAGGCCGAATTCGCGGCGGTACCAGCGGACGAGATTCGCAAAGCCCCGGTGGCGCACGGCGGCGCCTTTCGGCTGTCCGGTGGAGCCCGATGTGAAGATCACGTAGATGGGATCGTCGGGGCCGACGGCGACGCCCGGGCTCGCCTCCGGCTCGCACGCCAGATCCGCGGCCTCCGTATCCAGCAGGACGCGCATCGTGGCCGGTGAAAGCTCGAGGTGCCCGGCCAGCAGCGAGTGTGAGACCACCGCGCCGAGCCCGAGCGAAGCGGCCATGTGCGCGAGCCGGTTGCGGGGGTATGCGGGATCGAGCGGCACGTAGGCGGCACCCGCCTTCAGCGTCCCGTAGATCGCCACGAGCGCGTCGAGCGAACGCGGCAGCAGAATCCCCACGTACGAACCGACGCCGATGCCCGCCGTGCGCAGCCGGTGCGCGAGCTGATTCGCGCGGACGTCGAGCTGACGGTAGGACAGCGTCGCCGCTCCCGCCTGCACCGCGAGCGCATCCGGAGTCAGGGCCGCCTGCCGCTCAAACTGCCGGTGGACGCAGTCTGCTTCGACGGACGGGGGATGGGAATCGATGTTCATCCGCTCAGAAGGGAAGACACGGCAGTGCGATGGCCGTAGAGTCCGCCCGGGCCGGCGGCGGGGGAAGGATGTCCGGGAAGTCAGTCATGGGCAGCGCTCTGTAGGTAGAAGGCCCTATTTTTGTCGCTGTTGGCCATGCTGTTCTGCTGCGTAATTTCTCTTAGGTCGAATCGGGAAATTACGGATGCAATCGGCCCGACCTGCAGGCTAATGGCGGCTCCGCGCAATCTGCCCGTCAGATGTGCAATTAAGCTGCATGCTCAAACGAATTAAGTGATCGCACGAGCCCCACCGTCGCCTGCGTTCGAGCCGGTTTGTGGCCCGCTTGGGACAGCGTGAGCTTGCTCGACTGCGGCGCGCCCGGCGCCGGAGTCGCATTGCAGAAAGACCCTAGAAATGCTCTGCCTCGCCGTGGGCGAGGTCAGCGGAGACTTTCGCTGGCGTTCAAGGGGTGCGAAGCCGCCAAGCGAGGTGGGTGAGCGCCTTGAACATCGTGGCCTGGCCCCAGTGAAAGTACGGGGTGCGCGCCGTCAGCACCGGATATTTCCGATAGTAGAAATAACCGGTGCGATCCTGGAAATGGGCGATCGTCCAGGCCGCAACTTTTCGGGCCATGGGCAGCGCCTCCGGGTCTCGGTCGGAAAAAAGGCAGAAGGTGTCGATTGCCTGGGCCGCGCACTGGATGTCCACCGGAAAGGTCCGGTTGTGATAGTAGCGGGGCCGGCCGGAGGGTTCGAAGAAGACGGACTTGAAGTACGCGTAGCCGCGATCGAGCTGGGGCTGGAAGGTCGTGTCCCGCGTCGCGTCGATGAATCGGCGGATACTGTCGAGGTTGTAGCCGGTGTGAAAGTTGTCGACCCAGTGGTACTGCGGCTCCTCGCCGTACCACCAGGCCCCGTCAGGGAGCTGGCGGGCGCAACTGTATTCGACCGCGGCGCGGGCGAGGTCGAGGTAGGCGGCGTTGGGGCGGTGGTAAGCCGTGCGCGCGAGCAGGGCCGCGCCGAGCAGGCTCGAGTTGTGGACCGAGCATTGCTCGTCGCCGGTGTAGCTCAGGCAGGTGCCGCGGGACGTCTCCTCGCGGGGAAGCGTGAGGATCCAGCGGCAGATGCTGTCCGCGAGATCGAGGTGCGCCGGATCCCGCCACTCCTCGTACGCTTCGAGGCAGGCCTGCCCGATCAATCCCGACCACACGATGGTCGGCGTGTGCGCCTTCATCCGGCCGCTGCGCGCGGAGAAGTCGAAATGGTTGCCCCAGCAGTGCCCGGCGTGGCCGCGCTCCCGTGCCTGGTCGAGCCAGTCGAGGCACTCGCGCGCCCGCGCGGCCGCGGTCGCATCGCCGGTCGCTCGGTGCAGCATGACGTAGCCCCAGGCCATGAACCCGCGGCCCTTGGTCGATTCCTGTGGACGCACGCCGACGAGCGGGCGGACGTTGAAGGGAGCTTTCCAGATGGCCTGCTGCAGCACGCGTTCGCCGAGCAGCGTGCCGAACGTGAGCGGGCGGAGAAACGACGTCAGTCCGTCGCCCGGATCGTAGCCGCGGAACTTCCGCTGCTCGACCCAGGCCTGCACCCGCCGGGCGCTGGCGAGCACTTCGGCGGACGACAGCGCGGGGGCCTCCTCGGGACGACTCGTTGACAGCGTTGCGGGCACGTCCGTGGAATGGATCGAAGGTGAAATTCGGCAAGCCGAGAGAGCGTGGGGCGGCGAGTCGCGTCCGAGGCATCGCCACGGCGGTGCGGCTCGGTTGCGCGCTGGCCGCGGCCGCCGTCGCCGCTTCGGCTTCGCCGGCGGAGATCGTCGTGCTCAATGATGACGGCGCGTGGAACTGGCTGCAGGACGAACGCGTCGTGGTCGCGGGCGACCGGCTGGTCGTGGCGTCCGTCGCGATGGGTTGCCGCGATCCCGATCGCGAAGGCGCCGTCGAGGTGGTCTCGCGCGATCTCAACACGGGTGAGCTGGTCCGATTCACGCTGCATCGCGAGGCCGATCCCCTGCAGCGGGCGCGCTGGCGCGACGATCACAGTTGTCCGGCGCTGCTCGTCCGCCCCGACGGACGGATCGTCGCCCTCTATGGCCGGCACGGTCAGGACGAACAGTTTCGCTATCGGATCACCCGGGCGCCCGGGGATGTGTCCGCCTGGAGCGAGGAACGTCTGCTCGCGAGTCCCGCCGGTTCGCGGGTGGCATTCCCCAACCTCGTGCATCTCGCCGGCGAAAACTCCGGCCGCGGCCGGACGTACGCCTTCTATCGCGGGATCGGCAACCGCCTGATGCCGTCCTGGGCGCGGTCCGACGATGACGGGGAAACGTGGACGGTGGGGGACATTTTCCTCCGCCTGCCCGAGCGCGTGACGCCGTACGTGAAGTACGCGGGCGATGGTCGCGCGGCGGTGCACGTGGCGTTCACCGACGGGCACCGGCTCGACTTCAACAACGGCGTCTACCACGTCGTCTACCGCGACGGCGCCTGGTGGGACGCGGCCGGCGCGCGGCTGGGCACGTTCGCCGAGCCGCTGGCCGTGCGGGAGCGGCTGACGCCGGTGTTCCGCGCCAACGCCGACAGCGTCGCGATGATCAGCGACCTCGCGCTCGACCGCGAGGGCAGGCCGCACCTCGTGTATTCGGTGCAGATGGACACGCGCCGGCGGCGCCCGCGGCCGGTGGGGGCGGACCACCGTTATCGCTACGCGCGCTGGACCGGCGGCGCGTGGCGCGACCAGGAGATCGCGCATGCGGGCGGCGAGGTGCACGCGGTGGCCGACGACGACTGCACCGGATTGGCGGCGCTCGATCCGCAGGACGTGAATGTCGTCTATATCTCGACCAACGCCGATCCGGTGACGGGCGCGCCGCTGGTCAGCCGAGCGGATGGCAGGCGGCACTGGGAAATCTTCCGCGGCGTGACGGGGGACGCGGGCGCGACGTGGTCGTGGCGCGCCGTGACGCGGGATTCGGCCGTCGATCACCTGCGTCCCGTGGTGCCGGTCACACGGGGCCGGCCCGCCCCGGTCGTCTGGCTGCGCGGCGAGATGCGGCTTCCGAAGGACTACGATCTGGAGATCGTGATGGCGGCGGATGCCGCAAAGTAGGCCCGGTCCTCCCTCGGAGCGCGGCCGTCCCCGGCCGCATCCGGGCGGTTGTTCCCGCTCACGTCGGTTCCGGGAGCACGATCCGCACGTGCACGCACGCGAGCCGTTCGAGCATCCGGTATTCGCCGCGGAGCGGCCACCAGTCGTAGAGATAAATCTCCAGCGGCCGCCACATGGCGACCCAGCCGCCAATGGTGAGGCTTTCCTTCACGAGGTTCGGCAGCGCGGCCAGGCGGAGCGTGGCGAGCAGTTCGCCGAGCGCGAGACAGCCGCCGAGGAAGAGCAGGCCGACGAGCAGGCTCATCCGGCCGCGTCGCATCAACTGGCGGAACTCCCGCTGTTTCATCGCGGCCCGCGTGGCGAAGTAGTTTCGGATCGCGTCCTCGACTTCGGCGAGCCGGCCGGGCTTCGGGACCGTTTCGAGGTGGAGGACGAGTTCGATCGTGTCGCCGGGCGGGGCCTCGCGGGCCCAGTTGACGATGAACTCCTCGGCGTCGGCATCGAGATCGCGGTCGTGGAAGGGCGACGGGTCGAAGGAATTGAAGAGTTGGGAGAGCTCGCGCAGGCGCAGCCGGATGGCAACCGTCGGAGTGGCAGGCATGGGGCGAGGAGAACGGGTTTGCCCGGAGGGAACGAGGGGATTCGCCGGCGGCGTCGCGGTTGCGCGGCCGCGGCTTTCGTGCAGCAGTTCGCGCATGTTCGTGCAACTGCTCGGAGGGATCGGCCTGTTTCTGCTCGGCATGCTGCTCATGACCGACGGATTGAAGACGGCGGCGGGCTCCGCGCTGCGTCGCGTGCTGGTGCGGTTCACCGACCGGCCGCCGCTCGCGTTCGCCTCGGGCCTTTCGCTCGCCGCGCTGGTGCAGTCGTCGAGCGCCACGACCCTCGCCACCATCGGCTTCGTGAGCGCCGGGCTGCTGCCGTTCGCGTCCGCCGTCGGCGTCGTCGTCGGCGCCAGCGTGGGCACGACGACGACCGGCTGGATCGTGTCACTGCTGGGCCTGAAGCTGAGCGTGGGCCAGGCGGCCATGCCGCTGGTGGGGATCGGCGCGCTGGTGCGCCTGCTCCTGCGCGACCGCGCGGCGGCGGCGGGCCTCGCGCTGGCGGGCTTCGGGCTGATGTTCGTGGGTCTCGACACGCTCCAGCAGGGCATGGGCGCGCTCGCCGGCCGCCTCCAGCCGGAGCACCTGCCGGCACCCGGGCTCGGCGGACGGCTCCTGCTGGTCTTCGGCGGCCTGGTCTTCACCGTGATCGTGCAGTCTTCCAGCGCCGCCATCGCGACGACGATCACGGCTTTCCACGCCGGCACCGTGAACCTCGAGCAGGCGCTCGCGCTCGTGATTGGCGCCAGCATCGGGACCACGTTCACCTCGGCGGTCGCGACGATCGGGGGCAGCGTGGCGGCGCGGCGGACCGGCCTGGCGCACGTGCTCTTCAATGTGCTCGCCGGCATCCTGGGCTTCGTGCTGGCGCCCCTGGCCGCCGACCTGCTGCCGCGCTTTGGCGCCGGCGGTGACGGCCCCCACGGCGCGCTTGGGCTGGCGGCGTTTCACACCGCGTATTCTCTCGCCGGCGCCCTGCTCGTGCTGCCGGTGGTGCCGCATTTCCTCGCCGCGCTGGTGCGGCTGGTGCCGGAGCGAGGTCCCGCGCTGACGCGGCACCTCGACGCCTCGCTCCGGGAGGTGCCCGAGGTCGCGGTGGAGGCGCTGCGGCGCACCCTCGTGGAGTGCACCGCCGTCCTGCTCGGACTGGTCCGGGCGCGGTTGCAGCGGGGCGCGGCGCCCGCGCCGGGCTCGCTGGTGGAACTGCAGGCCGCCTTGCGCGAGGCGCGGACTTTCCTCGGCCGCATCCCGCCCTTCCTCGCTCCGGCGGGCGGCCCAAGCCCGCGCCTCGGCGTGGTCCACGCGCTCGATCACCTCGACCAGTTTGCGTTCGATCTCGCCACGCTGCCGGGCGCCCCGGCTGACGTCGCCGACGACCGCGTCGCGGCCGTGCGCGAGCAGCTCACCGCGCTGGTCGACCACGCCGATGACTGGCTGCAGGGCCGGGCGGCGACGGCGCCGGCGGGGGAGGCGCGGGCACTTTCGGCCCGGATCGCCGAGCGGCGGCGCAGCGACCGCGAGATGCTGCTGGCGGCGACGGCGCGCGGCGACGTGACGCCCGACTTCACGGCGGCGGCGCTCGACGCCGTGCGCTGGATGGACAGCGCGGCCTATCACACCTGGCGCATCGTGCACCACCTGGCCGCGACCGACAGCGTGCTGCCGGCGGCGGATGCGCGCGCGCCCGTGTGAGCGTTTGCGGCCGGTTATACTGGCCAGCCCGGGGAGCCGCCGGCACGCTGGGTGCGTCATGGCGACGAAGACTTCCGCGAAGACCCGGCCGGCCCGGGCGGGCAGCGAGCACGGCCGCGCGACGGAGCCGCCGTGGCATCAGCTCGCCTCCGAGGAGGTCGTGCGCCTGCTGGACGCGGACCTGCGGCACGGGCTCGCCGCCGCCGAAGTACGGCGGCGACGCGAGCGGGTCGGCCCGAATCTCGTCACCGTCCGCGGCGGCGCGGGCTGGCTGCGCCGCTGCCTGCAGCAATTCAACCAGCCGCTCGTGTACATCCTGCTCGTGGCGGTGGGCATCACCGCCTTCCTCGGCGAGTGGGTGGATGCCGGGGTGATCCTCGGCGTGGTGCTGGTCAACGCCGCCGTCGGTTTCCTCCAGGAGAGCAAGGCGGAGAAGGCGATCGAGGCGCTCGCACGGATGGTCGCGACCGAGACGACGGTGCGCCGGGACGGTCGGCGGCAGCGGGTGCCCGCGGTCGACCTGGTGCCGGGGGATGTGGTCCTGCTGACCTCCGGCGACCGCATCCCGGCGGACCTGCGGCTCTTCTTCGTGCGCAGCCTGCAGGTCGACGAGTCGGCCCTCACGGGCGAGTCGCTCCCGGTGGCGAAGCACGTGGACGCGCTCGCGCTCGACACCGTGCTGGCCGACCGGCGCAACCTCGCCTTCGCCGGCACCCTCGTGACCTCGGGCCAGGCCGAGGGCGTGGTGTGGGCCACCGGCGACCGCACGGAGACGGGGCGGATCGCGGCGTTGATCGCGGAGGCGGCCGATCTTTCCACGCCGCTGACGCGGAAGATCGCCGAGTTCAGCCGGTTCTTGCTGTGGGTGATCCTCGCCCTGGCAGCGGCCACCTTTCTCGTCGGCCTCTGGCGGGGCGAGGACCCGGTGACGATGTTCATGGCCGCCGTGGCGCTCGCCGTCGGCGCGATCCCGGAAGGCCTGCCCGCCGCGCTCACGATCACGCTGGCGATCGGCGTTTCCCGCATGGCCCGGCGCCGGGCGATCGTGCGCAAGCTGCCCGCGGTGGAGACGCTGGGCAGCACCACCGTCATCTGCTCCGACAAGACCGGGACCCTGACCGAGAACCAGATGACGGTGCAGGAGATCTTCGCCGGCGGCCAGGCCTTCACGGTCACCGGCGCGGGTTACGATCCCCAAGGGGAGGTGCGGAACGCGACCGGCGTCGCCGACCTCGCCGCGCTGCCGGCGCTGGCGGAATGCCTGACGGCGGGGGTGCTCTGCAACGACTCCCAGCTCCAGCGGGAAGGCGACCGGTTCGTCGTCCAGGGCGACCCCACCGAGGCGGCGCTGCTGGTGGCGGCGCGCAAGGCGGGGCTGGAAATGGAGGCGGTGCACGGCGCGTCGCCGCGCGTGGACATGATCCCCTTCGAATCGGAGCACATGTTTCGCGCGACGCTGCACGACCGGCAGCCGGGGCGCGTCATCTACAAGGTGGGTGCGCTCGAGCGGCTGCTCGAGCGGTGCACCGACGCGCTCGGCGCGGACGGCGCGCTCGAGCCCCTCGACCGGCCGGCGATCCACCGGGTAGCCGACGCCATGGCGGCGCGCGGGCTGCGCGTGCTGGCCTGCGCGCGCCGGCATGTGGGCGGCGGGCACGCACGGCTCGAGCACGACCATGTGTCGTCGGGCCTCACCTTTCTCGGGTTGCAGGGGATGATCGATCCGCCGCGGCCGGAGGCGGTGGCGGCCGTGGCGCAGTGCCAGCGTGCGGGCGTCGCGGTGAAGATGATCACCGGCGACCACCTGGTGACGGCCCGCGCGATCGCACGGCAGGTCGGGCTGGGGGCGCCGGATCCGGCGGGAGGGGAAGTGCTGGCGATTCCCGGGCGGGAGCTGGAGCGGATGTCGGATGCGGAACTCGAGGATGCGGCCGCGCGCGCCGCGGTCTTCGCGCGCGTGGCACCCGAGCAGAAGTTCCGGCTGGTGCGGGCCCTCCAGGCGCGCGGCCACGTCGTGGCCATGACCGGCGACGGCGTGAACGACGCGCCGGCGGTCAAGCAGGCCGACATCGGCATCGCCATGGGCATCACGGGCACGGACGTGGCGAAGGGTGCGGCCGACATGATTCTGACCGACGACAACTTCGCCTCGATCGAGGCGGCGGTGGAGGAGGGGCGGTGCGTGTTCGACAACCTGACCAAGTTCCTCGTCTGGACGCTGCCGACCAACGGCGGCGAGGCGCTCACGGTGATGGTCGCGATTTTCGCCGGCATGACGCTGCCCGTCCTGCCCGTGCAGCTCCTGTGGATCAACATGTCCACGGCGGTGCTGCTCGGCCTCATGCTGGTGTTCGAGCCGAAGGAGGCCGACGTAATGGCGCGGCCGCCCCGCGACCCGCGCGAGCCCATCCTCACGTTTCCGCTCCTGATGCGCACGGGGCTGGTGACGCTGGTCATGACGATCGGGGCGATCTTCCTCTTTCACTGGGAAATGCAGGCCGAGGGCGAGACGCTGGCCGAGGCGCGCACCGTCGTCGTCAATACGATCGTGATGGTGGAGACGTTCTACCTCTTCAACTGCCGGTCGCTCACTCGCTCGATGTTCTCGATCGGCGTGGTTTCCAACCCGTGGGCGCTCGGTGGCGCCGCGGCGATGATCGCGCTGCAGCTCCTGTTCACCTACGCGCCGTTCATGAACCGGCTGTTCCACTCCGCGCCGCTGGGCGCCACCGCCTGGCTGCACGTGCTGGCCGTGGCGGCGCTGGCGTACGCCGTGGTGGGCTTCGAGAAGTGGGTCCGTTTCCGGCGCCGCCCCGCGGCACCCGCCTCCTCTCTGCCATGACCCGCGTCGCCTTCTACGACACCAAGCCCTACGACCGGCAGTACTTCGACCGCGCCGCCGGGGACGATCTCGCGCGCCAGTACCACGAGTTCCGCCTCACGGCGGAGACCGCGGGCAGCGCGACGGGCGCCGACGCGGTGTGCGTCTTCGTCAACGACCGGCTCGACCGTGCCTGCCTCGAGGGGATCCGGCAGGCCGGCGTGCGCCTCGTCGCGCTGCGCTGCGCGGGGTTCAACAACGTCGACCTCGCCGCCGCGCGCGAACTTGGGTTGCCCGTGGTCCGCGTGCCGGCCTATTCGCCACATGCCGTTGCGGAGCACACCGTCGCGCTGCTGCTCACGCTCAACCGCCGGATCCATCGCGCCTACACGCGCGTGCGCGAGCACAACTTTTCGCTCAACGGTCTCGTCGGCTTCGACCTTTGCGGCACGACGGTCGGCGTGATCGGCACCGGCCGCATCGGCCGCATCGCGGCCCGCATCCTGCGCGGGTTCGACACCCGCGTGCTCGCCTACGACCCGCTGCCGGATCCGGAGTGGGCCGCCTCGGCGGGCGTGGCGTACGATACGTTCGAGGCCGTGCTGGCGGCGAGCGACATCGTCACGCTCCACCTGCCGCTGAACCCGGCCACCCATCACCTGCTGAATGCCGCGACGCTCGCCCGGCTGAAGCCCGGCGCGCTCGTGGTCAACACCAGCCGGGGCAAGCTCATCGACACCACCGCGCTGATCCAGCACCTGAAGAGCGGGCACCTGGGTGGCGTCGCGCTCGACGTCTACGAGGAGGAGGAGGGCATTTTCTTCGAGGATCATTCCGGTTCGGTGCTGCAGGATGACGAACTGACGCTGCTCCTGGCGCTGCCCAACGTGCTCATCACCTCGCACCAGGCCTTCCTCACGCACGAGGCGCTGGGCGAGATCGCCCGCATCACGACGGACAACATCCGGCGCTGGCGCGACGGCCGCGGTTTCCTCGACGGCACCGCGCTGTAGGCGCGCAAGATTCGACCACGAAACGGCAAGGCCTGCGGAGCCGCGGCCGCGGGGCTGAGGGTAGGTTGGGTGTGCGCCAACCCCGCCGTTCATGACTTTCACCACCCGGTACCTCGGCCTCACGCTCCCGACGCCTCTCGTCGTCGGCGCGTCGCCCTTCTGTGACAACGCGCACCTGGCCCGCAAGCTGCAGGACGCCGGCGCCGGCGCGCTCGTGATGCGCTCGCTGTTCGAGGAGCAGCTCGAGCCGCCCCTGCGACCGGCGCCGCCCTCGCTCCCGGGCGCCGCCGGCCCCGAGGAGTTTCCCGAGTACGCCGACTACCAGCTCTCGCCCGAGCAGTACGTGCGCCAGCTCGCCCACCTCAAGCAGGTGCTCGGCGTGCCGGTGATCGCGTCGCTCAATGGCCTGCATCCGGGCCGCTGGACCGATTTTGCCCGGCGGCTCGAGCGCGCCGGCGCCGACGCGATCGAACTCAACTTCTACCGCGTCGTCACGGACATCTCGATCGCGTCCGACCAGATCGAAGCCGAAATGCTCGAAGTCGTCGGCACCATCGCAGGTGCCGTGAGCATCCCGGTCGCGGTGAAACTTTCCCCGTTTCACACCGCCATCGCCCAGCTTGCGGTGGGGCTCGAGCTGGCCGGCGCCGCGGGCGTGGTGATCTTCAACCGGTTCTACCAGCCCGACGTGAACGTCACCGACCTCGAGGTGCAGACGCACCTGCGGCTCTCGGAGCCGGAGGAGACGCTGCTGCGCCTGCGCTGGCTGGCCATTCTGTCGCCGCACCTGCGCGGCACGCTCGCCGCCACGGGTGGATTCCATACGTCCGACGACGTGGTGAAGGCGCTCCTCACCGGCGCCCACGCGGTGCAGCTGGTCTCGGTGCTGCTGAAGCACGGTCCGCTCGTGCTCGCGTCGCTGTTGCGCGGGCTCGAGGCGTGGATGCGGACGCAGGGCTACGAGTCCGTCGACCAGATCCGCGGGCTGCTCAACCTGAAGAACGCGCGCGATCCCGCGCTGTTCGAGCGCGCCAATTACATCCGCACGCTGCAGAGCTGGAAGGTGTGAGCCGCGCGGCGTCCGCCCGGCGGGCGGAAGTTCCATGCGCCGGCAGTTGCGGACGCCCGGGACCCGCGCAAGATCTGCGGCGGATTTCGCGGGAGATGCGGAGCGGCACGCACTGCGACGAGGCATCCTTCCCCGGACGATCCACCCTGCCATGACCCCTCCCCGTCTCGTCTGCGTCACTGATTTCTCCGAAGCCGGCGGTCACGCCGTCACCGTCGCGGCCGCGCTCGCCGCCCGTGGGGGCTGCACGCTCGTGCTCGTGCATGCGCTCGACCTCGGTCCCGGTTTCCTCGTCGCCGAGCGGCTGCGTCGCACGTCCGTCCGCGTGGGCGAGCGCCGCCTCCTGGCCGAGGCCCGCCGGATCGCGGCCGACGGCCTCAAGGTCGAGACCGTGCTGCTGCGCGAGGGCTGGGCGGCATCGGCGCTGCTCGACCATATCGGGGCGGAGCCACCGGCGTTCGTCGTGGTGTCTTCGCAGCGGAAATCGAGCCTCGACCGCTGGGCAGTGGGGAGCATCTCGGATGCGCTGACGCAGAACGTCCCGTGTCCGACATTGGTGGTGCGCCAGACGGCGCCGTTCCTCGCGTGGATCCGGGGCGAGACCCCGTTGAAGGTGATGGCCGCGGTCGATTTCGGCGCGTGCACCGATGCGGTGCTGCGGTGGGTCGCGCAGTGGCGGCGCTTCGGGCCGTGCGCGCTCACGGTCTGCCACGTGAACTGGAGGCAGGACGACCGGGCGCGGGCGGGGGCCAAGGTGCTTGCGCCCGAGGCGAAGAACCCGGCCCGGCTCCAATCGTCGCTCGAGCGGGATCTGCGCAAGCTGGCCCGTGATGTGGCGGGCGACGAAGCGGCGGCCGTGATGGTGAAGGCCACCTGGGGCATGCCGGACTCCGAGATCATCGCCGCCGCCGAGAGCGCGGGCATCGACCTGCTCGTGACCGGCACGCACCAGCGCCACGGCCTCGGCTGGCTGTGGCATGGATCGGTCTCGCGCGGCCTGCTGCACCACGCGCCGATGAGCGTGGCGTGCGTGCCGGCCACGGCGGCCGCGGACCCCCGTGCGCGACACATCCCCCAGTTCCGCCGGGTGCTCGTGACGACGGATTTTTCGAGCCTGGGCGATGCCGCGGTGCCGTGGGCCTGCGCGATCCTCCCGCCGGGCGGCGTGCTGCAGCTCCTGCACGTGGCGCCCCCCGGCACGGCACGGCGGGCCCGCGGGCGCGCCCAGGTCGACCTGCGGGAACGCCTGCGCGGGCTGGTTCCCGCGGAGGCGACGCGGCTGGGGATCCGGCCGGATTTCATCGTGATCGAGGACCGCGATCCCGCGGCGGCGATCTCGCGCGAGGCCGACCGGTTTGGCGCCGACGCCATCTGCCTCGCGTCCCACGGCCGCGGCGGCTTGTCCCGCGCCCTGCTTGGCTCCGTCGCCGCCGGAGTGATGGCCCGCAGCCGGCGGCCGGTGCTGGTCGTCCGGCCCGACGAGTAAGCGTTCCTTTGCTCCACCGCCCGACGCTGGAACTCACCCCATGAAGACCATCCTTGTCCCCATCGACTTTTCTCCGGTTTCCACGCGCATCGTGGCGGCGGGCGCGGAACTCGCCCGCGGGCTCGGCGGCAGGATTGTCCTGCTGCATGTCGTGCCGCCGCCCGTGCTCACCGACAGCGATTTTGGCACGCAGCTCACGTCCGAGTACACCGCGCAGGCGAGCGTCGCGGCCGACCGCCGGCTTGAAGCGCTCCGGCGCCGGCTCGAGCGGGCGGAGGTGCCGGTCGCCGTGCGACGCACCGCCGGCTATCCCGGCCCGGCGATCCTGGAAGCGGCCGACGAGGTGCGCGCGGATTTCATCGTGCTCGGTTCGCACGGGCATGGCGCCTTCTACGAACTCGTGGTGGGCGGCACGGCGAGCCGGGTGCTGAAACGCGCGCGGTGCCCGGTGCTGGTCGTGCCGCCGCTGCCCGTGCGCAGCCCGCGGACGCGCCGGCGTTGACGCTCCGGCCGGCAGGAAATGCGCAGCGGTTCGCAGCGGCTGCGCAGGGTCGGGGCTTTGCTCGCGGTGCCGCGGAGCCAGACTGGCCCGCAGCCTTCCCGTCATGCCTTCCTGGAAATCCCGCGGCGTCTCCGCCGCTGATGCCGTCGCCGCCGTCGCAAGCGGCCAGCGGATCTTCGTTCATGGCGCCTGCGCCACGCCGGCCCCTCTGCTCGAGGCGCTCTGTGCGCGCCGCGATCTCGCCGACGTGCGCGTCTACCACCTGCACACCGCGGGGCCGGCGCCGTTCGCGGCGCCGGGGCGCGACGGGGAGTTCCGGTCGGTCTCGCTCTTCACCGGGGCGCCGTTGCGGCAGGCCATTGCCGATGGCCGCGCGGACTACGTGCCGATCTTCCTCTCCGACATCCCGGGCCTCTTCCTTTCCGGCAACGTGCCGCTCGACGTGGCGCTGCTCCAGCTTTCGCCGCCGGACGCCCATGGGCTGTGTTCGCTCGGGACTTCGTGCGACGCGGCGCGGGCGGCGGCGGACACCGCGCGGATCGTCATCGCGGAGATCAACGAACAGATGCCGCGCACGCACGGCAACAACGTCGTGCCGCTCGACCGCGTGCACGCGTTCGTGGCGACCGACCGGCCGCTCGTCGAGCATCACCCCGAGCCGGAGACCGCCGTCGAGGCGCGGATCGGCGAACTCGTCGCCGGGCTCGTGGCGGATGGTTCGACGCTGCAGATGGGCATCGGCGGGATTCCCGACGCCGTGCTTGCGCGGCTCCACGGCAAGCGCGATCTCGGCATCCATACCGAGATGTTTTCGGACCGGGTCGTCGATTTGGTGGAATCGGGCGCGGTCACCAACCGGCAGAAGCACGTGGGCATGGGCCGGATCGTCACCAGCTTCGTCAACGGCACGCGCCGCCTCTTCGATTTCGTGCACGACAACCCGCTCGTGGCGTTCTACCCGTGCGACTGGACCAACGACACCTCGGTGATCCGGAAGAACCCGCAGGTCGTCGCGATCAATTCCGCCCTGCAGATCGACCTTTCCGGCCAGGTGTGCGCCGATTCGATCGGGCACCGGATCTACTCCGGCATCGGCGGACAGATGGACTTCATCCGTGGCGCCGCGCTGTCGAAGGGAGGCAAGCCGATCATCGCGCTGCCCTCGACCGCCGCGCGCGGGACCGTGTCCCGCCTGGTCGTGGAACTGAATGCGGGCGCGGGCGTGGTGACCACGCGCGGGCACGTGCACTGGGTCGTGACCGAGTTCGGCGCCGTCAACCTCCACGGCCAATCACTCCGCGAGCGCGGCGAGGCGTTGATCTCGATCGCGCACCCCGATTTCCGCGCGGAGCTGCGCCGTGGGTTGCAGCAGGCGCGGACCTTCCCGGCGCGCAGCGTGGCCGCGTGATTCGCCCTCCGCCGCAGGGGTGGGAGGACCGGTGACCGCCCGCTGCCCGGCGGAGCGCTCCTTCGTCGAGCTCAGCCAAGAGCATGCCGTTTAGCTGGAGCCGCCTGTCCCCAGGCGGCTGACGCGCGAAGGACCGCTTCGCCGCGGCTTGAGGAGAAGCCGCTCCACCTTGCCGTGCGGTTGTATTCTCCGGCGACGCGATGGGCCGCCGCATCGGTCCGGCTCAGGTGCTCGCCGACTCCGTGCGGGCCGGCGCGGCGCTGGCCCCGCGGCTCGGCGGGACGATGACGACCGGGCAGCCGGCGCGCTTCAGCACGCCATGCGTCGTGCTGCCGACGAGCAGCTCGTAGAGGGCGGTGTGGCCGTGGGAGCCCATGACGATGTAGTCGGCCCCGACGCGCTCGGCTTCGCTGACGATGTGCGGAACGGGTGCGCCGACCAATTGCACGGTCTCGGCCGAAACGCCCGCCGCCTGCAGCCGGTTCTGCAGGGCCGCGAGCTTGGTGGCGGCGGCCTTCTCGCCTGCGGCGGTGATTTCGGCGATGTCCTGGAGCAGGGGTGCGTAGTCGGCGACGGCCGCGGGCGGCTGGATCACGGAGAGGAAGACGACACGACCGCCGACCGCCTGGGCCAGGGCAGTGGCCTCGGACTGTCGGTGG
>ERZ761602.2920-NODE-2920-length-25445-cov-49.681410_pt1 | contig 25445 bp, 20 predicted proteins | sample MGYA00512165_ERZ761602 | MGnify/ENA primary metagenome ERZ761602 (study PRJEB28899, sample SAMN02445085) | bioreactor sludge metagenome | biome: EBPR sludge; isolation source: Thorneside wastewater treatment plant | place: Australia: Brisbane, Thorneside...
GTGGCGGCGACCAGGTCGTCGAGGATGCGGTTGGTGACGGCCTCGTGGAAGGCGCCCTCGTCGCGGTACGACCAGATGTAGAGCTTGAGGCTCTTCAGTTCGACGCAGAGTTGATCGGGGATGTAGTCGAGAAGCAGCGTCGCGAAATCGGGCTGGCCGGTTTTCGGGCACAGGCAGGTGAATTCGGGAATCTGCATGTGAATATGGAAATCGCGGTCGACCGCCGGATTCGGGAAGGTTTCGAGGGTTTTCGTCGGCTGGCTGGACATGCTGGGATTCATCGAAATTGAGTGGATGTTATTATACGGCCCCCGTCCAGGCGGGCCATTTCCGAGCCTGCCGTTACCCGATGCGCCTGACCCGACTCAAACTCGCCGGTTTCAAGTCCTTCGTCGATCCGACCGCCGTTGCCGTGCCCGGGCAACTGGTCGGCGTCGTCGGCCCCAATGGCTGCGGCAAATCCAACATCATGGACGCCGTGCGCTGGGTGCTGGGCGAATCGAAGGCTTCGGAGCTGCGCGGCGAGTCGATGATGGACGTCATCTTCAACGGGACGACGGGCCGCAAGCCGGTGTCGCGCGCCTCGGTCGAGCTGATCTTCGACAACACCCTCGGCCGGGCGCTCGGGCAGTGGTCGCAGTACGCCGAGCTGTCGGTCAAGCGCACGCTGACGCGGCAGGGGCAGTCGGACTACTTCATCAACAACCTCAAGGTCCGCAGGAAGGACATCACCGACCTCTTCCTCGGCACCGGTCTCGGGCCGCGCGCCTACGCGATCATCGGCCAGGGGATGATCTCGCGGATCATCGAGGCCAAGCCGGACGACCTGCGCGTCTTCCTCGAGGAGGCGGCCGGGGTCACCCGCTACAAGGAGCGGCGCAAGGAGACGCAGGGACGACTCGAGGACACGCGCGAGAACCTGACCCGCGTCGAGGACATCCGTCTCGAACTCGGCAGCCAGATGGAGAAGTTGGAAGCGCAGGCCGAGGTGGCGCGGCGCTACCAGTCGCTGAACGAGCAACTGGTGCAGCGCCAGCAGGTGCTGTGGCTGGTAAGGAAGCGCGAAGCCGAGGCCGAGCGGCAGCGGGTGGCGCTCGAAGTCGAGCGCGCCGTGACCGATCTCGAGGGGCAGAATGCGGCGCTGCGCCAGACCGAGGCGCGCGCCGAGGAAACCCGCGAGGCGCATTTCGCCGCCGGCGACGCGCTGCACCAGGCGCAGGGCGACATGTACGCGGCCAATGCCGAAGTGGCGCGCCTCGAGGCCGAGATCCGCCATCGCCGCGAGTCGCGCAATCAGCTCGAGGCGCGCCTGGTCCAGCTGGAAGACGAGCTTCTGCACTGGAACCGGACGGCCGAGAAGCTCGCGGTCGACCGCCAGAAATGGGAGGAATTGCAGGAGGCCACCCGCCTGCGCGTCGCCGAGGCCGGCGAGCGCCTGCGTGACCAGATGAACATCGCGCCGCAGGTCGAGGAAAGCCACGCCCAGGCGCAGGAGGAACTGCAACGCCTGCGCACCCGGACGAGCAACGGCGAGCAGCGTCTCGAGGTCGAGCTGACCAACAAGGCGCATGCCCAACGCGCCTTGCAGTCGATTGCCCAGCGCCGCGAGCGGCTGCGTGACGAGGGCGGCGGCCAGGATGCGCCGGACGCGCTCGACCTTGCCGGGAAGGAAGAGGAGCTGGCGCTGCTGCGCGAGGAACTGGCAGGCGATCAGGATCATCTGCAGCAGTTGCAGCAGGAATTGCCGCAGCTCGAAGCGGCGCGCCGCCAGGTGCAGGACGAATTGCAACGCGGCGAGCGCGAGCTGGCCGCCGGCCAGGCGCGCCGGGCGGCGCTCGAGCAGATGCAGGCGCGCGCGCGGGAGACGGGCGAGCTGCCGGAATGGCTGCGCCGCCACGGGCTTGCCGATGCGCCGGCGCTGTGGCAGCAGATCCATGTCGATGCCGGCTGGGAAGATGCCGTCGAAGCGGTTCTGCGCGAGCGGCTCAACGCCATTCCCTGCGACGACCCGGGCAAGCTGGATGAATGGCTGCACGACCGGCCGGCGGCCCGGCTCGCGGTGGCGCTGCCGGCCGACGCGGCGAATGGCGAGCGGGCGGGGCGCCTGAGCGAGCGCGTGCGCAGCGACAACCCGGCGCTGGCCGCCGCGCTCGCCGACTGGCTGGCTCCGGTGCTCACCGCCGACAGCCTGGACGCCGCGCTGGCGCGTCGTCGCGAATTGCCCGCGGGGGCCATGCTGGTGACCGCCGGGGGCGACCTGCTGACCCGCGCCAGCGTCACCTTCTTCGCGCCCGACCAGGGCGAGCACGGCCTGCTCGAACGCCAGCGCGAAATCGAAACGCTGGGCGCCGGCATCGCCGCCGCCGAGGAAGAGGCCGCGGGCCTGCGCGAACGCCTGGCGATGGTCGACGAGCAGTGTTCCGACAAGCAGGACGAAATGGGCGAGATTCGCCAGTACGTGGCCGACCGCCAACAGCGGGTGCATGCGGTGCAACTCGAGGTGTTGCGGCTTGGCCAGGCCATCGAGCGCCAGCGCGAGCAGAAGGAGCGCATGCAGGAGCAACTGGCCGAGCTGGCCGAGGACGAGGAGTCCGAGCGCGAGCGCGAGTTGGCGGCCGACGACAAGATCGCCGAGGTGCGCGAGGGCCTGGCGCGCATCCGCGTCCTGGTTGCCGGCGCCCAGTCGCGGCTCGACGAGGCCGAGCGCGCGGTGCGCGCCGAGCGCGAGCGCAACGCCGATCTCGACCGCGCGCTGCGCGAGGCGCAATTCTCGCTGCGCGAATCGGCGGGAAAGCTGCAGGACATCTTCGCCCAGCAGGCGCTGGCGCAGCGCGAACTGGGCCGCATCGAGAACGACCGCGCGCAATGCGCCGAACAGGTCGAGGCGGCGCCCGCCGACGTCATGGAGGACAGCCTGCAGGCCGCGCTGGCTGCCCGCCAGGAGAAGGAAAGGGCGCTCGCGGCTTGTCGCGACACCCTGGAGTCGGCGACCAATGCGCTGCGCACGCTGGAAGAGCAGCGGCTGCGCATCGAACAGGGGCTGGAGCCGCTGCGCGCGCGCATCGGCGACCTCAGGCTCCGCGAGCAGGCGGCTGCGCTCAACACCGAACAGTTCGCGCAGCAGCTGCTGGAAGCCGGCGCCGACGAGACGATGCTCGAGAAGGATCTCGGCAATGCCCGCCCGGCCGCGTTGCAGGGCGAGATCACCCGTCTCGGCAACGCCATCGCCGAACTCGGCGCGGTCAACCTCGCCGCGCTGGAAGAACTGGAGACGGCGAGCGAGCGCAAGGGCTACCTCGACATGCAGGCGGCCGACCTGACCGAGGCGATGGAGACGCTGGAAAACGCCATCCGCCGCATCGACCGCGAGACGCGCGAGCTGCTGCAGAGCACGTTTGACACGGTCAACGGGCATTTCGGGCAGCTTTTCCCCGATCTGTTCGGCGGCGGCCGCGCCGAGCTGGTGATGACCGGCGAGGAAATCCTCGATGCCGGCGTCCAGGTCATCGCCCAGCCGCCGGGCAAGAAGAATTCGACCATCCACCTGCTGTCGGGCGGCGAAAAGGCGCTGACGGCGATTGCATTGGTTTTCTCGATGTTCCAGCTCAACCCGGCGCCGTTCTGCCTGCTCGACGAGGTCGATGCGCCGCTCGACGACAGCAATACCGAGCGTTTCTGCGTCATGGTCAAGAAAATGTCGGCGAACACGCAGTTCCTGTTTATTTCCCATAATAAAATCTCGATGGAGATGGCCGGGCAGCTGGTCGGCGTCACCATGCAGGAATCCGGCGTTTCGCGCGTCGTCGAAGTGGATATCGAAGAAGCCTTGAAGATGAGGGATGCGGCTTAGATGACCGAACTCCAGATGGGATTGATTGGCCTGGGCGCGGCGGCGGTGGCCGGCGTTCTGGGCTACAACAAGTGGCAGGCATACCGTCATCGCAAGCTGGCCGAGGCGCTCCTCAAGCCGCGGCACGACGATGTCCTGCTCGGCGCCGGAGCGGCGAAGTCGGCGCCAGCCGTCGGCGGCGAGCCGGAACTGCGGGCCGCGGCGGCGGAACGCCGCGAGCCGGTGCTGGCCGACAGTGCGCCGGCCGGGGAATCCGGCGAGCCGGTGTTCACCGACGGCGCGCGCGGCCGGCCGGAATCCGTTGCCGGCGCAGCGCCACGGGACGATGCCGATGTTCACGATCTTCCCGCCGGCTTGGTTCCCGGGAGCCTGCTCGATCCCCGGCTGGAGTTCATCGTCGCGATGGAGCTGGTCGACCCGGTGCCGGCGTCACGGATCGTCGATGCGCAGGAGCGGTCGTTGCAGCGCGTCAGCAAGCCGATCCACTGGGTGCACTTCAACGAACGCAGCCGCGAGTGGGAACGCATCGCGCCGGAGAGCGAAGCGCCGGTGCGCCGCCTGCGGGTCGGGCTGCAGCTGGTCGACCGCATGGGACCGGTTTCCGAGGCCGATCTGGCGACCTTCAGCGGCGCCATGCACCAGCTGGCCGACGAACTGCTGGCGGTGGCCGACATGCCGACCGGCCGGCTGCTCGATCAGGCGGCCGAGATCGACCGCTTCTGCGCCGCGGTCGACCTCGAGATCGGCATCAATCTGGTCAGCCGCGGGACGCCGTTTTCCGGCACCAAGATCCGTGCGCTCGCCGAGGCGGCCGGAATGGTGCTGGGCGACGATGGCGTGTTCGCGCGGCAGGACGGCGACGGCCGCCCGCAGTTCACGCTGCAGAATTTCGAGACGACCCCCTTTTCGCCCGAAGCCATGCACAACTTCACGACGCACGGCCTGACCTTCGTCCTCGACGTGCCGCGCGTCGCCCATGGCGAGCGGGTTTTCCAGCAGATGACCGATCTCGCCAAGCGCTTCGCCGAGGCCCTGCAGGGTACGCTGGTCGACGACAACCGGCAGCCGCTGAACGATGTGCAGCTCGATCACATCCGGCGCGAATTCATCGGCAAGCCGCAAGCGACCATGGCCAGCTTCGGCCTGCCGGCGGGATCGGCACAGGCGCTTCGCCTGTTCCCCTGATGGCCGCGCCGGCGCCCGCGGCCGGGCGCGCGCGGGAACTGCGCGCCGAGATCGAGCGCCACAACCACGCCTACTACGTCCTCGACACGCCGACCGTTCCCGATGCCGAGTACGACCAGCGGTTCCGCGAACTGCAGGACCTCGAGCAGCAGTACCCGGAACTGCTGACGCCCGACTCGCCGACCCGGCGCGTCGGCGGCGCGCCGCTCGGCGCGTTTCCGCCTTGCGTCCATGGCGCACCCATGCTGTCGTTGAACAACGCCTTCGATCCGGCCGAGGTCAGGGCATTCGACCAGCGCGTGCGCGACGGGCTGGAGGCGTTCGCCGCCGCCCGGGGGGAATTTCCCGGGGGCGCGGTCGACTACGCGGTCGAGCCGAAATTCGACGGGCTGGCGATCAGCCTGACCTACGAGAACGGGTTGTTCACCCGCGGTGCGACGCGCGGCGACGGAACGACCGGCGAGGAGGTGACGCCCAATCTGCGGACACTGCGCTGCATCCCGCTGCGTCTGGCCGGGAGCGGCTGGCCGGCGCTGATCGAGATTCGCGGCGAGGTCCTGATGTACAAGGAAGCCTTCGCCCGGCTCAATGCCCGCCAGCGCGAGTCGGGCGACAAGGAATTCGCCAATCCCCGCAATGCCGCCGCCGGCAGCCTGCGCCAGCTCGATTCGCGGATCACCGCCGCCCGTCCGCTGTCGTTCTTCGCCTACGGCGTCGGGGCCGGCGGCGAGGCGCTGCCGGTAACGACCCATGGCGAACTGATGGACCGGCTGGCCGCCGGCGGCTTGCCGGTGGCGGCGGAGCGCCGGCTGGTGCAAGGCGCCGACGGCCTGCTTGCCTACTTTTCCGAGATGGGCGAGAAACGGCCGGCCCTGCCGTATGCCATCGACGGCGTGGTGTACAAGGTCGATCGCCTGGCGGCCCAGGCGCAGCTGGGTTTTGTCTCGCGCGCCCCGCGTTTTGCCATCGCCCACAAGTTCCCGGCCGAGGAGGCGCTGACCGAGGTGCTCGGCATCGATGTCCAGGTCGGCCGGACCGGGGCGATCACGCCGGTCGCCCGGCTCAGGCCGGTCTTCGTCGGCGGCGTCACGGTGACCAACGCGACCTTGCACAACGAGGACGAGGTGCGGCGCAAGGACGTGCGCACCGGCGATACGGTGGTCGTCCGCCGCGCCGGCGATGTCATCCCGGAAATCGTCGCCATCGTCCCCGAGCGGCGGCCGACGCGCGACCTGTTCGGCGGCGAGCCGCAGCATCCGCCTTTCGCCTTGCCGAAAACCTGCCCGGAATGCGGGTCGACCGTGATCAGGGGCGCCGATGAGGCGATCGCCCGCTGCAGCGGCGGGCTGTACTGTCCGGCGCAGCGCAAGCAGGCCCTGCTGCATTTCGCCGCGCGGCGGGCGATGGACATCGAGGGCTTCGGGGACAAGCTGGTCGACCAGCTGGTCGATGCCGGTCTGGTCCATTCGCCGGCGGACATTTACGGGCTCACCTGCGAAACCCTGGCCGGCCTCGCGCGCATGGGCGAGAAATCGGGGCGGAATCTGCTGGCGGCCATCGCCGGGAGCCGGCGGACGACGCTCGCCCGCTTCGTCTTCGCGCTCGGCATCCGCAATGTCGGCGAGGCGACGGCGCGCGATCTGGCCGGCCATTTCGGCAGCCTCGACGCGCTTCTCGCCGCCGATGCCGTGGCCTTGCAGCAGGTGCCGGACGTCGGCCCGGTCGTCGCCGCGAGCATCGTCGCCTTTCTCGCCGAGCCGCATAACCGTGAAATCATCGGCCGCCTGCGGGCGTCTGGCCTGAGCTGGGCCGAAGGCGAGCCGGCGCATTCAGGGCCGCGGGTTCTGGCCGGCAAGACGCTGGTGCTGACCGGCGCCCTGCCAACGCTCAGGCGCGACGACGCCAAGGCGCTGATCGAGGCCGCCGGCGGCCGGGTGGCCGGTTCGGTATCGAAGAAGACCGATTATGTGGTTGCCGGCGAGGAAGCCGGCTCCAAGCTGGAAAATGCCCGGGAACTGGGCGTTCGGGTCATCGATGAGGCAGAATTACGGAGGTTGCTCGACCAGGGAGGCGAAGGATGAACCCGTTCGCCCTGCCGTCCGTTGCTGCGGCCGCCGCCCGGAAGGGCTGCCGGACAGCGCCAACGCCGGGCCGGCCGGCATGCAACACCACTTTTGAAAAGGGGAAATCGTGAATACGGTCAGAAAGGCGGTCTTTCCGGTCGCCGGCTTGGGAACCCGCTTCCTGCCGGCGACCAAGGCCAGCCCCAAGGAAATGTTGCCGATCGTCGACAAGCCGCTGATCCAGTATGCCGTCGAGGAGGCGGCCGCCGCCGGCATCACCGACATGGTTTTCGTCACCGGCCGTTCCAAGCGGGCGATCGAGGACCACTTCGACAAGGCCTACGAACTCGAGTCGGAACTGGCGGCGCGCGGCAAGAGCGAGACGCTCCAGTTCGTGCGCGACATGATTCCGCGCAACATCAATTGCATCTACCTCCGCCAGGCGGAAGCGCTCGGCCTCGGCCATGCCGTGCTCTGCGCCAAACCGGTGATCGGCGACGAGCCGTTCGCGGTCCTGCTCGCCGACGACCTGCTCGACGGCGACCCGCCGGTGATGAAGCAGATGACCGACACCTACGATTATTACCGCTGCTCGGTCCTCGGCGTGCAGGACGTGCCGCGCGCCGACACCGCGAGCTACGGCATCGTCGATGCCCGGCGCGTCGCGGACCGGCTGGAGCAGATCAGCGCCATCGTCGAGAAGCCGAAGCCCGCGGAGGCGCCCTCGACGCTGGCCGTCGTCGGCCGCTACATCCTGACCCCGCGCATCTTCCACCATCTCGAAAGGGTCCGGGCCGGTTCCGGCGGCGAGATCCAGCTCACCGACGGCATCGCCTCGCTGCTCGGCGAGGAGCAGGTTCTCGCCTATCGTTATTCCGGCGCCCGCTACGACTGCGGTTCGAAGCTCGGCTATCTGCAGGCGAGCGTCGTCTTCGGCTGCCGTCATCCCGAGGTCGGCGCGGATTTCGCCGCTTATCTGAAGTCAGTGGAGCATTGAGTGGATAGCAACGAGGCGCGCGCACTGCTCGCCGATGCCGAACCGGTCCATTCCGCCGCGGCGGTCCAGGCCGCCGTGGACGAGGTGGCGGCGCGGATCCGCGCGCAACTCGCCGGGCGGAATCCGCTGGTGCTGTGCGTGATGACCGGCGGCGTGGTCTTCTGCGGTCAACTGCTGCCCAGGCTCGACTTTCCGCTCGACTTCGACTATCTCCACGCCACGCGTTACGGCCCGGAGACGCAGGGCGGCAAGATTTCCTGGCGCAGTGCGCCATGGATTCCGGTCAAGGAGCGGACGGTCCTGGTCGTCGACGACATCCTCGACGAGGGGGTCACGCTGGCCGCCGTCAAGGAGAGCCTCAAGCGGCTCGGCGCCGCCGAGGTCCTGCTGGCGGTATTCGCCGACAAGCGCAACGGCAAGAACAAGCCGGTTTCCGCCGATTTCGTCGGGTTGACCGTGCCGGACCGCTTCGTCTTCGGCTTCGGCATGGACATCCATGGCGCCTGGCGCAATCTGCCAGCCATCTACGCGGTCCGGGAAAACAAGAGTTGAGCGGCGCCACGGTCAGCGATTTCCTGGCCTACTGGGAAAACGAGGGCGACGCCTATGTGCGGCGCGGCGATTACGCGTGGATGGCCGGACTGGTGCCAGGCCGGCGCGTGCTCGAAATCGGCTGCGGGCTCGGTTTCGGCACGGCGGCGCTGGTCGCGCGCGGCTTGGCGGTACTCGCCATCGATACCTTGCCGGAATGTCTGGCGGCCAGTGCAACGCGCCTCGGCGGGGCGGCCCGCGCGGTCACCCTGATACCGGCCGATGTGGCGGCGCTGACGGCCGAACAACGGACGACGATCGCGGCCTTCGCCCCCGACACGGTCGTCTGCTGGCTGATGGGCGCGCCGGCCGCGACGACCGGGGCGGCGGCGGGCGACGCGGGAAAGGCGGTCGCCGCCTATCGCGAGGCCGTTCATCGCCAGGTGGCCGAGTTGGCGGCCGGGCTGCCGACGGTGCGCGCCCTGCATCTCGTCGACCGCACGGCGATTCCCTGGCAGGCCAAGGATCTCGGGCGCGACACGCTGCTGCGCTATCATCTGGGAACGACGCTGCGCGACCTGCCGTTCGCCGCCGAGCGGCGCCATGCGCTGTACCGCAAGCTCGAAGGCGACGCGCTGGATGGCGCCCGCCTTCGCCGCGCCTTTCCGGGGCTGACCGGCGTCGTGCCGGCCCTGGCCTCGCTGCTCGCCGAAAGGAAGGACTGAATGCTGGCAATCATCGGTGGCAGCGGGCTGACGATGCTGTCCAATCTCGACGTTTCACATCGCGAGGTGGTCCGCACACCGTATGGCGAGCCCTCCGGAGCCGTGGTGTTCGGCCAGATCCGCGGCCAGCCGGCGCTGTTCCTGCCGCGCCATGGCCATGGCCACACGATCCCGCCGCACATGGTCAACTACCGGGCCAACCTGTGGGCGCTGCATCATCACGGGGCGACGGGCATCATTTCCGTGGCCTCGGTCGGCGGTATCCGCGCCGACCTGCAGCCGGGGGAAATCGTCATTCCCGACCAGATCATCGACTACACGTCGGGGCGCAAGGGAACCTTCTTCGAGGGCAACGGCTCGGCGGTGACCCATGTCGACTTCACCGAGCCCTATGACCGCGACCTGCGCCAGCGGATCGCCGCGGCCGGCGCGGCGCTGGGCATCGCGATCAAGAGCGGCGGCGTCTATGCGGCGACGCAGGGGCCGCGCCTCGAAACCGCCGCCGAAATCAACCGGCTCGAGCGCGACGGCTGCGACCTGGTCGGCATGACCGGAATGCCGGAGGCGGTCCTGGCGCGTGAACTCGGGCTGCCGTACGCGGCCATCAGCGTCGTCGCCAACCACGCGGCGGGACGCGGCAGCAGCGCCAACGGCATCCGCTTCGAGAGCCTTGAAGGTGTCCTGCAGGAGGCCATGAGCCGCGTCCGTGCGGTGATCGAGGAACTGGCGGGCCGCCGCCACGGCCGGCTGGCGCCCGAAATACCCGGCTGCTAGACCTTGAGCCGTTCCATCAGCTCGGTCTCGAGCTGGATACGGCGGCGGCTCATGCCAAGGTCGCCACCGCTGATCAGAAAAACGTCCTCCACCCGTTCGCCGAGGGTGGAGATCTTGGCGGTGTGCAGGCTGGCGCCATGCTCGGCGAGGGTCTTGGCGACCGTGTAGAGGAGTCCGGGGCGGTCGGCGGCGGTCAGCGTCAGGACATAGTTGGTCCCCCTGTCGTCGGCCTGGATGCTGGCCTCGGGCTTGACCGGAAAATTCCTGACCTGACGCGACAGGCGGCCGGCCGACGGGGCCTCCGGGGGAGTCTGGCGGTACAGGCGATCGGTCAGTTCGTGCTCGATGTAGGAAATCATCTCGCGGTCGCTGTGTTGCTCGGCGACGTCTAGGAGGACGAAACTGTCCAGCGCGTAGCCGTGGGAGGTCGTGTGAATCTTGGCGTCGACGATGCTGTAGCCGGAACGGGCGAAGAAGGCGACGATGCGGACGAACAGGTCGGGCTGGTCCCGGGTGTAGACAAAGACCTGGAGGCCCTCGCCATCCTGATGGAGGCGGGCGCGGACGACCGGCTTGTCGATGAAGATGCGGTAATGCAGCGAGCGCGTGTGCCAGGCGATTTCCTCGGCCGAATGGCGCAGGAAATAGACGGTGTCGAGTTCCTTCCACAGGCGCTGGTGCACCGTCTCGGGCAGTGCGAAGAAACGCAGCAGGCGCATCGCCTCGGCCTGCCGCTGGGCGATGATGCCCTGCGCCGGCGGCTGACGGTCGCGGCCAAGGTGGTCGAGCGTCAGATGATAGAGGTCGGCGAGCAGCTTGCCTTTCCAGTTGTTCCAGACGGTCGGGCTGGTGCCGCGTATGTCGGCGTGCGTCAGCAGGTACAGGGCGGTCAGGTGGCGCGCGTCGCCAACCAGGCGGCCGAAGGCGGCGATCACGTCAGGATCGGAGAGATCCTCTTTCTGGGCGACCTGCGACATGATGAGGTGATGGCGAACCAGCCAGACCACCAGCTCGGCATCTTCGGCGGCCAGGCCATGATCCTCGGCGAAGGCTTGTGCGTCGACCGTGCCGAGTTCCGAGTGGTCGCCGCGGCGCCCCTTGGCGATGTCGTGAAAGATCGCCGCCACGTAGAGCAGCCAGTGGCGGTCGAACCCGGCGATCGCCCGCGAGCACACCGGGTATTCGTGCGCAAACTCGGTCATCGAAAAGCGCCGGATGTTGCGCAAGACCTGCAGGATGTGCTGGTCGACCGTATAGACATGGAACAGGTCGTGCTGCATCTGCCCGACGATGCGGCCGAACGCCGGCAGATAGGCGCCGAGGATGTCGAGCTGGTTCATCCGGCGGAATTCATGGATGATGCCGCGCCTGCCCTGCAGCAGCTTGAGAAAGGCCGCGCGGTTGGCGGGGTCGGCCCGGAACTCCGCGGTGATCAGCTCGCGCGCCCGCCACAGGGCGCGCAGCGTGCGGGCGGTCATGCCGTGGAGATCGGAGTATTCCTGCATGACCAGGAAGGCGTCGAAAATCAGCGCCGGGTCGCCATCGAAGGCGCCATCGTCGCGGACGTCGAGCAGCCCGCCGATGGACTGGAAATGCCCGTCGATCGGCTGCGGCATCTGCTCGCCCTCGGGCGCCAGCGCCGCGCCGATGTTCTGCATCAGGATCGTGTTGGCCAGGGTGATTCCCTTGGCATTGCGGTAATAGCCCTGCATCAGCCGTTCCGAGGCGCGCCTGGCCGGGGTCGATTCGAGGCCGTACTGGGCCGCCAGCGCGTTCTGGTAATCGAACAGCAGCCGGTCCTCGCGGCGCCCGGTCATCACATGCAGCCGGATGCGCAGGTGCTGCAGGTACTCCTCGCAACCCCGGGCAAGCCGGCACTCGTCGCCGGTCAGGAAGCCGTGGCGTTCGAGGTCGGACCAGGTCCTGCCGTAACCGGCGGCATTCGCCGTCCAGAAAATGGCCTGCAGGTCGCGCCAGCCGCCCGGCGCCTCCTTGACGTTGGGTTCCAGGCTGTACGGCGTCTCGTTGAAGCGCAGGTGCCGTTCCTGCTGCTCCAGCCGCTTGCGCTCGAAAAAGACGAGTGGGTCGAGGTTGCCGCGCAGGCGCTTTTCGAACGCGACGAACAGTTCGCCGTTGCCGGTGAGCAGGCGGGCCTCGAGCAGGGCGGTCTGGACGGTGATGTCGGCGGCTGCGGCATCGAGGCATTCCTGGATCGTGCGCACGCTGTGCCCGATTTCCAGCCCGATGTCCCAGAAGTTGCCGATCAGCGTCTCCAGGCGTTCCTGCACGGCGGCGCCGGGTTCCTGCGGCAGGAGGATCAGCAGATCGATGTCGGAGGCGGGGTAGAGTTCGCCGCGCCCATAGCCGCCGACCGCGGCCAGCGTCAGCGACGCCGGAAAGTCGAGGCTGGTCCACAACCGGGTGAGGACGCCGTCGACCAGGCGGCTGCGCTTCGCCAGCAGGGCCGTGGCATCGCCGGTCTGCGCATAGTCCGCGCACAGGGCTTCCTGCCCGGCCTTCACCTCGTTGCGCAGCGCCGCAACGTCGATGCTCATCCGGCGATCCGGTCGGGTTTCGGCCGGGCGCCGGCCGACAGCGTCAGAATCTCGTGGCCGGTTTCGGTGACGAGAACCGTATGTTCCCACTGCGCCGAGAGGCTGTGGTCCTTGGTGACGATGGTCCAGCCGTCGGCCATCTCGCGGATGCCGGCCTTGCCGGCGTTGATCATCGGCTCGATGGTGAAGATCATGCCGGGTTCCATCACGGCGCCGGTGCCGGCCTTGCCGTAGTGGGTGACCTGCGGATCCTCGTGGAACCTGGCGCCGATTCCATGGCCGCAGAATTCCCGGACCACCGAGTAGCCGTTCTTCTCCGCGTGCTTCTGGATGATCGCGCCGATGTCGCCGATGCGTCCGCCGGGGCGGACCACGGAGATCCCCAGCCACAGGCATTCAAAGGTGATTTCGCACAGGCGCCTGGCCTGGATGGACGGTTCGCCGATCAGGTACATGCGGCTGGTGTCCCCGTGGTAGCCATCCTTGATCGGCGTGACATCGAGATTGACGATGTCGCCGTTCCTGAGCACGCGGTCGCCGGGAACCCCGTGACAGACCTGGTGATTGACCGAGGCGCAGATCGACTTCGGGTAGGGGTTGTAGCCCTTGGGCGCGTAATCCAGCGGCGCGGGAATGGCTCCCTGCACATTGACCGTGTAGTCGTGGCAGAGGCGATCCAGCTCATTGGTCGTCACGCCGGCCCTGACGAATGGTTCGATGTAGTCGAGCACCTCGGAGGCGAGGCGCCCGGCGACGCGCATCTTTTCGATTTCCTGCGGGGTCTTGATGGAAATGCTCATTCTCGGGGCAGAACGTTCGGGAGGGGCGCCAAGGATAAAGGATAGCAAGTCATTCTCAAAGCCGGCCGCGCGGGTGGCATAATCCGCCTTTTCGCTTCTCCGGTTGGCAAACGATGAGCATCCTTCTCCTGGGCAAGGACGGTCAGGTCGGCTGGCAATTGCAGCGCTCGCTGGCGCCGCATGGGCCGGTCATCACCTGCGGCCATGCCGACTGCGACCTGTCCGATCCCGACCGGCTGCGTTTGCTGGTCCGGCAGATCGCCCCGTCGGTCATCGTCAACGCGGCGGCCTACACGGCGGTCGATCGGGCCGAGACGGAGCCGGAACTGGCCATGCGCGTCAACGGCGAGGCGCCGGGCATCCTGGCGCAGGAGGCGGCAAGGCTGGGCGCGTTGCTGGTCCATTATTCGACCGACTATGTCTTTGACGGCAGGAAGGCGGCGCCCTACGTCGAGAGCGACGCGACCGCTCCGTTGAGCGTTTACGGCCGGAGCAAGCTGGCGGGAGAGGAGGCGATCCGGGCTGCGGGGTGCAAGTCGGTCATCTTCCGGACGAGCTGGGTGTTCGGGGCGCGCGGCGGGAATTTCGTCAAGACCATCCTGCGTCTGGCGCGCGAAAAGCGGACGCTGCAGGTGGTCAGGGATCAGGTCGGCTCGCCGACGCCGGCGGCGCTGGTTGCGACCGTGACCGGCATCGTCCTCGCCATGCTGCGTCAGGGTCAGGCGATGCACCGCGAAACGCAGCGCTGCTACCACGTCTGCTGCGGTCGACCGGTCAGCTGGCACGAATTTGCCCAGGCCGTCGTCAAGCTGGCCGGGGCCACGCCGGGTTTCGACCTGACCCTGAAGCCGGAGGCGATAGTGGCCATTCCGGGCAGCGAGTATCCGGCCGCCGCCGCGCGCCCGGCCAATTCCCGGCTCGACTGCGGGCGTCTGGAGAGGGAGTTCGGCCTGCGGATGCCGGACTGGCAACCGTATCTGGCGCGCATGCTGCAACTGCTTTCGCTGAAACGGGACGGCTATTGAGCTTTCTCCGCGCGGCTCGGCAATGCTACAATTCAAAAGTTTTTTCGCGACGAAGGTCGCGAAGAAGCGGTTGCAGGCGACCTGCGTGCAATCAATCCACACATCCGCCGATTAAGGGTGTCCGCCAGAATGCAAGAACGGCGGGCGTTTCGGGCGGATGGCGGTTCAACCCTTAAAGGAGTTCTCGTATGTCCGTAACCATGCGTCAAATGCTGGAGGCCGGTGTTCACTTCGGTCACCAGACCCGTTTCTGGTGTCCCAAGATGGCTCCGTACATCTTCGGCGCCCGCAACAAGATTCACATCGTCAACCTCGAACAGACCCTGGCCAAGTACAACGAAGCCATGGCCTTCGTCAAGAAGCTGACGGCCAACCGCGGCACCATCCTGTTCGTCGGCACCAAGCGCCAGGCGCGGGAGATCGTCGCCGAGGAAGCGCGGCGTGCCGGAGCGCCCTTCGTTGACCAGCGCTGGCTGGGGGGCATGCTGACCAACTTCAAGACGGTCAAGACCTCAATCAAGCGCCTCAAGGACATGGAGCTGGCGGTCGAGGCCGGCGACCTCGAGCGCATGCCCAAGAAGGAAGCGCTGAACTTCCGCCGCGAACTGGAAAAGCTCCAGAAGTCGATCGGCGGCATCAAGGACATGCCCGGCCTGCCGGACGCCATCTTCGTCATCGATGTCGGTTACCACAAGATCGCGATCACCGAAGCGAGCAAGCTCGGGGTGCCGATCATCGGCGTCGTCGATACCAATCATTCTCCGGCCGGCGTCGATTATGTGATTCCTGGCAACGACGACTCTTCGCGCGCGATCCAGTTGTACGCCCGCGGCGTCGCGGATGCGATCCTCGAAGGGCGCAGCCAGGTCGTCCAGGAAATCGTTGCCGCCGGTGGTGACGACGAGTTCGTCGAAATCCAGGACGAAGCGGCGGAGTAAATCCGCAGGGGCGGGGCAGGCAGCCCCGCCAGTTTGAAAAGATCAGGAGAACAGGTATGGCGGCAATCACCGCAAGCATGGTGTCGGAACTGCGTGGCAAGACGGACGCACCGATGATGGAATGCAAGAAGGCGCTCACCGAGGCCGACGGCGACATGGCCAAGGCGGAGGAGATCCTCCGCGTCAAGCTCGGCAACAAGGCGACCAAGGCGGCGACGCGCATTGCCGCGGAAGGCGTGGTCGGTCTCTACCTTGCCGCCGATGGCAAGCTCGGCGCCCTCGTCGAAGTGAATAGCGAAACCGACTTCGTCGCCAAGAACGACGAATTCATCGCCTTGGCGAAGGGTTGCGCCGAACTGGTGGCGACCCGCAACCCGGCCGATGTGGCGGCGCTGTCGGCGTTGCCGATGGGCGAGGGCACGGTGGAGACCACGCGTACCGCGCTGGTCGGCAAGATCGGCGAGAACATGGCGCTCCGCCGCTTCGCCCGCATCGAGGCCAGCGGCAAGCTGACCTCCTACGTCCATGGTGGGTCCAAGATCGGCGTTCTGGTTGACGTCACCGGTGGCGACGACCAACTGGCCAAGGATCTGGCGATGCACGTCGCCGCCTCCAAGCCGAAGTCGCTCGATGCCTCGGGGGTTCCTGCCGAATTGATCGAAATGGAGCGTGCCGTTGCAGTCGGCAAAGCTGCGGAAGATGCAAGAAAAGCCCAAGAAGAGGGCAAAAAACCACAGTCGGAAGATATTGTGGCGAAGCGCATTGAAGGTTCGGTCCAGAAGTTCCTCAAGGAAGTTACCTTGCTGAGCCAACCCTTCGTCAAGGATGACAAACAGACCATCGAGCAACTTTTGAAGGCCAAGGGTGCTTCCGTGGCCGGGTTCACCCTGTTCGTGGTCGGCGAGGGCATCGAGAAGAAGGTGGGCGATTTCGCCGCCGAGGTCGCCGCGCAGGCTGCGGCGGCCGCCGCCAAGGTGTAGTTCTCAAGGAAACGCCATGTCCGCTCCCAGGTACAAACGCATCCTCCTCAAGCTCTCCGGCGAAGCCCTGATGGGCGATGACGCCTACGGCATCAACCCGCCGACCATCGCCGGGATCGTCGCGGAGATCAAGGCGGTTGCCGACCTGGGCGTGGAGATCGGCGTCGTGATCGGCGGTGGCAACATCTTCCGCGGCATGGCCGGCACGGCCACCGGCATGGACAGGGCCACCGCGGATTACATGGGGATGCTGGCCACGGTGATGAACGCGATGGCGCTGTCCGACGCGATGCGGCAGGCGGGGTTGCAGGCGCGGGTGCAGTCGGCCCTGCGTATCGAGCAGGTCGTCGAGCCGTATATACGCGGGAAGGCCATCCGCTATCTCGAAGAGGGCCGGGTGGTCATCTTTGGCGCCGGAACCGGCAATCCCTTCTTTACCACCGATACCGCCGCGGCATTGCGCGGATCGGAAATCGGCGCGGAAATCGTGCTCAAGGCGACCAAGGTGGACGGCATCTATTCGGCCGACCCGAAGAAGGATCCGGCCGCGACCCGTTTCGACCGGATCAGTTTCAACGACGCGATCGCGAGGAATCTCGCGGTCATGGATGCCACCGCGTTTGCGCTGTGCCGCGACCAGAAATTGCCGATCAACGTGTTCTCGATCTTCAAGACCGGCGCGCTGAAGCGCATCGTCTGCGGGGAGGATGAGGGTACGCTGGTCTATTGCTGAGGGAGAAGGCGATGATTCCTGAACTCAAGAAGAATGCCGAGAGCAAGATGCAGAAGACGCTCGAGTCGCTGCGCGGCGATCTGCAGAAGATTCGCACCGGCCGCGCCCATACCGGGCTGCTCGATCATGTCATGGTGGACTATTACGGATCGCTGATGCCGGTGAACCAGGTTGCCAACGTCACCCTGGTCGATGCCCGGACCATCGGCGTGCAACCGTGGGAAAAGAACATGGTGCAGAAGGTCGAAAAGGCGATCCGCGACTCCGACCTCGGCCTCAACCCCGCCTCCCAGGGGGAACTGATCCGGGTGCCGATGCCGCCGCTGACCGAAGAGCGGCGCAAGGAGATGATCAAGGTCGTCAGGCATGAAGGCGAAAACGCCCGGGTGGCGATCCGCAACCTGCGCCGCGATGCGATCACCCACCTCAAGGATGCGCTCAAGAAGGGCGAGATTCCGGAGGATGACGAGCGCAGGGCGCAGGACGACATCCAGAAACTCACCGACCGGTACATCGCCGATGTCGACAAGATGCTCGGCCACAAAGAGGCCGAGCTGATGCAGGTTTGACCGCCGCTTCAGGCTGAGCGCAGGCCGCATGGCTCTCTTCACCAGTTCGACGCAGCAGGTTCCGACAGCGGCAGCCATCCCCCGGCACGTCGCCATCATCATGGATGGCAACGGCCGGTGGGCGAAGAAGCGCTACATGCCGCGTTTTTCCGGCCATGCCAAGGGTGTCGAGATGGTGCGCGAAACCGTGCGCTACTGTCTCGATCGCGGGGTCGAATTCCTGACGCTGTTCGCCTTCAGTTCCGAGAACTGGCGCCGCCCGCCGGAGGAGGTCAGTCTGCTGATGCAGCTGTTCGTCAAGGCGCTCGAGCAGGAAGTCGACAAGCTCGACCGCAACGGCGTGCGTTTGCGCATCATCGGCGACCTCTCGCGCTTCGAAAACCGGCTGCGGGAACTGATTGCCGCGGCCGAGGCGCGAACCGCCGGGAATGCGCGTCTGCAACTGACCATCGCCGCCAACTACGGCGGGCGCTGGGACATCATGCAGGCGGTCAATGCCATGCTGCGCAAGCTGCCGGAAAGGCAGTCCGGCTGGACCGAAGCCGATCTCGAGCCCTTCCTGTCGATGAGTTTCGCCCCCGAGCCCGACCTCTTCATTCGCACTGGCGGCGAAGAGCGGATCAGCAACTTCCTGCTCTGGCAACTTGCCTATACGGAACTCCATTTCACGGGAACCCTGTGGCCGGAATTCGACCGTGCCCGGTTCGACCAGGCGATTGCCTCCTACCAGAAGCGCGAGCGGCGTTTCGGGCGGACCAGCGCGCAGCTTGTCGGCGACGAGTCCGGTGCTTAGGACCCGCGTCATCACGGCGCTGGTCCTGGTCGCCTTGCTGCTGCCTGGCCTGTTCCTGCTGCCGCAGGCCTACTGGGCGCTGCTGGCGGCGGCGTTCATCGGTGTCGCCGGCTGGGAATGGGGCGGCCTGCTCGGTCTGAGCGATCGGCGACGCCTCCTCCTCGGGGCGGCGCTCGCGGCTTTCTGCGCGGCAGTCCTGCTGCTGGCCCCGGCGGCAATGGGAGCCGGCGGGTCGGCGGAAGAGGTGTCATCGGCATGGGTGATCGCGGTCTACCTGGTGGCGGCGGGTTTCTGGGGCGTGCTCGTACCGTGCTGGTTGCGGGCGAAATGGCGCCTGCCGGACGGCTTGCCGGGCGTTCTGACGGGCTTCGTGGTCCTCTTCCCGGCCTGGCTCGCTCTGGTCCAGCTCAGGATTCCGGGTCCGGGCGCCCTGCTGGCTGTCCTTGCCGTCGTCTGGATGGCCGACATCGCGGCCTATTTCTCGGGAAGGGCCTTCGGCAAGCGCAAGCTGGCCCCGTCGATCAGTCCGGGGAAGACCTGGGAAGGGGCCATCGGCGCCGCCGTTGGCGTCGTCCTCTACGGCATCGCCCTGCGCCTCGCCTTTGCCTTTGCGCCGGTCGGTCTCCCGTTATGGGTGCTGTGCCTGCTGGGCGTCACGGCGGTCAGCGTCGCCGGCGACCTGTTCGAGTCGATGCTCAAGCGGCAGGCCGGAATCAAGGACAGCAGCAACGTGCTGCCCGGGCACGGCGGCGTGCTCGACCGCATCGACAGCCTGACCTCGACGCTGCCCGTGGTGGCGCTTCTCTGGCTTCTGCTACGGGGTCAGGGGTGAATCGCCAGAGCGTCACGGTTCTCGGCGCGACCGGTTCGATCGGGGTCAATACGCTGGACGTGATCCGTCGTCACCGCGAGCGTTTCGCGGTCTTCGCGCTGTGCGCGAACAGCCAGGTCGAAAAGCTTTTCGGGCAGATTCGCGAGTTTGCCCCGAAGTTCGCCGTCGTGCGCGATGCGGCGCTGGCGGACGAGCTCGCGCTGCGCTGCCGCCATGCCGGCCTGGCGACCACGGTGCGCCACGGGGTCGACGCGCTGTGCGAGATGGCGGCCCATCCCGAGGTCGATACGGTGATGGCGGCCATTGTCGGCGCCGCGGGACTCGAACCGGCGCTGGCCGCAGTGCGGGCGGGCAAGAAGATCCTGCTGGCCAACAAGGAAGTGCTGGTCATGGCCGGCGAGCTGTTCATGCGGGCGGTACGCCAACATGGTGCGCTTCTGCTTCCGGTCGACAGTGAACATAATGCGATTTTTCAATCACTTCCATCCGATATTTCACGTGGAATCTCGGCTTGTGGCGTGCGCCGGATACTGCTGACGGCGTCGGGCGGGCCGTTTCGCACCCTGGCGAGCGCCGGTCTCGGCGAGGTGACGCCGGAGGCGGCATGCGCCCATCCGAACTGGGTGATGGGGCGGAAGATCTCGGTGGACTCGGCGACGATGATGAACAAGGGTCTCGAGGTGATCGAGGCGCACTGGCTGTTCGGCTGCCCTCCCGAGCAGATCCAGGTGGTCGTCCATCCGCAGAGCGTGATCCACTCGCTGGTGGAATACGTCGATGGCTCGGTCCTTGCCCAGTTGGGGAATCCCGACATGCGCACGCCGATCGCCTGCGCGCTGGCCTATCCCGAGCGCATCGACGCCGGCGTGCCGGCGCTCGACCTGCTCGCGGTGGCAAGGCTGGACTTCGAAGCCCCCGATCCCGACCGCTTCCCCTGCCTGCCGCTGGCCTACGCGGCGCTGCGCGCGGGCGGAACGGCTCCGGCCATCCTCAATGCCGCGAACGAGGTGGCGGTTGCCTCCTTTCTCGACCGGCGCCTGCCGTTTCCCGGCATTCCCCGGTTGATCGAGGAGACGCTGGCGGCCCTGCCCGCGGGTCCCGAGGGCAGCCTGGCCGACGTGCTGGCGGCGGATGCCGAAGCGCGCCGGATTGCCGCGAGCCTGGTCATGGAAGCCGCCGCCACGTGAGCGAAATCCCGTTCTATCTGCTGGCTTTCATCGTCGTCCTCGGCGTGCTGATCGTCGTGCACGAGTTCGGCCACTACCTCGTGGCCCGCTGGTGCGGCGTCCGGGTGCTGCGCTTCTCCGTCGGTTTCGGTCATCCGCTGTGGCAGCGCCGTTTCGGGAAGGACGGCACCGAGTGGGTGATCGGCAGCTTTCCGCTGGGGGGCTATGTCAAGATGCTTGACGAGCGCGAGGGCGAGGTTGCCCCCGGGGAACGCGAGCGCGCCTTCAATCGTCAGTCGGTGGCCAAGCGCAGCCTGATCGTCGCTGCGGGACCGGCCGCCAATTTCGTTCTGGCCATCGTCCTGTACTGGGCAGTCTTCATGCACGGCAGCGAGGAATTGCTGCCGATCCTCGGGACGCCGCCGGCAGCGTCGCCGGCCGCCATCGCCGGCGTCGTCAATGGCGAACAGGTGCGGGCGATCGATGGACACGCGGTGGCTACCTGGAATGACCTGCGCTGGACCTTGCTGCAGAAGGCGACCAGTCAGGAAAGCGCCGATCTGGAGGTGATCAACGAGCAGCGCGAGATCGCGATCCGCCGCCTGCCGTTGCAGGCCGCGGGCGACGAGGGATGGGAAGGCGACGCGCTGGAGCGTCTGGGGATCAGGTTCTTCCGCCCGAACCTGCCGCCGGTCGTCGGCAAGGTGATGCCCGACAGCCCGGGCGAGGCCGCCGGGATCCGCAGCGGCGACACGATACTCGCCGTGGACGGAGTGGAGGTGGGCAACTGGCACGATTTCGTGCTGCAGGTGCGCGGCTCCGCCGAACGCCCGGTGCGCATCGACCTGGCGCGGAACGGGGCGGCTGTTGCGGTCGACGTCGTCCCGCAGGCCATTTCCGAGCGTGGCAAACGGATCGGCCGGATTGGCGTCGCGGTGGCCGGGAGTCCGGATGCCAGCCGCGAGGTCAGGACATTCGTGCGTTACGGATTCCTGGCGGCGGGCGGCAAGGCGGTTGCGGAAACCTGGGACAAGTCGCTGTTCAGCCTGGTGATGCTCGGCAAGATGGTCACCGGCGAGGTCTCGTGGCGCAATCTCTCGGGGCCGGTGACGATCGCCGACTACGCGGGCCAGTCGGCGCGCCTGGGCGTGGACCATTACCTGAAGTTCATGGCCCTGATCAGCCTCAGCCTCGGGGTTCTCAACCTGCTCCCGATCCCGGTTCTGGACGGCGGGCATTTGATGTATCATATGATCGAAGTCGTCAGACGCAGGCCCCTTTCCGAGCGGGCCATGGAGATCGCCCAGCAGATCGGGCTTTCCATTCTTTTCGTCGTGATGGCTTTCGCCTTTTTCAACGACCTGAACCGTCTGTTTTCCGGCTGAATGATGAAGAAATCCCTGCTCTCCCTTCTGGTTGCCGGCCTGTTCGCGCTGCCTGCCACGGCATTCGAGTCGTTCACCGTGCAGGACATTCGCGTCGAGGGGATCCAGCGCACCGAAGCGGGAACGATCTTCAGCTACCTTCCGCTCAAGGTCGGCGACACGCTGACCGAGGAAAAGGCCGCCCAGGCGATCAAGGCATTGTATGCGACGGGGTTCTTCAAGGATGTCCGCATCGAGGCCGAAGGCAACGTCATGGTCGTCGTCGTCCAGGAGCGCCCGGCGATCGCGCAGATCGATTTCGTCGGGCTGAAGGAATTCGACAAGGATGCCATTCTCAAGGCGCTCAAGGAGATCGGCATCGCCGACGGGCGGATCTTCGATCGCGCGCAGCTGGACAAGGCCGAACAGGAGTTGAAGCGCCAGTACCTGACCCGCGGCAAGTACGCGGTGAACATCACGACGACGGTGACGCCGCTCGAGCGCAACCGGGTCGGCATCAACTTCAATGTCGAGGAGGGCGCTTCCGCCAAGATCAGGCAGATCAACATCGTCGGCGCCAAGGAATTCAGCGAGAAGGAACTGGTCAGCCAGTTCACGCTGACGACGCCCGGCTGGATCACCTGGTACACGAAGAACGACCAGTATTCCCGGCAGAAGCTGGGGGCCGACCTCGAGAAGCTGAAGTCGTTCTACATGAATCGCGGCTTCCTCGAGTTTGCGGTCGATTCGACGCAGGTTTCGATATCGCCCGAAAAGACCGACGTCTTCATCACGATCAACGTCAGCGAAGGGGCGCGCTACCAGGTTTCCTCGGTCAAGCTGGCCGGCGATTTCGCGATCAGCGAAGAGGAACTCGACAAACTGGTCTTCATAAAGGCGGGCGACGCCTTCTCCCGCGAGCGCCTCAACGACACGACCAAGGCCATCGGCGAGCGGCTCGGCAAAGAGGGCTATGCCTTCGCCAACGTCAACGCGGCTCCCGAGATCGACAAGGAAAAGCACCAGGTCGCGTTCACCATCTTCATCGATCCGGGCAAGCGGGTCTATGTCCGGCGGATCAACGTCACCGGCAATACCAGGACGCGGGACGAGGTCATCCGCCGCGAACTGCGCCAGATGGAAGGCGGCTGGTACGACGCCGAGCGGGTCACCGTCTCGAAAACCCGTCTCGACCGGCTTGGCTATTTCGAATCGACGACGACCGAAACGCCGGCGGTGCCGGGAACCGCGGATCAGGTCGATGTCAATGTCAATGTCGTCGAGAAGCCGACCGGCAACCTGATGGCGGGCGCCGGCTATTCCAGCACGGAAAAGCTGGTCCTGTCCGCCTCGGTATCCCAGAACAACTTCCTCGGCAGCGGCAACAACGTCGCCTTTGCCGTCAATACCGGCAAGATCAACACCGTCTATTCGTTCTCCTATACCAACCCGTATTTCACGGTGGACGGGATTAGCCAGGGCTTCGACGTCTATTACCGCAAGGTGGATTCGACTTCGACGTCGGTCACCCCGTACAAGTCCACGTCGTACGGCGGGGCGGTGCGCTTCGGTTTTCCGATCGGCGAGAAGCAGGCCCTGAGTTTCGGATTCGGCGTCGACAACACGGAAATCACCGCCTTCTACACGAGTTCTCCCCAGATCATTGAATTCGTCGAGCAATCCGGCGGCACCCCCGCCAACCCGACCGCGAGCAACTGGACCATTCCGGTCACGGCAGCCTGGGTGAGCGACGGCAAGGACAGCATGCTCTTCCCGACGACCGGCTGGTATCAGAAGGCAGCCTTGGAAGTGGCGGTTCCCGGCGGCGACCTCACCTTCTACCGGGCTTCGTACCAGCTGCAGCGCTACATCGCGCTGTCCAAGTCGTTCACGCTGATGCTGAATGGCGAGGTCGGCTATGCCGACAGCTACGGCAGCACGACAAACCTGCCCTTCTACAAGAACTTCTATGCCGGCGGCGTCAATTCGGTGCGCGGTTTCAAGGCCGGCAGCCTCGGGCCGCAGACCTGGAATCCCGCGGTCAGTACCGATACCTACGCGATTGGCGGCAAGGAGCGGGTGATCGGCCAGGCCGAGCTGCTGTGGGGCGTTCCGGGCATGGAAAAGAGCGTCCGGCTGGGATGGTTCTTCGATGTCGGCCAGGTCTATGCCAGCGGAGACGGGGATGGGACTTCGCTTCCCGGCCTGGATCTCGGCCTGCGCTATTCCACCGGCCTTTCCTTCGCCTGGATCTCGCCGATGGGACCGCTCAAGTTCAGCTACGCCCTCCCGTTCAACGAAGGGCCGTACGACAAGATCGAGCGCTTCCAGTTCCAGTTGGGTACAAACTTTTGATTCAGGAGTGTCATGTTGAAAGCCAAGTCGCTAGTATTCGCATCCTTCTTTGCCGCCGTGTTCTTTGCCGGCGAGGCCGTGGCCGAACTGAAGATTGGCTACGTCAATACGCAGCGCATCTTCCGTGACGCCCCGGCGGCGCAGAAGGCGGGCAAGAAGCTCGAAGGAGAGTTCGGCAAGCGCGATCAGGATCTGCAGCGCATGGCCAAGCAACTCAAGGATCTGCAGGAAGGCCTGGAGAAGAACGCCGTCACGATGAGCGAATCGGAACGCCGGGCAAAGGAGAAGGAGTTCGCCGACCTTTCCCGCGAGTTCCAGCGCCGCCAGCGCGAATTCCGCGAAGACCTGAACCTGCGCCAGAACGAGGAAAACGCGGCGGTGATCGAGAAGGCCAACAAGGCGATCAAGCAGATCGCCGACGCGGAAAAGTTCGATCTGATCCTTCAGGACGTGGTCTGGGTGAGTCCGCGACTCGACATCACCGACCGCGTGATCAAGGCGCTGGCCGAAGGCAAGTGATGACCCGGCAGGGCGGGGTCATTCTGAAACTCTCCGACATCGCCGCCCAACTGGGCGGCGATGTGCTTGGGGACGGGCAAACCGCGATCCTCCGTGTTGCCACCCTGGCTTCCGCGGGGGCCGGGGATATCGCCTTCCTGTCCAACCGGAAATACCGGAACCAGTTGCAGATGACCAGGGCGGCCGCGGTCATCGTCGCCCCCGCCTTCGCCGATGATTTTGCCGGGCCGCGCATCGTCACCGGCAACCCCTACGCCTACTACGCGCGCGTCGCCGGCCTGCTCAACCCGGAGCGGACCGGGTTCCGCGGCGTCCATCCCTCGGCGGCGAGCGGTTCGCCGCTGCCGGCGAGCGCGGCGGTCGGTCCGCACGTGAGCATCGGCCGCGGCGTGACGCTCGGTGAGAACGTGGTGATCCACGCCGGGTGCGTGATCGGCGACGGGGTCGGCATCGGCGATGGCGGTCTGCTCTATCCGAATGTCACCATCTACCACGGCTGCCGCATCGGCAAGCGGGCGATCCTGCATTCCGGCGCGGTCATCGGCGCCGACGGCTTCGGGTTTGCGCCGGAGGGCAGGGAATGGATCAAGATCCCGCAGATCGGCGGCGTGGTCATCGGCGACGATGTCGAAATCGGCGCCAATACGACGGTCGACCGCGGCGCCCTCGACGACACGGTGATCGGCGACGG
>ERZ761602.2922-NODE-2922-length-25409-cov-6.267650_pt1 | contig 25409 bp, 23 predicted proteins | sample MGYA00512165_ERZ761602 | MGnify/ENA primary metagenome ERZ761602 (study PRJEB28899, sample SAMN02445085) | bioreactor sludge metagenome | biome: EBPR sludge; isolation source: Thorneside wastewater treatment plant | place: Australia: Brisbane, Thorneside...
CTTTCCTCCCTAACAAAACTGTTACGGCGGCCGTCCGGCTGTTCCGCCTCAGGCATTCTGAAGTATAGCAAAAATGTTCAACAGTTGTAATCCTGCTTTATCTTAAAAAAGCCGGAATCTACTTCCAACCGGCCCCCTGGAGCAGATGTTCCCATTTTACCTGGATCTCCTCCCGTATCCGGCTTTCGATCAAACCGGGCGTCGGAAGATTTAAAGACTCTAGGGCAAGGGCTTCGGCCTCTTCGAAAGCGATGGATTCGATGACTTGTCGGACCACCTGCAGCGAGTTAGCGTTCATGCTTAGCTCTTCAGCGCCCATTCCGATCAGGAGAGGGACATAAAACGGCGACCCTGCCATCTCACCGCAAACGGAAACGGGCCGATCTGCTTCCCTTCCAGCGATGATGACATCCCGTACTGTCCGCAAAACCGCAGGATGAAGAGACTGGTACCAATTCGCCACATTTTCATTATCGCGGTCCGCAGCAAGCAGATACTGGATAAGGTCATTTGTGCCAAGGCAGAAGAAATCTGCTTCCGAGCTTAGTTCATTCGCCATAATGGCGGCCGCAGGAACCTCTATCATTATCCCGATCTTCGGTTCACCGATCTCGATGCCGCGTGACCGGAGCGTTCCGCCAACCTCTTGAACGATCCCGCGAACGTCCCGAACCTCGCCCGGATCCGAGACCATCGGTAAGACAATATTCAAAGGCCCCTGCGCCGAAGCTCGAAGAAGAGCTTGAAGCTGCCTGACAAATTCCTTCCGGTAACTCAAACTAAGACGGATACCCCGTAGCCCGAGGGCCGGGTTTCGTTCGCGATCATCGCTCCTGCCCGAAACCTGCCCGATGCCGATATCGAACGTCCGAATATTGACACTGTGGCCCGCGGCAGAACGCAAAAGGGTTGTGTAAGCCTCGTATTGCTGCGCTTCGGTCGGATATCTTCCGAAGCGGCCGATCAGGGATTCCGATCTGAAAAGACCAATGCCGTTAGCACCTGAACGCTTTGCTGCCGCAAACTGGTTAACAGAATCAAGATTTGCACTGAGCCTGATGACGCGTCCGTCGAGCGTTCGCGCCGGAACGGTCATGTCCTTAGTGAATTTATTCGTGACAGGCTGTCTTCTTTCACGTTCCCTGTAGCTTTTTTCGGTTTCCGGGTTTGGGTTGAGGACAACTTCACCGCGATAGCCATCGACAATGATACGGTCCCCATTATGCAAGTGCCGAAGAATCTTTCGCAGTCCGGTTACTGCCGGAATCGAGAACTCACGGGCTAAAATGTATGAGTGAGATGTCCATCCGCCATGTTCTGTGACGATCGCGGCGGGCCTGTAGTCTCCGAGTTCGATCAGGGTCGAAGGCCGGATCTCCTTCGCAGCCAGAACGGAACCGACCGGTAACCTCATCGGCGTTCTGCGCCTTTGGCCGAGGGCGGCTTGTATCCGATCGGCTATATCCTGAATATCTGCCGCCTTTTCACGAATGTTCGGATCTTCGAGAGAACGGTACCGGATCAAATAGGAATCGGTTATCGTCTTAACCGCCCATTCTGCGTTAACCTGATCGATCTCAATAGCTTCCTCAAGGGCTGATAGAAAGCTACGATCTTCAAGCACGAGAATATGTGTGTCCAGGATGCTTTCTGCAATCGGATTCAGAGTTCCCTCGGAACGGATCAAACTGCGAATCTGGTTTTTAGCGACCGATAATGCTACGCGCAGCCGCCGAATCTCTTTGGACACGGAGTCCTTATCGATAGAAACACGGAAGAACTGACGCTTATCGCCGTAGAGTGACACGATCTGCCCGATGGCAATGCCACGTGAAACGGCCCTGCCGGTATATCTGATCTGGTTTTTTCGTCCGGGTCTGTCGTTCACACTACTTCCAACGAAAGCGGATTCCGGAAACTAATCCCCAAAACCGAAACCGCCACCCGATTGCGACGGGAAGAAAGGCTTCAACATTCCGGCAAATGCAGCAAGATTTCTTGTCTGGATCAGGATTTCACCCGGACCGGAAAACTCTGCTACAAGGCCTTCGCCGCTTGCCAAGCTCCGAAAAAATCCTGCTTTAGAGGCTTTTCGGAGGTTATACTGCATATGGCCTTCCCATGCGACAAGATGTCCGGTATCAACAACATAGCCCTCTCCGGGTGCAAGGACCTTTCGATAGATAGCTCCAAAGGATGAGATGAGCAGCAAGCCGCTGCCGGAGATCTCAAGGAGAAAAAGTCCCTCGCCACCGAAGAAAGACTTTGCACCCCCAAATTTAGTTTCAACCGTCAAACTTGTGTCGCCTGCAAGATAAGAGCTTGACTGGACCTTGAACTGCTGGTTCCGCATTTCGATCCCGACAATATCTCCGGGAGTTCCTGGCGCAAGCGAGACCTCGCCGCGACCGCCTTGTGCGGTAAATGTCGAGACGAAAGCGGATTCCCCGCCGACGGCCCGCTTAAGCGCGCCAAAAACTCCGCCCTTCATTTGCGATTGAAGGTCAACGTTAGACGACATCGAGACCATTGCCCCGGCCTCGGCATTGATTGACTGGCCGGCGTCGAGCTTCACAACGGCCAGAGCGAATGAACCGGCGTGGGCGATCTCCCACGTATAGCCACGCCCCTGGCCGCGGCCGTCCTGATCAAAGTGGAATGTTTCGTTGGCTCTCGGCGGCGGGGACCCGACCGCACTCGGCGGTTCCGCCGTAACAAGGGTGAATCCGCACGACCCGCAAAATCGCGCATTGGGAGCGATGTCAGCTGTGCATTTAGGACAATTCATCTATACCGTCACTCCTGAACGTTGAAGGATAATAGAACTTGCTTCATCGGCATTCGCTGCAAAATCCAATAGTCCGACATCATTTGCAGATACGACAAGTTCCTGTTCCCAGTTCGCAACTACGTTTCGCCAGCATTCGCCAACAAGCACGAGCGGCCTCGGCGAAAGCACATTTGTTTGCAGTTTATTCCAAACGAGCGAGACCTCAGTCACCGTTCCCATGCCTCCTCGAAATGCCGCAAACCCGATGGATCGAGTTATAAGGTTTTGCAAGCGGTCGTAAAAATGATCCGTGGCGACCTTGTCGGTAAGAAATCGGTTCGGTTCCGACCGGAATTGGTTCATTACGATCCCAAATACTCTACCGCCCGCTTCGCGTGCTCCAGCAGAAGCTGCTTCCATTACACCGAGGTAGCCGCCTGTGCAGATCGCAAAACCTGCTTCCGCCAATCGTTTGCCAAGCGCATAGGCTTGCTGATACTCGGCCGATTCCGCGGTGCATTTGGAACCGCCAAAGATGGTTACCATTTTCTCGGGGGCTGTGTCTGGCACTTGAATCTTCCTCCAGTGACGCTTGATATTAGCCAAATTATAGCTGATAGCGAAAAAGCATCAAATCAGTTTGGCGGATTCGAAAGCTCGGCTTCCTCCGGCGTTAGGTTTCCGGCCTGATGGATCGCCTTCACAGTGTTTGTCAGCACCAGCAGGACGAGGCCGATCAGGAAAAAAGCGATCAGGGCCAGGATCGCTTGCCGATACGAGCCCGTTACGCCGATCACAATGGCAAAGACCGCGTTTCCGAGCCAGGACGTCCCTTTCTCGGATATTTCATAAATGCCAAAAAAGGCCGATTCGCGCTCTCGCGGGATCATTTGCGAATAGAGTGACCTCGAGAGTGCCTGAGTGCTGCCGAGAACGAGGCCGATAAATACCGCCATCACGATGGCCTGGAAGACCGTTTCCAAAAAGCCATAGGCAAAGATCACGATTCCGCACCAGATGATCAGGCAAACAATGATCGTTCGCTTCGCCCCGATGAAACGCGAAAGATATTCAAAGCCGATCGCTCCGATCAAGGCCGAGATCTGTGCGACAACGAATATCCCAAGAAGAAAAGTCTGGTCGGTTTCGAGGCCCCGCGATACGAAAAGCTCCTGCGAAAGGAAAACCGATGAGTTGAGGATCACGGTCTGAATGCCGTCGTTGTAAAAAAGGTAAGCTATCAGGAAAAGGAGTGTGTATCGCAATCCTGATAGCTCCTTTACTGTGCTGCCAAGCTCCATAAATCCGGCGGTGATGAGATTCTGGCCATCCTTACGTTCTCGCTTTTGATTTCGGCTTTTAAGAAGGCGAAATGTAACGATCGCAAAGAGCCCCCACCAAAGCGACGCAGCGAGCATGGAAATGCGTACCGCTGTGCCTTCGGTAATCCCGATAGCCGGAGCGAATTGGATCAACGCGATATTCAAAAATAACATAATGATCCCGCCAAGGTAGCCTGCGGCATAGCCATGGCTCGAGACACGGTCGCGGCGGTCCTCGGTGGTAATGTCAATAAGATAAGCGTTGTAGAACACGTTGGTCGCCGCGAATGATATGTTTGCGGTGACAAGTAAGAGGCAGCCCCAAAGATAGTCATCTCCGGTGATAAAGAAGAGCAGCGAGCTCGCAATAACGCCGGTATAACAAAAGCCGGCCATCATTCGTTTCTTCAGGTTCGTGTAGTCGGCGATAGAACCAAGGATCGGCAGTAGAAATACCTGTGCAAAGACCGAAACGCCCAGAGTCGAGGTGAAGAGATTATCAGAGGTGATCGAGGCATAACCGCCGAGTGAGAGAACAGTTCCGCCGCGGCCTACGTCACTTTGGGCAAGCGCCGTGAGGTATGGGCCAAGAAGCACGCTTACTACCGTCGTATAAAAGGCAGAATTCGCCCAGTCGTAGGTGATCCATCCGAAGATCTCCCGCTTATCGTTCTTTTCTGACATCGCTTTGAACTCGGAGATGTTAGCAGATTCGGAAACGAGAGGCACACTTTCTTTTGACCAGGTGACTTAAAAGTTAACAAAAACGGGCACTTTCGAATCCGCTACGTATCTATGTCCTCTTGACATGAAACTTGAAACAATGTAATTTTAGGTCACTTTTCGTTTCTAAAGTCTTGAAAATTTGGTATTCCGGTACACGTTCGCTTGCGTTTTCCCGCGCTTTGTTCGTGTAACGGGTAATCTGAGGAGGGAGATTTCTAGTATGTCTTGGACACAAAAGGTTTTGTCCTCACGAAGCCTTGCAGCCGTTGCCGCCGTTGGCGTCTTCGGTGCAACGGCCTTTTATCTTGGTTCGCTCGACACTGAGGTCGAAGCGAGCAATACAGTTGAAGTCGCGGCATCCGCACCTTCAGCGACTTTCCCCGCAAACGCCGGCACGCTCGGAGCTATTCCCGATGGCGGCCCCGGATGCGGAGCGCCCGCGGCAACCAATCGCGATGTTACTTTCACCGTGAGCGGACTTTCAGGTGCTCCGTCGAATGTAGAGGTCAGTATGACCTTTGGCGGTCCGATCCACACTTGGGGTGGCGATATCACTGCTACTCTGATAGCCCCGAATGGTACCCAGTTCGCCATTTTCGGACGTCGTGGTTCAACCACTGCTGCGGGTTGCGGTTCGGGAAATGACCTTGCAGGACCTTACAATTTTAAGGATACGGCTGCAGCGACGAATTGGTTTTCGGTCGCAGGGAATCCGACTCCCTCCGGTGATTATCGTTCTACGACAGTCGGTGGGACCGCAACGAGTGGAGCCGTTACATCGATAACGCCGGCTTTTGCAGGCGTAGCGAATCCGAATGGTACATGGACGCTCCGTGTAAATGATTCTGGTGCCGGAGATACCGGAGCCGTTTCCGCTGCATCTCTAACGGTTGATACCGCTGCGGCACCGGGCGGCTCTCCTGTTGCAGACTTTGACGGGGACGGCAAGACCGATTTTGCGGTCGTTCGTCAGACGAATCAGCCGATCGCCGGACAAACTCGTTGGTTCATCAATCCAAGCTCGACCGGAACCGTGGTTGGCTACGACTGGGGTATCGGAACTACCGACTTCTTCACACCGGCCGACTTCGACGGAGACGGTAAGGCTGACATCGTTACCTGGCGCCCCGGTGCCGCTAACGAGGCTGCGTTCTACATCCTTCGCAGTTCGGATTTTGGCTTACAGATCGAGACCTTCGGCATCACTGGTGACAATCCGACCGTTGTAGGCGACTACGATGGCGATGGAAAGGCAGACCCTGCCGTGTTCCGCTCCCCGGCCGGAGCCGGTGACCAGGCATTCTTCTTCTATCGCGGAAGCTTGAACAACCCTGGCGGTAATATCACATTCGTTCCGTGGGGAACGGGCGGAGGAACATCCTTCCCTGCCGTTGGAGATTTTGACGGTGACGGAAAGAACGACTTCGTCCTCCAGCGTTCAGCCGGCGGCGGTCAGGGAGCCTTCTGGCACCTGCTCTCCGGTGGCGGCACTCAGATCGTCCCGTTCGGTCTGGATACGGACCTCATAGTTCCGGCCGATTATGACGGTGATGGTAAAACAGATATTGCCGTTAGCCGCACTACCAGCGGCGCACGCGTCTGGTTCGTTCGTCCTAGTGCCACTCCGGGAGCACCGTATCAGGTATCATGGGGAACGAGTGCAACGGCTGACGTCCGTGTTCTTGGTGACTATGACGGCGACGGAAAGGCAGACTTCGGAATCTGGCGACCGGCTACCGGAACCTTCTGGATCCTGAACGGAGCCAACAACGCGGTTACAACCTCTCAGCTCGGAGCAACCGGTGATTATCCGGTCGCGAACTTCCAGCAGAACTAGGCTAATCGCATTCTTTTGCTTTCAGAGGCTGCATTTGCAGCCTCTGATCGTTTTTGGGTATCCTCTTCATTCGCATTCCTGCGTACTTGTTAAATGAGAGCAATGATACTCGCAGCGGGATTCGGAACTCGCTTGTTCCCGCTTACCATTGATAGAACTAAGCCGGCGATTCCGTTCCTTGGAAAACCGCTGGTTGGCTATGTCGCTGAGTATCTGGCCGAATACGGATTCAGAGAGATAGTTGTAAATCTTCATCATCAACCGGACTCGGTTATCGCCGCCCTGGGCAATGGCGAGCAGTTCGGCGTTAAGATCGGCTACTCGATAGAGCGGCCTGACATTCTCGGCACCGCCGGGGCTCTCGACCACGCCCGCGAATTGCTCGGTGATTCGACCTTCCTCACCATCAACGGAAAGCTGATAACCGATATCGATCTTGCTGCTGCCATCGAGACCCATCGGAGAACAAACGCTATAGCGACGATGGTGCTTAAGCCAAACGTCCATCGTGAACGGTTTACGGAAGTCCATGTCGAAAATGGCCGCATCACGGGCTTTGGAGGGATGCCCGAGAGCATTCCGCCACAGTTCGACGATGCCCCGCCTTACATGTTCACCGGGATCCAGATACTCGAACCCCGTGTCTTCGATTACATCCCGCACGGTGTCTATTCTGACATCGTACCGACCTTCTATCGCCCGGCGATCGAGTCCGGCGAGATAATAGCGGCACATGTTGCAAATGGCCGTTGGTTCGAGCTATCGACAATGAAGCGATACCTCGACATTTCCATGACAATGATCGGCGGCGGCGGAACCGTGGCGGGAATTCGCACCGAGATCGCGGAACCAAATTCCGTAAATGATTCCGTGCTTTGGGACAACGTTACCGTCGAACCCGGAGCAAAGCTCGGGCGTACGATAGTTGGCGACGATGTCGTCATTCGTTCGGGAATGAAGTTCTACGATGCGGCGATCGTCCGGGCCGAAATGGTCCGGAGCTGCAAAGAAATACCGGAGAAGGCGGACCCCGGCGAGTTCATCGGCGATCTATACGTAGTGCCGCTAAGGTAGAAAAAGAGCATTGTCCAGAGACACAAAAGAACGGCTTACGGCGTTTCTTCGGAACGCGGAACTTGGAGAGATAATCGCTGAACTCACTCCGGATGCCTCCACGCGCGACTTTTTTCGTCTTCAGGGCAACGGCAAAACTCTGATCGCATGCGTTTACGCTAACGGCGACGAGGAAGGGTCCCGTCAGCTTGTTGACGTTACCAACCTTTTCCTTCGGGCCGGCATTCCGGTCGCAGGCATTGTCAATGCTTCTCTCGAACAGGGCATCGTCATTATCGAGGACCTCGGTGACCGGATACTCAGAGACGAGCTGCAAACCACATCGCCGGGTGAACGAGATCGGCTTCTGGATTCGGCGATCGATCTAATTGCGTCGATCCAAGCCGCGACCGAACTGGCGATATCGTCCGGTTCCATTGCAGGCAAGCTGCGTTTCGATTCTGAAAAGCTTTTGTGGGAACTAAATTTTTTCCGCGAGCATTATTTCTCCTCACTCCGAGGTCTGCAACTTGAAGCTACGATCGACAAGAAATTGACCAACGAGTTCACGGAGCTTTCCGGCTGGCTCGAAGAGCGGGCTTCGGTCCTCTGCCACCGCGACTTTCACGCGGCAAATCTAATGATCCGCAGCGACGGTTCCCTCGCGATCATCGATCATCAAGATGCCCGAATTGGTTCGACTGCGTACGACCTCGTATCTCTGCTTCTCGATAGGATCACCGAACCGCCGACCGATGAATGGCTCGCCGAAATGATCGCCCATTTCATGCGGGCACGTAAAGAGCATGGGCTTCCGACTCTTTACAGCACGGAGTTCATGATCGAGTTCGACCATCAGACGGTCCAGCGATGCTTGAAAGCCGTTGGCACATTTTCGTATCAGTCGGCATTTCGTGACAAGAAGCATTTCGAAGCCTATATCAAGCCGATGTTTAATGTCGTCGTAAGGTCGATCGACCGGCTCGGCGAGTATCCGAACCTGCGCCGGGTTCTCGAGGCTGAGATCGCCTAAACGCGGAAATGGTCGGCCTTCCAATCCTTGATCGCCATTTTGATCTCTTTCTGCGAGCTAAGCCGGCCGGCAAGCACTTCTTCGACCAGATGAGGAAGCTCCGCATCCGACGCGAACCGAAGAGCGACCATCTGCCCTACACGAAGACCCGCCGCTCGGTTGGCGAGTTCCGGAGATAGGACTTTTTCATAACGCAGACGTTCTTCGAGCCGGATCAGCCGGTCCTGAGCCCTAAGGGCCTGGGCCCGGGCCGCGAGGTTGACCAGGATAACGATAACGGCCAAAAGAAGGAACTTAAATGATCCTGAATCAAAAAACCGCCAGGCATGGACGATCGCCCAAACGAGCAGGATCAGCGAAAGCGGAAAGATCACGAAGTGGACCAATGGAAACCAACGAGTGTGATTCGAATAGTTCTGAGGTTGTTTGTTTTCGGTGCTCATAAAGTTGTCTTGAAATCAAAGCTTCGAACCTGCCGATGCACTCTCTCCGCCTGCGGTGAAGTCTTCACCCGGATTTACGAAAAGGTTCTGCTCAAAGCGGTACTGCTTGTCGTATAGCTGTTTGTAACGGCCGTCCATCGCGATAAGTTCTTCGTGGGTGCCGCGTTCGAGAATCTGGCCGGCTTCAACCACCAATATTTGATCTGCGCTTCGGATGGTCGAAAGCCGATGGGCGATCACAAAGGTCGTCCGGCCGCGGCGGAGGTTGTTCAAGCCTTCCTGGATGAGTGCTTCGGATTCGCTGTCGAGACTTGAGGTCGCCTCATCGAGGATCAAAATACGCGGATCGGCAAGGAGTGCTCTGGCGATAGCGATCCGCTGCCGCTGACCGCCCGAAAGCTTTACGCCGCGTTCGCCGACAACGGTCTCATAGCCGTCCGGGAACTTTTCGATGAACTCGTCCGCGTTCGCGACCCGGCACATCTCTCGAATCGTCTCGAATGAGGCTTCGGGATTGGCGAATCGAATGTTATCGAGGATCGTCCCGTCGAAGAGGAAGTTATCCTGCAAAACGACGCCGAGATGTTTCCGATAGTCCCGCAACCGTATCGCCTGTAGGTCGATGCCGTCCACAAGTACGGTTCCAGACGTCGGACGAATAAAATTGAGCACGAGGCTCAGAATTGTCGATTTTCCCGAACCGCTCGACCCGACAAGTGCGGTCGTTGTTCCCGCATTGGATTTGAACGATACACCTTTCAAAACCGGAACGTTCTTGTCGTATTCGAACTCGACATCGCGAAACTCGATCCCGCCATCGATCTTTGTCAGCGGACGCCGCTCTTTATCCTGTTCGTCCTCAGTTGACATCGCCATCACCTCGCGAATTCGGTCTAGCCCGGCGAGGGCCTCGGTGATCTGCGTCCCGATAGAAGTAAGCTCGATGACCGGCATCGCAAGCAGGAAGGTAAATGAGATATACATCAGAAAATCGCCAAGCGTCATCGTTTCGGCCTCGACTGCATTGCCGCCGATGACGATCATCACGACGGCGATCGCTCCGATGATCACGGACGAGAACGAACCGATAGCGGAGACGCCCGTGACCGTCTTTGCGACGTTTCGAAACAGCCGGTGAGCGCCGCGGGCGAAGCTCAGGTCCTCGCGGCGTTCGGCGGTGTACGCCTTGACGACCCGAATTCCGCCGAGGCTCTCGCCGAGCCTTCCCGTCACCTCGGCCGTGATCTGCCCGCGTTCGCGAAAGACCGGACGCAGCACCTTGAATGCATAAAGAAGCACTCCGCCAAATGCCAGCAGCACGACCAGAGTGGCGACCGTCAACAGCCAGTTGATCCAGAAAAGCACGCCGATCGCGATGCTCGCCGTTACGATGCTGCCGATGATCTGCCCAAGGCCCGTACCGACGAGATTCCGAATGCCCTCGGCATCGTTCATTATTCGGGATATAAGCTGGCCGCTTTGGGTCGAATCAAAATATGAGATCGGCAGCCGCTCGATGTGGGCCTGAACGCGTTTGCGCATCTCGGTGATCGCCCGCTGGGCCGCTACGCCCAGGATCTGTGAAAGAGCGAATGATGTCGAGGCCTGAACGAGCGTCGAAATGCCGATGGCCAATGCGATCCATTTGATAAGCTCGTAACGCTGGTTTACGAAAACCTCGTCTCCGATGAACTTTGTCGATGCGGGCAAGACCATTCCCGCAAGCCGCGAGATCAGCAAAAGCACGCTTCCCAGAAGCAGCCGCCACCTCGCCTGCCAGACTATCCTTCTTGCCTCCGCCCACGCCCCGGAGTAATTGACCTTCTTCTTCTTTTCTTCGCCCACGCGTTCAGTCTCCCGATTGTCGCCCGCCCTGTCAATCGCCGGACATTGCCTCCGCGTTTTACCGTCCGACCTGATTTGATTAAACTAGAGCTTTTATGCGTCAGACATATATCGAAGAGCTCAAAGGGCATATCGGAAGCGAAGTCACGCTCAAAGGCTGGCTTTATAATTCACGTTCGAGCGGCAAGCTCGTATTTCTTCAGCTCCGCGACGGCACGGGCATCGTGCAGTGCGTCGTGTTCAAAGGCAATAACGAAGAGGTGTTTGAGACCGCCAAGGGCCTCGGGCAGGAGTCGTCGATAATCGTGACGGGAACGGTGAAAGAGGACGCTCGTTCGCCGATCGGCGTTGAGATCGACGTAACCGGGCTTGAAGTGCTTCAGAACGTCCACGATTATCCGATCACCCCGAAGGAACACGGCACCGAATTCCTGATGGACCATCGGCATCTTTGGATCCGCTCGAAGCGGCAGCACGCTGTCCTTCGAGTTCGCCATACGGTGATAAAGGCCGTCCGAGATTATTTTGACAGTAACGGATTCACACTCGCCGATACGCCGATCTTTACGCCCGCCGCATGCGAAGGCACGACGACGCTCTTCGAAGTAGATTACTTTGGCGATGACAAGGCGTATCTGACGCAGTCCGGACAACTTTACAACGAGGCAACGGCTGCGGCCTTCGGAAAGTCTTACGCCTTCGGGCCGACGTTCCGTGCCGAAAAGTCGAAGACCCGCCGCCACTTGACCGAGTTTTGGATGGTCGAACCCGAGGTCGCCTACGCGGGCTACGAGGACATGATGGACCTCGGCGAGGGCCTTATCCTGCATATCGTCGACCGCGTGCTGAACGAGCGGCAGCAGGAGCTTGCGGCACTCGAACGCGATACTTCCGTGCTCGAGGCGATCAAAGGCCCGTTTCCGCGTCTGCATTACGACGATGCGGTGAAATTGCTGCAGGAAGGCCACGAAAAGGGCGAGCTTGAGAACCGCTTCGAATGGGGCGGCGACTTCGGAGCTCCGGATGAAACGTATCTTTCGAAGCAGTTCGGCCTTCCGGTCTTTGTCCACCACTTCCCGACCGCGATCAAGGGCTTTTATTTTGAGGTCGATAAGGACCGTCCGGAATGCGCGCTCGGCATCGACCTACTTGCCCCGGAGGGCTACGGAGAGATCATCGGCGGCGGCGAACGAGCGGCCTCGCTTCCCTATCTCGAAGAGCAGCTAAAAAACCACGGACTTCCGCAGGATATTTTTGAGTGGTATCTCGATCTTCGCCGCTACGGCAGCGTCCCGCACGCCGGCTTCGGCATGGGCATCGAACGCACCGTCGCCTGGATGTGCGGCATCGAACATGTCCGCGAGACAATTCCGTTTCCGCGAATGCTTTATCGGCTTCGGCCATAAAACAACATGGAGGGCAGAATGACCACGTACCTGCAACGTTCGATATCAGCATTGCATTTCGCATTGCTGCTTGTTTCTTTCACTTCTGCACAGCAGCTTCTTAGCCATGAAGCTAACGGCACGATGTCGGCCGCTGCTCTGAACGAGCGGATGGCGAAGGTTTACGGCAAGTATGCCGTACCGGAAACCGCGACGGCGGTCGAGCTTCATAAGATCACTTACAGATCCCTCGATGCTAACGGCAAGCCCGCCGAGCTTACGGGCCTGGTGGCATGGCCCGCGGGCGGTGCTCCGAAGGGCCTTGTCGTTTATTGTCACGGTACCACCGTTGACCGCGACCGCTCGCCGTCGCGGTTCAAGGGCGAGGGCGAAGCGCCGGAGACCATCGAGGCTATCACAGGCTTTGCCACCGGCGGTTATGCCGTCGTTCTTCCGGACTATATCGGCCTCGGTGATCATAAAGCTGCTCATCCCTACCCGCTCAGCATAGTGAACGCCCGAGCCGGTGTGGACATCATTCCCGCCGCTCGTGAATTGGCTCGCCAAAAGAATTACAAAATCGGAAACAGCCTCTTCATCACCGGCTATTCCGAAGGCGGAGGCGTTGCAATGGCCCTTACGCAGGCACTGCAGGCCTTTACCGGCCCGGATTATGCAGTAACTGCCTCGGCTCCGGCCGCGGGACCATACGATCTATCAGGAACAACGCGGAAGTTCATGCTCGAGGATACTGGCGAGCAGGTCGGGTTCATTCTTCGCATCTATCTAACGTCCTACGCGGTGAATTATCTTGTAAAAGAAAAGAAACTTCGCTGGCGTGACTTCTACAAGCCGACCCTCGCTAACGCCCTCGCCGTCAACTACAACCTCAGCCCGACCGACGACGGCGTTATCCGCAATATCGGTGTTACCACGGCCCTGATGCGTTCGAAGAACCGCCTTGCAAATGTGCTCCAGCCCGGATTTCTGCGAGCATTGCAGCGTAATAACAAGCGGAACGCTTTTGTCCGAATGCTGCACGAAAACGATGTCTATGATTGGTCGCCGCGTGTCCCGATGATCCTCATCGCCATTGACGGAGATACCGTCGTTAGCCAACAAAATACCGAGGTTGCCTATAGTGCAATGCGGAGGCGGGGCGTTCCGGCTGAAAGGCTCCGCCGGATGATCATTAAGGATACCGAGCTGAATCACCTGAACGGCATTGCCCCCGCAATGTCAAAGGCACGAGCCTTTTTTGATGGCGGGTTTGCCGCAGTGCCTGCGGCACAGTAGCAGTTCTTACTTCCCGTCTTTTTTGTCAGCGGCGGCGGCCTTTTCAACCAGGTTGCCGCCGTTGTCCGTTACCCGAGGCCGCTTCCCGTTCGGAAATTTCGTATAGGTTGCTTTGTTGCCGGAACCGTTGAAGACGAATTCCATCGTCCCCTCGGCCGCGATCTCATTTCCGTCGCCATTGACCATTATCTGGCTGCAGGCTCCTTTGATCGTCACCTTCTTGTTCGAGAGGTTTATCATCACACGGTTATAGCGGCTGCAGTTATACGGCTTTGTCACCTCCGGGCCGTTAACGCTGATCAGCGGGCCCTGTTGGCTTATATCCACGTTCACAATGTCGGCCGGGTCGATCGGTTCCTCAGGCGGAGTCGGCACAACGGTCGGCGTAGGCGTCGGCATATATTTCTCGACGCTCTTTTTCGCAATTCCGCTCTGAATGTCACAACCCATAACGAAGGCTAGTACGAAAATAATTGCGATCTTCTTCATAATGATTTCCTTCTCTTAATTGTAATCGAATTTACGCCGACCGAAGAACGACATTTCCTTGAGGTCTTTGATTCTTCAACTTTACCGTACGCTGCTGACAAAAGTGCAGAACGAACCGATTCGAACGCACGCAACGAAGTGTAACTACTTAGTTATCTCTAGTGCGTTTTAGAAAAATCTCCTAGGGCAACCCCGTTATTTTCGACCGCATCCGAAGAGCAACCCCCCAGTACAAAGTGCCCGCATTCAAGAAATTTCGATTTTTTCTCGGAGGTCTTACTATGAAGAACATCGTACTCGGATTTGCAACGGCTATTATTCTGGCGGTTTCGGTATTTGCTCAGCAAGGCTCAGTATCATCGGCTGCGACGGCGACCACTGAAGGGTCCGTGAAGGCGGCTGAGAATACGCTCGGCCTCAATTCTGCAACGACCATTACGGGCAAGCTGCAGGGGTCGCTCAATGCCGACAAGGCTAAGGTAGGCGACGAAGTTGTCCTAAAGGTGACCGAGAAAGTAAAGAGCGACGGCCGCGTGGTCATCGAAAAGGGTTCGAAACTCGTAGGCAAAGTTACCGAGGTAAAGCGGGACGCAAAAGGCTCTGCCGGCTCGACGATCGGCGTTGCGTTCGACACACTAATTCAGAATGGGCGTTCGATCCCAGTTGCGGTCGATATCCTCGCCGTTAATAGCGTAACAAGTACAGTTTCGGCAGGTGATACTTTTGGTTCTTCTGTATCGGGATCGAGCCGTACTCAGGCGTCGGGCCGACCCACTGGCGGCGGTTTGCTTGGGGGAGTCGGAAATACGGTCGGCGGTCTTGCTGGCGGAGCTACGTCAACTGTCGGAGGTGTCGTAGATACAACAGCAGGCGTCGCGGGGAATGCGGTAGGAGCGGCAACACAGACGGCCGCTGCGGCAACCGGTTCGCTTGGCACGAACATCAGCGGTCTTTCGATCGGAAAGTCGGCTAATGCCTCGGCCGGCAACTCGACGACCCTTTCGAAGGAAAAGGGGAACGTCAAACTTGATTCCGGAACGCAGTTTACCGTCGCTGTCTCCGGTTCCATTGAGGTCAAAAAGAACGAATAGCTTTTGAACTTTGGTTCGGTCAAAAAAGCGAAAAAATGCGTCCGGTACGATAATAAGTGCCCGGTGCCGGACGCATCTTAACCTATTTTCGCTTTGCGATCTCGGTACCGACCGATGTTGATCCCGGGCTTCCCCATCGTCCGTCGAGCGTTCCGTCCGGGCCGATCCTGTAGCTGACGAACGCGCACTGCGAACCGCCGATGCCGACCGCGACCGTGTTGCCATCGCGAACACCAAAGCCTTTCGAGACCGTTCCCGCATCCCAAGCGAAGGAGTAGCCGCTGGCTTGCTTGCTTACTGAAAGTTTTCCCTTGTACGACGAGCCGTTCGGGTTTGACCCCGTGATGTCATAGCTTCCCTCTAGGCCGGAACCTGAGGTCCGCTTGGCCGTCTCCGTTGCGGCTTCATTAACGCCCCAATAACCGACCTTGCCGTCCAGAGAGCCGTCCCCGGCGATCGAATAGAGCACGACACCGCAGCCCTTTCCGTTGTTCCCTTCCGTGAACGAAACGGCGACTTTGTCTCCCGAACGAACCCCGATGCCGTCATAGGTATTTGGCCCGCTGACCCAGGTAAACTGATAAACGCCTTCACGCTTTGCGATTCGCAGGTCGCCGGAATATTGCCCTCCACCGCCCTCATTCGTACCCGTAACGGAGTAGTCACTCGCGATATCTTGCTCTGGAACGCGTGTTTCCGCAGTCGGGCTGGGAGCAGTTGGCGTATTCGTCTGCACCTCGGTCTTATCTGTCCCGCCGCAGGCAACACCCAGAAAAATAAGGGCAAGGGCACATAGTCCCAGTGTTGTTATTGGATCGTTTTTCTTCAAGTAAGGATTTCCCCCGGATTGAATTTGTTGGCTTTGTTAACGCCGATATAATAGAGGAGAACTATTATCAACTCAACCCTCACGGGAAACACAAAAAATATGTTCGCTCTTCGACGTCTGTGCTGGCCAGCCACGCTCCTGATCATTCTTGGGGTATCTCTAGCCGCTTTTGCCCAACAACGGATCGACGACCTCCGGCCAACGGTTATCCTTGTCTCGATAGATGGCTTTCGGGCCGACTATTTTGAGCTTCACAAGCCGCCGACGCTTAACGCCCTCGCGAATAAAGGTGTCCGTGCCCGATGGATGAAGCCGGTCTATCCGACCAAAACCTTTCCCGCCCATTATTCGATCGTTACAGGCCTCTATCCGGACAACCACGGACTCATTGAAAACAATATGTTCGACACCGAACGCGGACTATCCTTTGGCCTCGCGAATCGTCAGGCAGTACAGGATCCGCGGTGGTGGGGCGGCGAGCCGATTTGGAACACTGCCCAGAAACAAGGTCAGATCGCTGCCGCGTACTTTTGGCCGGGGACCGAAACAGCGATCGGCGGCATGCAGCCGAAGTTCTGGAAGGACTACGACGGCAAAGTTCCCAACGACACCCGCGTTGACACCGTGCTCGGATGGCTCGATCTTCCCGTTGCCCAGCGGCCGACGATGATCACGATGTATTTTTCGGACGTTGACGATGCGGGCCACAACCACGGCCCCGAATCGCCCGAGAACCGTGAAGCCGTTCTTCGAGTTGACGCGAACATAAAACGGCTTGTCGATGGGCTTGCTGCTCGCGGGATCCTTGAGCAGGTAAATCTCATCTTTACGTCGGATCACGGAATGGCACCCTACAAAATGCGTAATGCCGTTGTCCTTGATGAGATGTTCGATACCGGCGACGCCGAACGTGTGTTTTGGGTTGGCGAGTTCACACAGATCTTTCCAAAACCGGGCAAAGAGGACGCGATCTACGACGCCATAAAAGCAAAACTTCCGAAAACTGCGAATATCTATCGGCGAAGTGAATTTCCAAAGCGGTTCAAGTTTGGCAAGAATAAGCGCATCGCACCGCTGGTCGTCATTCCCAAAGCGGGAACCGTCATCACGACCCGAGAGCGAATGAACCGTGCCGAGAAGGATGGCCGGCTCGACGCCGTTCGCGGAGCGCACGGCTACGACAACGATATTGTCGAGATGCGGTCGATGTTCGTCGGCCACGGCGGGCAATTCAAGCGGGGATATGTCGCGAAACCATTCGAAGCGGTCGATGTTTACGAGCTTATCTGCAAGATCCTCGGAATCGAGCCCGCAAAGAACGACGGCAATCTAAAACGTATCAAATCAGTTTTGCGATAGATCTTGCCACAGAGTGCACTGAGATTTTTGAGATAGTTGTTGGATTTCCGACGAGCGTTAAAAAGAACCAAAACGATTCAGACACAAACGATTTCCTCAAAATTCTTTGTGCCCTCTGTGGCTATTTACTTCTAAGCGTCAGCACAGCGATCTCAGGCGGGACGAGAAAGCGAAAGGGCAGCAAGCTTGTGCCGATGCCGGTCGTTACAAAAAGATCCTTTCCATCCTCCCGAACGTGGCCGGCGGCGTATTTCTGGCCGAAGGCGGAAGGCACGATCGGCGTTCCTAGAACCGGAAACCGGACCTGACCGCCGTGGGTGTGGCCGGCGATCATCAGCTTGAAATCGTCGCCAAAGGTCTTGAACGCGTTGACGACCGGAAAGACGTCCGGGCTGTGCTGCAGAATGATTATGTCGCCCGTCCGTTCATATGACGCAACGGCCCGCCGCATGTCGTTGTCAAAGGTCGCCCAAGTTCCCATATGCAGATGGTCGCGCATCCCAAACAGCCGAAGTTTCCGACCGCCGCGTTCGATAAACGCGACCTCATTTTCCAACACGCGAATACCCGCCCGCCGAAGTGCCTCGGCGACCGAAGCATTGTCATACCAGCCGTCATGATTGCCGAGCACGGCAAAAACGCCGTATTTTGCCCTAATTCCCGTGAGGCCTTCGGTCAGTCTTTCGACCGGCATCTTGAGCGGCCTTTCCCGGATCGGTTTGCCGTCATTTAATTGAGAAACGTAGTCGCCGAGCATCACGACAACATCGGCATCTTGGGCATTTATCTCATCAACCACTTCCCTCATCCGTGCGGCGTCGACGCCGTGCGAGCCTGCGTGGATATCGGCAACGGCAACGATCCGGAGCCCGTCAAACACCGGATCAAGGCCCTTTATCTCAAGCTTAGTTTCATTGACGACGAGCCGGTGCGGCTCAATAAAATAGCCGTACGCCAATGCCATTAGGCTGAGTGCGATGCCGGCTAGAATGTATGGGATGAATCGCCGCATTGGCTAAGGGATCTCGGGCATTGTCGCCGTGTTTGATGAAAGCGTAACGACATTTATCTCCGGCGGAACGCGGAAACGTATCGGTATCACGCTCGTTCCAACGCCGCTTGAGACATAAACATACTTGCCGTCAACGACCGCAAGTCCGTCCATAAAACGCGGGTCGTTAAAAACGGCCTTTGGGCCGAAGATCGGCCAATTGAGCTGGCCGCCGTGCGTGTGCCCGGCAAACAAGATCGAAAAGCCCTCGGGCGCCGAGAGAAGCGAGTCGGGATTGTGCGTTATCGCGATGATATTCTGTTTCTCGGCAAGGGCGTTGAACGCCTCGGTCGGAACCTCGCGGTTCTTCCACAAATCCTCGATGCCCCAGATCCGCAGCTTGGTGCCGTTCGCTTCGACCTCGTGGATCTCGTTGTTCAGGACGTTGATCCCGGAAATTTCCTCGAGCATTCGATGGATCTTCTGCTCGTTGTGATACCAATCGTGATTGCCGATGACGGCATAAACGCCGTACTTTGCCCTGAGGCCCTTAAGGCTTTCAGCGACCGCCTCAAAAGGCACTTTAAGTTCCGTACGGTCGGTTCCGTCCGGGGCCGTTCGCATCCGCTCACGGTCAAATCGCGACTCGCTGACGTAATCGCCGAGAAGGACGATGACGTCCGGGTTCTGCGCGTTTGCCTGCTCGACGACAAAGCGGATCCTCTCCGGCGGAGCAAAGTTCGATCCGGTATGGATATCGGCGATCGTCACGACCCTGAGGCCGTTCAGCCGGCCGTCCCAATGCGGCACAGCGATAGCGTCATTAACGACGACGAACTGCCGCGGCTCGATGAAGTACGAATACGAAAGAAAAAGCCCGAGCAAAACCGCAAGGACACCGATGAGAAGACCGATCCGCTTTAGCCACTTTTTCATTTAGACCTATTTCGAGAGCTTTCCGGGAAAGTATTCACCCCAACGCTCGTCAACGCGCTTCTTGATATCTTCGCGAACCTCAACGACCTTCGGATACCATGGCTTCATCCGGGCGTCGATTACGATCGGAGCTTCATAGCCGATGTGGTTGTTCTTGACGGTCGTTGTACGCGCATAAATGTCCGTCGCCGGATTGAACCGTGTCCACGTCGCCCAGAGGAACTTTTCCGGCGAGATGGCGTAGTTGATGTCGTCGTGGATCACGATCACTTGCCAATCTCTGAAGGCCTCGACCGCAGCCAACCGTTCGCCGAGGTCTTTGTCGTTCTCATACGCCGTTCCCTTTACAACAAGGCAGCCGCCGCAGAAAGTTGCTGTAGCCGTAACGCCAAGCGGAAGTTCGCCCTTGAACTCGCGTGCAAGTTCCCGCTTCGCTTCGCAGGTGCCCATCAAGATCGCCTTGCTGCCGTGGTTGATCTTGCCGCTCGCGTAATCGAGCGTATCGAAGGCGGTCTGCGAGAAGATGAACAGATCCCGATGCCACTCCACCCGAGCCAAAATGTGTTCGAATAGCGAACGAAAATCACGCAGGTCCTGCGGCTTGTCCGTCAGCAGCAGGAACTTCGTCAGGGCAAGCTGCCCTTCGCCCAGAATGCGAAAACCGGCGGAAAGTGCTTCCCTGCCGTATCTTTCCCGGACGACCGCAGCGGCCAGCGAATGGAAGCCCGTCTCGCCGTAGCTCCAAAGGTCGCGGACCGCCGGCATCACAATCGGAAAGAGCGGCGAGAGCAGATCCTGCAGGTAATCGCCGATGAAGAAATCCTCCTGCCGCGGCTTGCCGACGACCGTCGCCGGATAGATCGCGTCCTTGCGATGAAATACCGCGTCCGCGTGGAAGACCGGATAATCGTGCGTCAGCGAGTAATAGCCGTAATGGTCGCCAAACGGGCCTTCCGGCCGGCGTTCGTGCGGCGGAACGTGGCCGCAGATGGCAAACTCGGATTCGGCGATCAGCCGATGATGGCCTGCCAGCGGATTATCGGCCATGCCGATCTTGGCATTAGCCAGCAGCGACGCCAGCATCAGCTCTGGCACATCCTCGGGCAGCGGAGCGATCGCCGCAAGTATCATCGCCGGCGGGCCGCCGATAAAGATGGTCGCCTTAAGCGGTTCGTTTCGCTGCTCGGCTTCGTAGTAATGAAACCCGCCGCCTTTGCCGATCTGCCAATGGATGCCGGTCGTCCGCTTATCGTATCGCTGGATGCGATACATTCCGAGGTTCGGTTTTCCCGATGTTGGGCTCTCGGTATAAACAAGCGGCAGGGTCACAAAATGCCCGCCGTCCTCGTGCCAGAGCTGCAAAAGCGGCATCGCCTCAAGATCAACCTCCGACTGCCGCACCTCGAGGACCGGTGCTCGCCGCGACTTCTTGGTACCGAGTTTCAGGGCCGTCAGCCCCATATCGCGATATCCCCAGAGCTTGCCGATCTTTGGCGGCACAAGAATATCGACCATCTCGACCGCCCGCCGGACGAACTCCTGCGGCCGCTTCCCAAAGGCAAGCTCGATGCGTTTTATCGTCCCAAAAAGATTCGACACGACCGGAAACGACGACCCCTTGACGCGGGTGAACATCAAAGCCTTGCCTTGCGCCTCTATCACCCGCCGATGTATCTCGGCTATCTCAAGATACGGATCAACTTCGGCCGAGACCTCTACGATCTCGCCCTCTTTCCGTAAAACATCAATGAATGAACGAAGATTCTGATGCATAAAAGGGGAAGGTACGCCGAACCTCGCCCGCGTACCGTTTCACGCTAGAGAATACTTCTTCGCGAGTCGCGCAGCCCGTACAGAACTGATCAGAAGGGCTTCACACCGAAATTACACCCGCGGCCCTAGCACGCCTGTTACGCCGAATAATCGTAAAAGCCCTTGCCGGATTTGCGCCCGAGCCAGCCGGCGTCAACGTACTTCTTAAGCAGCGGACAGGGCCGGTATTTCGGGTCGCCGAGGCCCTCGTGGAGCACGTTGAGGATGGCGAGGCAGACGTCGAGCCCGATGAAATCCGCAAGCGTTAGCGGCCCCATCGGGTGATTCATCCCGAGCTTCATTATCTCGTCGATCGCCTCGCGGGTCGCGACACCTTCGTGGAGTGCGAAGACCGCTTCGTTGATCATCGGCATCAGCACGCGGTTCGAGACAAATCCCGGATAATCGTTGCACTCGACCGGCACTTTGCCAAACTTTTCCGAAAGCTCCTTCACCTTCGCGTAGGTCGCGTCCGAAGTAGCGATACCGCGGATCACCTCGACCAGCTTCATCAGCGGAACCGGATTGAAGAAGTGCATCCCTATGACATTCTCCGGCCGTTTCGTCACCGCCGCGATCTTCGTGATCGAGATCGACGAGGTGTTTGAGGAAAGGATCGCTTCGGGCGCGCAGATCGTATCGAGCTTTTCGAAAATGGTCTTTTTGATGTCAAAGTTCTCCGTCGCCGCCTCAACGACGAGCGTGCAGTCCTTTAGGTCCTCGAGCGCGGTCGTCGCCCGGATGCGGCCGAGCACTTCCGCCTTCTGCTCCTCGGTCATCGTCTCTTTCTTGACGAAACGGTCGAGGCTCTTGCTGATATTTGCAACGCCGCGATCAACGAATTCCTGGCTGATGTCGCACATCACAACATCAAATCCCGAAGCGGCCGCCGTTTGCGCAATGCCGTTCCCCATCGTCCCGGCACCGATAACTCCAATGATCTCACTCATTTCGATATTGTTCCTGCTATAAAATGGTCTGCTATTCTAAAAATAAAGAATATCGAAACGCCCCTGCCAAAACAAACAAGCGGCAGGGTTTAGGCCCTTGCCGCTCGCGGTCTGCGTGTCCAGATACTCCTATTGCCAACTGTTCGGCGGCGGAGGCGGCGAGTGGAACTGCCCGCCGGCACCATCGACATTGTAAAGTGCCTTGCCCATATCGCCAAAAAAGAACCAAAGGGCATAAACACCGAGCGCCGTCCCGAGCGGAAAACTAAGCAGCGAGAGTATCGCCACAACGATCCCGAGCGTCCGGCCGATCGGCTGTACCTTCCCAACCTTGTAACCGGCATAAAAATCGAGCGCCGCAAAAAGAAACACAAGTACCGCGACAACGATGGCCATAACGACGAAAATGCCGCCCATCACCTGTTGTTCCTCGCGTCCGCCGGCAGCGATAAAAAACCCGCCGATCCCAACATAAATAAGCACCGTCAAAACCCCGCCGAGCACCTGCAGCCCGCCCTGCACATGAAAGAAAATACTGATCAACCGATTGTGTTCCTGTGGTGTCATAATGTTACTCGCAAGGCCTTTCGCTCATGCATTATAAACGAAAACGTTGATTTCGCGTTGGCCGGTTGGGGGGCAGGACGTTCGTTTTTTTATGCGTTTGCCATCGCCGTCGAACCAATAGCTGCCGATGCTCTGTTCAAGCAAGTTCTCGACCTCGACCTGCTTGTTCTCCGCGTCGTAGATGAACGAGCGGCCTTGGGGGTCGGCGATGACAATTCCGGCCGCGTCGTAGCTCCAGCCCTGGCCCGCGGCCATTCGGTTGTCCGAGACGTTTAGATCCGGATTGAGCATCTTCTTGTCCGCCTCGCAAACGACCGCCGTGGTGCCATCCACGCAACCCTTCGGCAGCGTCGTCGTCAGGCTCTCGTTAAAGTTCCGGTTGCCATAGCGGTCGAAAGTATAGGTCTGGTTCCAGTTCACCGCCGCTCCCGTCTTTTCTTCCCTGGGTATGTCCGTTTCGATGCTTTTAGGATGCGACGGCAGCGACATTGGTTCTAACATGGTCGCAGTCATCATCGAAGAGCGACCTACGCCTCGTAAGATATGAAGCAACATGAGTTCAGCGTCCTTGCATCAATTTAACTGCATCCCCTCTCCCTGAAACATTCAACGCTTATTAAATCGGATAGAGTGAAAAATTCGTTCTGCGATTGCACTGTCACTTTCGCTTTTCGAAACGTAGGTAACCACTAACTGCTCGCTGTCGGAAGTTTGGAAAAGAACGCCAAACACATTTCGAAATTCAGTATCCTGTTTGTATTGCCACATCAATGCCATTTCTCCCCCAATGCAAATGCTCTTGGACTCGTAGGTCTCGAAATGACGCTCGAAACTGGGGCCGAATGCGTCAGAACTTCGATCGATATTCAGGTACGCCGAAGGTCCTTTGTATCTAAGGCAATGCCCATCAATACAGCGTTTACCGTATTCAAGCATTACACTCGGAACTCGAATTGAAATCCACTCACGTTCAACAGCTTTCCAATCCTGTTCTGGGTACTGAAAGCTCAGTGCCTTACAATTGGATCTGTGATTCTGATCAATACAACCCTGCCCATACGCGGGGAGCGCAAAGACGATTGTTAGGAACGAACAAATAAACCACCTCGCCTTTGGGACTAATGCTATCATCGCTTTACGGCCTCCTTCCATCTATATACAGATTCTTTTGATGTGTGCCCCCGGTCGATTGCACGAACCCGTTTTTTCCTTCTCGGGCCCACCCCGGAAAGAGCACTACCGGGCAATCGACCTGGCGGCGGGTTTGCTATGCGGACAGGGTCAATCCCGGTAAACACTCGAAGGAAATCGTTAGCGGTGAACGCCCCTTCGCCGCCATCAGAAGCGAGTCCACTATTTGGTTCGGAGTTATTGTGCCCCGCCGGAATAAGATGTGCCGCAAACTCATGAGCAAAAGTAATCCCTGCGTCTGAAGTTGGATCTAAACTGCCCCTGTAATTCAAGGGGTCTGAAACGATCTGAACTGCCATTCTATCGAATTCCTCACTATTTGTTCGAAATCCAACACCTTGAGGTTCACTGCCACTTGTGGACTGAATCGTTGAGGATCCAAGTTCTACCAAATTGTCTCGATTCGATTCAATAGCCTTTTGTTCGCTAGAATAAACTTTTGCTGATATATCCGCAGTGACTGAAAAGGACCTTCCTTCAACGTTCTCAAACTTCTTCGTCAAAAAGGATTCGATTGCGTTCTTCAAAACTTTCTTGTAGGTCTTGAGATCCTTTTTGGATACGTTCTGGCCCTCGGCACTGTAAATCGCAAAGCTCGCTTTGATCTTCACGTGAATGACACCGTTCTTATCGGTATGCCAACTGATTTCGGCTTTCTTTCCCGACGGATCGACAAGATTCAAAGGATTGTTTCTTACGTAAACATAGAGATTCCAACTTTCAGGCGCCGACGGATGCGTATCATTAAGGAAGTCGTCTGGACCGGTAAAACGTCCTAGCCCACCGCCATAGTACCTCGCCTGCGCGAAATCGAGAGAAGACTCATTATCCCTTTCATAGCCGGTGAATTTTTGGCGGATTGAGTCGGAGCCGTAGGCGGTGCGGGCGATTTCTTCGCCGTAGGGCATGAAGTCGCGGCGGGAGATGGTTGTGCCGTTTTCGTCGGTGAGGATTCGCGAGCTGCCGAGGTGGTCGGCGGTGGTGTAGGTGACCTTTGGGGATTGGGTTTCGACGATCGTCGAGTACTCGCCGATGAGCTTCCCGCCTGCGTCATAGACAAACACCGTCACCTCGCCGGTCGAAGGCACGTGCTTCTTCACCCGCTTGCCGTCTCCGTCGTAATCGTACTCGCCGACCCTCGAGACCGGGTTGCCGTTCAAGTCAAGCGTTTCCACCTTTACCTGCTTGTTCTCTCCGTCATACGTAAAGCGTCGGCCCTGCGGGTCGCGGACGGTGTTGCCAGCCGGGTCGTGCGTCGAGAGGTTGTCAAAGAACAGATATGCAGACGAGTACTCGTTTGAGTCGGGAACGCCGCCCCAAGTTGCCCGAGGGCATTATAGACCGCCCGGCCGCGAAATGCGTCACCAAATTGGTGTAGTGCAGAACGGGCTGCGGGCAGAGATCAGATCGGCCGCCTGCTCTCGCGGCTCCGCCGTTCTATTTGCGGTGAAGCTCTGCTTCACCGTCGCGACCAATACACCTCA
>ERZ761602.2925-NODE-2925-length-25390-cov-10.845234_pt1 | contig 25390 bp, 20 predicted proteins | sample MGYA00512165_ERZ761602 | MGnify/ENA primary metagenome ERZ761602 (study PRJEB28899, sample SAMN02445085) | bioreactor sludge metagenome | biome: EBPR sludge; isolation source: Thorneside wastewater treatment plant | place: Australia: Brisbane, Thorneside...
AGGGCCTGTACCGCGAGATCCGCGCGCTGCGCATCTACGAAGGCGCCACCGAGGTCCAGCAGCTGATCATCGCGCGCGAACTGCTCAAGACGCACGCGGCGACCGGCTGAACCCGCCGCGGCCCGTCGTCCCGCACGCGCCGTCCACGAGACGATGTCCGGCATCCCCCGTCCACGCGGCCGCGACCCGGCCGCCTCGCCCTGCGCGCCGGCCCGCCGCCGGCGCGCTGTTCCGCCCCGCCCCTGACCCGACCGGAGCCCATCCCGATGACCCACCGTGCCCTGCTTCCTGCCGGCTGGCCGCGCCCGAAGGGCTACGCCAACGGCGTCGCCGCCGCGAGCGGCCGCCTCGTCTTCGTCGCCGGGATGATCGGCTGGGACGCGCAAGGCCGCTTTCCGGAGGGCGGCCTCGTCCCGCAGGCGCGGCTCGCGCTGCGCAACATCGTCGAGGTGCTCGCCGAGGCCGGCGCGAAGCCCGGGCACATCGTGCGCATGACCTGGTACGTGACCAGCCGGCGCGACTACCTGGCCGCCGCACGCGAGATCGGCGCGGCCTACCGCGAGACCATCGGCAGCTACACCGTCGCGATGACGGCCGTCGAGGTCAGCGCGCTGATGGAGGAGCAGGCCGTCGTCGAGATCGAGGTCACGGCCGTCGTGCCGGAGTGAGCGGGCCGGGGTCGGCGCTTCGCTGGTCGGGCAGGAACGCGAGGATCACCCCGCCCGCCGCCAGCACCAGAACACCGATCCACGCGGCGTTCAGGCCACCGAGTTCCTGGCTGTACACGTAGCTCAGGCTCGACCAGAGCATGTAGGCACAGACCCCGCAGAAGAGCAGCGGGGTCACCGGATAGCCGGGCACCTTGAACGGCCTCGGCGTGTCGGGATCGCGGCGGCGCAGCACGAACAGCGAGATCCCGCTCAGCAGGAAGAAGGACCAGAAGACCGGCGCGGTGAACTCCACCATCGCCTTGAAGCCGCCGCCCAGCGTGGCCGTGGCACCGATCAGCACCAGCACCAGCGCCGCCGCGCTCTGCACGTAGAGCGCGACGATCGGGGCCTCGCGGCGATCGTCCCACTCGCCCAGGCGGCCGAAGACCGGCCAGTCCCGCCCGAGCGCATAGTTCGTGCGCGCGCCGACGATCATCGTCGCGTTGATCGAGGTCAGCGCGGCCACCGCGACCATGACCGACATCAGCGTCTCGCCCACGGGCCCGAACGCGAGCTTCAGCAGGTCCGCGGCGACGGCCTTGGACTTGGCCATGCCCTGCAGGCCCAGGCCGTGCCAGTAGGCCCAGACGACCAGCAGGTAGAGCACGGTGATCAGGACGATCGACCAGACCAGGGCGCGCACCATGTTGCGCTTCTCGCCCTTGAGTTCCGCGCTGATGTAGGCGGCCTCGTTCCAGCCGCCGAAGGTCAGCAGCACGAACACCATCGCCAGCCCGATCATCGGCGGGAAGCCCGGCGAAGCACCGGCAGAGGGGACCGCGGCGGTCGCCGGCGCGGCCGCGTTGCCGTTGCCGGCCAGGAAGAGCCCGGCGACGATGATCAGCCCCAGGCCGGCGATCTCCAGCGCGGTCAACCCGGTCTGGGTGCGTGCGCCCGCGCGCATGCCGCGCACGTTGACCCAGGTCAGCACGACGACGGCTGCCGCCGCGTAGACCGCGGCGTCGTGGCCGGTCCCCAGCGGTGCCAGCTGGGCCGTGTAGTCGCCGAAGACGAAGGCCAGCAAGGCGATCGAGCCGGTCGTGATCACCGACAGGCGCGCCCAGGCGAAGAGGAACGAGACACCTCGCCCGTAGGCCCGGTTCAGGAAGTGGTAGTCCCCACCGGCGCTGGGATACGCGGTGGCCAGTTCCGCGTAGCACAGCGCGCCGATCAGCGAGACCAGCCCGCCGACGATCCAGGCGGCGAACATCCAGGATTCGCTGCCGGCGAAGCCGGCGACCAGCGACGGAGCCTTGAAGATGCCAGCCCCGATGACGATGCCGACGATGATGGCGATGGCTTCGCGCAGGCGCAGCGTCTCGTGCGGTGTGGATCGCTGCGGCGACGCTGCCGCGCCCGGTCGTGCGGACATGGTGCCCACCCCTGGCCTGCGCGTCAGTCGGTCGAGCCGCCAATGGGCGGCGCCGCCCCGACCCGCACCGCCGTGAACGCCACCGGGCGGCCGTCGGGGCCGAGCGCCGTGCCCTCGATGCGGTCACCGAGGATGCGTCCGGTGAAGGAACGCAGCACGCCCGTCTCGTCCATCAGCTCGAACGCGATGCGGTCGCCGCGCAGCCGGGCGTCGCGAAGGCCGGCCTCCAGTTCCCTGAAGCGGACCCTGCCGCCGATCTTCTGGAAGGTCTGGACGAGGGTCAGGTCGCCGCCGCCCTCGCCGGGCTCGCCGCGCCACGTCAGCTTCCAATGACCGCCGGCATTGGCGGGGATGACCCAGAAGTGACTGGCCTTGTCGTCGACGCTCGAGCTCTCGTCGGGCTGCCAGTCGCCCATCGTGAACTGGTGCGAGACGATCCGCGTGCCGGGCTTCATCCTGGCGAACAGCAGCGGGCGCAGCCGCCGGTTCAGCTCCGGCAGCAGGTACATCGTGACCACGGTGGCCTGCGTGAAGTCGCTGGCGAAGATGTCGCCCCGCTCGAAGCGCGTCATCTCGGCGACCCGCGCCTCCCGGGCCAGGCAGCGCGACAGCTCGACCATGTCGGGGTCGTACTCGATCCCGAGCCCCCTGACCCCGAAGCGCTGCGCGGCAAGGATGACGATCTTGCCGTCGCCCGAACCCAGGTCGACCACGTAGTCGCCCGGCGTCACCTGCGCCATGCGCAGCATGCGGTCGACGACCGCGTCCGGCGTCGGCACCCAGACCACGTCCTTGCCCGACTGGCCGACCCTGGGCTTGAAGGTGCAGGCCGAAGACGACTGGGCCTGCACCGGCGCGCCGGCCATGAACAAGGCCATGGCCAGCACGGCCATCGCCGACCGGGGCAGAGTCGACAACCGCATGACGTCCTTTCGTGTCCGACCCGTGCCGGTCCTCGAGGCTTGCCCGGACACCGGCACGACCAAGCCGCGCACTGTGCCCGATCCCGACGCCGCCGCCATCGCCGGGGCTCCGAAGTCCCGGCGCGTGCTGTGCCCTTTCCCGGTACCCGCCGGCCGCGCCGACGTGGCATCGGCGATACACGGGGCGGCCGGTGCGCGCTACCCTCACGCCACTGCAACCGAGGAGACGAGCTGCCATGGCATCCCGACCGAAGGCCACGTTCCAGTGGCAAGACCCCTTCCTGCTGGACAGCCAGCTCGGCGACGACGAGCGCGCGGTGCGGGAGGCGGCACACGCCTACTGCCAGGACAAGCTCGCGCCGCGCGTGCAGGCGGCCTTCCGCGGCGAGCAGACCGATCCGGCGATCTTCCGCGAGATGGGCGAGCTCGGCCTGCTCGGCCCGACGATCCCCGAGGCCTACGGCGGCGCGGGCCTGAACTCCGTCTGCTACGGACTGATCGCGCGCGAGGTCGAACGTGTCGACTCGGGCTATCGCTCGATGATGAGCGTGCAGAGCTCGCTGGTCATGGTGCCGATCCACGAGTTCGGCACCGAGGCGCAGCGCCAGAAGTACCTGCCGAAGCTCGCCCGTGGCGAGTGGATCGGCTGCTTCGGCCTGACCGAGCCGAACCACGGCTCGGACCCGGGCGGCATGGTCACCCGCGCGCGCTCGGTGCCCGGCGGCTACCGCCTGAGCGGCAGCAAGATGTGGATCAGCAACTCGCCGATCGCCGACGTCTTCGTCGTCTGGGCCAAGGACGACGCGGGTGCGATCCGCGGCTTCGTGCTCGAGAAGGGCTGGCAGGGCTTGAGCGCGCCGGCGATCCACGGCAAGGTCGGCCTGCGGGCGAGCATCACCGGCGAGATCGTGATGGACGAGGTGTTCTGCCCCGAGGAGAACGCGTTTCCCGAGGTGCGCGGCCTGAAGGGCCCGTTCACCTGCCTGAACAGCGCGCGCTACGGCATCGCCTGGGGCGCGCTCGGGGCGGCCGAGGACTGCTTCCACCGGGCCCGGCAGTACGTGCTCGACCGCCGGCAGTTCGGCAAGCCGCTGGCCGCCAACCAGCTGATCCAGAAGAAGCTCGCCGACATGCTGACCGAGATCTCGCTGGGCCTGCAGGGCTGCCTGCGCCTCGGGCGCCTGAAGGACGAGGGCACGGCGGCGGTGGAGATCACCAGCATCCTCAAGCGCAACAGCTGCGGCAAGGCGCTGGACATCGCGCGCACGGCGCGCGACATGATGGGCGGCAACGGCATCAGCGACGAGTACGGGGTCGCGCGGCACCTGGTGAACCTCGAGGTGGTCAACACCTACGAGGGCACGCACGACATCCACGCGCTGATCCTCGGGCGGGCGATCACCGGCATCGCGGCGTTCTGACAGGCCGCTGCATTCGCGACGGCCAGGGTCGCGTCTGCGCAGACAGCCCGTTGCGGACGCTCGGCCTCTCGCTTCTGTGATCGTGCTCCATGTCCGCGCGGGCCGAGGCCAGCGGGTACCCTTCCCCTCCATGTCCCCCGGGTCGGGCTGCGCCCGACCCTCCTCCTTGACTTCCGGGGAAGGGCACCCGCCGTCCTCGGCAGGCAGCCCGGCGGAACTCGACGTGCGAGGACGAAGTCGGCAGGCCCCAAGGAACGCGCCCGTCCGGCTGCCTGGCGGGCGCCGGGACCGCGGACGTCGCGCGCCGCGACCCACCCGGGCAGCCCTTTGCCGGGCGGCGCAGGCACGCCATTGCAGTCATGCGACCACAGACTCCCTCGACGGGCCGCTGCAGTCCATCCGATCCGATCGGTCGAATGCAACCTCGCACACCACCCCTGCGGGGCCCTGCCGCGCTACGATTTCGCCCATGAAGCTGCACTGGATCGACGAGCAACATCCGCTGCCGCCGACGGACCGGGCGCTGCCGCGGGACTCCGAGGCGCCGGGGCTGCTGGCCGCCGGCGGCCGGCTGTCGATCGAACGCCTCGAGGAGGCCTACCGGCGCGGCATCTTCCCGTGGTACAGCGAACGCCAGCCGGTGCTGTGGTGGAGCCCCGATCCGCGCATGGTGCTGCCCACGCGCGCCTTCAAGGTGTCGCGCTCGCTGCGCAAGACGCTGCGGCGTTTCATCGAGACGCCCGGCTGCGAGGTGCGCATCGACAGCGCCTTCGACCGCGTCATCGAGGCCTGTGCATCGACGCCGCGCGAGGGCCAGGACGGCACCTGGATCGTCCCGGCGATGGTGCGCGCCTACCGCATCTGGCACCGTGCCGGCCGGGCGCACAGCGTCGAGACCTGGGTCGACGGCCAGCTCGTCGGTGGCCTGTACGCGGTGGCCATCGGCCACATGGTCTATGGCGAGTCGATGTTCGCCTGGCGCACCGACGCGTCGAAGATCGCGCTGGCCGCGCTGGTCGCCTTCTGCCGCGCGCACGATGTCGCGGTGATCGACTGTCAGCAGAACACCCGCCACCTCGCGAGCCTGGGTGCCTTCGAGGTGCCGCGCGAGCTCTTCGAGCGCATGCTGGCCCACGGGCTCGGGGGCGGCGAGATCCGCGATTGGACCTATGATCCGGCGTATTGGGCCAACCTGGGGCTGTGACGGCCGCGGCGACGCGGTCGCCGCACGCGCCGCCCGGGGCGATCCGGCCTGGATTCCCGGACGACTCGCGTGACGTTTCCGAAAGAGCTGCCGCTCTCCTCGCTCCAGTTCTACGCCACGGCACCGTACCCGTGCAGCTACCTCGCGGGCCGGCTCGCGCGCAGCCAGGTCGCCACGCCGAGCCACCTGATCCATGCCGACGCCTATTCGGGCCTGGTCGCCAATGGCTTCCGGCGCAGCGGGATGTTCACCTACCGGCCGTACTGCGACGGCTGCCGGGCCTGCGTGCCGCTGCGCATCCCGGTGGCCGATTTCAAGCCCAACCGCTCGCAGCGGCGCGTCTGGAAATCGCACGCCAACCTGAAGGCGCGCGTGCTGCGGCTCGGCTTCCTGCCCGAGCACTACCAGCTGTACCTGCGCTACCAGGCCGGCCGTCACAGCGGCGGCGGCATGGACCACGACAGCGTCGACCAGTACACGCAGTTCCTGCTGCAGAGCCGCGTCAACTCGCGCCTGGTGGAGTTCCGCGAGATCCCGCCCCCTGGCAGCTCCGGCCCGGGCATCCTGCGGGCCGTCTCGATCCTCGACGTGCTCAACGACGGCTTGTCCGCGGTCTACACCTTCTACGAGCCGGACGTGCCGGGCGCGAGCTACGGCACCTACAGCGTGCTGTGGCAGATCGACCAGACCCGCCAGCTGAAGCTGCGCCATGTCTACCTGGGCTACTGGATCCGAGAGAGCCCGAAGATGGCCTACAAGATCCAGTTCCGCCCCTACCAGCTGCTGCTGGACGGCCGCTGGGGTCCGCCGCCGGAAGACGGCTTCTGACCCGTCGGCCGCGCCCATGTCGACCGCGGCGCTCCGCCGGCACGGCCGCTGGCCGATCCGCTAGCCGCTGAGCACACCGTGCGGCAGGCCGCAGCACCTGTCGAGCCCGCGAAGGCGCCGTGGGCGCTGGGCATCGACTTGGGCGGCACGAAGATCCACGCCGAGTTGCTGGCCGCCGACGGCCGCACCCACTGGCAAGCCCGTGTCCCGACGCCGGCCGGCGACTACGACGGCACGCTGGCGGCGCTTGCGTCGCTGGTGGGCACCGCGCGCGGGGCGGTCGGCCACCAGCCGCTGACCGTCGGCCTGGGCGGGCCCGGCGCGCTGGCCGCCAACGGCCGGGTCAAGAACGCCAATTCGACCTGCCTGAACGGCCGGCCGCTGGTCGAGGACCTGCAGCAGGCGATCGGCCAGCCGGTGCGCTTCGCCAACGACGCGAACTGCCTCGCCTTGTCGGAGGCCATCGACGGCGCCGGCGCGGGTTGCCCGGTGGTCTTCGCGGCGATCCTGGGCACCGGCACGGGCGCCGGCATCGCGGTGGACGGTCGCGTGCTGAGCGGCCCGAACCGGCTCGCCGGCGAGTGGGGACACAACCCGCTGCCCTGGGCCGACGACGACGACCGCAGCGACGAGCGCTGCTGGTGCGGGCTGCCCGGCTGCATCGAGTTCCACCTCAGCGGCCCCGGCATCACGCGCGACCACGTGCGCCACGGCGGCGCCGCGATGCCCGCCGCCGACATCGCGGCGGCGGCCGCGGCCGGCGACGCCGCGTGCGGCGCGACGCTCGAGCGCCACGCCAGCCGGCTGGCCCGCGCGCTGGCCAGCGTGATCAACCTGCTCGACCCCGACGTGATCGTGCTCGGCGGCGGGCTGTCGCGCATGTCGCACCTGTACGGGCGGGTGCCCGCGCTGTGGGAGCGCTGGGTGTTCAGCGGCGGCGTGCGCGACCCGGTGCGCACGCGGCTGCTGCCCGCCTTGCACGGCGACGCGTCGGGTGTGCGCGGCGCCGCCTGGCTGTGGCGCGCGTGAGGCCGGTCGCCGCGGCGGCCGGCCCCGTGCCTACAGGCCGACGCGCTGCAGCCGGGCCGCCAGCGCGAGGTTCAGCGTCTCGCGGCTGTCCTCGAGGTGCGCGCGGGCCTCGGGGCTGAGCCCCGGGCGGCTGCGCGCCGACGCCAGCCGGCGCGCGAGCGACTGCGCCTCCAGGCGCAGCAGGCTGCGGGCGTCGGTCCGGCTGACCGCCGGGCGCAGCATCTGCGCCGCGAGCCGGTTGACGTGCTCGCGTTGCAGCTCGCGGCGCGGCGACGGGATGTCACCCTGCGTGTCGAGATCGCTCCAGATCTCGCGGGTCAGCCGCCCGTAGAGCTCGGAGAGCCGGAAGGCCTTGCCCGTGCCGACCTTCTGCTCGTTCTCGAGGATGCGCGTCGCGACGCCGTCTGTCATCAGCTGCACGAGCACCGCCTTGCGCAGCTGCCCGATGAGGTCGTCGATGCTCAGGTCCGTGCTCTGCGGCGCGCCGTCGCCGAACGACTCGAGCCGCTCCTGGTAGTCCGGGGCGACCCGTCGCCGGAGCGAGGCATTCACCTTCAGGCTGTCGGCCGACAGCACGCCCGAGGCCAGCGCGTCCAGCGCCTCGCGCTGCACCTGCGCGTCGACGGGCTGCAGCGGATCGCGGCCGCTGCCGGGATGGTCGCGCAGCGTGCGCAGGCCGCCGATCTGCCGCGCGAGGATTCCGGCGGCACGCCCCATGTCGCGCACGGCGAAGGTCACCGCGCGTCGCAGCACGGCATAGCTCGCGTCGGCCTTCAGCGAGCGGACATCCTGCCGGGCGACGATGTCGCGCCCGATCTCGAAGCGCTTCTTCGCGAAGGCCACCGGGTCGTCGCCGAGGTCGAAGTGCAGCGTCTCGGGGTCGATGCCGATGAAGTTGTCCTCGTCGGTCCCGTAGGCCAGCTCGGGCTCGGCGCTGCGCGAGGCGATGCGCTGCAGCTCGGCGGCCTCGTCCTTCGGGTCGAGCGGCTTGTAGGCGTACTCGATCGCCCAGTAGTCGTACGGGCCCAGCGTCAGCTGCCAGCGCGTGCCGCCCTTCTCGCCGGGACGCGGCAGGTTGATCGCGGCGTACTCCATCACCGAGCCGGCCAGCCCGCGCTCGCGCGTGAAGGCCTCGTCGGACAACTGCTGCTCGCTGTAGACCCGCGACGAGCGGAAGTTGTGCCGCAGGCCGAGCGTGTGGCCCACCTCGTGCATCGTCGTGTCCTTCAGGTAGTCGAGCACGAACTGCCGCACCTCCGGGCTGTCGGGGTCGAGGTCGGCGCCGGTCTCCAGCACCTCGAGCGCGTAGGCCAGCTGCTCGGCGGCGATGTCGCCGTGCTGGCACCAGGCTCCGTGCTGGTGGGCCGCGCTCGCCGGCAGCGTGGGCAGCGCGCCCTCGCGCGCCGCGTCGCGCGCCTGCAGCAGGCCGGCCCAGTCCATCGTGAAGCCGCCGCCGATGATCTGCGAGCGGATCGCCCGCACGCTGCGCGAGGACAGGCTCTCGAAGCCGATGTCGGCATCGAGGATCTCGCCCGTGCGCGGGTCGACGTGCGAAGGCCCGATCGCGCCGAAGGCCGCGGTGGCATTGGTCATCCAGCGGATCGACGCCACGCCCGGGTCGAGCGTGTCCCAGTCCGCGTCGTCGGGCTGCTGCTTGACGACGATCGCGTCCTTGAAGCCGATGCGCTCGAAGGCCTTGTTCCACTCGAGCACGCCTTCGGTGATCGCGGCGCGGTAGCCCAGCGGGATGTTGCGGTCCAGCCAGTAGGTGATCGGCCGGACGGGCTCGGACAGGGCCGCCGACGGGTCCTTCTTCTCCAGCCGCCAGCGCATCACGTGCCGCTGGCGGGGGCTGCGTTGCAGGTCGCTGCCGAAGTCGTCCTGAAGCGCGGTGAAGTAGCCGATGCGCGCGTCGGCCTTGCGCGTCGCCATCGGCACCGCGGGCAGGCGGCTGAGCGACAGGTTCAGGCCGACGAAGAAGCTGCGCGCGTCGGGCAGCGTCTTCGGGATCAGCGGCACGGGCGCGCCGGGCGGCGGCGCCGGCTGTCCGGGTGCGGGCGGCTGCGCGACAGCCAGGCTCGGCGCGTAGAAGTGCTGCGTGATCTCGAGGATCGTCGCATCCGCCGAGCCGCGCACCTTGTCGATCTGCGAATGCCGCGGGTCGAGGCTGTAGCCCTGGCGGTAGGTGCGCTGCGCGGTCATCGCCAGGCCGGTCAGGTCACCCGCCAGCAGCGCCGACGCATCGACGAGGATCGACTTGCGCTGCGGGTGCGCGGCGCTGGCCACGGGCGCGCTGGACAGCAGGCTCGGCGAGAAGGCCCCGGCCACGGCCCGCGCCTCGGGCGTGCCGGGCCGGGCGACGAAGTCCGTGTTGACGGCGACCAGCCGCACCTGGTTGTGCACGCGACGGAACTCGACGATCTGCGGGCCGCCGTGGTAGCTGCCCCAGGGGCCGATCATCAGCCCGCCGAAGAGGTAGCGCTCGCCGATGCCACGAGCGAGCTTGGGGGACAGGAAGAAGGGCTGGTCGAAGTCCTCGGGCTTGAGTTCGAGCCAGACCTTGTCGTCCTTGCGCCAGACCGGGAACAGCGTGTCGGTCTTCGTCGCGTCCTTGATCACCGCGTCGAACGGGGGCGGCGAGCCCGGCGCCGGAGCGACGGCGGTCGCACCCCCTGGTCCGCCCGCCTTGGGGGCGGGTGTCGCCGCGGGCGGGGTGCCCGCGCGGGCGGTCGCGGTGGCCGCTGGCGGCGTGGCCCCGCCGGCCGCCGCGCTGGCCGCAGGCGGCGCCGGTGGTTTCGCGGACGGGGCGGCAGCCGCAGGGGCTGTCGCCCGCTCGGGCGCGTTCGCCTTCGGGCCATCGCCGGACATCGACGCACAACCGGCGAGGGCCAGCGCGGCGGCAGCAGCCAGGGCGCTGCGGCAGGGCAGCTCGAACAAGGGGCGCATGCGGGTTCCGTCTCCCCGGGCATCCATCGGCAGCGGCCGGCTGGCCGCGCGGCACTGCGCCCGGAACGCCGGATTGTGGTGCACGCGCCGCGCCCGCGGGGGCCACCGGGATAGGGAGGCCGAGCCGGAGCCCCCGGTCCCCGGCCGGGGAGGCCGCGCCGGAGCTCCCCGGCCGCCGGCCGCGTCACTTGATCGGCTTGAACCGCAGCCGGTGCGGCCGCGCGCCTTCCTCGCCGAGCCGCCGGACCTTGTCGGCCTCGTACTCGTGGAAGTTGCCGTCGAAGAACACCCACTGCGAGTCGCCCTCGGCCGCGAGGATGTGCGTGCAGATGCGGTCCAGGAACCAGCGGTCGTGGCTGATGACCAGCGCGCTGCCGGCGAACTCCAGCAGCGCTTCCTCGAGCGCGCGCAGCGTCTCGACGTCGAGGTCGTTCGACGGCTCGTCCAGCAGCAGCACGTTGCCGCCGAGTGCCAGCGTCTTGGCCAGGTGCAGCCTGCCGCGCTCGCCGCCCGAGAGGTTGCCGACCAGCTTCTGCTGGTCGTTGCCCTTGAAGTTGAAGCGCCCGAGGTAGGCGCGCGAGGGCATGACGAACTGCCCCACGACGATGTTGTCCAGGCCGCCCGAGACGTCCTCCCACACCGTCTTGTCCGCCACCAGGCTGTCGCGGCTCTGGTCGACGAAGGTCGGCCTGGCGGTCTTGCCGATCAGCACCTCGCCCGAGTCCGGCTTCTCCACGCCCTGGATCATGCGGAAGATCGTCGACTTGCCCGCGCCGTTGGGGCCGATGATGCCGACGATCGCCCCGGCCGGAACCCTGAAGCTCAGGTTGTCGATCAGCACGCGCTCGCCGAAGCTCTTGCTGACGTTCTTGAACTCGATGACCTCGTTGCCCAGGCGCTCGGCCACGGGAATGAAGATCTCGTTGGTCTCGTTGCGGCGCTGGTAGTCGACGTCGCTCAGCTCCTCGAAGCGGGCCAGGCGGGCCTTGCTCTTCGTCTGCCGCGCCTTGGCGTTGGAGCGGACCCACTTGAGTTCCTCCTTCATCGCCTTGATGCGGGCGTCCTCCTTCTTCTGCTCGACCTCCAGGCGCTTCTCCTTCTGGTCCAGCCACTCGGAGTAGTTGCCCTTCCAGGGAATGCCCATGCCGCGGTCGAGCTCGAGGATCCACTCGGCGGCGTTGTCGAGGAAGTAGCGGTCGTGGGTGATCGCGACGACGGTGCCGGGGAATCGCTGCAGGAAGTGCTCGAGCCACTCCACCGACTCGGCGTCCAGGTGGTTCGTGGGTTCGTCGAGCAGCAGCATGTCGGGCTTGCTGAGCAGCAGGCGGCACAGCGCGACACGGCGCTTCTCGCCGCCCGACAGGTGCCTGATCACGGCCTCCCACGGCGGCAGGCGCAGCGCGTCGGCCGCCAGCTCGAGCTGCAGGTCCGTGTTCTCGCTGCCGGCCGCGGCGATGATCGCCTCGAGCTCGGCCTGCTCGGCGGCGAGCTTGTCGAAGTCGGCGTCGGGCTCCGCGTACTCGCTGTAGACCTCGTCCAGCCGCTTCTTGGCGGCCAGCACCCCGCCGATGCCTTCCTCGACCGCCTGGCGCACGGTCTGTTCGGGCTCGAGCTGGGGCTCCTGCGGCAGGTAGCCGATCTTCAGGCCGGGCATCGCCACGGCCTCGCCCTCGATGTCCTTGTCGAGGCCGGCCATGATCTTGAGCAGCGTGGACTTGCCCGAGCCGTTCACCCCGAGCACGCCGATCTTCGCGCCGGGGAAGAAGGACAGCGAGATGTCCTTCAGGATCTGCCGCTTCGGCGGCACGATCTTGCCGACGCGGTTCATCGTGAAAACGTACTGGGCCATGGTTCGGGTCGCGCGATGAGCGGGGAGTTGCGGGGTCGGCCTTGCCGTGTGTGGGCGGGCGCAGGCGGTCGCGCCTGCGGGCAAGTCGACCCCGTATTGTGGCCGTTCGTCGCATCCGCCCTTGAAAACGACCGGCGGGCCGGAAAATGAGTCCTGCCCGTGAAGGAGGGGCATGCGCGATGAACACCAGCGTCCTGAACTCGATTCCCACCGATGCGTCGCTCGTCCGCCTGACGCACCTGACCTACGGCCTGCACGCCGTCGGGCTGGCGATGGGGGTCTTCGGCTCGTCGTCGATCGTCGGCGCCTTCCTCGGACTGCCGTCGCTGGTGGCGCTGATCATCAACTACGTGAAGCGCGGCGACGTCCGCGGCACCTGGCTGGACACGCACTTCAGCTGGCAGATCCGCACCTTCTGGTGGGTGGTCGCCTGGGCGGTCATCATCGGCCTGGTGTCGGCCCCGCTCACGCTGGTGGTGATCGGCTTCGGAACCTGGTTCATCGGGCTGGCACTGCTGGGCCTCTGGGCGGTCTACCGCATCGTGCGCGGCTGGCTGCGCCTGAAGGACGGGCAGCCGATGCCCATCTGAGCCGCGGCGCCGGGGCGCGGCGCCGGCCCCGGGGGGTTGGCTGCCGAAGACCGTAGGGGGCCCGGCGCGCCGCGCCGGTGACGCCCGGTACACTGGCGGCCTGCGCCACGGCGTTCAGTCGCCGGTGCGCAGGTCGCTTCCGACCTTCCGCACCCCGTTCGCGAGTGGACTGAAGCGCCGCGCCGACCCGGCGCCGCGCGACCGCGAACGCAGCGTGCCCGCCCCCGCGCGGGCCTTCCCTTTCGAATGAAATTCACCGAACTCGGCCTCGCCGAGCCCCTGTTGCGCGCGATCCGCGAGCAGGGATACGAAACCCCCACGCCGATCCAGGCGCAGGCGATCCCCGCCGTGCTCCAGGGCGGCGACCTGATGGCCGGCGCACAGACCGGCACCGGCAAGACCGCCGGTTTCACCCTGCCGATGCTGCACCGGCTCGCCGCGGCCGGCCGCAAGCGCGACGCGCGCGGCCGCATCGCGATCCGCGCGCTGGTGCTGACGCCCACGCGCGAGCTGGCCGCGCAGGTCGAGGAGAGCGTGCGCACCTACGGCCAGCACCTGCCGCTGACCAGCATGGTGATGTTCGGCGGCGTGGGCATGCAGCCGCAGGTCGACCGGCTGGCCAAGGGCGTGGACGTGCTCGTGGCCACGCCGGGACGCCTGCTCGATCACCACCAGCAGGGCACGCTGGACCTGAGCCACGTCGAGATCTTCGTCCTCGACGAAGCCGACCGGATGCTCGACATGGGATTCATCCACGACATCCGCAAGGTGCTGGCGGTCCTGCCGGCGAAGAAGCAGAGCCTGCTCTTCTCCGCCACCTTCAGCGACGAGATCAAGGCACTGGCCGACCGCCTGCTGAACAGCCCGGCGCTGATCGAGGTCGCGCGGCGCAACGCCACTGCCGACACGATCGCGCAGAAGGTCCACCCGGTGGGACGCGAGCGCAAGAAGGAGCTGCTCGCGCACCTGATCCGCAGCGGGGACTGGCACCAGGTGCTGGTCTTCACCCGGATGAAACACGGTGCGAACCGGCTCGCCGAGTACCTGAACGAGCACGGGATCACCGCGATGGCGATCCACGGCAACAAGAGCCAGGGCGCGCGCACGAAGGCGCTGGCCGACTTCAAGAGCGGCGACCTGCGGGTCCTCGTGGCCACCGACATCGCGGCGCGCGGGATCGACATCGACCAGTTGCCGCACGTCGTCAACTTCGAGCTGCCCAACGTCCCCGAGGACTACGTGCACCGCATCGGCCGCACCGGCCGGGCCGGCGCGACGGGCGAGGCGATCTCGCTGGTCTGCCTCGACGAGGAGATCTTCCTGCGCGACATCGAGAAGCTGATCCGGCGCACGATCCCTCGCGAGACGATCCCGGGCTTCGAGGCGGCCCCGGGCGAGAAGGCCGAGCCGATCGTGCTCGGCCGCATGACCATCGGCATCGGCGGCCAGCGGCGCGGCGGTGGCGGGGGTGGCGGCGGTGGCGGCGGCGGGAGCCGTGGTCGCGGGCGGGGCGGCTCCGGGACCGCCGGCGCGCGGCCAGCCGGCGGCAGTGGCCGGGGTGCAGCGCCGCCGGCGGGCGGGGGCGACCGGCGGCCGGGCGGTCCGACGGGCGGGCCACGGGGCTTGACAGGCCTCAAGAGCAAGCCCGGCGGACGGCGCTAGCGTGTCGCACCGACTTCCCGACCGGAGCCCCTCGATGTCCCAAGACCCGGCTTCCCCCCAGGGCGACGCCCCGCTCGAGCAGTTCACCCAGTGCCACGCCGGTATCCGCCGGCACCTGGACGGGCTCGGCGAGCTCCCCGCGCTGCTGGACGCGGCGCGCCGGGCGCGCGCCCTTGCCGTCGAGACGGTGGACTTCTTTCACAAGACGATCCACGCCCACCACCAGGAGGAGGAGCGCGAACTGTTCCCCGCCGTGGAGTCGGCGGCGACGACGGGCGACGAGCGGGCCTACGTGCGCTCGATGGCCGAACGCCTGACCCGGGAACACCGGCAGATCGAGGCCGCCTGGGCCCGGCTCGAGCCGGCCCTGAAGGACATGGCGCGCGGACGCGACAGCACGCTCGACGCCCACGCGGTCGGCGCGCTCGTGGCCGCCTATCGCGCCCACGCCGACTACGAGGAGCAGGCCTACCTGCCGCTCGCGCACCGCATCCTCTCGCGCAACGGCGACCAGATGGCGGCCCTGGCCATCTCGCTGCACATGCGGCACGTGCTGCCGGACGTGCTGAGCCGCTTCGGCCACCGCATCTGAGGCGCAGCGGCATGGCGCGCCGGCCGCGTCCTGTGCACGCAGCGTCCCGGCGATGCCGCCCGCATGGCCCCTGGCGATGACGGCACGACGTGATCGAGAACCACCAGGGCCGCTGCTGATCGCCGGCGCGACGGGCCTGGTCGGCCGCGAACTGGTCCGCCTGTCCACCGCGGACCCCGGGTGGGCACCGGTGCACCTGGTGGTGCGTTCACCGATGCGCGCGCCGGCAGGGGCGGAGGTGACGGTCGCCGACTTCCGGCGCCTGGGCGCGCTGCCCCCGGCCCGCGCCGCCTGTTGTGCGATCGGGACCACCTTGGCACAAGCCGGCTCGCGCGAGGCGTTCCGGGCGGTCGACTTCGACGCCGTGCTGGCCTTCGCGCGGGCGGCGCGGCTGGCCGGGGTGCGACGACTTGCCGCCGTCTCCGCGCTCGGTGCCGATCCGCGCAGCCGCAACTTCTACAGCGCGGTCAAGGGCCAGGCCGAGCAGGCGCTGGCCGACGTGGGCTTCGAGACGCTGGTGATCGTGCGGCCCTCCCTGCTCGCCGGCGACCGCTCGTCACTCGGGCAGCCGGCTCGCCTGGCCGAGCGCCTCGCGCTGGCTGTCACCCAGCCCGTGGCCGGGCTCATCCCCGCCGCCTGGCGTCCGATCGAGGCCGCCACGGTCGCGCGGGCGATGCTCGCCGCGCTGCGCTCGAAGGGACCGGGCCTGCACGTCCTGGAATCGGGAGCGCTGCAGCATCTGGGCGCAGCCCCCGCCCCCGCAGCCTCCGGCCGGCACTGAATCGGCAGGCCCGGCGGACGGGCTCGAGCCTGCGACGCGGCGTGGCGCGGAGCCGCCGCCTCGCCGCGCATCAGGCCTCGACGCGGGGTCCGCCGCTCACTCCGGCAGGGCCTCGGGCGAGGCGCTGCGGAACTCCATGATGCGCCGGTCGCGCACGTCGGTCAGGCCCCACAGGGAGGCGCCGCGCTGGAGCTTGGCCCCGCCGTCGCGGATCAGCGGCTGCCAGGCCACCGCCATCGCCGACCCCGACCAGCTCGAGAACATGGCGTCGAAGGGGACGGTCACGTACAGACCCTTGTCGAAGCTGCCCTCGCCGAACTGGGCCGCGGACACGTTGGTCTTCGTCGCCCACATCCCCATGCGCGTGCCGTTCGGGAAGACGCGTGCCAGGTCCACCGTGACACCACGGTCGCCCGCGAGGTACTGGCCGGCCGAGACGCCCGCCACCCAGTCGTGCCAGCCGGTGTCCCAGCGAACGCTCAGGTGCCCGGTCTTGACCTCGTAGTCCTGCAGGCCCAGGTCCTGCTCGAAGTTGCGCTTGCGCACCAGGTTCAGGTCGAGGCCCACAGCCCATCGGCTGTTCAGCGGACGCCACAGGACCTCGCCGCCGACGCCGGCGAACATCGGCTCCAGCCAGCCGGCGTAGGCCATGCCGTACACGCCCTCGGCGAGGCGCGCGGTCTGCGTGAACTGCAGGTTGGGCATCGTCACGCGCCGCGTGGTCACGAACTCCCGCAGATGGGTTCGCACCCGCGGCAGCGCGCTCGGCGCCGTGTACTGGAACTGGTCGTAGTTGTCGAGCAGGCGCAGGTTCAGCGAGCCCTGGAGCCAGGCACCGGACCAGGCGCGGACCTGCCCGAAGGCGCGCGCCGACAACGCGTACAGGTAGCCGTCCGGCCCCCCCAGGTGCTGCTGGAACGCGAGGTTGACGCCGACCGCCACGCGGGGCGTGTCTGCCGGGGACGGCCGGTGCGATGCGACGGTCTGCGGCTCCAGGGCCGGTCCGATGCCGTCGGCCGGTCCTTCGGCTGGCTGTTGATGCCGCGCCTGGTAACGCGAGCGCGCCGCAGCCCAAGCCTGCCGGTCCACCTCGTGCCGGACCATCGGCAGCTGGCGGCTCGACATCTCGAGGGCGAACTGCGTCACCGCCGGGGGCGCGTCGCGATGCAGCACCGCCAGCACCCTTTCCACGCGTTCCCGCACGTAGGCACCGCCGGCGTGGTCGAAGAAGGCGGTCCAGCGCGTCGGCTCGCGCTGCACCCCAGTGGCGTGCCAGCCGGTGTGCTGGGCGAGCTCGACGAGCAACGCGTGGGTCACCGCATCCGGCACGGAGCTTGCCGGAGCGGGCGCTGCATCGGATGCAGAGTCGGGCGCACCGGCAGGTCCTGCATCGCGGCCGGCCTTCACGTCGGTCGCGGTACGCGGCGCCGGCGTCTCGGTCGCGGTGCCGGGTGCCGCGGTCGCGCCGTCGGACGGGACGCCCGGCCCGGCGGCCTCGGCCTGCCCGGCACCGTCGGCAGCGCGGTCGGCGGACGGCCCGGCGGCGGGCACGAGTCGCGTCGACGGATCCTCGACCGCCGGGACCCGCGGCAGCGAGGCCTTGGGCATGCCCACCGCCGGCAGCGATCCGAACCAGGCCAGGTTGACCGACCAGCGGTTGCCGCGCTGCCAGGAAAGGCCGAGCTCGGCGCCCCCCCAGCGCCAGGCGACACCGGCATTCAGGCCCGAGGACGTCGCCAGGGCCTGGCCGCTGGGCTCGCGCTGGTAGTCGTTGCCATCCCACTCGAGCTTGACGACGACATCGTCCCACGGCGTGTGCCACTGGACGCCGCCGAAGAGCGCCGTCGGCCCGGTGAACAGCGTGCCGAGGTGGGCCGTGCCGCCCATGCCCACACTGCCGCGCTGGCGCGTGCGGAATCGCTCACCGAGCGGTGTCAGCGGGTTCGCGAGGTTGCCACGCGCACCCAGGTAGCCCCAGCCGATCCCGAGGCTCAGGTCGACGTCGCCGAAGCGCTTGTTCGCGACCAGGTACTCGCCGGCGAACATGCCGGTGCCGCCGGGGTCGCGCAGGCCCAGGGCAACCTCCGGTGTCCACAGACCCTCGTCGAGCAGGCGCAGCTTGAGTTCCGCGGACTTGTCCTTGTGGCTCTGGTTGCCGGCGATCGCCGGCCCGTAGAGCAGGTTGCTGGTGTTCGTGTAGCGCACCGCGATCTCGACACGATCCATCGGGACGAGGACGAGGTTGATCTGGGTGTACGGCCAGGCCCGGCTGACGGACAGGCCCACGGCGCCGGCATCGCGCGTGCGTGCCGTCGGCGTCTGCAGCAGCCCGGTCGTGCCCCAGTCGCTGGCCAGCCTCGGCAGGTCACGTGCACGCGGCGCCGCGCGGGCCGTGGCGGCCGCGTCGACGGATGGGGTCTGATGTCCCGGCTCGGCCGAGGGCACGGCCGCGGTGCCCGCAGGCCCCTGCGTGGCCAGCCAGCCGGCCACGGCGGCGTGCAGCGCGGACGACACCTGGTGGTTTCGCCGCGCGACCCAGATCCACGCACCGGGTGCCGGCGCGGCCTGCAGCTGCGCGTTCCAGGCCGCGATGCCCACCGCCTGCACACGGGCATCGGGCTGCACGACGTGGGCGCTGTCGGCCAGTGGCTGCGGGTGGCCGTCCCGCTGCGCGCACTGGGCAACGTAGCGTGCGGCCAGCGCGCCCGGCACGTAGGCCAGGTCGCAACGCTCCCCGCTGCTGACCCACACGCGCACGATGTGCGGCTGGACCGGCAGCCACCACTCGTCGCCGTCGGCCAGCACCGGATCGAGGGCCGGATTCGCCTGCAGCCAGTGCGGATCGTGGGCCGGCAAGGGCACGCGGCCGGTCACCGGCATCGACGCGAGTTCCTGGCGAAGCGGCGCAATCCAGGATTCGTCCTGCGGATCGCGCGACGCCAGCGTCGCGAGCTCGTGCAGCAACTCGCGCAGCTGCTGGCGCTGCGCAGGCCGCGCGGCCTGCGAGATCCACATCAGGCCCAGAGGGTAGGCGGCGCTGCCTTCGGGCGCGCGGGCCTCGACGGCCGCAGCCTCGGGTCCTGCGGCGGCGCTCGTGGCCGACGCCGGGGGCGCCTCGCTGCGTGCCGACAGCCAGCTCTCCGACAGGCGCTGACCGCCCTGCGCGCGCACCCACAGCGACTTGCCATCGGTGTGCCGCCACGCCGCCGTGTCACCGACCGGGGGCACGGACGGTTCCCCCTGGGCGCAGGCAGCACTGCCGGCGAGCAGCCAGGCCAGGCCGCTCAGCCGCTGCCGACGTGACCACGCGGCGCGCGTCATGACGCCCGCCCGCGCGGCGGCCAGGGCTGCCAGTTCACGCACCAGTCCGCCGACAAGCAGGCCTGACCGTAGACCACGCGGGGCGGGATGGCGGCGAGATCGACGGCGTACCAGGCCGGCAGCGAGTCACCGGTGCGCGCATCGTCCTCGACGAACCACTGCAGCTGCGCAACCGTCGCCTGCAGGGCATGCCCGGCAGGCGCGGCCGCTGCGGGACGCAGCCTGCGCTGCTGCGGCTGGCCGATGCGGTAGCCCGGTTGCTGGTCGACCGTGCGCCGGAACTCGAAGGTCCCCTGCGCGGCGACGGCGGCCCAGTCGATCCGGTCGACGCCCTGCGTGATGCGCCAGGACCGGCTGGCGTCGGCAAGCCCGACGATGCGCCCGTCCACCAGCCGCAGCAAGGCCCCGTCGGCGCTGTACCAGTAACTCGTGCGGTCGGTCCTGACCCCGGCGGGATCGGCACGCACCATCAGGCCGACCTGGCGGCCGATCTGGACCCGCAGATACTCGTGACGGGGATCCAGCGGACCCCCGGCGTCCAGGCGCGATGCGCCGCCATCCAGGGCCGTGCGTGCCGTGCCGACCGCGGCACGCATGTTCGCCCCGCAACCGGCCAGCGAGAGCGCCGCGGCCAGCAGCACGGCGGCTGGCAAGCCGCGCGCGCGGCTTGCTTGGGCGGGGCGCCGCGCGCCCCGCGCCACCGCGATCGCCGCTGCGTCGCGCAGCTGTCGGGGGCCGGCGCAGGGACGGCGCTGCCCCTGGGTGGTGAAACCCATCATCGTGCCTGTGGAAGACGCGGGGCCGGCTCAGCTCGTGCCGGTGGTACCGACGGTGCCCGTCGTGCCCGTCGTGCCCGTCGTGCCCGTCGTGCCCGTGGTGCCGGTGGTGCCCGTGGTGCCCGTCGTGCCCGTGGTGCCGGTCGTGCCCGTGGTGCCGGTCGTGCCCGTCGTGCCGGTCGTGCCCGTCGTGCCCGTGGTGCCCGTGGTGCCCGTGGTACCCGTGGTACCCGTCGTACCCGTCGTACCCGTGGTGCCCGTGGTGCCCGTCGTGCCGTTGCCGCCCGGTGTGTCCGTCGTGCCCGTCGTCCCGGTCGTGCCCGTGGTGCCCGTCGTCCCGGTCGTGCCCGTCGTTCCGCCCGGCGACGTTGGAACCGGCGCGTCATTGGGGTTGTTCAGGATCAGCGGCACGGCCATCAGTGCGGCCGCCAGAGCCGCCTTCTGTGCCATCGTCAGGTTGCCGCTGGCGGCCTGGACGGCCGTCGTCGGCGCAACCGGAGCCGGGGCCGTTGCCGCGGCCGGCGGCGCGGGTGGCGGAGCCGGCGGCGGGGGCGGCGGCGGAGCCGGGGGCGGCGGTGGCGGAGCAACCGGCGGCACGACGACCACGGCAGGGGCCGGATCGGGTGGTGTGCTCGCCTCGACGGCAACCAGGCGCTGCACCGGACGGGGGAAGCGCTCGGCGAACGCGTTGTCGCACTGGCTGAGCGTCAGCCGGACCGCCTGACCTTCGGCGTTGCGGTAGACATTGACCAGCGCGTCGGGGCCGTAGGGGATGTAGCGACCGACCAGCTCACGGGCCACCCCCGGTCGATCGGGCCGGGTCTCCACGCCCAGGTCGCAGGCGCCGCGCGCGTAGCTTGCGACGGCATAGCCGCTGGCCCAGACCACGCCACCGGGGACGGGAACGTCCGCCAGCCGCATCGTGCCAACCTTGACCTCGCCCGAGCGCAGCTTCGGCGCCTTGCGGGTGTGCGGCTGGTAGTAGACCGCCGAGCCGCTGACGATGGCGGCATCGCAATCGGCGGCCGTGGCGTAGCCCTCGTTGCCGTGGGCATCGCGCGCAACCGGCGCGGCCATGACCGTGGCGGCACCGCAACAGGCGATCAAGGCCACCAGCGGCCTCGACGCGATACGCAACTCGTTCATCGGAACTCCCAACGATCGCTCGCACCCAGGGGAGGGAGCGGGTTTGCAAGGATCGTAGCCAGCGTCCCACTGCAGGCGCATCGCCTGTCTGCGGGTGTGCCAGGCCGTGTCGGGCCGTAACCGGGCTCAGACCACCCACTTTGGGGGGATGGGACTGCATCCGAACCCGCCCGAAAGGCCGAAACCCGGCCGAAGCCGGGTTTCGAGGCGTCCCCGGATGCACCGGGGCCGGACGGGATCGGCGCCCGCGGTGAGCGACCGCGGGCGCCGCGCAGCAGCTTCAGGCTTGCTTGGCCTTCTTCGCCTTCTTGGCCTTCTTGGCGACCTTGGCGTGCTTCTTCTCGGCCTTCTTGACGGCCTTGGCCTCGGGCTTCGGGGTCGTGGCCGGTGCCGGTGCCGCGGCGGCCGCCGGTGCAACCGGGGTGACCGGGGCCACCGGGGTGGCCGCTGCGCCGCCCTGGGCCATCGCGGCGCCCGCGACGGACAGCGCGGCGAACAGAGCGAGAACGTTTTTCATGGGGTTTCCTGCCGATGCCTCTGGACGAGTCGACTCCGCGGCCCTCGGCATCTCGACGGGCGCGAAAACGAGGACTGCAACCGAAGCCTTCTCGAAGGTGCCAGCGCAAACCTGGATCCACAACGCCCCGGCTGGCGAAAGGTTGACCCTCTGGCCCGGGAGACTCGCCAGGTCCGCCGCCCCCGGGTTCCGTACCGGCCAGCTGCCGCACATGCGGCAGCTCGGCCTGGACCGGCCTCGGGTGCTCAGATGAACTCGCGCTCGCGCAGCCACTTCGTCGCGACCCACTTCTCGCCCTCGAGCACCGGTGCGCCGCCGTGCAGCGTGCCGGTGGACGGGTGCGGCCGGTCGTAGCTGAAGAACACCGCATTGCCGGCCACCGGCGCCACCTCCAGGCCGATGGCGGGGAAGGTCGTCGAGCCGCCACGCTGCGGGGCCTGCAGGTACATGACCAGGGTGCCCACGCGCTGGCCACCGCGCTGTAGGACCGGATGCGAGCCGGGGTGAGCCGGATCGAAGTAGTCGTGGTGAGGCTGGTACTCGGCGCCGGGCCGGTAACGCAGCACCTGGATGCCTTCGCCATGGCCGAGCGGCCAGCGCAGCAGTGCCGCGATGCGCGACTCGATGCGCGCGATCAGCGGCGTCTCGCCGCGCGCGAAGAACATGCCGTCGCTCGTGCGCGCGGCGTTCACCTCGCTGCCGCCCCTGGCGTTGTCGACGGTCTCCGAACGCGACAGCCGCGGGCCCGCCAGCGCAACGAGGGCCTGGCACTCGTCCGCGCCGAGCAGCCCCTCGAACACGACGACCCGCGGATGACGCACGGCGACCGCGACCTTGACGATCCGTCCCTCGACCTCCAGCACGCTGCGCCCGTCGGCGATGTCGGGCTCGGGCAGCGCGCCGCCTGCGGCGGCCTGCCCCGACCGCCCCGCCGCATCGCGCTCGGCCTGCACCTCGGCCAGGGCGCGCCAGGCCAGCGCCGTGTCCCAGCCCACGCCGACCATGCCCTCGACGATCTGGGCGGGCGGGGTCCCCGCCCGCACATGCTCGGCGATCCACTGCCGCAGCTGCGGCGTCACGTCCTGCGATGCGGACTGCCGGCCCACCTGCCCCGCCTGTTGTCCGCCACCCGCCGGATGGCCCGAAGCGCGCGAGAGCTTGCTGCTCATGCGACCGTCGTCCGGCGGAAGACCCAGTGGTCGGCGTCGGATGCCCCGGGCACGAAGCGGTAGCCGTCGAGGTCGAAGGCCTGCAGCGCCTCGGGGCGCCTCACGCGGTGGTCGATGGCCCAGCGGGCCATCAAGCCGCGGGCACGCTTGGCGAAGAGGCCGACGACGGCGAACTGAGCGCCCTTGCCCTCCTCGAACCGGCAGTGGATCACGCGCGCCTTCAGCGACGGGCGCAACGCCGCCCGCGCGTACTCCTGCGACGCCAGGTTGACCACCACCGGCCGGCTCTCGCCGGCGAGCTGCTCGTCGAGATGCCGGGCGATCGTGTCGCCCCAGAAGTCGTAGAGGTTGCGGCCGGCCGGGTTGGACAGGGCGGTGCCCATCTCCAGCCGGTAGGGCTGCAGCCGGTCCAGCGGGCGCAGCACCCCGTACAGGCCGGAGAGGATCACGAGGTGGCGCTGCGCCCAGTCCAGCGCGGCGACGTTCAGTGTCTTCGCGTCCAGCGCGTCGTAGACGTCGCCGGCGAAGGCGAGCACCGCCGGCTTGCTGTTCTCCGGCGTTGCCTGCGACTGCCACACCGCATACCGCCCGACGTTCAACGCGGCGAGCGGGTCCGACAGGTCCATCAGCGCGGCGACCTCCGCGGGGCCCAGCGCGCGCAGGATGCCGATCAACTGCGCCGCGCGGTCGGCGAACAACGGGTCGGTCGCCCGGCGCAGGACGGCGGCGCCGACGCGGGTCTGGTAGTCGAGGGTCTTGGCAGGCGACAGCAGGAACAGCATCGTGCGGGACGCGGGATCGTGCGGGTGCCGCGATTCTCGGTGCAAGCGGGACCTCAGCCGCTTCGCCGGTCGCCGCCAGCGGACGGCGGCAGGGCCCCGAGCGCCTCACGCCAGGTGCGCAGCGGGATGTGCGAGCTCAGCCGGTGCAGCGCACAGTCGATCAGCGCCGGGTGCAGCACGTGGCCGACGCCCTCGGCGACGTCCAGCGTGGCATCGCCCTGCCCTGCGGCCAACTGCTCGAGCAGGGCACGCGGGTGCTCGACACCGAAGATGCGGTCCGCCGAGCCGTGGAACAGGTGCAGCGTCGCGTGCCGTGGCGGCTCGGGCGGCGGCTCGACCATGCGCGCGCCGAAGGCCAGCACCCGTCCCGCGATGCCGTCGTGCTGCACGGCCGTGTGCAGGGCCAGCACGCCCCCTTGCGAGAAGCCGCCGATCGCGGTGGCGGCCGGCCCGATGTCGAGCCGCTGCTGCTGGGCGCGCAACCAGGGCGCCAGGGCCGCGACGCAGGCCGCCACGCGGTCGCGCCAGACGGCCTGGGACTCCAGGCCCTCGATCGAGTACCACTGCCGGCCGCGACGTCCGCCGTCGGCCGCGATGGGGGACTCGGGCACCAGCACCACCGCCTGCGGGAAGCGCTCGCGCAGCGCCATCGCCAGCGGCTCCAGGGCCGAGGCCTCCTGCGCCCAGCCGTGCAGCAGCACGATCAACTGCTCCGGGCGGCCGGCGGCGGGCCGCCATTCGATGGGCAGCGGCAGCTGCGGTGGCGGCTGGTCGGGCGAGGCGGTCGGCATCGGGAGGATTGTGAACCGGGCGAGCCGGACGGTCGCCTGGCCGCGACGCCGGGCTGCCGGCGCGGCACGGTCAATGGAAGTCGCGGCTGCGCGGCGCCAGGCCCTGCAGCAACGCCGTGTGGTCGACGAGCCGGCGCGCCACCAGGTGCATGACCTCACCCTCCCGCTGCCAGATGCCGTAGACGGTCAGCAGCCGGCTGGCCAGCAGCGGCCGGCGCTGCGCCTCGGCCACCGCGGGCCAGACGATGATGTTGACGTGGCCGGTCTCGTCCTCCAGCGTCACGAAGACCACCCCCTTGGCCGTGCCCGGGCGCTGGCGGTGCGTGACGATGCCGCTGGCCCGCGCGAGCTGGCCCGGCCGGCAGCCCCGCAGCTCGACGGCCGTCAGCACCTTGAAGGCCGACAGCCGCGGGCGCAGCAGCGCGAGCGGATGCGACGTCAGCGACAGCCCGGTCGCGCGGTAGTCGTCCAGCATCTGGCTGGCCGCATCGGCCGCCGGCAGCGCGACCGCCTCCTCGTGCGTGCGGGTCTGCCGCAGCATCGGCGTGGCGCGGGTGTCGACGCCGGCGACCGACCAGGCGGCCTGGCGGCGGTGGCCGGTCAGCGCGCCCAGCGCATCGGCCCGGGCCAGCAGCTGAAGATGGTGCGCATCGAGCCCGCCGCGGCGCGCGAGGTCCTCGATGCCGTCGAACGGCGCTGCCTCGCGCTCCGCGACGATGCGCCGCGCCGCCTCCTCGGTGAAGCCGGCGATGCGGCTGAAGCCCAGCCGCACCGGCTGCAGGCCGGGCGGCACCGGGTACCGGCATTCCGGGCCGGCCGCCCCGCCCGCTGCACGCTCGCCCCCGGCCGCGCCCGGTGGTTCGAGCACCGTCTCCCAGTCGCTGCGCAGCACGTCCACCGGCAGCACGCTCACGCCGTGCTCGCGTGCGTCGCGCACCAGCTGCGCCGGCGCGTAGAAGCCCATCGGCTGGCTGTTCAGCA
>ERZ761602.2926-NODE-2926-length-25351-cov-382.250079_pt1 | contig 25351 bp, 23 predicted proteins | sample MGYA00512165_ERZ761602 | MGnify/ENA primary metagenome ERZ761602 (study PRJEB28899, sample SAMN02445085) | bioreactor sludge metagenome | biome: EBPR sludge; isolation source: Thorneside wastewater treatment plant | place: Australia: Brisbane, Thorneside...
CCTGGATCGGCCGTACCGACTTGCGAGCGGCAGCCGGCGAGACGGCAGTCGGCATTGGACCCCTCGCGCAGGCTGCGCTGGCATCGGACTACCAGCAGATCGCTGCTGCACCAGGAGATCGACGGCGTCGAGATTGCCAATCGCCGCATCCAGGCAGGAATCCCGGGTGAGTTCCAGGGCGACGAGCGGGACATCATCTTTCTGTCGCTGGTCGATGGTCCTCCGCGCGAGGGATTGCTTCGCGCGGTCCGTGAGGGCGCTTTCGAGCTGATCAAGAAGCGCTACAACGTGGCCGCCAGCCGGGCGCGCGATCAGTTGTGGGTGGTGCACTCCTTCGATCCGGAACATCATCTGGCGCCGGACGACATTCGGTTCAGGCTGCTGCAACACGTCCGGAACCCTCTGGCCTACCTGCGGGCCAACGCGCGTGAGGTCGGCAGGACCGAGTCGCCGTTCGAGAGAGAAGTGTTGCAGCGCCTCACCGACGCGGGTTTCCGCGTCAGGTCGCAGTGGCCGGTCGGCTACTACCGCATCGACTTGGTCGTCGAGGGCGCAGGGCTGCGTCTGGCCGTCGAATGCGATGGCGATCGCTACCATCCCATCGAGAATCTCGCCGAAGACATGGATCGGCAGGCGGTCCTCGAACGGCTTGGCTGGCGGTTCGTGCGCATCCGCGGCAGCGCGTTCTACCGCGATGCGGAGCTGGCGATGCGGCCGGTTTTCGATCGCCTGCGGGAGCTCGGGATTCCTCCGGAGGCGAATCGCGTCAGAGACCCCGCAGCCCGCCCCGAAAACGCGACGGTCGACGAACTGGATGCGCTGATCGAGCAGGGGAATGCACCGGGCCATAACCCTCTCGACCCCCAGGCAGCGCCGATCGAGCCAGTGCCGGCAGAGCCGCATCCGTTGCCAGCCGACGACCCGACAGCAATGCCAGTGGAGGGCACTGGCCATCGGCAAGTGATGGCACTTTTGGGCGGTAGATCTGCGCCGTATGAGCAGTTCCTCCGCGAGCTGGCACGAGCGCGGGGTTGCCAACGATTGGGCCGAAAAGTGCGCGAGGGTCTTGAAGCGGAACTGGCGCTGCTGGCAGGGCAGGGGAGACTGGAGATCCGTGACGGCGAGATACGGCCGCTCTGAGTCGGCGATCGGCGGCTGCACGCGGCGCCAGATGGTCGCTACTTGGTCGTTCAGGGCAACGCCAGCCGATGCGCCGCGATGATCCGACGATCCCCTGCTTTCAGGTCGGCTTCTTCCTGTTCTTCAGACTGGCCGGCATCGCCCTGCCGGGGAGCAGCGGCTTACCCGGAGAGCCGCTGATCATCGCCATCAGGGCTGCCTTGATGCGTTCCCCGGCTTTCCGGGTCGCGGGCACCAGGAGGTCAACGTCCGTGGTCGCGCGGTGGTAGCCATGCGCAAACAGGGCGTAGCCGCCGATCCGCAGGTACTCGGCCTCGTGCCGATTCAGTGACGAAACCAGGGCCTTGAGGTCTGCCAGCGTGGCTGGTCGGCTGTACTGCTGCATCAGCGACGCGCCAGGGCCGCTTGGGTCATGGCTTCGACCAGGCAATCCACTTGGTGGCGATTGGCGTCTTCATTCGTCTTGAAGCGGAAGATGCCTTTCGGAATGAAGGTCGCGTTGCCGGTGGGCAGGCGATGAATCTCGTCGTTCAAGCGAGCACCCTCAGCCAACAGGACTGCGGAAGCCGAGAAGCTGATCGGACGCCCCTGGCGATGGCCGACGGTGCGCATGATTCCCCTTTCTTGTCCCAATGACGTTCGTAGAACAGAGCTTGGCCAGCGCCATTTTGCCGCATATCATCGCGACTGGGCACGCCGCTGACGGCACCGTCGCCAGCGCGCGCGGACCTGTGTTCAGCGGCCAGAACGCAGCAGCCTGCCGCGCTGCCGCCGGGGACGCCGCACGGGGATCGATCGCTTTCACCCGGGCGATCGATCGTAGGCGCTCGGTCGGCTGGGTTGGCAGCGCAGGGGCAGCGCCTTGGTCAGCAGGAGCCGTCGTCTTCCATCGCCCTGGTGGTCACGCTCTTGCCGCTTTGCGGTGGGCAGGGCGCTTTTCGCGGCGGCCTTGCCCACGGCGGCTGTTTTCAGGAGCCGTCCGGGGGAGTATCCTTCGTCCTCATGCCGCTGTGGTAGGCGCAGTGGCTTCCCGCGACAGCGAAAGGCGCTTCATGAACCTCGAGAAGGTGGTCTTCGGTTTCTTCATCGTGCTGGCGGCGACGCTGAACTTCGGCTTCTTCATCGGCGACATCGACGAGCCCCGGCATCACCACATCTACGAGCTGTTCGCGGCGATCGTCGTCAACCTGATCGCGACGGTGCTGAAGTTCGGCGACCGGACGCAGATCGGCGCGGTGCACCTGTCGACCAGCCTGGTGGCCGACCTGCAACTGGTGGCGGCGGCCGTCGTCTGGGCGATCGCCGTGCATGTCACCGGCGAGGGGATGTCGGCCGACGTCACCACCAGCGTCGTCTCGTTGAGCGGCGGCGCGCTGTTCGCCAACGTCGTCTCGGTCATCCTGCTGATCGTCGAAACGGTGATGCTGCGGCGCTGACGCTCGCGCGACGCAGAACCGATGAACGCCAGCGTCTTCTTCCTCGCCCTGCGGCGGATGCGCGCGCCGCTGATCGTGCTGATCGTCATCTACGCGGTGTCGACGCTTGGTCTGACGCTGATTCCCGGAGTCGATGCCGAAGGCCGGCCGGCTCCGCCGATGAGTTTCTTCCACGCCTTCTACTTCGTCAGCTACACGGCGAGCACGATCGGTTTCGGCGAACTGCCGGGAGCCTTTTCCGAGGCGCAGCGGATGTGGGTGACGGCGGTCATCTTCCTCTCGGTGATCGGCTGGTCGTATTCGATCATCAGCCTGCTGGCGCTGGTGCAGGACCGGGGATTCCAGCAGGTCCTGCTGAGCGGGCGTTTCGTGCGCCGCGTGCGGCATCTCGGCGAGCCGTTCTACATTCTTTGCGGCTGTGGCGAGACCGGCCTGCTGATCGCGCGCGCGCTCGACCGCGACGGCGTTCGCGTCGTCGCCATCGAGCGCAGCGAGGCGCGCATCCAGGAACTCGAACTCGAGGACTTCGCCGCCGACATTCTCGTCCTCGGCGCCGACGCGGCGCAGCCGCAGAACCTGCTGCTCGCCGGCCTGCAGCACCGCAGTTGCCGCGGCGTGCTGGCGATGACCGACGACGACGGCGTCAACCTGGCGGTGGCGATCGCCAGCCGGCTCATCAACCCGCGGCTGATGGTCGTTGCCCGCGTCGCCAGTCCGTCGGTCGAGCGCAACATGATGTCCTTCGGCACGCACTACGTGGTCAATCACTTCGAGAAGTTCGCCGACCATCTGGCAGAAGCGATCCATTCGCCGAACTGGTACCGCCTGGTCGACATCCTGACCGGTCTGGCCGGGCAGGAACTGCCGGCGCGGCACGATCCGCCGGCCGGTGACTGGGTGGTCTGCGGCTACGGCCGCTTCGGGCAGGCGGTGGTGCGCAACCTCGAGCGACAGGGAGTGAGCCTGACGGTCATCTCGCCCGAAGCCGAGCTGCCGATCGACATCCGGCACGTCGTCGGCCTCGGTACCGAGGCGGAGCCGTTGCGCGCGGCGGGAATCGAGAGCGCGGTGGGCATCGTCGCCGCCGGCGACAACGACACCAACAACCTGTCGATCGCCATCACGGCGAAGGAGCTCAACCCGGATCTGTTCGTCGTCGTGCGCCAGAACCGGGTTGCGAATCAGGTGCTGTTCGACGCCTACGATGCCGATTTCACGATGGTTCCTTCGCGCATCGTTGCCCGCGAGTGTCTCGCGCTGATCACTTCGCCGCTGCTGAGCCGCTTTCTGCGCCTCGTTCGGGCCTGGCCGGAGGAGCGCGCGGCGGTCGTCGGCGGACAGCTCGAACAGCTCTGCGGCGGCCGCGTGCCGCTGCTCTGGGGCGTCCGCCTGAACGCCGCCGAGGCGCCGGCGGCGCACCGCCTGCTGATGATCGAGGAGGGAGCGATCCGGCTCGGCATCCTGCGCCGCGATCCGGCCGCGTACCAGGAAGCGCTGCCGCTGCTGCCGCTGCTGCTCGTTCGCGACGGGCGCGATCACGAGCTGCCGGCCGACGAGCTGCTGCTGCAGCCGGGCGACGATCTCCTGTTTGCCGGTACGCGTGCCGCCAAGCTGGCGCAGAACCTCGCCCTCGACAACCGCAACGTGCTCGACTACGTGCTCACCGGCCGCGATGCTTCGGGCTGGCTGTGGCAGGCGCTGGGGCTCGCGCGCCAGCCGGCGGCGGACAGCGGCGGTGGCTGAGGGCGGCGCTTGCCACGCCTGGCAGCGGGCGCCCTGGTGATGGCTGATCCGGCCGCCCGCAGGCGCCTCGTCGGCTGCGCCTGCATCGTCGCCTCGGCGGCCGGCTTCGGTGCGATGCCGATTCTCGGCAAGCTCGCCTACGCCGAGGGCGTCGATCTGCCGAGCATGCTGTTCCTGCGCTTCGCGCTCGCCGGTGTGCTGATGGCTGTGCTGATGCACCTGCGTGGCATGCGCTGGCCGCGCGGACGCACCCTGCTGCTGCTGGTCGCGATGGGCAGCGTCGGCTACGTCGGGCAGTCGTTCTGCTATTTTGCTGCGCTGCAGCACGCGACGGCCGGGTTGACGGCCTTGCTGCTCTACCTCTATCCGGCGATCGTCACCGTCCTCGCTGCTCTTCTCGCCCGCCGCCGGCTGTCGCTGCTGCGCCTGCTGGCGGTGGCGGCGGCATTGCTCGGGACCGGGCTGGCGATCGGCGGCAGCCTCGCCGGCAGCCCGCTCGGCATCGTCCTCGGCGTCGCCGCGGCGTTGATCTACTCGATCTACATCCTGGTCGGCGAGCGGGTGACGCCGCTGGCCGGAGCAATGCCTTCGGCGACGGTGATCATGCTTGCCGCGGCGGCTGTCTTCGGCCTGATGGTCTGCTGGCAGGGCCCCGCCTTTCCGGCTTCGCCGGTTGCCTGGGCGGCGGTTGGCGGCATCGCCCTGTTGTCGACGGTGGTCGCGATGATCACCTTCTTTGCCGGCATGGAACGTCTCGGTGCCGCCGACGCGGCGACGCTGTCGACGCTCGAACCGCTGGTCACCGTCGTCCTGGCGGCGGTCTTCCTCGGTGAGCAGATTGGCGGCTGGCAGCTCGCCGGCGGTGCGATCATCCTTGCTGCGGTGATCGTCCTGGCGCGTTCGCAGCCGGTGGCGCAGTAGTCGCGGCGGCGGCGACCCGCGGCAGGAAGCGCAGCAACTCGGCGACGACCGCCTGCGGCTTCTCGTTCATCATCGCGTGCCCGCAATCGGCAATCTCGACGTAGTGCGCCTGGCGCAGCGCGGCCTGCAGCGGCGGCAGGTTGCGGCGCGGCGTCATGCGGTCGCGGCGGGCGGCCAGCAGCAGCGTCGGACAGTTCACGCGGGCCGCCGCTGCGAGGCCGTGCAGATAGTCGTTGCAGTTGGCGAGGTCGATGGCGAGGACGCCGCGCGGGCTGCGGCGCATGATGGCCAGGTTCACCCCGGGTCCCCAGATGCCGTGGCCGCCGCCGCCGGCCAGCAGGAAGCGTGGCGTCAGCGAATACTCGGTCATCATCCGGTAGACGCTGTCGGGCGCGCGGGCAGCGCGGCCGAGCAGGGCTTCGGCGACCGGCATCGGCGCCGAGGTGCCGAGCAGCGCGAGCCCGCTGCAACGCTGCGGATGGCGGGCGGCACCTTCGAGTGCGACGAGTGACCCCATCGAGTGGCCGACGAGGACGGCGCGGTCGACGCCGGCGGCATCGAGCAGTGCCGGCAGCCAGTCGGCGAGCGCCTCGATGCTCGGCAGCGGCGGGCCGCCCGAGAGGCCGTGACCCGGCAGATCGGGGGCGAGGACGCAGCAGCCGGCAGCGGCGAGGCCGGCTGCCACCTGCTGCCAGGCATCGCCGTCGTTGGCGGCGCCGTGGATCAGAAGGAGCGGCGGCGACAGCGGGTCGGTCGGCCGCCACGGCCGGCCTGCCGTCGCGAGGTGACAGCGGTAGCCGGCGACGTCGAGCTCCATGTCGTGAGTGCGGGCGGTCGCGGTCGCTGCCGCGTCAGGCGAGGACGTCCGGCTGCAGCAGGTGCTCGAGCGCGACGATGCGGTCCTTGAGCAGCAGCTTGCGTTTCTTGAGCCGGCGGATCAGCAGGTCGTCCGCTGGCGGGTTGAGCATCAGGTGGTCGATGACCAGGTCGAGATCGTGGTGCTCGACCTGGAGTTCGCGCAGGCTGGCGCGGGTTTCGGCGATCTGTTCTTCGGTCAGCATGGTTGGCGATATCCCTCGGGTGGTTTTTGCGGCTAGCCGAGCAGGGCCTGCAGCGCCCAGAGGGCGAGCATGCCGAGAACGACCGTTAACAGGGTGCTGCGCGTCCGCCAGGCAATCAGCGCCGCCAGTGCGGCGGCCGCCATGCGCGGCAGGTCGGGGACAATGTTAGGCGCGCCAACGGCAAAAAACAACGGCGGCGCGATGATCGCCGCCATCACCGCCGCCGGAACGAAGCGCAGCGCCTGCTGCAGCCAGCCGGCGAGTTGCAGCCGCGCGAGCAGGGCGAGCGGTGCGAAGCGCAGGAGGAAGGTGATGACGCCGATGCCGATGATCATCGACCAGATGAAAAGCTCACTGCCGGGGGCGAAAGCGCTTGCGTTCAGCGGCCGCCTCCGAACTTCTCGGCGACCATGCCGGCAGCGACACCGAGCAGTGCCGCGGCGATGAGGTTGAGCTGCAGCGGCAGCAGCAGAAGCACCGCGGCACCACCGCCGGTGGCGGCGGCGAGTACCATCGGGCGATCGCCGAGCAGCGGCACGAGCATGGCGATGAAGGTCAGCGGCACGATGAAGTCGAGCGACCAGCTCGGCGGCACGAGGTTGCCGAGCAGGACGCCGGCGATCGTCGCCAGTTGCCAGCAGACCCAGGTGGCCCCGGCCAGCCCGAGGTAGAACCAGTGCAGATGCGCCGGCCGCTGGCTGCCGCTACGGCGGATGATCGTCAGGGCGTAGGCCTGATCGGTCAGCAGGTAGGCAATCGCTGCCTGCCAGCGGCGATCGAGGCCGCCGAAGCCCTGCGCCAACGAGGCGCCGTACATCAGGAAACGCAGGTTGATGACCGTTGCCGTGGCGAGAATGACGAGCAGCGGCGCGCCGCCGGCGAAGAGCTGGGTGCTGGCGATCTGTGCCGAGCCGGCGAAGATCACCCAGCTCATCGCCAGCGCCTGCCCGGTCGTCAGCCCCGCGTTGCTGGCAGCGGCGCCGCACACCAGCCCGAAGGGGAGAATGCTCATGCTCATCGGGACGAATGCACGCAGGCCGTCAATAAACTCTGCGCGCTCGCTTGGGACTTGCGGCACGGGGCATTTTTGCGAATAGAATAGAGGATGAAATTGTAACCTTGCGAGAGCCGGAAGGAGGCAGATGGTCTATCACATTATCGTTTCGTTTGGGCGGGAGCGAGAGTACGAGTACAAGTTCTCCCGCACCGAGCTTGCTGCCGGCTCTCCCGAAGAAGCGCGCCGCTGGTTTGACAAGGAGTTCGCCGATCTCGAATGCGAACCCAGCAATCCGATGGGCAAGGTGTTGATCATCGACAAGATCCTCAACGTCGCACGCTATGGCGGCGAACAGCGTTTCAGCGAGGGGCGGGACTGGGCGACCCGCTTCGCCCGCTACACGGCGCTGGCGCTCGGTCGCGACACCGTCCGCATCGATGTCGAGGCGTTCAACATCGGCTACTGATCGGTCCGCGGGTTCGCGGCGCGGCGCAGGTTGCAGGGCCTGCGCCGTTTCTTTTTTGCTGCCGGCGCCAGCGCGGCCCGAGCGCCGGGTTGGCGGGCGGCAGCGGACACGGGTTGCCGTGCGCGGCGCGTCGGCGGCCGGGGAAGCGGCCGAGGCTTTGGTGATCAGGGGGCTCGACGGTCCATGACCATCCGGGGTGACAGGCGATGAACAAGGCTTTCGTCAGGGAAGCGGCAGGCGACGACGACAACGACGAGGACGAGGCCCTCGATTCCGCTCTGCGGCTGCCACAGGGTACCCGCAACTACATCACGCCCGCCGGGCACGCGCGCCTGCGCGCGGAACTCGAGCAGTTGCTGCGCGTCGAGCGTCCGCAGGTGGTCAGCGTCGTCCAGTGGGCAGCCGCCAACGGCGATCGCTCGGAGAACGCCGACTATATCTACGGCAAGCGGCGGTTGCGCGAGATCGACCGGCGCATACGCTTCCTGACCCGGCGCCTCGACCTGGCGGAGGTCGTCGATCCGGCACGGCGCGAGGACACCGAGCAGGTGTTCTTTGGCGCCACCGTCACCATCTGCGACGAGCAGGGAGCCGAGAGCACCTACCAGATCGTCGGCGTCGACGAGACCGAACTGGCGCGCGGACGCATCACCTGGGTGTCGCCACTGGCGCGCGCCTTGCTCAGGTCTCGCGCCGGCGATACGGTGCGCTTTCACAGCCCGGCGGGATGGCGCGAGGTCGAGGTGCTGGCCGTCGAGTATCCGGGAACCGGGCCCTGAGCGGCGCGCCGCGGCCGACGCCACGCCAACGGCCATGCCTGTCGAGACACCCCTGATGATGAAAGTCATGACCGTTGCCCTCATCCCCGGCCCTTCTCCCGCGCAAGGGAGAAGGGAGATTCGCGAGTCGCTGACGCGACTTTCAGGTTAAGCCGGCAGGGCTTGAAATGGCGCTGATCGTCCCCAATTGCTGGTCCATTGGTCGCGGCGCGCCTGTGGCGCTGCTTCGTCTTTTCCAAACCTCATTCACGGAGTTCTTGCATGGGCGCACAGAAGGAAACACTCGGTTTTCAGGCAGAGGTCAAGCAGCTTCTCAACCTGATGATTCACTCGCTGTACAGCAACAAGGAGATCTTTCTCCGCGAGCTGATCTCGAATGCTTCCGACGCCTGCGACCGGCTGCGCTTCGAGGCCTTGAACAATGCCGCCCTCTATGGTGACGACGGCGAGCTGAAGATCCGTGTCTCCTTCGACAAGGAGGCGCGCACCCTGAGCATTGCCGACAACGGCATCGGGCTCTCGCGCGATGAGGCGGTCGAGCACCTGGGGACGATCGCCAAGTCGGGGACGCGCGAGTTCTTCTCGGCTCTGACCGGCGACCAGGCCAAGGATGCCCACCTGATCGGTCAGTTCGGCGTCGGCTTCTACTCGTCGTACATCGTCGCCGACAAGGTCACCGTCGTGTCGCGTCGTGCCGGTCTCGAAGCGGCGCAGGCGGTGCGCTGGGAGTCGTCGGGCGAGGGCGACTTCACCGTCGAGATGATCGAGCGCGCGCAACGCGGGACCGAGGTGACCCTGCACCTGCGCGAGGGTGAGGACGAGTTCCTCTCGAGCTGGAAGCTGCGTGAGATCGTCCGCAAGTACTCCGACCACATCACGCTGCCGATCCTGATGACGAAGGAGCGCTGGGACGAGGAGAAGAAGGAGCAGGTGCCGACCGACGAGGACGAGACGGTAAACCAGGCGTCAGCGCTCTGGAGCCGCCCGAAGTCGGAAATCAGCGACGAGCAGTACAACGAGTTCTACAAGCACGTCGCGCATGACTTCGAGGATCCGCTGGCGCATGTGCATGCGCGTGTCGAGGGCAAGCAGGAATACACGCAGCTGCTCTACCTCCCGTCGCGGGCGCCGTTCGACCTCTTCGAGCGGACGGCTCGTCACGGCATCAAGCTTTATGTCCGCCGCGTCTTCATCATGGACGACGCCGAGCAGCTGATGCCGCTGTACCTGCGCTTCGTGCGCGGGGTTGTCGACTCGAACGACCTGCCGCTGAATGTCTCGCGCGAGATCCTGCAGCAGTCGCGCGACATCGAGTCGATTCGCGGCGGCTGTGTCAAGCGCGTTCTCGGCCTTCTCGAAAGCCTTGCCGACAGCGAGGACGAGGCGGCGAAGGAAAAGTACGTCCGGTTCTGGAAGGAGTTTGGCCGCGTCCTCAAGGAAGGCGTCGGCGAGGACTTCGCGAACAAGGAGCGCATCGCCAGACTGTTGCGTTTCGCCTCGACACGCGCCGATACGACTGAGGAAAGCGTCTCGCTCGCCGATTACGTCGCGCGGATGAAGGAGGGTCAGGAGAAGATCTACTACGTCACCGCCGAGACCTTCACTGCCGCGAAGAACAGCCCGCATCTCGAGATCTTCCGCAAGAAGGGGATCGAAGTGCTGCTGCTGTCGGATCGCGTCGACGAGTGGGTGACCGGTCATCTCACCGAGTTCGACGGCAAGCCGCTGCAATCGGTTGCCAAGGGCGGGCTCGATCTCGGCAAGCTCGAGGATGTGGCCGAGAAGGAAGAGGCGGAAAAGGCCGCCGACGAGTACCGGGAGCTGATCGACAAGGTGAAGGCGACGCTCGGCGACAAGGTGAAGGACGTTCGCGTCACGCATCGTCTGACCGATTCGCCGTCCTGCCTGGTCGCCGACGACTACGACCTTGGTGGCAACCTGCAGCGGATCCTCAAGGCCGCCGGACAACAGGCGCCGGCGAGCAAGCCGATCCTCGAGATCAACCCGAAGCACCCGGCGGTGCAGCGACTGAAGTACGAGGAAGCACGTTTCGACGACTGGGCCAACCTGCTGCTCGAGCAGGCGACTCTGGCGGAGGGTGGTTCGCTCGAAGATCCGGCCGGTTTCGTCAAGCGCATCAACGATCTGATGCTGGCGCTGTCGCTCGCTGGCGGTCGCTGATGGGGGCTGGCGGGCCGGAGCTGCTGCACGGCCTGCCGCCGATCATCGATGCCGGTGTCAGGACGCTGATTCTTGGAAGTTTTCCCTCGCCGGCATCGCTGGCCGCAGCACACTACTATGCGCACCGCCAGAACCAGTTCTGGCGCCTGCTCGGAGCGCTGCTTGACGAGCCGCTGCCCGCGCTCGACTACGCCGGCAAGCAGGACTGTCTGCTGCAGCACCGCGTCGGGCTCTGGGACGTCTATCGGCAGTGCCGGCGCCGCGGTGCTCTCGACGCCGCCATCGAGTCGGCGGTGCTCAACGACTTCTCGCGACTGCGCGTCGTGGCACCACAACTGGCTCGTGTCTGCTTCAATGGCCAGACGGCGGGCCGTTTCGCTGGCTGGTTCCGGCAGCAGGGCTATGCGACGCAGATCCTGCCGTCGACCAGTCCGGCGTACACGCTGGCCTTCGAACACAAGCTGGCGGCATGGCGGGCGGCGCTTGCCGGCGCCCAGCCGGTCGGCTGAGCGCGCGGGCGGCGCCAGCGGTCATCGCAACGCGTCGCGCGACCTACCTGGCGGGCGGTGCCAGTGCGTCGCGCAGGCACTGCCGATGCTCCGGTCCGATCCTGTCGCGACACAGTTCGCGCGCCTTCTGGTGGCGCTGGCAGCGCGCCGGATCGGCTGACTTGCTGCAATCGGCGGCCGGCATCTTCTCCTGCACGCAGCGCTTGAAATCCGGACCGCTACGCTCCTGGCAGGCGGCGTAGGCCTGCTTGCGCGCCTCGCACTGCTGCGGATTGCGGGCGCTGGCGCAGTCGGTCTGCTGCGCCTGCTGATGCAGGCACTGGCGGCGCTCGCTGCCGCTCTTGTCGCGGCAGGCGGCGAGCACCTTCTGGTGCGCGGCGTGGCGGGCTTCGCACTGCTGCGGGTCGGCTGCCTTGCCGCAGTCGGCCGGGCGACCCATGCCCGGGCCGCCGCCGCCTCCGGGCATTCCCGGACCCATGCCGGCGGCGGCGGGCTGGGCGGCTGCCGGCATCGCGAAGAGAGCGCCGGCGAGGGCGACGATGATCAGAGAGCTGGTGTGCATGGCTTCCTCCGCAGGTCTGGTTGGCGGCCGCCGGCGCGCGGCCCGGTCGACGGGCTCGGTGCGCGGCGCAGGCGAGCGTGCATCTTACACCGTTGCGGCGCGACCATTGAGTCGCGACGCCGCTCTCCGGTATAGTGCTCGTACCCCCCCGCGGAAAACTGCACATGCTGCAAGCAGCGGTCAACACCGTTCATGAACATCGCCTGGCCCTGGCCGAGGTTCTCGGCTGGCTGGTCGCCGATGGCCTGGTCGGCGCTGCCGATGCCGACACCCTGCTCAAGGAGAGCCGCCTCAAGCGCGTGGTGGCGCATCCGCTGGTGATCGTTGCCGACCAGAAGTGGAAATCGCAACAGGAACCGTACCGCCCGCTGACTCTCGATGATCTGGGTGAGTGGCTGGCGCGCCGCGTCGGCCTCGAGTATTACCACATCGATCCGCTGAAGGTCGATTTCACGGCCGTGACCGAGGTCATGTCGAGTGCCTACGCCACGCGTTTCGGCGTCCTGCCGGTTGCCGTGACGACGCGTGAAGTCCTCGTCGCGACGAGCGAGCCCTTCCTGCGCGACTGGGAGAAGGAGATCCGTGCGATCAGCAAGAAGGAGATCAATCGCGTCCTGGCCAGTCCGGTCGATGTCGCGCGCTACCTCGTCGAGTTCTACAATCTGGCGCGGTCGGTCAAGAAGGCGGCGCAGCTTGGCGGTCCGACCGGCAACCTGTCGTCGTTCGAACAGCTCGTGGAACTCGGCCGCACCAATCGACAGTTCGACGCCAACGACCAGCACATCGTCAACATCGTCGACTGGCTGTGGCAGTACGCGTTCGAGCAGCGTGCCAGCGACATCCACATCGAACCGCGGCGTGAGATCGGTATCGTTCGCTTCCGTATCGACGGCGTGCTGCACCAAGTGTACCAGATCCCGATGAGCGTCCTGGCGGCGATGATCAACCGGGTCAAGATTCTCGGCCGCATGGACGTCGTCGAGAAGCGCCGCCCGCAGGACGGCCGCATCAAGACGCGCACCGCTGACGGTCAGGAGGCCGAACTGCGCCTGTCCACGCTGCCGACGGCCTTTGGCGAGAAGCTGGTGATGCGCATCTTCGATCCCGAAGTGCTGGTGCGCGGTTTTCCCGAGCTGGGTTTCTCGGACGACGATCAGGGGCGCTGGAAGGCGATGGCCGAGAGGCCGAACGGCATCATCCTGGTTACCGGGCCGACCGGATCAGGGAAGACGACGACGCTCTATTCGACGCTCAAGCAGCTCGCGACGCCGGCAGTCAACGTGTGCACCATCGAGGATCCGATCGAGATGGTCGAGCCGGCTTTCAACCAGATGCAGGTGCAGAACGTCATCGACCTCGGTTTCGCGCAGGGTGTCCGCGCGCTGATGCGGCAGGACCCGGACATCATCATGATCGGCGAGATTCGCGACCTGGAGACCGCCGAGGTGGCGATCCAGGCGGCGCTGACCGGTCACCTCGTGCTGTCGACGCTGCACACCAACGATGCCCCGTCGGCGATCACGCGCCTGCTCGACCTCGGCGTGCCGTCCTACCTGCTCGGCGCCACGGTGCTCGGGGTGATGGCGCAGCGCCTGGTGCGAATTCTCTGTCCGCACTGCAAGCAGGTGCATCCGGCAAGCCCGGTCGAGGAGGCGATGTGGGATCAGCTGGTGGCGCCGTGGAAGTCGAACCGCCCGTCGCGCTTCTACCGGCCGGTTGGTTGCCTCGATTGCCGGATGACCGGCTACCTCGGGCGCGTCGGGCTGTACGAGATCCTCATGCTGTCGCCCGACGTCAAGCAGGCGATCAGCGAGAACAAGGATATCAGCAGGATTCGTGAACTGGCGTTTCGCGAAGGGATGAAACCGCTGCGCATCTCGGGGGCGATGAAGGTTGCCGCCGGGGTGACGACGCTGGCGGAGGTTTTCAAGGTGGCGCCACCGATCGAGCAGAACTGAGCGGGCGCCGCGGCCCGCCGTGCGCTGCCACGGCTGCTGCAGAAGGGCCTAAAGTTGCAGGGCTGTCGTGTCGTAGCAGAGGACATGGGCCGGCAGCCGGCGAGGACGGCTTGCCGGATCGTTGCCATCAATCAGTCCTCGTGGCAGGTGTCGGAATGGAAAACGCTCGGGGTAGCGACAAGACGTTGGCGACTGCTCGTCTGAGTGGCGGGCGGTCGCGGGCGCGACAGCATCGCCTGTGGGGATGAACGAATGCGCAGCCCGGTGAGCGAGGACCCGGACCTCTTTCCCGCACTGCTGCAGGCTGATGCGCTTGCGCCGGCGCCTGCTGCCGGCAGCCCCTGGAAAGTCCTCGTGGCTGACGACGAAGCGGACGTACATGCGGTGCTCCGTCTCGCCTTGCAGGAGGTGGTGATCGAAGGCCGCGGGCTGCAGTTGCTCGACGCTTTCTCGGCCGATCAGGCGAAGGAGATCCTGGCGGCCAGCCCGGACATCGCCCTGATCCTGCTCGATGTGGTGATGGAGTCGGAGCGGGCGGGCCTCGACCTCGTTCGCCATATCCGTGACGAGCTCGCCAACCGCACCGTGCAGATCGTCCTGATCACCGGGCAGCCGGGCTACGCGCCGCAGCGCGAGGTCATCAGCCAGTACGAGATCGATGGCTATCGGCTGAAGTCGGAACTGCACGGCAACCAGATCTTTTCCCAGGTCCACACGGCGATCCGCACCTATCGCCTGATGCGGGAGCAGGAGCAGTTGCAGCACGACCTGCAGTTGAAGCTGCGGCAGCTCGACGAGGCCGTCGGCGCATTGCGCGAGAGCCAGGCCAACTTCATCCGGGCGCAGTCGGTGGCGCACGTCGGCAGCTGGAACTACGAGCTGGCCAGCGACGAGATGCATCTGTCGGCGGAGACCTGTCGCATCTTCGGCTTGCCCGAGGGTACCGTCGGCAGCTCCCGCGCGTGCCTGGCACGCGTCTGCGTCGAAGACCGCGCCGCTCTCGAGGCGGCGTGGCAGCGTTTCCTCCTGCTCGGCGGCTCGTTCGAGCACGAACATCGCATCCTTGTCGGGAGCGCGGTCCGTCACGTTCGTCACCGGGCCGATCTGAGCTTTTCTGCCGATGGCAAGCCCCTGCGCAGCCTCGGAACGACACAGGACATTACCGAACGCAAGCAGGCTGAGGCCGAACTCCGGCGTTCGAACGCCGAACTCGAGCAGTTCAGCTACGCCATTTCACACGACTTGCGGCAACCCCTGCGGATGATCGCCAGTTACCTGCAACTGCTCGGCACCAGTCTCGCCGGCGAGTTGAACGATGAACAGAGCAGCTACTTTGGTTTCGCCATCGATGGCGCCAAGCGCCTCGACCGGATGCTGGTGGCGCTGCTCGAATACTCGCGGGTCGGTCGCCTGGGTGAGCCGCCGACGTGGATCGAAAGCCGCGCGATACTCGAAGAAGCGCTGCTTTTCCTGCAGCCGACGATTGCCGAGGCCGGCGCGACGATCAGCATCTGTGGCGAGTGGCCGCGCGTCTTTGTTCGCCCGGACGAGATGTTGCGGCTGCTGCAGAATCTGATCGCGAACGCGGTCAAGTTTCACCTTCCGGGGCGGCAGCCGGAGATCACGGTGAGCAGCCGCATCGCGATTGCCGAATGGTGTCTGGTGGTCGCCGACAACGGGGTCGGTATCGCGCCGGCGCAGCTTGGTCGGCTGTTTCAGGTCTTCCAGCGGCTGCAGAGCCGTACCGCCTTCGAGGGCAGCGGCGTCGGCCTCGCCCTCTGCCGCAAGATCGCCGAGCACCATGGCGGCCGCATCTGGGCGGAATCCGGCGGCGACGGTCGGGGCAGCCGGTTCTGCGTGTCCCTGCCAATGTCCTGGGCGGCCGCCTGATGTCGCCGGCAGCGCCGTCGCCAGGCGACCGCGAGTTCAGGGCCGCCCGCGTCGGCAGCAGTCTGGCCTGTCGGCCGCGGGTCGTCGCGCTGCTGGCTTTCGTGCTGGCGGGCGGACTGGTCAGCGGAGTGATCTGGCGACACGAGCAGCAGCGGCTGCGCGAAGCGCGCAGCCAGGCAACGAGCGTCGCTGCCGAGCGCGCGCACGACATCCAGACCAGCGTCGAGCGGGCATTCGGCCCGATCTATGCCCTGGCAGCCATGCTGCAGCCGGGAAAGGAACTCATGCCGGGGTTCGCGGTCTCTGGCGACCGGTTGCTGCGTTATTTCCCGGAGGCGTCAGCGCTGCAACTGGCACCGGCCGGCGTGGTGCGGCAGGTCGTCCCGCGGGCCGGCAACGAGAGCACCATTGGCGTCGATCTGCTGCGCGACGCGGACCTCGGCCGGCAGGCGCGGCAGAGCCGCAGCAGTGGCACGCCGTTGCTGGCCGGGCCGTTCAGAATGGTGGCGGGCGGTTACGAGGCTGCTGGGCTGTTGCCGATCTTCGTTGACAACCAGAGCGACGGCCGCTCATTCTGGGGCTTTGCCGTCGTCCGGATTCCTTTCCCTGAGGTGCTTCGGGAGAGCCGTCTCGCCGATCTGGAAGAGCAGGGTTACGCCTACCAGCTGTTCCGTCGCGATCCGGAGACACGCGAGAAGCACCTGCTGGCGGCTTCTTCGGCGGTGGCACTGGTCGAGCCGGTGGAGAAGGAGCTGGCAGTTTTCAACGCATCCTTGATCCTCAGCGTCGCGCCGGCTACTGGCTGGTCGGATCGGCGTGGACTGCTGTTGCAGGTCGCTGCCGGTTTGCTGTTCTGCCTCGTGCTGGCCTGGCAGGCGGCTTGGCAGGCGAGACTGGTGGCGGCTTCGCGAGCACACGAAAGGACGCTGGAGCTGCGGGTCGCGCAGCGGACCGCCGATCTGCAGCGTTTTGCCGAAGTCAGCGCGCACCATCTGCAGGAGCCGGCCCGCCGCGTCGCTACCTATGCCGGTCGCCTGCGCAGCCAGCTTGCCGGGCGCGTCGACGATCCCGAGGTGCAGTTGTCGCTCGACTTCATTGCGCAGCAGTCTGGGCGACTGCAGGAACTGCTGCGTGACGCCGAACTCTACCTGTCGGCCGACCAGCCACGCGGACCGATCGAGTGCTGCGACGCCGAAGCCGTCGTCGAGTCCGTGCGGACGCGGCTTGCCGGGCCGATAGCCGACGCCGGCGCAGATCTCGGCATCAGCGGCTGCTTGCCACCGGCCCTGATCGACCTGCCGCGGCTCGGCGACCTTTTTCGCGTGGCCATCGAGAACGCGCTGCGGCATGGCCGCGGAACCCAGGTGCTGCGCATCGACGTTGCCGGCGAGCGCAGCGACGAGTGGGTGGTCTATCATGTCAGCGACAACGGACCCGGTGTCGAGGAGGGGTATCGCGGACGAGTGTTCCGCGTCTTCGAGCGGCTGTCGTCGAGTGGCGAGGGAACGGGAGTGGGTCTGGCGATCGTTCGCCGCATTGCCGAGAGTTGCGGTGGTCAGGCGTGGATCGAGGAGGCGCCGGGCGGCGGCTGCCGGCTGGCACTGCAGTTGCCGGCGGGCGAGCGGCCCGCCGGCGTCGGGAGGACGGTATGATTGGCGCGTCGACGACGCTGAGCGCTGAATCGGGCGAAAGCGGCGGCAGCCCTTCCGGCCTGCTGATCCTGCTCGTTGAGGACGAGCCGGCCGACGCCCACCTGTTGCGGGTGGCGCTGAGCGAGAGTCGCATCGATGCGCAGCTCGAGCACGTCTTCGATGGACGCGAAGGGCTGGAGTACCTGCGCCGACAGTGCGGACACTCGCTGCGGGCGAGGCGCCCCGACCTGATCCTGCTCGATCTCAACATGCCGCGAATGGATGGCCGCGAGTTTCTCGCGGCGGTCAAGGATGATCCGTCGCTGTCCGACATCCCGGTGGTCGTTCTGAGCACTTCGATCGTCGAGCGCGACGTTCTTGCCGCCCGCCGTCTCGGCGCCGTCGACTACATCGCCAAGTCAGCCGATGTCGACGTGTTCATCGAAGAGATCCGGCGGCTCGGCGAGTACTGGTCGCGCGTGGCGTTCCTGGCGCACAATGGCAAGCGGACCGGCGAGACGGTCGAAGCTACGGAGAAGAGGAAATGAGCGAGTCGACGCCGCAGATCTCGATCCTGGTGATCGAGGATGACGCAGGCGACTTTGGCCTGATCCGGGCGAGCATCCGCCGCGCCGGGCTGCGTCGCCGGGGGGGCAGCGAGTCGCTCGACTGGGCGTCGACCCTGGTCGATGGCGTGCGCATGGCAACGGGAGCGAAACCTGACGTCGTCCTGCTCGATCTCTCACTGCCGGATTCGACGGGAATTGCGACCGTTCAGATGATGCGCTCGGTGTTGCCCGATGTGCCGATCATCGTCCTCACCGGTGCCGACGACCATCAGCTGGCGGCGGCGGCGCTCGAGGCGGGAGCGCAGGATTACCTGGTCAAGGGGCAGTTCGAGCACGACGCGCTTGGGCGGGCGATCCGCCATGCCGTCGTGCGCCAGAAACTGGAGTCACGCCTGCGCCTGTTCGAGGCCGCACTGAACTCCGCGGCCAACGGCATCGTCATTACCGACGTCAATGCGACGGTGGTGTGGGCCAACCCGGCGTTCACCCGGATGACCGGCATCAGCCTGGCAGAGGCCGTCGGCAACCGGCCAATCGAGATGCTCAATACCGGCCAGCAGGACGAGGAGTTCTATCGTCGCATGTGGGAGACGATTCTCGACGGGCGGGTGTGGAGCGGCGAACTCGTCAACCGTCGCAAGGACGGCAGCGTCTACGACGAAGCGCTGACCATCTCACCGGTCACCGACATCAACGGCCGCATCCAGCACTTCGTTGCCATCAAGCAGGACATCTCGGAGCGCAAGGCGACCGAGGAACGGGTCCAGCATCTGGCCCATCATGATCAGCTCACCGACCTGCCGAATCGCGCGCTGCTCAGCGATCGCCTGGCGCAGGCGCTGGCGCAGGTGCGGCGGGATCGGGCGACGCTGGCGCTGATGTTCCTCGATCTCGATCAGTTCAAACCGGTCAATGACACGCTCGGGCACGACATCGGCGACCTGCTGCTGAAGGAGGTGGCGCTACGCCTGAAGAGCTGCGTCCCGCGCGAGACCGACACCGTGGCGCGTCTCGGCGGCGACGAGTTCGTCATCCTGCTGGCGCAGATCGAACGGGCGATGGATGCCGTTCTCGTCGCCGGCAAGGTCCTGGCGGCGCTCAGCCGGCCCTTCGTGATCGGTCCGCACACGCTCGACATCTCGGTGAGCATCGGCATTGCCGTCTACCCGCAGCATGGCGAAGACGTCGGCCAGTTGCTCAAGAGCGCCGATACGGCGATGTACTACGCGAAGAAGGCGGGTCGCAACTGCTACCGGTTTTTCCGCACAGTCACCGAGTCGGCCGGAGCGTAGCGCGTGGCAGACAGTCGCCCAGCAAGCCGTGACGAGCCCAATCTCTCGCGTGCACCGGCGATCCCTGCCAGCGCAGACGACGATCAGCCGCTGTACTGGGCGCCTTCGCTCGCCTTCCTGAAGTACGCCGGCTGGGCGATCCTGCTCACTGCCTGCGGGGTTCTGCCGACGATCCTGTTGCTGATTCCGGATCAGCCGCTGCGCTCGCTCGGGCCGGCTGTGATGATCGTCGTTGCGGCTGCGACCCTGCGGCTCTTGGCGATCGGGCGGCTGCGCGCCTCGCTCACCGTTCTCGTCTGGGGCACCTGGCTGGCCGTCGTCGGCATTACCGTTTTCTACGGCGGCTTGCGCGGCTCGCTGGTGATCCTCTATCCGCTGCTGATCATGACCGGCGGCTGGCTGCTCGGCGCGCGGGCAGCGCTCGCCCTGGCGGTTCTGAGCGGCGCGCTGATCAGCGCTCTCCTGCTTGCCGAATGGCTGCACTGGTTGCCACCGCCGCCGCCGACGCCGGCGCTGATGTATGGCCTGATTCAGCTTTCGGCGGTGATCGTCGCGCTGCTGCTGATCAGTTTCCTGTCGCGCTCGTACCAGCGGCGGATCGCCGAGGTGCAGCGCCTTGGTCAGGATCTCGGGCAGCGCAGTGCCGAACTGCTGGCGAATGAAGCCGAACTCAGGCGGGCGCAGCGGGTGGCGCATGTCGGCAGCTGGGTCTGCGACCTCGCCAGCGGGACGATTCGTCCGTCGGCCGAAGCCTGCCGAATCTTCGGCGTACCGGAGGGCTCGACCGGTACGCTTGCCGGGTTCATGAAGCGGGTGCATCCGGATGATCAGGGCATTCTGCAGCAGGACATCGAGGCGGCACTGCGGGGTGAGCCTTTCGACAGCGAGTTGCGCATCATCACCGACGGTGGCGTGCGCTGGGTGGCACAGCGGGCCGAAGTCGAGTTTGCTGACGATGGCCGGGCGGTGCGCAGCCTGGGAACGACGCAGGACATCACCGAGAGGAAGGAACTGGAAGCGTCGCTGCGCGAGCAAAAGGAGTTCTTCCAGCTGATCTCCGAGAGCATCGGCGAACACATCGCCGTTCTCGACCTGCGGGGACGCCGCCTCTACAACAGTCCTTCGTACCGGCAGTTCTTTGGCGACACCAGCGAGCTGCCGGGGACCGACTCCTTTGTCGACATTCATCCGGACGATCGGGAAAGGGTGCGGGAGGTGTTCCGGCAGACGGTGCGCAGCGGTGTCGGACAGGAGATCGAGTACCGGCTGCTGCGACGGGATGGCGGGGTCAGGTACATGAGCTCGGTTGGCCGGGTGATTCGCGACCAGCACGGGCAGCCGCAACGCATTGTCGTCGTCTCGCACGACTTCACTGACCGCCGCCACGCCGAGCAGTGGGAACGCATCGCCGCCGCCGCGTTCGAGTTGGAGCAGGGGATGTTCATCACTGACGCCGACGGCATCATCCTGCGCGTCAACCAGGCGTTCACCGCCATCACCGGCTACACCGCCGCCGAGGCGGTCGGTCAGACGCCCAGGCTGCTGCGCTCGGGTCGTCACGACGCGCTCTTCTATGCTGCGATGCGTGACAGTCTGGCGCGCACGGGCGCCTGGCAGGGCGAGATCTGGAATCGGCGCAAGAACGACGAGATCTATCCCGAGTGGCTGACGATCTCGGCGGTCAGCGACAGCCAAGGCAGGGTCACGCACTATGTCTCGATGCTCACCGACATCACGCTGCGCAAGGCGACGCAGGAGGAAATCAAGCAACTGGCGTTCTATGATGCGCTGACCGGCCTGCCGAACCGGCGCCTGCTGCACGACCGCCTGCGCATCGCCATGGCGGCAAGCGCCCGTCGGGAGCGGCAGGGAGCCCTGCTGTTCATCGACCTCGACAACTTCAAGACGCTCAACGACACGCTCGGCCACGAAAAGGGCGACCTCCTTCTGCAACAGGTTGCCAGCCGGCTCAGCGAATGCGTTCGCGAGCGCGATACCGTTGCCCGTCTGGGTGGTGACGAGTTCGTGGTCATGCTCGAGGATCTCGGGGCGCGGCAAGAGGATGCGGCAAGCCAGAGCAGGATCGTCGGCGAGAAGATCGTCGCCGTTCTCAACCGGCCCTACGATCTTGCCGGCCACGAGTACCACAACACGCCAAGTGTCGGCGTCACGCTCTTCGATGGCCAGCGGGACAACATCGACGAACTGATGAAGAGGGCCGATCTGGCGATGTACGAGGCCAAGGCGACCGGGCGCAACACCTTGCGCTTCTTCGATCCCCGGATGCAGGCAGTGGTCACCGCGCGCGCCGCTCTCGAGAGGGATCTGCGACAGGCGCTGCTGGCGGGCGAGTTCTTCCTCTGTTATCAGCCGCAGATCGGCAAGGACGGCCGCCTACTGGGCGCCGAGGCGCTGCTGCGCTGGCAACACGCGCAGCGCGGGCTGGTTTCGCCGGGCGAGTTCATTCCGCTCGCCGAGGAGACCGGGCTGATCCTTCCCCTGGGCCAGTGGGTCCTGCAGACCGCCTGCGCGCAGGTCGCGCTCTGGGCGGCGCAGGCGGGGCGGGCGGACTTCTCGCTGTCGGTCAATGTCAGCGCGCGTCAGTTGCGGCAGGCGAATTTCGTCGACCAGGTCCTGGCAGCGCTCGACGCCTCCGGTGCCCGGCCGCACAACCTCAAGCTCGAACTCACCGAGAGCATGCTGCTCGACAACGTGCAGGAGATCATCGCCAAGATGACGGCACTGAAGGCGCGTGGCGTCGGCTTCTCGCTCGACGATTTCGGCACCGGCTATTCGTCGCTGTCGTACCTGAAGCGGCTGCCGCTCGACCAGTTGAAGATTGACCAGTCCTTCGTCCGCGACCTGCTCAACGACGCCAACGACGAGGCAATCGCACGCACGATCGTCGCTCTGGCGCACAGCCTCGGACTGGAAGTGATTGCCGAGGGTGTCGAAACCGTCGCCCAGCGCGACGCCCTGGCGGGGCACGGCTGCCATGCCTACCAGGGTTACCTGTTCAGCCGGCCGCTACCGCTGGCCGAGTTCGAGACCTTCCTCGAGCGCTACTGAGCCGCCGTCCCCGAGCCTCAGGTGGCGGCTTTGATAAAACGAATCACTTGTCTGTCTGCTCTTGATTGCCCAGGGCCATTGGATGTCTGCATTTCAGCCCCTTGTGGCGACCCTGGGCCCGATACGCGCGGCAGCGGAGCCGCGGCAGGCGGCCGGCTCAAGTCGCGCCTGGTGGGCGGTCGTCGGACTCGTCTCGGTCGTCGCGCAGCGTCTGCTCGAGGCTCGCGAGATCCTGTCGGTTCTGCCGCAGGAAGAAGAGCAGGCCCCAGAGCAGCCCGGCGGCGACACAGATTCCCAGGGCAACGGCGCCCCAGTCGATTGCTGCCGTTGCCGTGTCCATGATCGTCTTCCCGCAGGTGGTGGAGCGGGCATTATGCCACCAGTGCCGCGCCGGGAAGTGTCTGCCAAACGGCGGCGCGGCGGCGTTTCGCCGCCGCGGTACGCCGGCGGAGCGGTTGCCTGCGAGATCGATTGTCCTGCCCGCTCTGGCACGCGACGAGAAAATCAATTATTCTCGCTCCTCAACAACGCAAACCAGACACGGATGGAGCTTCAAGGATGACGAACAAAGGGCAACTCTTACAAGACCCGTTTCTGAACACGCTGCGCCGCGAGCGCGTGCCGGTTTCGATTTATCTGGTGAACGGGATCAAGCTGCAGGGACAGATCGATTCCTTCGACCAGTACGTCGTCCTGCTCAAGAACTCGGTGACCCAGATGGTGTACAAGCACGCGATCTCGACGGTGGTTCCGTCGCGGCCGATCACCTTGCCGCACGAGAACGACAGCGAGGGGTGACCGGTTTGACGATGTGCTGGCGCGCGGCCACCTGGCGGCGCGTTGCCGCTTGCGGGCAGAGCTCCGCGGTGGCCACTTCTTGAAGGCTGTCCCGGGCGATGGCTGGCGCTGAGCCTCATGCCGCTTGCGAGCGCGCGGTCATCGTACAGCTCGACTTCGGTGGCGATGATCTCGCCGAGCAGATCGAGGAAGTGCGCCTGCTGACCCGATCGGCCGGCGCCGAAGTGTGCGCCGTCGTGCAGGGCCGGCGGCACAGTCCCGATGCCGCAACCTATGCCGGCAAGGGCAAGGTCGAGGAGATCGCTGCCGAACTGGCGGCGCACGACGCTGATCTGGTCATCTTCAACCACGAACTGAGTGCTGGCCAGGAGCGCAATCTGGAACGGGTGCTGCAGTGCCGCGTCATCGACCGGACGAGCCTGATACTCGACATCTTCGCGCAGCGGGCGAAGAGTTCCGAGGGCAAGCTGCAGGTCGAGCTGGCGCAGCTCGAGCACCTGGCAACCCGTCTCGTGCGCGGCTGGACGCACCTGGAGCGACAGAAGGGCGGCATCGGCTTGCGTGGTCCGGGAGAGACCCAGCTCGAGACCGACCGCCGCCTGCTCGGCATCCGCGTGCGCACGCTCAAGGGACGACTGGCGCGTCTCGAGCGCCAGCGTGGCGTGCAGCGCAAGGCGCGGGCACGCGGCGAACAGCTCAGTGTCTCGCTGGTGGGTTATACCAACGCCGGCAAGTCGACCCTGTTCAACGCGCTGACGCACGCCGGCGTCTATGCCGCTGACCAGTTGTTCGCCACCCTCGACACGACGACGCGCAAGCTCTGGCTGCCGGAGGCGGGGCACATCGTGCTTTCGGATACCGTCGGCTTCATCCGCAAGTTGCCGCATTCGCTGGTGGCTGCCTTCCATGCCACCCTCGAGGCAACGGCGGAGGCAGACCTGCTGCTGCATGTCGTCGATTCGGCCAGCCCGGCGCGCGACGATCAGGTGGCCGACGTCAACCAGGTGCTGGCAGAGATCGGCGCCTCTGGCGTGCCGCAACTGCTGGTGCTCAACAAGCTCGATCTCACGGGCCTGCCGCCGGCGGTCGAGCGGGACGAGTATGATAGAATCTCGCGCGTTCGCGTCAGCGCCATCGGCGGTCAGGGCCTGCCCCTGCTGCGCGGAGCGCTGGCCGAGATCGCTCTGCTGAAGACGGGCGGGACACGCCGGGGCTCCTCGAGTGCCGCGGTCCTGCAGGATGTAGATTGGCATCTTGACTCGGATGGTTCCCCATGATTTCTAGCCTTGGTATGCTGATGTCGCTGAATGACCCGCAATGGGGCAACCGCGGCGGTGATGATGGCGGCGGTCGTCGTCCCAACCAGGGGCCGCCGGACCTCGAGCAGTTGTGGCGCGACCTGAATCGTCGCCTGTCGGGGATTTTCGACCGCAAGCGCGGCGGCGGTGGTGGCGATCGCGGTGGTGACCGCGGCGGCGACCGGCCGCCGATGCAGTTCAATCCGCGCTTTCTCGGCGGCGGCATCGGTCTGCTGCTGGCGCTCGTCGTCGTCGTCTGGCTGGCGAGCGGCTTCTACATCGTCGACGCCTCGCAGCGCGGGCTGGTGCTGCAGTTCGGCCGCTACAAGGAGAGTACCGACCCCGGCCTGCGTTGGCGGCTGCCGTATCCGATCCAGTCGCACGAACTGGTCAACGTCTCCGGTGTGCGCACCGTCGAGATCGGCTACCGCGGCAGCGAGAAGAACAAGGTGCTCAAGGAAGCGCTGATGCTCACCGACGACGAGAACATCATCAACATCCAGTTTGCCGTGCAGTGGTTCCTCAATGATCCGGTGGAATACGTCTTCAACAACCGCAATCCCGACGAGGCCGTGATGCAGGTGGCGGAAACCGCCATCCGCGAGATCGTCGGCAAGAACAAGATGGATTTCGTCCTCTACGAGGGCCGCGAGCAGATCGCGGCAGTGGCCGCGCAACTGATGCAGGAGATTCTCGACCGCTATAAGACGGGCATCCTGATTTCCAAGGTGACGATGCAGAATGCACAGCCGCCGGAGCAGGTGCAGGCGGCCTTTGACGATGCCGTCAAGGCATCGCAGGACCGCGAGCGGCAGAAGAACGAGGGCCAGGCTTACGCCAATGACGTGATTCCAAAGGCACGCGGTACGGCGGCAAGGCTCCTCGAGGAAGCCGAAGGCTACCAGAAGCGCGTCACGGTCAGCGCCGAGGGTGATGCCAGCCGTTTTCGCCAGATCGTCACCGAGTATGCCAAGGCACCGGAGGTGACCCGCAGCCGGATGTATCTCGAGACCATGCAGCAGGTCTACTCGAACACCAGCAAGGTGCTGAT
>ERZ761602.2928-NODE-2928-length-25334-cov-8.813758_pt1 | contig 25334 bp, 28 predicted proteins | sample MGYA00512165_ERZ761602 | MGnify/ENA primary metagenome ERZ761602 (study PRJEB28899, sample SAMN02445085) | bioreactor sludge metagenome | biome: EBPR sludge; isolation source: Thorneside wastewater treatment plant | place: Australia: Brisbane, Thorneside...
CGATGTTCTTGGTGGTTCCGACCTCAGTGTCCACGACCTCGATCCGCTCACCTTCTTTGAGGGTCACGCCTTCGATGCGCACGTCAGAGCGGACTCGCACCACGTCGAAGTCCACGAGGTAGCCGTCATCAACCGCTTGTTTGTAGGTGTAGCGGTACACCGGATCGCCGAAGTAGGCAACGGTATGGGCAGCTGGAGTCGCGGTCAGGCCAACCTTGATCGCATCAAAGTGATCCAGGGTATCGCGCCAGATCGCCTCTTCCTTGCGTGAGTAGCCACGGTGGCACTCATCGGCGATGATGAGATCGAAGGCGTGGATTGGGATGCTCAGTTGCTCCGCGTCGTCTTCGGATTCACCGAGCCCTTCTAGCATTCCCTGGCGACCAAAGAGGTTGATCGCCATCCGCTGGATGGTGCAGACGTAGACGAAAGCGTCTCCCTCTTGGGGATCGGTGAGGTAGCGGTTCGGAAGGACTTTGGGGTCGAACTTCTCGCCGGAGTCGTCGTCGAGGTCGGCTTGCTGGAAGCGCTGACTGTAGACCTCATAGGTTTTGTCGAACTTGAGGCCCGGTTCACATTCGAAGGAAGCGAACGCTCGAACAGTCTGGGCCGCGAGTGCACGACGATCCACCAGGAACAAGATTCGCTTCGCCGCTCCTGACTTCATGAGCCGATAGGCTTGCTGGATCGTAGTCCTCGTTTTGCCAGTTCCGGTTGCCATGACGACCATCATTTGGCGCTTGCGGTCGCTGATGGCTTGCTCGACGGCTTTAATTGCGGCTTCCTGATAGGGTCGAACAGAACCCTCTCGAAATTGCATTGCGCTCAGGGTTTCCCACGCAGCCTTGTCATCCCTTCGAAGCATTTCTCGAAGTGCGACTGGGGTGTGGAATGCTTTGACCTTACGAGATCGGTTCAGGGGGTCTCGCACATCCTGAAACCAGATGATCTCACCGTTGGTTGAGTACAGGAACGGAGTTTTGAACCCTTCACCGTACTCGGCTCGGTGCTCCCTAACGCCTTGCGAGTATCGTGCCGCTTGAGTTAAGACGTTCTGTGGCCCGACTGTCACCTTCTTGGCCTCAACCACGCCTGCAACCATTCCGTCCAAGCAGAGCGCGTAGTCGGCAGGGCCATTGTCTGTTGGGAACTCTGCTATAGCTTTTGAGTCGAGACTTTGAAGTGATTCGGTCGCATCAAAATCGGCCAGCTGCCAACCTTGAGCAGCTAGCTTGGGATCGATACGTTTGCGTCGCGTCTGCGCCTCTGATTCCCAAGAAGACATGGTTGATACTTTGAGTGAGGAGGGTTACCTCGTCACTCTAGCAGAAGTGATTCTACCTTGCACCCTCAGGTTCAAAATAAGGAACATTGCACCAAGTTACTGCGATTTCCTGCTCGCATTATTCTTTGAGACCTTGGGCGCATGGTTACTCGCCTTGCACCTGAACCACCTCGTCGCTCCGCTCCCTTCGATTCTGAGCCTGGGTTCTATCCTGACGCTGGGCTCTGGCTGTACGGCAAAGCCCGTCTGCTTGGGGCATCGCTTGCTTCCATCGAAAGAGCACTCGGTCAGCCTCACCATACGCCGGATGATCTCTGCCAGATCGAGCGTGAAACGGAACAGGCAGTCTTGGAGGGCAGGATCGTCGTGACTGGCATTCACAGTCCCGCCCACCAACGTGCGGCAATCGTGCCGCTTCGCTGGGGAGCTCCTCGAATCCTCGTGCTCTCCGGTGGATTTCATGCTCATCTGGGCCCTGATCTCAAGGAGGAGCCATTTCGTGCGGCAAGGCTCTGGAGGTATCAGTTCGATGCCAAAACCGACCTCGTCGTTTCGCGTCGTGCTCCTAATAAGTTGCCGACGTATGCTCACCACAATCCCTCGGTGGATCGCTTGATTCACCGGATTTGTTCCAAAGACCTGCCAGGGGTTCTGTTCTGCGGTCGGCTCTGAAGCATCTCTCGCAGTTCGTATCTCGAACTGCTTTTTGAATCTCAAAAGAAAGACCTCGCTGGTGCGAGGCTTGAAACATGGCTACTCGAGAACGAGTTCTCCATCGGCACTTCGAACCATAGACTTTCCGTCCTTGGTGATCGTGAAGCCATGATCGAGCATGCCGTTGCAGAGGTCGTGGATGTAGCGGTACTCCACGTGGAAGCTCTCGCCGTCACCGAGTAGATTGCCCTCGGTCCACTCCCGAAACCACTCGCGAGCTGCGTCGGTCTCGGGCCACACCGTGCAGAAGCTCGGGTTGGAGGACACCGTGAAATCAAAATTCGTCTCACTCATCGGTTATCAGTCTGGTGGTCTCTGGAACTCAAAGCGAGGGACGCGCGCTTCATGCAAAGTATGGCGCAAACAAAAAGACCTCACAGGTTCTGCGAGGTGGGAGTGGGTTTCAGGTGTTGGCATACTCAACACCTCGGATGAAGTCGGCGGCTTTCTGCGCTTGGGCGGCGGCAATGACGACGGCCTTGGGGTCAGCCTTCAAGACTCCGAGCCAGCCATCAATGTATGAGGCGGCATCGCCGATAAGGCGATCATCAAGTGAGACGGTCGCTGCACAAAAGGCTGAGGTGAGCTCTGCGACGAGCTCCTCCTTGCTGTACTCTCCTGACCCGAAGCGAATCTGTCCCATCACCCCAGATCTGTTGAGCCTCGACTCGTGGCCGGTCGCATGCCCAAGCTCATGGAAGAGCGTGGCGTAGTAGGCGTCGGGCGAATAGAAGAGCTTCAGCTCTGGAATCTGGACGTGGTCATCGCTCGGGCGATACCAAGCCGTCTTACCACCTTCACTAATACTCGGAGGGTTCGGCATATGCTTCACCAAGAGTTCAGCTCGTTCAATCCGTTCGTGCTCCTTGTACTCCTCTGAGATGTGCAGCTCTGCGAGGGAAAGTCCGACGCACTGCTCGGCATTGAAGACCTTGAAGTAGCGAAGGAGCGGAACCTCTTTGGTGACACCCGGCTCTTGCTCATCGTCGGGCACGTTTGGCTTCCAGCGTTTCCAGAAGACGACCGTCGTTGCCTTCTCCCCTGGCTTTACCGCTCCGCCGAGTTCGTTAGCTTGCTTCAGCGTGAGCCAGCGGTGGTCGGTGTACGGGTGAATCGAGAGGAGAAACGTATTCACCCCTCGATACGACCGGTTCGTGGTCGCATTCGTCGGGACAGACTGGAGTTGATGCCACGGCTTCTTCCAGGGCACAACGCCCCGCTCAAGGGCTTCGATGATCGTCTTGGTGACGCTTGCGTAGATGGCGGTACTCAACTGAGCACCTCAGGTTGTTTCAAGTTCATGGTGATCCTCGGCGATCAACTCGCCTGGATCACGATCTCAACTTCCTAAGGTTCCCTCATGAATGAAGGGCTCGGCGCAACCGTTGCATCAGAGCTACAAGAATCCCCATTTGCAGGTAGGATTCCTTCTATGCAGGACGTAGACTTGGACGACATTGAAGATGTAAGTAGATCAGAACTTGATTCGGATCGACTTGAAACTCTAGAGAACGGGTTCGATGATTTTGATGATGTACTCAACAGTAGCAGCGACCCCATCACGCTTGAAGGTGACGAGCCACCCTATCAGATTATCGATGGTCGTCACCGGATTTACCTGGCAAGGGAGCGCGGCTATGGCTCCGTCCCTGCCCAGATTCTGTGAGCCGATTGACTCGATATTGGATCGGTGAGACTATCTTAATAGCTTATTAAGTTGTCAGGATGCAGACTCGCACACCAAAAAGCGTCTTAGCAGCGGAACTCCTTAGGGATGCGCTGCTTGAAATTCGTCACGAAGCTCGCAAGGATCGTTCAAGGAAGATCGAAAAACTCGCAGACCTTGTGCATAACATTCCAACGGCTCTCGTTGAAGACCGCTTCGAGATTGATCGTTTCCTTAAGCAAGCTCTGAAGTTTCGATCAGAATTCGCAGAAGACTCCCTCTTTGACTACGCCTTGAAAGCTCGTGAAATGAAGCAACTTGCGAAGAAGTCGAATCCACGTTAGCGCAATCTTTGCGTATCTGTAGCTAGATTTTGGGGCAACCGCTAAGAGCATCATAGTGGCTCCATGGCCAACTGCTACATCTGCGGGAGACCGCTCAACGAGTCTCGTTTTCGGTTGCGCCGCCGCGTCAAGACCGGTGAGTGGGTTCGCCGTGACTACCGGTCCGGAAAGCCCTCGTCGGTTCAGAATCGGTACGGATCACGGATCGTCTGCCAAGGTTGCGCGAAGTGGATCGATGCCAAGGACCTTCGGAGTGCGCGGTGGCAATGGATTCAGTTGTTTCTGGCTGGAGCCGCACTTCTTATCGCAGCCTCCTTCAGCTAGTAAGGCATGAGCTTTTCAGAAAGCTCGAAGTTGTTTGTGGCAACAGACTTCGCCGCTTTTCGCAATTTGGTTTCCAGGACTAGCTTCTCGGGGCCACTTGAAGTAGAAACTTGGTGCTTGAGCTCGAGTAACGCCTCTTCTCTGGCCCCCCAATATGCTGCCCGAATAATCAACCAAATTGGGAAGCCAAGCAGAACGAAATAGTGTCTGCCCCCTTCGTCGAAATCGCCAAAACCCAAATATGCGATAGTTAATCCGATCATTCCAGAGAAGAACAGCACCTTAAAACTTCCACCGTCTCGATTGCCGAAAATAAAGTCAAAGAAGAACATGGATTCTTGTTAATGCAAATGGTGTAAGTACGATAGCACTCACCTTGAACTTGGACAACTAAGTAGGCATCGCACTGCGTGACTTATAAGGCTTCTGGCGGATATTATTGTTGGGACGAAGTAGAATCATATTCGAATGGGGTGTGCAATTGTGCAATTAGTCCGAGTCCTAGTTTCGAGTCTCCACCAACGAAAACTGCTTCTGCACGAGGCAGTTTTCTTTTGCTTCCAGAGCCGATTTTCTGTGGTTCGAGTCCCTTGAGACTTCTAGCGTAGGAAACCATTTCGGTTAGGAGTGGATGAACAGTGGTGGTGATCGTCTTCGCGTGCCCGTCAAAGACGTAGCTCGTCGCGAGCGCTTTGAAGATTTGTTTCTTCACTCTTGAGTCAGCTCCTTCAATCGCTGATCGAGCAGACTTGAGGAACATGATCGACCGGGAGAGGTTTGCTTTGGATGTTCGCACCTCCTGCGTGAGCCTTTCCATCTCAATCGTGATCTCTCTCTTTCGCGCGAGTTCTCGTGCTTCGAGTTCGCGATAGCGCTCCGGGTCGGTCATGACCCCGTCCAGCCACATGTCGCTCAATCTTCGGAGTCGCTTCTCGCACTCCTCCAGTTCAGCCTGCTGTGATTGCAGAATGGTCTCTGTCCCACCTGAAGAATTCTCCATGTGTCTCAGGATGTTTTCCTTGGCCACATCCAGAAGGCTCGGCTCTACCTCAAGTTGAGCCAACTCGCTAAAAATCAGCCTTTCAACCCGTTCTCGCGAGAGTCCCTTCTTGGTGCATTTCAGATTGGCGTCAGAGCAGTGGTAGTTTTCCCAGAGCCTCCCGTCTCTCAATCTTTTGACCTCCCCGGTGATTTGCTGACCGCAGTGGGCACACCGCATGAGCCCCGTGTAGGCGTATTCCTTGACCCGTGGGGCTACAAAGGATCCTCGTTTGAGGTTCGCTTGTACTCGCTCGAATTCACCTACTGTCACCATCGGCTCGTGGTTACCCTTCACGAGTTCGCCCTTGCGGTGAACGAAGCCCGCGTAGAAGGGGTTTGTGAACATAAAGTAGGCTCCCGAGTAGCTCAGCGGTCTATTTCCTGCATTACGCGTCGGCCTTGTTCTAAAGCCCCAGGAACTATTCATTGTGCGGGTGACATGCTTGAGCGTACAGCCAGAGTGGAGCAGAAGCTCCCAGGCTCTCCTCACCACGTCAAAGCGTTCAGGGTCCTTCTCGATCAGGCCACGCTTTAAGTTCAGCGGATCGCGCACGTTGCGATAGCCTTGGGGTGCCTTGTTCGTGCAACCTCCAGAGCGGAAGCTCCCTTCGAGTCCGCGTGACACGGCTTTGGCGTGGTCGAGACTGAACTGGGTTGCGGATGCAGCCTCAATGACCAGCGGCATGATATTATCGCCCGTGCGGTAGATGGCGCTTGGCGTCTGGATTTCCTTGAGCGTGCCTTCGATAAGGAGCTGAGCAAGTTTCCCGCCTTCTTCCATGTTCCGGACGAGTCGATTGACGTGCCAGCACACGATGCCTTGTACTTCGCCAACCTCAATCGCTGCGATGAGTTCGCGGTATCCCGTTCGGCGGTTGGGATAGCGAGCTGATCGGCTCTCTTCCCAAGTCCTGACCACTTTAAGATTATTGCGCTCAACAAGACGCTCACACTCTGCGAGCTGCTCACGGATTGACTTCTCGGTTACCGAGCGGTCGTCGTCGGATTTTCTGGTGTAGATACCGTAGTTGAGCATGTGAAGTTGAGGAGATAGAGATATCGCATGACCCGCGAGAGGACTTCGCGAGCTTCTGCTTCGCTGAGGGTCTTGTCGCACTTATTCAAGTAGATCTCTTGGACTCTGGCAATACCCTCGGCATCGGGCTGAGGGAATACATACTCGTCGGACGTGCGACGTGGGAGGGATGGGGAACGGCTCATGGCTCCAGTAAGCCCGTGGTGCGCATCCTCTGCCACTACTAGGCGTTGACCGCACCGCAACCATTTACGCAAAGGGTTACGTTGTGATTTGAGGCTTCTACACGTCAGCAATACTTGCATCGACGCACAAGGACTTGTCGGCTTTTGTTCGGTTTGGTGCAATGGGTGCATGCACAAACCACCCCCGACCCAGGCCTTCGGGCCGGTCATCAATCGGGTTTCCGATCTGATGATTCATACCACCCGGTATGCCTTCCACGGCGTATCCCGTCTGGCCGCCGATGCCAAGGTGAGCCCCTCGTCAGTCTCCCGGCTGATCAACGGAAAGATGAATCCGAGCTTCGCGATGGTTGCCCGGATCACCACCGCTCTTGAGCAAACGCTCGGCTACCGGATAGACCCACGAGACCTTGTCGCCGAGCTTGGAGGATTTTTGACACCGCATACCTGCGATCTAGTCGGCTGCCGGGGGTGCCTCCCCGAGAATGCAACCGATGAGTTCGGAGACCTCAAGCCCGCGTTCCACGGCGTGAAGCCGGGGCGCTGGGTTACTTCACGCCATCCAAAGGGATACATCGAATCAATAAAAGGAGGATCGAAATGAACAACCTTGCACTGACCCACCTGCTGCAGCGAAGCTCGCTGCACACCCTCCTGATCCTCACCTCAAAGGTGCTGGCAAGGTCAGGGTTTGGCGAAGTCACCTACCTAGATCGCAGGGAGACGCGTCAAAAGTCTCGCTTCGGCGGTCACGAGCTGATGTGCGAGAGCTCGTTCGGCTCACTCCCCTTGAAGGTGATTGTTAAAGTGATCAACGATGGCGTTCGCATCCGCATGCTCGATGAGATGGCTGGAGCAGTGATGCGCACCAAGGCAGACCTCGGGATCATCGTCTCTCCTCGCCACGTTACCGCGACCGCCAAGAAGCTGCAACCCCACTACAAGTCCGCCCGCGTGAATGTGATCGATGGGACGGAGCTTGCCCAGCGACTCCGAGAGCTCAAAATCGCCGTTCGCCCATCTGGCGAGCCTGACTACCGGTTCTTCGGAGAGCTTGAGGAGGTCGCTCACCGTGTCTCCGCCTTCATGCGAATGGAGGGCCGATGAGCATGGATCGCAAGACGCGCCTGGCCGTTGAGCTGTACAAGCTCGGCGTTTCGAAAGATGGAGTGGTCGAGCTCCTCTCGCAGTTCAGTGAGGAAGAGATCGAGCAGCAGCTCATCTATCTCCCCTACCGAAAGGCCAAGCGCCAAGAAGCTTTCATCGTGGAAGCCATCCGCAAGAGCTACTCACCCCCTAAGGAATACTTCTATGCCAAGACTAAAGCTGACCTTGCCCCCGCCTTCGACGCCGTGGACCAAGGTGCCGAACTCCCTCTTGGATCATCTGATGTCCGAGCTTCGGGATACGGAACTGAGAATTCTTCTGATCTTGATTCGCAAGACTTCGGGGTGGCAGAGACCAGGGCATCCGACGGTGCTGAGCTACCGAACTTTGATGGCACGGTCCGGTAGAGGGAGCGACGCGGTTGGCAAGGCGCTGAAGTCGCTGAAAGCTCGCGGACTTATCCACACGGTCCGGGCATTCCCGCAAGTCGGTACTTCAAAACCATTGATCAACGACTATGGAAAGCGAAGAGCAACACAACAAAGAAAGGAATAAAAGAACAAGCCCACCTCCGCCCGTTATCCCCACCCCGAAGCTTCTTGAGGGATCGAGGGAAGGACGAACGGGAGTGAGGACTGAGTGAGAGACCTCAAAAGCTGAGGGTTGAGAACCGCCTTCAACCTGCACCAAGTTCAAAACCCCCGACTAAGGGTAGTCGGGGGTTTGGTCGTACCCCTACAACCTGTCTCTTATACACATCTGACGCTGCCGACGAAGCAACAGGGCGGGAGGGCGGGAACATCATCAACCGCGAGCCGCCCAGCGAACGCCGGAGAGGAAGACTTCCCGAATCGCAGCGTCTTGATATCCAGGGCTGACCGCCGGCCCTGTGAGGCCAACGATGTAGTACACACGGCCGGTTCCGGATTCGAACTTCCAGGAGGTGATGTCCGATCCATTCACATCAATGGTTTGGGCTTCTGCAGAGCCACTGATCGCCGTGATCTTGTAGCTTTCATTCCACTCAACTCGACGTCCAAGGACGTTGGAGTCAGTCCAGTCTCGATCCGTCCGCTGAACTCCAGACGCCGCGTTCATCGCTTCGAACCGACCAACCCGGAGGTTCTGACGTTCGCAGGAGTTCACGCCACCGAACCAGCTTGCAATGGCCGAGGTGTCCGGATCGTTAACGTCTCCCGTAGCGAGTTGGTTACCCGCGCCACCAACCACAACAACTCCTTTGCCCGCACCGAGCCAGGCCACGACCTGGGCTTGATCTGCCGGACCGTACGATCCACCCTCACACAAGACCAGCACATCGTAGGTAGCCGATGGAGAGGGAATCGAAGTTGCGGACACCGGCGTCACCGTAGTGATCTGCGGAAGAAGCGATAGTGTGGTTGTGCGATCAGCAGTCGCGCTCCCGCCAACCACGAGGAATGCCCGGTTGCTTGGCGCAACGTTCACGGTAACCGAGCGAGACACCACGCTACCCGAAGAGCTGCGAACTTCCATGCGGTACGTCGTGGAAAGTGCTGGCTGATCGGTCACCGAACCACTGCCCGCGAGACTGCTGAAGACGCTCACGAAGTTACTCCGCTCGAAGCCGTTGTTCGAGCTGGTGTTGAGGTCGCTGGTGCTCCAGCCCACCGAGACAGTTTCCCCGTACGCGATAGTGCTCCGACTTGCGGAAAGAACGAGGTTGCTGGAACCAAGTGAAGAACCTCCGCCACCACACCCCACGAGGGCAAGGCCGAGCATCCCAGATGCAACGAGCAGAAAGAAAGAGTGTCGCATTTCAGGAGTGTACCCTAATTGGGTACAGTGCATCTGTCAATGTTTCTCAGTGCCGGAACCGCGCGAAGGGAGGGCTAGAAAGCTGGAGCGAGACGAATACAAGCGGCTCCGCGCTCTCTTGGCTGATCGGATGACGGAACTCGGTATGAGTCAACGTGAACTTGGAAAGCTTCTCGGAATGAGCTCTAGCTACGTGAATAAGCTAATCCTCGGCAAGCGGACGTTGGAACTGACAGAATTTCTCGATCTTTGCCGAGCACTTCAACTTGAGCCCACACAGGTTCTTAAGGATTGCGCATCCGGCGAGGGTTAAAACTTCGACTCTAGCAGTCGTTTGCGCTCAAGCCTTGCGAGATCGTACTCAGCAATACGGCGGTGGTACGAGTCTTGGGCGAGTTCACAGTTCTCGATGACTGCGTTGAGATAATCAGCTCCAGCCTCACTTGATTCTCTGACCGCCTTGATCCGAGCATTAATGACGCCCGCAGACTCGTAGGCATGAAGGTTCTTTAGCTCACCTGACTTGAACGACTTTTCGAGCAACTCCTCAGCAAGAAATGCTTCACCAAGTGCCAGGTGGAGCCGTGCGAGAAGCTGAGCCAGTCTTGACTGCTGCTGGTAGCTCCGTGCTTCCTTTAGGCGAGCTGTAACGACTTCCTGAAAAGCTCGCAACGTTGCTTCGGGTTTGATCACCTGAACTCGCTCATGCACCGTAAGTTGGACGTTTATACGCTCAATCTCAAGAATCGCAAGCGTTGGCAGAAAGTATGGGGTCTTCGCTGTTTGTGGAGATGGTTCGAGTGCGAGCAGTGCCTCAGCTTGGTCAAAAAGATGGATGGTTTCTCGTTCTCTCGAATCGGCCATTCCTCGCAGAGCGCGACCAGCGAAGCAGAAACCACCAGCGGCTCGGTGCAAATCTCCCCGTGCGAGCGCACCTTCGGTGATCAGGCGTGAGATGCGCATCGCTTGTCCCGGTTGATCAAGTCGTTGCCGGGCAAAGAAGGCTCTGTCCAGCAACCGTTCCCGCATGGTCACCTCCTCGGATCGAGTTGCTGCCTCTTCGGCGGTTCGGGCGGCCAATATCAGGCGTGACTCTCGAATCTGCCGATCAACTCGCCTGATCGTCTTCTCGGTGACCTTCTTGCCAACCAACGGGTCGCCCTTGCTCTCAAGAATCTCTCTACCGAAGCAGTCGCGCATCCACGACTCGACAATCCGCCGCTTGTTGTCCTTACTCCTAAGCGGATCAATCAAGTTTTGAATGGTTTCCGGCTTCAATTTGCCGGGATCACCGAAGATTTGTGATATGCGGCTCTTGTCAACACCAAGCACATCGGCGATGTCCTGGTTCTGTGAGCAATCGAATTCGAGAAGGTACACCTCCTTCACGACCCGCACGAACGAGCTCGGATCATCGGGTAGTTGAGTCCCGGCTAAATAATCGAGTTCTTCGTCTTCATGCGGCATTGCCGTTCGGACACGCTCCTTCTTAGGAGAAGTTACCGCACCATGAAGACACCAAACTCAAAACTTCCACAGTGGATCGGCGTGAAAAAGGGCTGGCATTTGCAGTCGGCCGATCCCTTGCCACACCTCGTTTCGATCACCTCCGACATGCTCAGGACGCATGCGCTCCTGATTGGCGCGACTCGCAGCGGCAAAACCAACCTCGTCCACCACCTTGTCGCACAGGACATCGAGCGCGAACACTCGCTGGTTGTCTTTGATTTACGTGGAGACCTGGTTGACTCCGTAATTGAGCTCGCGGCTGGTCGAGTCAGTCCGGACAAGGTCGTCCTGATTGACCTCCGAGAGAAGGATCGGCCTCATGGGTTCAACCCGCTCTTTGGCCCCGGAGAGCCCTACTTCAGAGCGCTCGGGGTGCTCGATGCGATTGCCAATGAGTCTGAGTCCTGGGGCATTCAGCTCGCGGAAACGCTCAGGTATGCCCTGATGCTTTTTGCCGAGGTTGGAAAGCCGATCACGGAGCTCGATCAACTCTTCTACGACGGCGCGTTCCGGCTCCGGTGCCTCTCGATGGCTGAGGCTTCTCCAACCAGTGAGTTTTGGGAGCGATTCCACGCCCTATCCCCCGACAAGCAACAGTCGCTTGCTATGCCTGTGCTCAACAAGCTCAGCATCCTGACTTCAACGAAGTCGCTCCGGAAGGTGCTCGGGCATCGTTCGCCGGTTGATCTGGGAGCGCATTTGAACACTCCTGGGAGCATCACCCTGATCTCCCTCGCCGTTGACGAACTGCATGGCGCAGCGAAGATGATGGGAAACATGATTCTCTCCTCGATTTGCCGGGAGGTCTTCGCACGGGTACAGGTCGGTGAGCGAAGCAGAAACCCGGTTCGGATCTTCGTTGACGAGTTCGAGCACTTCGTCTTGCAGGACTTCGAGAATCTCCTCGCTGAGGGACGTAGGTTCGGAGCTTCCCTGGTGCTCGCTCACCAGACCCTCGCACAGCTCACGCCAAAAATGCGCTCGATGATCCTTGGCAACGTCGGCGTGAAGTTTGCGTTTCGGGCTGGGAGGGAGGACAGTCAGACTCTGTGCAAAGACCTCTCAGGGGACTCGACGCTCGTTGATCTCAACAACTTTCGCACCGGTGAAGCCTTAATGTGGGTTCGTGGTGAGGGCGTTGAGGTGGTGGAAATCAATGAGCCACTCCTTCCGACAACTGGTTTCCTGAGTAAGGAGGCTCAGGAGTTTCGATCACAAATCCTTGCATTCCGGGACGCTCGCGATTCCAACGATAACGAGCCAGGATCATCCGTAAACAGACCTGATCCCACTGGTCCGCCCGCCCCGAGACCAGGGCGGGTTAGTCGCCCGTACGTGAGCACCGAGCCTTTGGAGGACTGGCTGTGCAACTGACCTCCCGAGACCTCCAGATTCTCAGAGATTTGGCCCTGAGTCACGTCCTGAGCCGAGACCAACTCCTCGATCTGGGCTACTTCACTACCGTAACCCGGGTGAACACGAGGCTCCGTGAACTTATCGGAGCTGGACTCGTGAAGCGGCTATCAACGCCATTTTTCACTCAAAGCCTCTTTGTCGCGAGTTCTGCGGCGGTTGAAGTGGTTGGGGAGCGAGTTGCGCCGCTCCTCGCCGGACGGTCTGGCTCTCCTCGATTTTTGCAACACTCACTATCCGTGACCAGCGCGCGAATCGTTCTGCTCAAGCGAGGGGCCTCTGCGTGGCGATTCGAGCAGCAACTCCGCACGAGTTTCTCGGTTGGCGGCAAGCTCATGGAAGTCCGCCCAGATGGAGTGGCTGTTTTCCCCGAGAAGGGGCTCCTCGCGGTCGAAGTTGACCTCGGTCACGTTAACCCTGCCAAGTTTGCCGAGAAGCTTCGTTCCTACGAGGCTTTTATCGCAACGAACGAGTGCGGGCGGGTTTGGGGCGAGCCATCGTTTCGACTCTTGACCCTCACCACGGGAAAGCTCCGAGCCAACCATCTGGCCCGATTTCTCGCCGCCGATTCTCCCCTAATCCATGACGTGCTGACCTTTGACCAGTTTGGGGTGCAAGTCGCCTCGAACTGGAGCTGACCAACCCAACTGAGAAAATCATGAAAGACCTCACCTCACTTCCACTATCCGTTCGCGCAAGCCTTACTGCAGTCGAGAATTTGACCAAAGATGGGCATCCGGAGATAGCCGCAAGAGTGCTCGCGGAGACGTTGAAGAGCCTTGCGAACACCAACCCCGAGGCGTGCGCCGTCATCCTCGCCGCCCAAATGGGTTTTCGGGAGATGGCTGGCGTTCAGCGGACCGTCACCAAGACGACTACGACAACGAAGCATGTCCGTCTGGGAATTTGCATCGGCAAGGACGTTACGACGGTGACCACTGAGAACACCATCGGTCGATCCTTGAAGCTATCTTGATGCCCGTCGAATGAAGCCGAGAAGCTTCGCTCGATAGTAGGTGCTGAGCTTAGCCGTCCGGCGTTAGCGACGAATCAAAAAAAGAACAATGGCCCGACCGAAGTCGGGCCACTCTGTTTGCGCACTATGCGAGCTTCAACCTCCCTATCTCCATCGAAGGTCGCCGCTGATCTGACCGCTCAGGAAATCAGTTCCTGACGTCATCCTGAACGTTCCAAGGGCGAAAAGGTTGTATGCCGCGCGGGTCTGATCGACGCGTCCCTCACCAGTCAGCCGATAGAACACCGACCGGAACCTTTCGACGGGGTGCTTGAACCTGACCGTGAGGTAGATCGTATTCGTGAAGGTCCATTCCTTGAAGGGAGACGACTCCCCAACGTAGAACGCTTGAAAAGTGTAGGTCGTGAATAGTTTGGGTCGCAAGACAACCTCGTTGACTTGGGCGAGAGCCGACGACGTTGCGGCGGCTGCGAATGCGAGAGGCAGAAGTTTCTTCATGTGGTGTTTCTCCAGGAGCGGTGAACTTGTCACTGCTCCTAGATTGAATGGTGGAAGAGGTGCCTTTCGTGGCTTCGGCGCATAGGCTGAGAATTGAGCCGAGACTCAACCAGGGCCGACGAATTCGCGAATCTGAAGGCTCGGAGGCGCAAACTTCAGCTGCTCGATTCGGATTCGCGGATTCGCAAGTGTCATTCTTCATGAAATGTGCGGCCCCGTAGCTCAATGGATAGAGCGGATCCGTCCTAAGGATACGGTTGGCGGTTCGAGTCCGTTCGGGGCCGCCAAATAGAGTTGAGAGACCAAATGGAGGGATTAGAGAGACCGGAGGCTCTGGTCTCTCTAAAGGTCTCTCTTAGCCACTGGATTTCCTGAGACGTCCTGAGACGCCCGTAGACTCAAATTGGAGGTTTTTCGACCTATTTTTCTTCAGTCCTAAGGAGTGAGTCGGGAGTTCGAATCTCTCCGGGGCCGCCATGATTCTGTGATTATTTGTTAGACTGGAAAAGTGAAGTTGCGCTACCTCCTTTTCGGGCTCTTCGCTCTGTTGCCATTTAAAAGTGAACTTGTGCAAGTTCACCACGAGGCGAGCCCGGATTGTGCTCTACAGTACATTAGCGAGAGCACTGTACCGGTCAATCACTTACTCCAGGTAGCAACCTGCATCAATCTGACATCTTGGGCACGAATCATTGGACATGATTTCGATCTGCAAGGCAGACCTTCGATCGTAGCCTACGAGACACCTCACGTGCCAATTCTGGAATGGCTCCAAAGTGTCCAACGAATCATTTATGGCTAGGACAACTCTTTTGGCAAAGTAGATATCCTAACTTAAACCTATGAACCCACGTCACCTGGTGCTGTTTGCGTTCATTGTCTTGGTTGCAGTCTTCTTGGCTTACCGAGGGACTACGGCAATACGAGACGATTCTCAAGGTCAGATTAATCCCAAACCCGAGTTTGTTGCATCTGAGCGAGACTTTATCCACGGAATGGTCCCACACCATCAAGAGGCTGTCACGAGTTCCGAGGAGCTCCTTTCGGTCGTAGTCGATCCTGATGTCAGAACACTCGCATCAAACATCATTCGAGCACAGGAAGCAGAGATTACGGAGATGAAAACTTGGTACGCTCAGTGGTACGAAGCCGAATACCGCGACGATGGGAAATACAAGGCGATGATGCGACCACTACAGAACTTGAGTCCGAAGGATGCTGAAGCACGCTTCGTCGCAGACATGATTGGACACCACGAGCATGCGGTTCTCATGGCCCGAGAGCTGGCGACGTTTGCGAAGCGACCCGAGCTTCGCACCTTGGCCTCGAACATAATCCGAGATCAAGAAGCCGAGATCAGAACGTTGACCTCGTGGCTTCAGAGCAAGTACGGGCAGACACCGAATGCGGTAGATCACTCAATGCACTAGGATACATCTGACTCAGAACGCCAGAATCGGAATCTGTGCGCGGCTCCAATTTTGATGGCGGGAACTTTTTCCGGGTAAATTCTGTTCTGGTGAGTATGCGAAGCAAGGGAGCACTGATTCAAATCGTCGTTGCTCTGGTATTGGCTCTGGCCCAAGTGCCTGCCAATGCGCTTGCTGGAATGTTCCTGAAGCATGCAGATTGCGACATGCCGTGCTGTCGAACGCAGGTCTCACCTACTGATTCAAGCGTCCAGAACTGTCATATCGAAGCAACTCCTGGGCCGGAGCCGTGTGGCTCACATACGGCGTCAGCAAACGGGTCGTTTTCGGCGAAGAAAAGCTCCTGCGAGTGCAGCATTTCGGCTCCGTCGGAAAATCGCGGTTCACCAGTTGCAATTGCTTCGACATCCTCGCAATCTTCTTTCCAGACCTTCGCGGCGCTATTGCCGCCAGAACTGATTTCTCTCGCGCCACAGCTTCCTTCACTGCGCCAGCCCGGCATACGTGGGACTGACTCAGGGCCACTTGCTCAAAGACCGCATTGCGTCTGGTTGGGGCGTGCCCCGCCTGTGTTACTTGCTTAGTCGAGCCCGCTGAACTTGATTTCAGCGTGGCTGTTCGTCGTTTGACGCAAGTCTCATCTCAGAAACACAGGAAAACCAATGATTACCATCATCGCCTTGTCGGCGGTGCTGCTCGGTCAGGCACAATCACTCAAGTGCCCGGTCATGGGCGGTGCTGTCGCATCAAATACAACATTCGTCGAGTATCAAGGAGCCCAATTTGGCTTCTGCTGCCCCGGCTGCGAAGGCAACTTTGCGAAAGCCCCCGACAAGTTTATCGAGACCCAGAAGAAAGCTGGAAATACCATCGGATCGTTCTTCTTCGACCCCGTAACACGAAAGCGAATTGAACCGAACAAGGCTGTTTCAACAAAGGATCACAACGGCATTCGGTACTATTTCGCGTCGGCGGATTCAGCTACCGCCTTCGCCAAGTCTCCTTCCCAATTCTCAGCCGTGCCCAAAAATGAGGCACTTTATTGCCCCGTGGGCAAGGAAGCCGTCTCAGCATATGCAAAAGCAAGTGACTACGTCGATTTCGACGGGGTTCGTTGGTACATGTGCTGTGAAGGTTGTGGTGATCCGTTTGAAAAGAACCCTCGCAAGTATCTCACCGCAGCGGCACTCGCGTACGTGAAAGTGCCGTCCGTGCTGAAGCAAAGAGCTTCAACACCTGAAGCCCCGAGTGCGGACACGGTTACCAAGGTGAAGTTCGAGAAATTCCAGGCCGAACTTCGAGTTCCTGAAGATGGCCTGTTTGCGGGTGAGGAGATTGATGTCGAATTTCGGGTCGTCGATACAACTTCCAAGGATCCCATCGAAGAGGGATTCAAAGGCGTTGGAGGCATCTCAGCCACCGCCGTCATGACGATGCCGAGTATGCAAGGCATGCCAGAGGCCAAGCCTAACGTTCATCGCGAAGGAGTGCCGGGCGATTACGGAATCGAGTTGTATTTCCCCCATGGCGGGGACTACAAGATTGACTTAGCCTTGGATATTCCGGGCGAAGGCAAGAAGACCATCAGCTTCTTAGTGGATGTCAAAGACGAGCGTCCTGCCAATGCAAGCAGGCCGCAACCCTACCGCCTTGACGTAGTCGACTGGCCCACGCATGCGATGGCGGGTCAGCCAACCAAGCTTCGCATGAGAGTGATCGATGTCAAAGCTGGCACTACTCAACGTGACTTCGATATCGCGCATGAAAAGCTGTTCCATCTTCTCATTGCCAGTCGTGACCTGAATTGGTTCATCCACGAACATCCTGAAATGACAGAAGACGGAACATGGGAGATTCCCATCACGTTTCCAGCCGGTGGCGACTACTGGGTTTACGGAGATGTCGCTCCAACCGGAAAAGGTTCCAGGGTGCTGATCGCCAAGGTGAGCGTTCATGGGGACAAACCCACTTGGGATACCAAACTAACCCTCACCCGAACTGCCCAAGATGGCGGACTTCGTGGCGAACTTGGCACGCTTGAGCCCATCGAAGTCGGCAAGAAAGCAATCGTTGAAGTGAAGCTCTTCGATGATAAGTCGGGTGCTCCCGCAACGGATACAGTCAAGTGGCTTGGTGCGGCTGGCCACATGATGATCTTTCATCAAGATGGGCAAACCGTGGTCCACAGTCATCCCGCCGAAGATTCGGAGAGCGAAGCACTCGTGAAACGAGGCGTGATGCGCTTCACTGGTCGATTTCCCAAACCCGGTCTATACAAGGTCTACGCCCAGTTTGACTGGCGCGGCTCAGTACGAACTCTCGGCTTTGCTATCGAGGTGAAGTAGTGGCGAACTGGGGCAGCGTGTTCTTACTGGTACTCGCAGGTGCAGCGTACATCTGGCTCATTCTACGACGACTTAACGTCGGCGGGGCTGGACGTCCAAACTGCGGCTGCGGGGCTAAACGATGCCGATCCAAAAAGGGCGCGGGTCAATGAAACGAATTGTTTCGAGTCTTTGCCTCGTGCTAGGGGTTGCCATTAGCGTGGCAACTCCAGAGGAGATGGAACGGTTGCATCGCGTTGCTGAACTGAAGCCGAGTTCCAAACTGCTCAAAGCTGAATGCATGACTTGCCATACGGATGTGCCTTTGCACAATCCATTTGGCAGAGATGTAAGAAGCGCAATCAAGTCGTCTGAACGAGCAGGAGTAGACGCCGAGATTTGGACTCGCTTAGCCAGTATCGATTCAGACCAGGATGGATGGTCGAATGGTGAGGAGGTTCGTTTGGACACGCTTCCAGGTGATCCAGGCGACCATCCGGCTGAGTCGCGTTCACGAAAGGAGACCCAAACCGATGCCCGTATCAGTGTCGGCTTGGATCAAGTTATTCCAAAGCACTCGCTTCATCCTGTTGTCATTCACTTCCCCATAGCACTCTTTCTCTTTGGAGTTGCGTTCGACTTGATCGGAGCACGGAAGAAAGACAGCGGGTTGCGAACGACCGGATGGTGGGGCCTGCTCCTGGGAACAATCAGCACGGCTGTTGCAATTCCTACGGGAGTGGCTGCCCTTCTGCGAAGCGGCTACCAGTGGACGGGCCCAGCACTTAGTCATGCACTCTTTGCAGCAACTGCAACGGCACTCATGATCTCAACAACCCTCTGGAGACGCAAAGGCGAAATCCAGAGCAAGACGTACTTCGCTCTCCTTTTAGTGGCCGCTCTCGCGGTCGCTCTGGCGGGTCACTTTGGAGGCCAATTGGTCTACGGAAATTAACACATGAAACACAAGATAAACGTTCAAGCCATTCTTGGCGGGCTAGTGCTCGCTTCGACTCTCGCAGCATCCGCTTACGCCTTCCAGCCATCTGGTCAAACTGAGGGTTGCTGCGGCTCATCACCGTCGTCCGGAAAGCCTCACGTTGCTCAGGAGTCAAAGGGAGTCCAAAAAGCGACGGTGCTCGTTCAGGACGGAAAGTACACCCCTTCAACCATTGAAGTTAAGAAGGGCAAGCCAGTTCAAATCACCTTCAAGGGCGGCAAGAAGATGGGTTGCGGTGCAACCATCGAGTTCAAATCACTAAAGCAAACAAAAACTGTTAAGGAAGGAAAGACAGTTGCTTTCTCATTTACCCCTTCATCGGCAGGCGAAGTTAAGTTTGCTTGTTCGATGGACATGATTCGCGGAAAAGTGGTCGTTAAGTAGACCTCACCTGCCGCACAAAAGGAAAACACAATGAAACTCTGGAACCAATTCAGCAAATCTCTCGCTCTCGTCGCCGTTATCGGTGCAATGGGCATGACCTCCATCGCATCTGCTCACGAAGCGGACTGCCCTTACTGCAAACTCAAGCTAGTACAAAACACGAAAGAGCTTGACAACGAAGTCGTCGTCAAAGTCGGCAACAAGCGAATCGAATACCGATGCCTGTACTGTGTGATCAAAGATCAGAAGCGGTACAAGGGTGATCTCGTCGTCTACTCGCCAAGTGAGAAAGTGGGGGCACCCGTCATTCTCAAGAGGACGGGTGGTAAATGGAGTGCGCCAGAAGGCGCAGTGTTTCTGAACACATTCAAGAAGCACAAGGACTGTGCGGCTCTTTCGAGGGCATTCACCAATAAGGCTGCGTTCGACTCTTACATTAAGAAGAACCCTTCCGAAGGAGCCAAGGCGCTCACTCTTGACCAATTCCTCGCGGAGGTGGCGAAGAACTAGCAATTGGAGGGCCACTTTTGGCCCTCTCTTCCAGGAGACTTATATGCGAAACACACTTCTACTTTTCGTCGCACTGACATCGGTCACGATGGCTGTCGCACAAGACCATGGCGGTCACCAGCCTACACGTTCAGGAACTCTACCGACCATGCCCTCAGATTTGCCCCGATGGATCAGTTCCCCCGGCGCGGATCATCTTTTCTACAAAGCTGCCCCATACAACTGGGCAATTGAACGCATTCCACCGTTTGCCCAAGACATGTACGGAACGGGAGTTGGCCACGCGATGGCGTACGAGGCTCTAGTTACAGGTCGGAAGGCACAGCTTGAGACGAAGGTGTTTGAAACGATTGACCGAGTCCTCCAGAAACCACCTCGAATACCAGTCGATGAAGCGGCTCTATCTCCGACATTTGTCAGAAAGTACGGGTACCTCGAAAAAGTCTTTGATTGGGCCCACATACTACACTTCCAAACCATCGATGTCTTGACGCATCCGGGTTGGAGCGATGCTCAGAAAGAGGCGGAAATCGAGCGTTTATGGAGCTTTTACTCGGCGCAACCCTATGCCATCACGGGGCTGCCCATGAACATGGAGTACCTTGACTCATTTCCATTCTCTGGTCGCTTTCGGAGTAACTATCCAAAGGTTAACGGACTGTTCTGGGGATACCACTGGCTCCAGACCGTAAACTACGACATGCTCTTTCGTGTCCCGGTGCAGGATCAAGCGGCTCAGTATAGCGTTCTAGGATCGCAGTATCGAACCACCGAACTCTACCGGATGCGGGACTTCATGCCGATGACGGCTGAAATGAGCCCACGGTTCTCAAAGCGTTTCCCCATGATCGCTAACGCATTCGATAACCTGCACATGCTTCACGACAACGTCAACGACATTTTGGCGGCAGAGGAACTGACCGAAAAGCAGAGACAAGAACAGGTGAAGATTGCGATATATCGTGTGCTCTCTTCAACGCACAAAGGACACGAACCGGGCTCGGGCGAAGATGTACCAGGTTCCCTACATGATCATCGACACCCAACCAGCACCCCAGGTATGGGGTTTATGAAGGGGATGGAAGACGATGTGATGTATATGTCGGGGATGGGATGGATGGACATGAGTGTTTGTGCACATTGTTCGATTCCTTTGCCCGATGGGCCGATGTGGGGGGCCACCGTCACTGCAGACGGGTGGACTATGCTCGTTCGATGCCTCATGTGCGCTCGTGACATGGCGGCAGAAACTCCTGGACGAGCAATCATTCGAGCCGCAACGGAGGATCCGTCACGAATCCTTGTTCTAATCTCAGACGAGGAAGGAATTCTAACAAGCAACATTCCGGGAGTTGTGTTCCTTGAGGAGTTCGGGGAGCATCCAGAATGCAGTGCATGGTCAAGAGCGTTTACATCAAAATCGGCCTTTGACCAGTTTGTCAGAGAAAATCCTGATCTCGCCCAATCGAAGCCGCTCTCTTTAGATGCGTGGGCTCAAATCAACCGGGGCACGCCAGACACATACAGAAAGATTGACCGACCTAACCCATACCGTCCTGAGCCGACCACGGGAGGAAGCCGGTGAGACTCATATCCGTCATTGCGACAGGCCTCCTCGCGAGTGTGGTTTTAGCGGTTGACCATAACAACGTGGATTCAGGACGACCGCTGAGATTTGACGATGCTTACTCTATCGCTTACCGAGAAAGAGCCTTCGAAACAGGGTTCACACTTGATACCTTCAGACGGTCCAGCCCAAAGTACGGTCTAAAGACGGAGTACAAATACGGTTTTGCAAAAAACCAAGACATTGGTATTGGCTTTGAACCTAGCTACTCGACAAGCAATCGTCGAGGTGACTTCGGAAACGTCGAGTTATCGTACTTCAACGGGTTACGTAGAGAGATAGATGATCAGCCTGCACTTGCATATCGACTCGATGTGGGCCTACCCACTGGCACAGGTTCAAAGGGAGTGGAAGTCCGCGCTCGCGGAATTCTCACCAAAACGGTTGGTCAGTACGACAAAATCCATCTCAACCTGGACGTGATGACCTCGACCGCTCGCATCATGGATGAGCGTCAGACAACAGCAGGAATCACTGTCGGGTACACCAAGCCCCTTGGCTATCCCACGCAGTTTGACCGCACGCTAGTAGCTCAGTTCTCCATGGAACAGTCTCGGGATCGTTCGCGCGACTGGGTTGGAAGCGTAGGCTTAGGGATCCGACAGCAAGTAGGAGTGAGGTCAGTTCTGGACTTTGGCATCGAGTCGGATGTCTTCGAAACCAAAGGGCGAGCGAAGTCTTCGGTGCGCTTCGCTATCGGCTATTCAGTAGGATTCTAGGATTCGGGAACTACTTGATACCCATAGGGGTATAAGATAGTGTAGGTTCATGAACGAAGAAAGCCGATCCCGCATTGACCGCAGGCTTGCCCGCATAGAAGGGCAAGTCCGCGGTTTGCGAAAACTCCTCTCCGAAGACGCTTATTGCTGCGACGTGATCGCTCAGGTCAGCGCAGTTTCTGCCGCTTTGAATCAAGTTTCAGCGGCAGTAGCTACCCAGCACATTCGCCACTGCATCGCGAACCGAGATAGCGTGCATGCCCATGCGACAGCGCGCACGATGTCAGAACAAGAGCTTTTCGAAGAGCTAGAAGACGTGTTGAAGCGTCTCGTGAAAACCTAATACCCCAAGGAGTATAAACCCAAATGAAACTAATCGTTGAAGGAATGACTTGCCAAAACTGCGTCCGCCACGTGCGCGAGGCACTCGAATCGATTCCAGGCGCAACTGATGTCAGCGTCAACCTGCAATCGGGCGAAGTCGAAGTTAGTGGAGTCGAAGTGCGGGCCGCAATTGAAGCAGTTGTCGAACAAGGCTATCAGGTAAGGCAGCAATGAATAACAGTCAACCGGCTCATATCCACGATCAAGAGCAAATCGTAGAAACTGCGATATCTATCAAGGGCATGACGTGTGCCTCCTGTGTTCGGCGCGTCGAAAACGCGCTGGTCAAGAAGGGAGGTGTCGAATCGGCGGTAGTCAACTTTGCGACTCACCATGCAACCGTTCGGCATGACATCGCTCTCGAAAAAACGCAGTTGCTGGACGCGGTGGAGGGGGCCGGGTACACGGCAAAGCTCGTCGAGAATGATCCTCACGCGGGACATTCCGCGTCCGAACACGCAGAACATCTACGAGTCGAGTCAGAGGGAGAACTTGCGAAGATGCGGGCCAACCTGTGGATTTCCGGCTTACTCACGGTTCCACTCGTCCTCGTTTCTATGTTCTGGCATCCCCGAGCAGAGTGGGCAAACTGGGGCCTTCTGCTTCTGGGGACGCCCGCCATCTTCTGGTGCGGTCGTCAGTTTTACGCTGTGGCGGCTAAGGCCCTTCGCCATAGAAATACGACCATGGACACATTAGTCGCGATGGGAACTGGCGCGGCCTGGATTTACTCGACTTACTCGCTCATTGCACACCGGGGCCATAGTCACATGCAGAGCGAGCACATCTATTATGAAACCGGAGCTGTGATTGTTCTGCTTGTATTGCTCGGCAGATATCTCGAAGCAAGAGCGAAGTCTCGCATGTCGGACTCAATCCGGAAGCTCATGGACCTCGCACCAAAGGAGGCAAGCGTTGTTAATCCAGATGGTTCGGAACAGAAGATGCCGCTCACGCAGGTGCTACAGGACATGATTATACGAGTTCGACCAGGGGAGCGCGTTCCGGTTGATGGAATCGTCACCGAGGGAGAATCGTTCGTAGATGAGTCAATGGTGACTGGTGAGCCGGTTCCCGTTAGTAAGAAGACTGGAGACTCTGTAACTGGTGGAACGGTGAATGATCAAGGTTCATTTTTGTTCAGAGCGACGCACGTTGGTTCTGAAACGATGCTCGCCCAGATTGCGTCTATGGTGCAGCGAGCTCAAGGCTCTCGGGCCCCACTACAGGGTCTCGCCGACAAAGTGTCGTCGGTGTTTGTGCCAACCGTTATTGGAATTGCTGTCCTAACTGTCCTTGTTTATGCAGTATCGGGACGCGGAGTTGAACCGGGCATCTTGGCTGCCGTGGCGGTTCTTGTTATCGCTTGCCCCTGCGCCCTTGGCTTGGCCACTCCGACCGCACTCATGGTCGGAACAGGAAGAGGTGCTGAACTGGGCATCCTTGTAAAGGATGGCGAGGCTCTCGAAAGGGCTGGCAGCATCAAAACGGTTTTGCTCGATAAGACGGGAACAATAACACAAGGCAAACCTCACCTCACCGACATTGTCATTTCCGGAACCTGGGGTGATCAAGAAGCTCTGGCCGTTGCAGCTGCGCTGGAGTCTCAAAGCGAACATCCGATTGCACGAGCGGTTGTGAAGAAAGCTAAAGACCTAGCCTTAGCCATCCCTCAGCTTGAAAACTTCGAAGCGATTCGTGGTAATGGAGTGAAAGGGACCCTGTCCGGGGAGATGGCAGTAATCGGCAAACTCTCATGGGTCGCAGAGTTGGCAGCGATCCCTGAAGACGTTCGCCAGACCTTTGAAGAGCTTGAGTCTATGGGTAAGACTGTTTTTGTTCTTCAGACAGGCGTTAACTACGCTGTGCTCGCCGTTTCCGACGTGGTTGGAGATTATAGTGCTGAGGCTATTCGGCTGCTGAAACAAATTGGTGTGGAGCCAGTCATGGTGACTGGAGACAACCTCAGGGCCGCTGCTGCCGTTGCGAATCAAGTAGGAGTTGAGCGAGTGGAAGCTCAGGTGCTACCTCAAGATAAAGCCGAATTCGTCCGCAAATACCAAGTCGCAGGCCGCGTGGGCATGGTGGGAGACGGAATCAACGATGCGCCAGCCCTGGCCCAAGCTGACCTTGGTATAGCGATGGGCCACGGGACGGATGTTGCAATGGAGACCGCTGGAGTAACCCTTCTTCGATCAGATCTTCGCGGCGTCGCGCAGGCTATCCGCCTTGCACGCGCTACCCTTTCAACAATCAAGTGGAACCTGTTTTGGGCATTCGTCTACAACGTCGTTATGATCCCCCTGGCGGCCCTGGGCCTTCTCAGCCCAATGTTGGCAGCTGGTGCGATGGCGTTCAGCAGCGTTTCGGTCATCCTAAACTCATTGAGACTCCGCAGCTTTGATGGACGAACAGCATAGGTTGCCGTTTGTTCGCGGTTAGAACTGAGCTTTACCGATTTCGCTTATTGAGAATGGCTAGAGGGTCTCGCCCCAGGTCTCTCCAAGGTCTCTCCAACGCGGTGGAAGACGGCGGTCCTTTAGGTTCGACGGCGGACAAGTGCCTAGCGTCATTGAACCTAGAAAATGTCAGTCCTAAGGAGTGAGTCGGGAGTTCGAATCTCTCCGGGGCCGCCAAGGTTTTGAAGCTAAAGGTGTGGGAGTAGGGTTCGGTAGGGTGTGTTTGGTCTCTCAAAGGTCTCTCTAAGACCACGGAGGGCGTCGCCTCTGACAGCTGTTGAGCGCTATTCAGAGGCGACAAGCTACTTTCCCTGTAGCTCTCTGTTATGATGCCGTGGCAAGGAAGAACGGCTGTGACAACATCGCCTCCTTTCGGAGGAATAGTGTTTCTTAATTGACGAGTCGCCGCCGTGGTGAAGGACGCAAAGGTCTCGTTAATATGTCGAATCAAGGGGCGAGTCCAGGCGGAGTTCTCCAAGTGGGACGGTCCAGGACTGTTCGTGCGGACCGAACACGTCTCCGACCTAGCAATTCGTCAGCGCAGCAAGCGGAGCCCATTGCCGACTACAAGCAGACTTGCTCCCATGTCAGCAAAAACTGCC
>ERZ761602.2930-NODE-2930-length-25331-cov-11.626207_pt1 | contig 25331 bp, 21 predicted proteins | sample MGYA00512165_ERZ761602 | MGnify/ENA primary metagenome ERZ761602 (study PRJEB28899, sample SAMN02445085) | bioreactor sludge metagenome | biome: EBPR sludge; isolation source: Thorneside wastewater treatment plant | place: Australia: Brisbane, Thorneside...
GGTTTGAGCGAAGGGCCTGTTCCGGCGTCGCGTTGATTGCATAGTTAGATTTTGTCGCCTCACAGCAGCCTCCAGCTCACGAACAATTTCATCTTTGCCGGCTATGACCACGTCAACGCCCCGAAGGTCCGACCGCCCGCCTACCGCGCGCCTCTTGGCGATGAGCCTACATTGCTACGACAAGCGGCGCGCGTCAACGCGGCCAGGCAAAGCAACAGCACCCCACACCCAGGGAAGCAGACCGCGCCAGTGACTTGCGGGTCCGACCGCCCGTCAACTCCGCGCGGCCCCAAGCGAGTACTCATCCTTGATGCCCCGCCGCGCGTGGGCGCGGAAGGCTGCAAGCAGCGACATCACTACTAGTAGCGAGCTCTGGGACGACAACGTGGCCACGCAGAGCAACCGCCGCCAACGTGCGCGGCCGCGAACACTTGACGACGCCACCAGCTTCTTCTGCCGCGCACGACAACGCGGCAATCTTGCGACACAACCATATTCAGCACGAATTACGATCCCAACACATCCAACAAAATCTAACTCCGCGTTATGCGTCCCTGCTTCGCCGGGGAGCAATCTGCTTTTCGCGGCCGATACATGGCCTTGAAAATGTCCTTCTTGCGGGCTGTGAACTGGGTACCGGTAGTGAAGGCGCTGATGGTCGGGTTCCGCCAGGTGCGTGTGGTGGAATCCGCACGTGCTTTGGTTCGGCACATTTCATTTCATCAGCCGCGCGGGTTCCACCCTGCCGCACACTGTTGCGTCAGCGCCGGCGTGTTCCGTGGCGGCCGACGGCCAGACTCTGGCCTTTGTGCCCGCGACCGTCGATGCCGATAGGGGTGGCCAAGGTGCAGGCGCGGGTACGGCGGCGGGTGCTGGCGGACCATTGCCGGCATGGCGTGAGCGCGGCGTGTTCGCAGCGGTGGCCCGGTCTCGGGTCGTTTCGCGTACATCCCGGTCACCACGGCTGCCGATGGATGCCTCCCATGTCGACTGATGCGCTCGAAATTCGGTGTTCGGCGGCATTGTCATGCCTGTGGGTGGCGACTTTGCTGGTTCCGGTCAGTCTCTGCGCGCAGACGTTGGGCACGGCCTTCACCTACCAGGGCCAGCTCACCGAATCGGGACAGCCTGCGAATGGGCTGTACGACCTGCAGGCATGTCTGTTCGACTCGTTGGTGAGTCCGGTCGCCATCGGTTGTGCGGCAGATGCGAACGACGTTCCGGTACAGGCCGGCGTGTTCACGGTGGCGCTGGACTTCAGCGCTGCGCCGTTCGTCGGTCAGCAGCGCTTTCTTGAATTGCGCGTGCGGCCGGGTGCATCGAGTGGCAGCTACACGGCGCTGCTCCCGCGCCAACTTGTGCGGCCCGCGCCCGAAGCGCTGCGCGCGAATGCTGCGAGCGCCGCGCCGTGGTCGGGGCTCACTGGCGTACCCGCCGGATTCGCCGATGGCGTCGACAATGTCGGCAGCGGTACCGTGTCCAGTGTGACCGCGGGTACCGGCCTGAGCGGCGGCGTGATCACCGGCAGCGGCACCATCGGGATTGCCAACGGCGGGGTGGGTACGGCACAGATCGCCCTGGGTGCGATCAGCGCCGCGCAACTGGCCAACAATGCCGTGGGCTTCGCGCAGATCGACACGACACAAGTGCAGGCGCGCATCACCGGTACCTGCGCGATTGGCGAGTACTTTCGCGGCATCAATCTCGACGGCAGCCTGGCTTGCGAACCCGTGCCCGGCGTTCCCCGGATCACCACGCTGGACAATTCCGCCAACGACGTCGGCGACTTCCTCTCGATCACCATGGGCGCTGACGGCCTGCCGGTGATCAGTTATCACGACACCACGGCCGGCAGCCTCAAGGTTGCGAAATGTGCGAACGTCGCTTGCACCGGGGCGGCATCAATTTCAGTCGTCGACGATCCGGCCAACATCGTCGGCACCAACACGTCCATAGCCATCGGCGTCGATGGTTTGCCGGTGATCAGTTATCGGGACCAGAGCGCCAACGCACTCAAGGTCGCGAAGTGCGCCAACGCAGCCTGTACCGGCAGCGCCAGCATCACCACAGTCGACGATCCCACCAATTTGGTCGGCCAGCACACCACCATCCGGATCGGCAACGACGGCCTGCCGGTGATCAGTTACCGCGACTTCACAGCGCAGAGCATCAAGGTGGCCAAATGCGCCAACGCCGCCTGCACCGCTACATCGAGCATCACCACGGTCGACGATCCGGCCACCAGCATCGGCATTTCTGCATCGATGGCGATCGGCGCCGATGGTGCGCCGGTGATCAGCTACCGCGACGACGCGGCACAGGCCCTGCGCGTGGCGAAATGCGCCAACGCCGCATGCACCGGTACCGCGACGATCACCATCGTCGACGATCCCGCCAACAACGTTGGGTCCGCGACGTCGATCGCCATCGGCGCCGATGGCCTGCCGGTAATCAGCTACCGCGACACCACGGTGGGCGCGTTTCGAGTGGCGAAATGCAGCGATGCGGCCTGCGCGTTGCCGGCAACCGTCACCATCCTCGACGATACGAGCAGCGACAATGGGTTCTGGACGTCCATCGCCATCGCCGCCGATGGCCTGCCGGTGATCGCGTACTCGGATGCCACCGCTGGCGCGCTCAAGGTGGCCAAGTGCGCCAACGCCGCCTGCACCGGTACGCCAATCATTACCACGGTCGACGATCCAGCCAACTCCGTCGGCCGCTACCCCGATATCGTCATCGGCGCCGACGGCTTGCCGGTGATCGCTTATCTGGACATGACCGCCGACGCGCTCAAGGTCGTCAAGTGCGGTACGCGGAGTTGCCAATGAGAGCGAGCTCCAGGTTGGATTGGTTTTCGCGATGGCGGTGGTGCCGCGGATCGGCTGTCGCAGTCGTTCTCGGGATTCTCGTCGCACCCGTCCAGGCCCAAGCGCCCGCGAGTACCAGCAATGGCGGCCAAATGGGCACGCCAACGCTGGCAATTGATCGTCACGTCATCGCCAACGGCGGCGGCGCGTCCAGCGGCGGTCTGTTCGCGGTGCGCGGCACCATCGGGCAGGCGGATGCTGATCCACTGCAACCGTCGAGCGGGGGCGTCTTCGCCATCATGGGTGGCTTCTGGCCCGGTGCGCCGCTGGCGATTGCTCAGGAATCCGTGTTCGCGAACGGGTTCGAATGAGCTGCGGAACCTCGGGGCACGTCCCTTTCACCCTTCGACAGGCTCAGGGCGAACGGGCGCTCTGCGACAGGCGCACGGTGAACGGGACTCTTCGACAGGCTCAGGGCGAACGGGCACCAGGGCAACCTCGCCCACGGCTGCACACCGCTACCGTGCGGCGCGCTCGAGCGCCGCGATGCGCGCTTCGAGGGCGGCGTCGCGTGTTCGCAGTTCGGCTTCCAGCACTGCGTTGCGCACGGTCAGCTCGCGCAGCGCCTCGACCAGCAGTGCGGTGGTGCCGCGCTCACCGATGGTCAGCGTGCCGTCGTCGCTGGCGTTGACCCATTCGGGGAACACTTGCTGTACTTCCTGGGCGATGAATCCGATCTGTTCGCCCTTGGGCAGGTCCATGCCGTACGGGTGGGCGTCGCTGCGATACTCGAAACGCACGCCGCGCAGGCGCAACAGGCGATCGAGGGCATTTTCGACCGGGCCGAGCTCGGTCTTCAGGCGCGCATCGGAGATCACGTCCCAACTGGCCGAACCTGAGGACTTGAACACCGTGCCGTTACTGTTGAACTTCACCCGCACGGTGTTGGTGCTGGCGATGGCATTGCTGCCGAAGGCGAAGCGCAAACCATTGCCGCCGCCGCTGGTCTCGCGGGCAATTGCCCAGGTGTTGGCCAGGCTGCCGCCGCTCATTTCGCCAAGCGCGATTGCGGAACCGAAAGTGCCGACGTTGTCGCTCATCAGGTACGCCTGCGCATCGGCCGCTTCCAGGACCAGTTCCACCGGGTCGGCGTTGCCGAGATCGGCCAGGCTGATGTTCAGAGAGTCCTCACCCTGCAGATGCAGTCCGCCGGCTGCGCGAAATCGCATCTGGAAGGGGCGCGTCGACGCGAAGGTCGTGCCGCTGCTGGGGTCCGACCAGACAAAGGATCCAAAATGCGCTGCGTGGGCATTCTGGCCAGCGGCAAAACTGCTTTGGCCGGTTGCCTTGTTGCTGCGACCGCCGGGGATGGTCGCCAGAGCACCGGTGGCCTCATTGAAGTCGCCACCGCCTACCGCCGACACCTCGCCGACCAGGTTGCTGTCGCCGCCGGCAATGGTGCCTCCCCTTCCGGTCGCGGTGTTGTTCGATCCGCCGGAAATGGCGGCATAACGGCCACTGGCGAGGTTGCTGATACCACCCGCGACCGCGCTCTCTGCGCCAGTGGCACGATTACCCGATCCACCGGCGACCACGGCATAACTCCCGACCGCTTGATTGTTGATGCCGCCGCCGACCGTTGGCGCGATGTTGTTGCCGTTGAACGCGCCAGTCGTGTTGCCGCGGCCACCACTGATGGTTCCGTAGTTGCTGAAACCCAGGTTCGGAAATGCTCCCGTGCCGCCGCCGGCAATCACGGCACCTTGGCCCAGGGTCAGATTATCCTCGTGGCCGTGTAGCGAAATCGGGCTCTCGGCAGCACCGAAGAAGCCGTACAGCGAAACCCGGCGATTGTTCGCGCGGAACTCAAGACCCTGATTGTCGGTGGTACCGAGAAAATCGAGCCCCGGCGCATTGCCCGCATTGCCGCGCGTGTTCCAGCACGTGGCGGCCCCTGCCTTCACGGCAGCGCGATCCGGCAAGGTCACGAAACCACTGTCGCCCTGGCCCTTGATCGCCAGTTCCAGCCAAAGCTCCGGCTGCGCCTGCAGCCACGGCGCCAGTTCCAGCGGCAACTCGAAGCGACCGTTGCTGACGCGCACACCGGGAAACTGGATCGAGCCGGTCAGCGGCTCGCTGCTGTCGCGCTGTCCGTGCAGACGCACCTCGATGTCGTAGACGCCATTGGCGGCGCTGCCGGCGTCCTGCAAGGTGCCGCGCCAGTTCGTCGTCAACGGGGTTTCGGCAGCGGCAGCGCGGGGCGTGGCAAATCCGACGGCAACGGCAATCGCAAGCGCGCACAGGGGCAGAGTCTTCATGGTCTCGGTTCCTCGTTGATCAGTTTTCAAAGCCGTGAGCGAACAATTCATCGCCCGACTCGCAGGTTTCGCCAGCACTCTTGTCGGCGCCGCCGCCGAGCAGTCGGTAGCGCGCCGCCGCAGTCGCCTGGATGGCTTCGCCGCTCACCTGGTAGCGACTGGGCGCCGCTGGCGTGGAAACCGCTTCGCTGTGCAGCACGCGGTAGCGCGGTGGCGCGGACGACTCGCTGGCGGCGGCTGCCATCATCGGCAGCAGCAAGGTGGTGATCGACAAGGTGAGTGCGCGCTTCATGCAGCGATACCGGTTGGGTGCATCACTCTGCATACGCAGGTTGGAGGGGCCGCAGATCACGCCGCTCAGAAAGTGTTTCGGGGCTCCCTGGTGGCGTGTCGTGTCCCGCCGGTGTTCATGGCCTGCAAGACGAGATTGCAAGTCGCCATTTGAATGTGTGACAGTCGGCGACATGGTCGACATCACTGAACTGCTGGGAGCCGCGCGCAACGGCGATCAGGCAGCGCAATCAGCGCTGTACGCGCAGGTGTACGAGCGCCTGCATGGACTCGCACGGGGCCAGCAACGCGGCCATCGGCGGGTGGCTGAAACCACCTCGCTGGTGCACGAGGCCTACATGAAGATGGCGCTGCCGAGCGCGCTGGCGCTGGAGAATCGCGCGCACTTCTTTGCCGTGGCGGGCACTGCGATGCGCCAGATCGTGATCGACCGTGCGCGCAGCGCGTTGGCGCAAAAGCGCGGCAGCGGCGAAGTGGCGATGTCGCTGGATGCCGCCGATGGCGAGTCCTTGCCGGACGATCCGCAGTCGCTGGTGCAGGTCGATGCGGCGCTGACGAAGCTGCGCGAACTGGACGAACGCCTGGCGACACTCGTCGAGTTGAAGGTGTTCGGCGGGCTCAACGTCGACGAACTGGCCGATGCGCTGGGGATTTCCGAGCGCACGGTGAAGCGCTGGTGGCGCCAGGCGCGCGCGGTGCTGATCGCGGAGTTGTGAGGCTGGCCCGTCTGTGCGTGGTTTCTCGTACGGCTCAAGATCAACGGATTGACACGTCCTGCAAAGGTCAGACCATGCCGAACTTGCTGGAGACCTTCGACGCGCTGTGCGACTTGCCGGAGGAACAGCGCAAGGCTTGCCTCGATGCACTCGCGCAGGCCGAACCAACGCTCGCCAACCAGTTGCGCGCGATGCTGGCGGCTGATGCAACGCTGCACCCGCTGCTCGATCGCGAACTGTCGCAGCAGCGTTGCATTGACGCGGCGACGCCGACGCTGAATCGGGCCGGCATGCAGTTTGGCGCGTACCGCCTGCTGCAGGCGCTTGGCGAAGGCGGCATGGGCACGGTGTGGCTTGCCGAACGCAGGCTGGGCGACAGCAGGCAGCGCGTGGCGATCAAGTTCATGCGCCAGCGGTTCGACGCGACCAGCGCGAAGTTCTTCGCGACCGAACGCGACGTACTGGCGCGCCTGGAACATCCACATATCGCCCGCCTGATCGACGCCGGTGTCACCCCTGACGGCGAACCGTACCTGGTGACCGAGTACGTCGACGGCGAGCCGCTGGACAAGTACGTGGCGCGCACGTCGCCCAGCCTGACGCAGCGACTGGCGCTGATCGAGACCCTGTGCGCGGCGGTCGACTACGCGCATCGGCGCCTGCTGGTGCATCGCGACATCAAACCGTCCAACATCCTGATCGATCGCGACGGCCATCCACGTCTGGTCGACTTCGGCATCGCCAAGTCGCTGGAATCCGCCGGCGGCGATACCAGCCAGCCGTTCTCGCCGGCGTATTCATCGCCCGAGCAAGTGCTCGGCGAACCGGTGTCGACCGCCACCGACGTGTTCGCCCTCGGGCTGCTGCTGTATGAACTACTGACCGGCACCCTGCCGGGCCAGCGGCGCAGTTCCAGCGGCGCAGCACTGATGCGGTCGCTGCATGACGAGACGATCGTCGCGCCCAGTCTGAATGCACATGCCGCGCCAGGCGTACCGCAGAAGTCGCTCAGGGGCGATCTCGATCTGATCGTGCTCACCGCGTTGAAGCGCGAACCCGACCGCCGTTATCCCGGCGCGCTGGCGCTGGCCGAAGATCTTGAGCGCTGGCGCGGCCGATTGCCGATACGCGCGCGCCGCGACAGCTTTCGTTACCGTGCCGGGAAGTTCATGTCGCGCCATCGCGGCGCGGTGGGCTTTGCGGCACTCAGCTTGGTCGCCATCTTCGCGGCGCTGGGCGTGGCGCTGTGGCAGGCCAACCGCGCGCGCACCAGTGCGGAACTCGCGAACACCGAAGCGCAGCGCGCGAATGCCCAGGCGCAGGCAGCACTCGAATCGGCGCAGCGCACCGATCGAGTCAAGGCGTTCCTGATGGACATCTTCACCAGCGCCGATCCGGTCCGCAGCGGTCAGGGTGAGCTGACACTTGAGGCAGCCTTCGAGCAGGCGCTGAAAAGCATCGACACCAAGGTGGCCGATGATCCCAAATTGCAGATCGATCTGTGGGACGATTTCGGTGAGATCCGCAGCCATCAAGGCCGCTTCGACGAGGCCAGAACGCTCTTCGAGCGCGCGTTGAAACAGGCCGAGGCGACCTACGGCCCCGAACACTCGACGGTCGCGGAGAGCCTGCTCAATCTCGGGGCGGTCGCGAGCTACAGCGGCGGCGTATTGGCGAGCGCGCCGATCATCGAGCGCGCATTGCAGGTTGCGCGTCGCCATCCCGAGGACGGCGAACGTCTCGGCAACGCACTGAACCAGATGGGCGTGTTGCGCAGCGAGCAAGGGCGGTTTGCCGAGGCACTGGCACTGGGCCAGGAGGCGCTTGCGGTACTTGGAGCAGACGGTCGCCGCAACATCACCGTCGCCGCCGTGATGCACGGCGTGGGCGTGCAGATGTTGCATGCCTCACGATATGCCGAGGCCGAAGAGCACCTGCGTGGGGCACTGGCGATCGTCGAAGAGGTGGCTAGCGACGACAGCGCCGCACAACTGGTGATCATGAGCGCCCTCGGCGATGTGCTCGCCAAGCGCTCGCACTGGCCCGAAGAGGGCGCGCTGCGGCGGCGCGCGCTGGCCATTGCCGAACGGGCATTCCCGGGCGCGCACAACTGGACCGCAAACGCGATCACCGATGTCGGCTGGTTCGAGGTCGAACATGGCGATCTGCAGCTCGGCATCGCCGAACTTGAGCGCGCGCTGGCGATGTACCGGCAACTCGAAGCCGACAGCGGCGAGATCACTCCGGTGTTGCGCTACCTCGGGCTGGCGCATGTGCGACTCGGCAAACCCGTCGCGGCGCGCGCCTATTACGACGAGGCTCTGACGCGCTGCGAGGGCACACCGAACCCGCGCTGCACGGTGGTCCGCGCCGATCGCGCCACCCTGCTGGCGCAGACCGGCGACTCGGAACTGGCACTTGGCGAAGCCGAACGGGCGATCGAGGACATGGCCACCGTCGGCTGGGTCGACACCCCGGAACACGCGCAAGGCTTGAGCGCGCGCGCCAGCGCGCTGCAGTCGCTCGGCCGCATCGACGAGGCGCGTGCCGACCTTGAGCGCGTCGTCACGATCCTGACCCACCACAACGGCGGCGAACATCCCGAGACGAAGAGAGCGCAGGCGGCGCTGACGGCGCTGGATGCACCACCCGCTCCATCGGGCTGAGCCGTCCACTTTCCATGAACCGAGCGGCGTAGGTTGGGCTAAGCGCAGCGTGCCCAACAATCCCGTCGGTGTTGGGCACGCTGCGCTTGGCCCAACCTACGGTTCATGGCCTGTGTGCAGTTTCGGGCTGGAAAAGACAACTCGCAATGAAGAGGTTAAAGGCTCACCTCACGGTGCCTCGCCCGCCTCGAATCCCGAGCGGATCGCGCCCGGCACGTGTTGCAGGATGCCGTGCCGCGTGCCTGTTTTATCAGGTACATGCGGCTGGTCGTCCTCGTTTCTGAACTTGTCCGACGATTCCATGGCGCGGTTTCCGACGCTCGTCGTCGGCCTGTACACTCGCGGCAGCCGATCCCTGCTAGCGTCCAGTCGCGCGGGCGAAATTGATCCTGCCCGCAGTCGATCGTGCGTTCGCCCCAAAGGAACTAACCGCACACCGATGATGGAACATCTCGCCCAGATCCTGTTGCTTCTCGCGGTTGCGATAACCGTGGTGGTGGCATTCCAGCGGATGCACATCCCCACCAGCCTCGGTTATCTGCTGGTGGGCATCATCCTGGGGCCATATACGCTGGGGCCGACGGTCTACGTTCCGGAGTTCGAAACGCTGGCCGAATTCGGTGTCGTGTTCTTGTTGTTTGCGATAGGACTCAACTTTTCATTGCAGCAACTGCAGATGCTGCGCAGCCTGGTGCTCGGGCTTGGAGCAGGGCAGGTCGTATTCACCGCCTTGATCGTCGGGATCATCGCGTGGTTGGCCGGACTTCCGGTAGCCGCTGCATTCGTGTTCGGTGCCGTATTCGCCCAGTCGTCGTCAACGATTATCGCCAGCATCTTGACCGAGCAGGGCGAGGAGAACACGCAGCATGGCCGCCTTGGGCTGGCGATGTCGGTCTTTCAGGACGTCACCGCCGTCCCATTCCTGGTGATCATTCCGGTGTTGGCCACATCGGTTGCGGCAAGCGTGCTGGCGGGTGAGCTGGCTTGGGCGCTGGCGAAAGCCGTATTCGCGTTTGGCCTGGTGTTCTTCGCCGGTCGCTGGTTCCTCAGGCCGCTGTTTCATGTCATTTCGAAACGGCAATCCATGGAAGTCTTCACGCTTGCGGTGCTGCTGGTCGCGCTGCTCGCCGCGTGGACTACCAACAGCCTCGGTTTGTCGTTGGCATTCGGTGGGTTTCTTGCCGGAATGATGCTTGGCGAAACGGAGTTCCGCCATCAGGTGGAATCGAGCATTCGGCCCTTCCGCGATGTTCTGCTCGGTCTGTTCTTCATCGGCATCGGCATGCGTTTCGACCCGGCATCGATTCCCCCGATCTGGCACTGGACCATCCTGGGCGCGCTGCTGATCCTGATCAGCAAGATATTGATCGTCGCCGCGATGGTGCGCAGAAGTGGGATCGACATTCAGGTCGCGTGGCGCACCGGGCTGTTGTTGAGCGTGGGTGGCGAATTTGGTCTGGCGCTGATCGCCATTTCACTGGATGCCAGAGTCATCGACATGAATCTCGGTCAGATCGCGATCACCTCGGTTCTGCTCTCGATGATTGCCGGCGCCATCCTGATCCGCTTCAATGGCAGCATTTCCGCCGTGCTTGCCGGCAAACGACGTGCCGCGGCCGAAGCCCCGGCCAGGCCGGACCTGCTTGATCAATCAGCACAAATGGTCGTGATCGGGGGTTATGGACGCGTCGGTCACACGATCGCCGTACTGTTGCATTCGAGCGGTGTGCCATTCATGGCCTTCGATACCGATGCGCAAATGGTCGCCCAAGGCAGGATGAATGGGCACGCGGTATCGTACGGCGACATTTCCGATCCGGAATTGCTCGCGGCGATTCAGGTGGATCGCGCATCGCTGGTCGTGATCACCATCGACAACGCAACCACCGCTTATCACGCGATTTCCCACTTGCGCAGAACTTGTCCGCAGGTCCCGGTGATCGCGCGTGCGCGCGACCTTGAAGCCAGTACGCGCTTGCTCGATGCCGGTGCCGTCCACGCCTACCCGGAAACCATCGAAGCGAGCCTGCGCCTCGGTGCCACGGCCCTGCAATTGCTGCAGGTCCGCTCTGAGGCGATCAATCAGGTGCTGCAGGACGTCAGAGACTGGGGCTACAAGCCGGTTCTGGAGGATGTCCCGGGAAAATAGGGGCGGATGAGGTTTCGCAACACTGTCCCGATGGCGTGCAATCCGCTGAATCGGGGAATACCAGCGGATCGATGGGCTCAGCTCACCACCAGCACATCGCACGGCAAGGTGGTCGCCACATGGTGGCTGACGCTGCCAAGGAACTCGCGGGCCACCTGACCACGGCCGGAAGAACCGACGACGACCAGGTCGGCGGCGATTTCTTCGGCCAGTTCGGTCAGCGCGCGCGATGGCGGCGCATCGCGCAGAATTGGTACCAACGAATACTTGTCGCCGGCGAGTTGGGTCGCGCTGGCCTCGAGGCGTCGCATGGCGGCGATGCCACGGTCGCGCCGATATTCTTCGACGATATCGGTCTTGACGCCAATGAAGGCCAGATGCGGCTCGTACAGGCGCTCGTCGGCATGCACCAGAAAATGATGCGCGGGAGCGGTCAGCGCAACGCCGAAGGCCGCGGCTTCGTCTGCTGCTTTGGAGAAATCGGTGGCCAGCAGAATCCGGGCGTAGTCGCCGATTACCTCGTTGCGGACCAGCAAGACCGGCACTCGACACTGGCGCAGCAGGCGCTCCGCGGTTGAGCCGAGCAACACCTGGCGCCAGCCCGATTCGCCATAGGCGCCGAGCACGATCAGATCCGCCCGATGTTCAGCCAGCCAGGCCGGCAGCGTGCGATGCAACGGTCCCTCAAGCGTCGCCGTATGCACTCTGACCTGCGCTTGCGGTGCCAGCGCCGCGCATTCGTCGCGGATCGCCGACTCGACCGCCTCGTGCAACTGCGCAGGGTTCGACGGCGGCGCCACGCCGATCACATCGTCGATCCAGCCTGCCGCGGCGATCGAATGCACGATGTGCAGCTCGGCGCCATTGCGTTCGGCCAGTCGCGACGCCCGTTGCAGTGCGCGGCGAGCGGCCGCGGAGAAGTCGGTGGCGACGACAATGTTGGCAATGCTGCGAGTCATGGACGTGCCTCCTTGGCGGGGCTGGGTCGGGGTTGAAGCTTGATGGCAAGGCAGCGGGCAACGCGAACGGCGCCATCGCAGTACAGGGCGCCGTTTTCGGCGAACAATTGCAACGATTCACCCGCGCAGGGCCAGTTAATCCGGCTGGGCCGCACGGCAATGCCGATCAACAGATCGCCGAAGATCCACGGCTGACACAGCCGTTTTGCAGGCAGTCCGGGTTGTGCCGTGGTCAACAACAGCAGCGCGATTTCGTGGTAAAGGGTCATTGTCGACGGTGAGGGTCGGTGTCCGGCGGTTTCCGCCGGACCTTAGCATCGGCCATCGAGCTGTGGCCAGAGATCGGCACGCCGTGCCTCAATCAAGGAAACCGACCATCATGGTGAGTCCCCAGCACACCTCCTGGCACGACCAATCCGCTGAAGCGGCATTGACGGCGCTGAAATCGAGCGGCCGCGGCCTGAGCGCTGCCGAGGCAACGGCGCGCCTTCAGACCCACGGCCGCAATCGCCTGCCGGAAGCGCCGCGCCCGAGCGCCTGGAAACGCTTCGCGTTGCAGTTCCACAACATCCTGATCTACGTGTTGCTCGGCGCGGCCGCGGTCACGGCACTTCTGGGCCATTTCATCGACACCGCCGTGATCCTGGCGGTAGTGATCGTCAACGCCATCATCGGTGTGGTGCAAGAGGGCAAGGCCGAGCAGGCGATGGACGCGATCCGCCAGATGCTGGCGCCGCGCGCGTCGGTGTTGCGCGACGGGGAGCGGCAGACGGTCGATGGCGAGGAACTGGTGCCGGGCGACCTCGTGCTGCTGGAGGCGGGCGACAGGGTGCCGGCGGACTTGCGGCTGCTGAAGACGCGCAGTTTTCAGGTGCAGGAAGCCATCCTCACCGGCGAGTCGGTGCCGGTCGACAAGGACACCCCTGCAGTGGCAGGCGAGGCACCGCTAGGCGACCGTCTCTGCATGGCGTATTCGGGCACGCTGGTGACCTCGGGCCAGGCCAGCGGCGTGGTCGTCGCCACCGGCGCCGCCACTGAGATCGGGCGCATCAGCGGCCTGTTGTCGCGGGTTGAGTCGTTGACCACGCCCCTGGTGCGGCAGATGGCGGTGTTTTCGCGCTGGCTGACTTTCATGATCCTGCTGATCGCCGGGCTGCTGCTGCTGTACGGCTACTTTGTCGGCCATCACGACTTCTCGCTGCTGTTCATGGCGGTGGTCGGACTGTCGGTGGCGGCGATTCCCGAGGGGCTGCCGGCGGTGCTGACGATCACGCTGGCGGTCGGCGTGCAGGCGATGGCGCGGCGCCACGCGATCGTCCGCCGGCTGCCGGCGATCGAGACACTCGGTGCGGTTTCGGTGATCTGCTCGGACAAGACCGGTACGTTGACGCGCAACGAGATGGTGGTGGCGAGCCTGCTGACGCGTGCGCAGTTTTACACGCTCCAGGGCGTCGGCTACGAACCGGAAGGCGCATTGCGGCTGGACGGCAAGGATGTCGATCCCGCTGAACATCCGCTGGCGACCGAGGTGGCGCGCGCGGCGGCGCTGTGCAACGACGCCAGCCTGCGCGTGCACAACGGCATCCACGGTGTCGAGGGCGACCCGATGGAAGGCGCACTGCTGGCCTTTGCCGGCAAGCTGGGATTGCCGGCCACGGAGCTGCGCGCGCATTGGGCGCGCACCGATGCAATACCCTTCGATGCGCGGCATCGCTTCATGGCCACGCTGCACCACGACCACGAACGCCGCGCCAGTGCTTTCGTCAAGGGCGCGCCGGAACGCATCCTCGGCATGTGTGTGGACCAGCGCGGCGGCAACGGCGTCAACGAGCCTTTGGACGCGTCGTGGTGGCATGCGCAGGCCGAGCGCATCGCCGGATTGGGACAGCGTGTCCTCGCGTTTGCCGTGCGCGAGATGGCTCCCGAACACAGTGTGCTGGAGACGGACGACGTCGAAGGCGGGCTGACGCTGCTCGGCATGGTCGGCATGATCGATCCGCCGCGGGCAGAGGCGGTTGCGGCGGTCGCGCAGTGCCATCGCGCCGGCATCCGCGTGAAGATGATCACCGGCGATCACGCGCGCACGGCAGCCGCAATCGCGCGGCAGATCGGGCTGGCGAACCCCGACAACGTGATGACCGGCAGCGCTCTCGATGGCATGGACGACGCCGAGTTGCGCAACCGCGTGCTCGACTGCGATGTCTACGCGCGCACCAGTCCGGAACACAAGCTGCGCCTGGTGATGGCGCTGCAGGCGCACGGCATGACCGTGGCAATGACCGGCGACGGGGTCAACGACTCGCCGGCGCTGAAACGATCCGACGCCGGCATCGCGATGGGCCAGAAGGGCAGCGAAGCGGCCAAGGAAGCCTCCGATCTGGTGCTCGCAGACGACAACTTCGCATCCATCGCTGCCGCGGTGCGCGAAGGCCGCACGGTCTACGACAACATCAAGAAAGTCATCAGCTGGACGCTGCCGACCAGTGCCGGCGAGGCGCTGACCATCATCATCGCGCTGCTGCTGGGCACGGCGCTGCCGATCACGCCGGTGCAGATCCTGTGGATCAACCTGATCACGGCCACCACGCTGGGCCTGGCGCTGGCCTTCGAGCCGACCGAAGAGAACACCATGCAGCGGCCGCCGCGACGGCGTGACGAACCGCTGCTGGATGGCGCGCTGGTGTGGCACATCGTGTTCGTGTCGGCTTTGTTCGTGTGCGCGGTCTATGGGCTCTACGCCTGGGCGATCGGCCAGGGGCATTCGGTGGAATACGCGCGAACCATCGCCGTCAACACCTTGGTGGTGCTGGAGATCTTCCACCTGTTTTTCATCCGCAACATCTACGGCACAGCGCTGACCTGGAACGCGGTGCGCGGCACCCGCGTGGTCTGGGCCACCATTGCGGTGGTCACCGTCGCCCAGTTCGCCATCACCTACCTGCCGCCGCTGCAGCGCGTGTTCGACACCGAAGCCGTTGCGCTGGGCGACGGCCTGCTGATCGTGGCTGCCGGCGTGGTGCTGTTCGCCATCCTCGAAATCGAGAAGCAGTTGCGCCTGCTGCTGCGCACGCTGCGCAGCGGGGCGCATGCGAAGTCGGGGTGATGCCGCAACCGCCGCCAACGCCATCGTGCAGAATGAAGCCGGTTTCCGTGAGCTTGCCGACCGCAGCGAGGAAACCACCGGGAACCAGGGAGACGACGGCAAAGTGAAGCACCGATTTGCGCTTGTCCTGGTCGTTCTTGTCCTCATCCCTGGCGCGGCGTCGATGTTCGCCCAAGGTCCTCTGCCGGGCGACATCGCGGCGACCTTGGCATTGCAGAGCGTGCTGGGCGAGGCGCCGGCGTGGGCGGTGTCGATGACGAACATGGCCAAGGCGCCGTGGCTCTGGGCCAGCACGGCGGCAGCGCTTGCCATCGCCGGTTGGGCGGGAGGCATGCTCCGCGCGTTCAGCCCGCTCATCGCGTATGCATTGGCCTGGGGCGCAGATCAACTGCTGCGCTATCTGATCTTCGTGCCCAGGCCTGACGCCGCGTGGGTCAGCGTCGCCAGCGCCAGCTCATCCAGCGGCCTGCCGTCCACCTTCGGCCTGGTCTTCGGCGCGCTGTTCGGCGCCGCGTTCTGGATCGCGGGAGGTGGCGCGCGCAAGAAGACGGCGCTGGCGCTTTCGCTGGTTCTGCTGACCGCAGGCGCCGCCGCCCGGATCGTCCTGGGCGGGCACTGGTTCAGCCAGATGCTGCCGTCCTTCGCGCTCGGCATCCTGCTGGCGGGCCTTGCGGTCTGGCTGATCGAGTATGCAGTCCGCCGTTTCGGGATGCCTACCAGAGCACATCCGCAGCGTAGTCGGTGAACACGGAGTCGCGGCTCACCAATTGCAGTCCTTCGATCTGCCCCTGCGCGATGAGCATGCGGTCGAATGGATCTCGATGCGGGCCTGGAAGTGCGCCAGCCGCGAGCGTGTGGTCGAGGCCGATCGGCAGGATGTCGAAGCGCTCCTTGCGCAGATAGCGCGGCAGTTTCTGCACGATGTCGCCAGCGAACGGCAGCTAGCCGAGTCTGAGCTTGATGGCGAGTTCCCAACTGCTCGCCGTTGGCGATCGCCGATCTGGCGTTGAGGCTGTGGTCGGGCAAATCCAGCAGTCACTAGTGTGGTTTGCCATTAATTCGTTGAATTATTTCCGCGCCTTTTGACCCGAATGCGTCGTTGTTCGTCGTCGCCATAGCCCTGCTATGACTCCTCCTCTCGCCTAGCCTCGAGCCAAAATGCATCGGAAATTTCTTCAGCCAATTAATGGCAAACCACACTAGAGCAGTGCGTATCCAGCAGCAGCGACTTCGTGGCGCCTATGTTTCGAAACCGGCCAATACGGATTCCGGGAGTGGCTCGAAAAACGCGTCCGTCAGTCGTGATTTTCCAACGGCTGCGCCCGGCTTGCGATCGGCAACAGCGATCGGTGTCAGGCGGACTACCGGCTTGCCGGCTTTGGCGATCACGACCTCTTTGCCGGCCATCGCGGCATCCAGCAGTCGCGACAACTGGGCCTTGGCTTCCTGCACGTTCACTTTCATTTTGTGGTCGCCTCTGATGGTCCAGACCAGGGTCCTTGGCGTGTCTGGATCAATGGCTGTTTTCAATCCGGGTTGCTGAACAGCACCCGCCAGCGGGCGTAGCTAAGGCACCAGCACCAGTTTGCCCACCGTGCGGCCGCTTTCGATCGCCTTCTGCGCTTCGGCGGCGTTTGCGAGCGGGAAGGTGGTGATCGGCGGTGGCATCAGGCGGGCGTCGGCGAAGCGCTGCAGCAGCCAGAGCATGCCTTCGCGCAGACGATCGGCCTCGCCGGAGAGGAAACTCAGGTTGCAGGCGAGTACGCTCTTGTTGTCGCGGGTCATCGCCAGCGGGTTGTAGCGCGGCGTGCGCAGCCAGTCCCAGGCGAGCTTGAACCAATTGAGGCGACCGTCGTGCGGCAGCATCGACGCAAAGCCGTAGATCAGCAGGCGCCCGGTCGGCGCAAGTTGGCGATAGCTGCCGCCCAGAGTGCTCACCCCGTTGGCGTCGAAAATGGCCTGATAGCCGCCCGGCGACAGTGTGCGCGCGTGCAGCCAGAGCTCGTCCTTCGACTTGTCGATCACCGCATCGCAACCGGCGGCGATGGCGCTGTCGCGCTTGTGCGCAGCGCCGACCACGCCGATCACGCGACAGCCGGCCAGGCGCCCGAGTTGCGCCAGCGCGCTGCCGACACCACCGGCCGCGGAGTGCACCAGCCAGGTGTCGCCGCGGCGCGGATGCAGCAGTTCGTGCACCATCCACCAGGCGGTCAGGAACACGGTCGGAATCGACGCTCCGGCGTTGGCGTCCAGCGCTGGCGGTCGTGCGAATACGCGGTCGCCGGTCAGCACCACGCGGCTCGCATAACCGCCGAACAGGGTCAGTCCGATCACCGGGTCGCCGATGGCAAACTCGCGTACCGCGCTGCCCACCGCCGCCACGCGTCCGGCGACTTCGAATCCCGGCGTGATCGGATAACCGTGCAGGCGCTTGGCCGACTCGTACAGGCCCATGCGGATGATGCCGTCGGCGTAGTTGACGCCGATGGCTTCAACATCGATGGCGATCTCGCCCGACTGCGGCGCGCGGTCGGTCTCTTCGACCAGCCGCAGCTGTTCGTAACCGCCGGGCCGATCGATGACGATGCGCTTCAACCCGGAAACCTCGGTCGACGGCTCATCGACCGCTGCCGATGACGAAACGGTCGCCGCAGGAAGTCATCGGTCCTCGAAACCGAGCCGCGACAAGGGAGCGCCGAGTCGGATCCAGTCGAAGAAAAAGGCCTGCTGCGTCGGCGACAGCGGGCTGGCATTCAAGGGCATGCGTACCCCGAGCCCGGGCGGATCGTCGCAATTGAGCTTGAGGAACAACATGCTGGCCAGCGGATCGCCCGGTGCGACGCGCAGCATCGACGGGAAGGTGTCGCTGGGTACGTTGAGCAGGTTGTCGTAACTCGACTGGGTGCCGAGTCCCAGGTTGGCGGCTCCCACACTGCCAGGATGGCAGCCGGTGCACCCGGTGTTGAAAATGGCCTGGAACTGGTCGTAGCGAAACTGGCTGAACGGTGCGATCGCACTGAGGTCGCTGCACTGGTCGGGTGGACCATCGCCAGCGTTCACCTGGGTGCAGGTCATCGACAGCAGCAGCGACAGCGCAAGTCCGGTCAGCGGCGCCGGCACAGGTTCAGTCATTCGCGACGGCTCCAAACGATGTCCATGCCGTCGCGCTCGCCAAGAGCGCGTCCAAGTACGTGCAACAGTGCGTTCGGCGCGCCGGCATCCTTGAGCAGGTGCAAGGTACCCATGTCGATGAAGTAATCCTGGTCGTCGCCACCCTCTTCTTCGAGTTCGCGCACCAGCAGCGCCAGTTCTTCTTCGCTGATGCTGGCGATCAGCGTCCCACTGTCGCGGTCATGCAAGTCGATCATGATGGCCTCTGTTTCGCAAGCAAGGATCGGATGTTGCCGCAGGGGGGCGGCGGTCGTCGAGTGGCACGCGGCATAATCGGCCGCATGCCGCCTCTGCTCAGATTGTTACGCCCGCATCAATGGGCCAAGAACGCGCTCGCCTTTGTTGGCCTGCTCGCCGCACACCGCTGGGGTGACGCAGCGGCGTGGGTGGCCACGCTGCAGGTATTCGTCGCATTGTCGCTGGTGGCGAGCGCCGTTTATGTGTTCAACGACGCACTCGACGTTGCCAATGACCGGCTCGACCCGGACAAGCGGGAAAGACCGCTGGCCTCGGGCAGCGTGGCGATGGCTGCCGGCCTGACGCTGATCCCGCTGCTGCTTGCGCTTGCGCTGGTCGCTGCCTGGTCGCTGCCACAACCGGCGCAATGGGCACTGCTCGCCTACGCGGGTGGGGCGCTGGCCTACAACCTTGGCATCAAGCGCGTCCTGTGGCTGGACGTGGTGGTGCTGGCCACACTCTATGCGGCGCGGGTGATCGCCGGCGCGCTGGCTGCGGACATCGCACCCAGTCCGTGGCTGGTGAGTTTTTCGCTGTTCGTGTTCACCAGTCTGGCGACCTTGAAGCGTTACTCCGAACTGGTGCGCAGCACGCACGAGCAGCTTCCCGGTCGCGCTTACCGACGCAACGATCGTGCGATGGTCGCCGCCTTTGGCGTGGCTGCAGCGCTCGCCGCCACCGTGGTGCTGGCCTTGTACGTGAATGGCTCGGATGTGGCGCACATGTACCGGAGACCGCAGATTCTCTGGGCACTGGGTCCGATCGTGCTGACCTGGTTGGCGCGCATCTGGACCTTGGCGCACCGCGGCGAAATGCCCAGCGACCCGGTGCTGTATGCATTGCGCGATCGCGGCAGTTGGCTGGCGGCATGCGCGCTGCTGGCGTGTTTCGCGCTTGCCGCGTGAGCATTCGACAATGACCGCGCGCAGTGGGCGGTCAGCCGCGGTGTACCGCTGGCTGTGGCTGGCGGCAGTGCTGTGCCTGTGTCTGCGCCTCGGCTACGTGCTCACGCATCAGCCGCTGGCCGGATTCGCCAATCAGTTCGACATGTTGCGCACGACCGGCTGCCTCGGATTGGTGCCGGTCGTCGAGTCTGGCGAGGGCGTGCCTTCAGCGGCCGCGCCGGTAGAGCGATACGCCGTCGGCGCAGCGCGCGATCCCAGTTGCGTGCCCGGTACCGAGGTACTGATCGCCGGGATTGCCCGGGTTCTGGACTGGAGCGGTGACGCGCTGGGCCTTGGCATTCCAGCGAGCATGCCGTTGCGCCTGCTGGCGTGGACCAAGGCCGCCTTGTTGCTGCTCGCCTTGGGGTATGTCGACTGGCGTTTGCGCGCGCACCGCGGAGCGCGCGTGGTGCATGCCTGGCTGGCTGCGCTGGTGTTGGTCGATCCATTCAATACGCTTCACCTCGCCGGCTTCTACAGCGAGTTCGCCGCGCTGCTCAGCGCCTGGCTGGCGCTGGCGATCCCGTTGACCTGGCTGCTCGACGGCAGGCCGCCCGGTCGCAGCGGCGCCTTGTGCTGGGGGCTGATCCTTGCTGCGCTGGCCCTGTCGCGCTTCCAGCACGCACTGATTCCCATCCTGCTCATGGCCTGGATGTTGCTGCTGGCGCGGCGCGCGCGCTGGGCGCCAGGGCGACTGCTGCTGTGGCCGGTCCTGGTGCTGCTTCCCGCGCTGGCGCTGCAACTGAACATCCAGGCACAGTCGCAGAGCATCGCCGATGCCAATCGCTGGAACAGCTTTTTCGGTGCCGCAATGCCGGCTGCCAGCGATGCCGCCGGCTTCGCACGCAAACTGGGACTGCCGCAGCGCTGCGCTGACCTGGTGCACACGACCTGGTATCTGCGGCGCGGGCGCGATGCCCGCACCGAGTGCCCACAGGCATTCTCGCTGTCGCGTGCGCGCTGGCTGGCGCAGTTGGCCACGGAGCCGGCGGCCATCGCGCGCCTGTTCGGTCGCGGCGTCAGTCTGTCCGGTCAGTGGCGGCTGGGCTATCTGGGTGAAGTCGCTGGTGGCCGGTTCGAGCGCTTGCCGGTCGGGCGCGCGGGACTGGGCGCCAGTCTCGCCGATGCGGTCGCGCGCCTGCCGTTCGCAGGGCTGCTGGCGTTATGGGCGGCGCCGCTGCTGCTGCTTGCGGGGCTGGTCGGCGCCGTACCGCGCGAACGTCGGGTGCACGCCCGATCGCTGCTGGTCGATCGCGCCAGCGAGCCCGACGGGCGCCTGGCCGCACTCTGGCTGTGGCCGCTGCTGGCTCTGATCGTCGGGCTGGGTTGGAGCGCGTCGTTGGTCGGCGATGGCTACAGCGAATTGGCGCGGCATCTGCATCTGGCGGCGAATGCGCTGCTGGTGGCGCTGGCGCTTGGCGTGCTGGCGCTGCTTCGCGCCGGTTTCGGGTTCGCGCCGCAGGTGTCTTCGCGCACGCGCTGGGCGGTGCTGGCGACGTTCCTGGTGCTGCTGGGGCTCGGTGCTTTCGTCGGCCGGCAGAGCCTCGGGTACGGCGTGCTCGAACGCCCCGCGAACGAGCGCGCGTCGGCCACGCTTGAGATCGCTGGCTGGGCGATGGACCCGCGCGGCGTCCACGCGGTCGAGGCGGTCTGGAGCGATGGGCAACGCCAGGCGCTGACATTGCAGCCACGCCCGGAAATCGCGCGCTTCTTCGGTTTCGCTGCCCCGGCTGTGGGCTTTGTTGGGCAGGTCGACCTGCCGACCACGCCGGATCCGCAGTTGCGCATCGAACTGCTGCCGATCAGCGGCCCGGCGACGGTGATCGATCGACGCTGGTTACGGTAGGAACGCCGCGCCCGCGGTCGTTGCCCGGCGCCCGCGATGCCACGACCAGCGTGCGCCGCACCAGCGGCACGAGTTTGATCAGGTCGAGCAGCAGCATGCTGCCGATGCTGCCGCCGACCACCGCGGCCAGCGTGCCGGCAGCCGGCATCTGGAAGCGGAAGATCTCGGCCAGCCAGGGCACGCCGATGCAGGCGCCGATCACCACCAACACCACCATCGTGATCACCCAGAACGGCAGTTGTCCCGGTCCGAACGCGCCGGACAGCGCAAAATTGTTGCTGGCAAGAATGCGCACCAGCATCAGGTTGCCGATGGTCAGCGCGACGAACGCCAGCGTGCGCGCCTGCTCGGTGCCATGGCCGGCGGCAATCGACCATCCGTACAGCGCGAAGCAACCGGCGAACACGACCAGCCCAAGGAATACCCCCAGCACCAACTGTCGCCCGCCGATTAGCGGTTCATCGCTGCTTCGCGGCCCGCGCTGCATCAGGCCGCGACTCTCCGGTTGGTTCTCGAAGGCGACCGAACAGATCGGGTCGACCACCATCTCGATCAGCACCACATGCAGCGGCAGGATCATCGGCGGCATGCCGAGCAGCAACGGCGCCAGCGCCAACAGTGCGACCGGTACATGGATCGCGGCGATGTAGATCAGCACCTTGCGCAGGTTTTCGAAGATGCGACGGCCGAGGCGCACGCCATCGACGATGCGCCCGAAGTCGTCGTCGAGCAGCACGATGCCGGCGGCTTCGCGGGCGACGTCGGTGCCGCGTCCGCCCATCGCCAGGCCGATATGCGCGGCCTTCAGCGCCGGGGCGTCATTGACGCCATCGCCGGTCATTGCGACCACCTCGCCATCGGCTTTCAGCGCCTGCACCAGACGCAGTTTCTGCTCCGGGCGGATGCGCGCGAACACGCGCACGCGGCGTACCGCCTGCGCCAGCGCAGCCTCGTCGAGCGCGTCGATCTCGGGGCCGGCGAGGGCGCCGCCGCCGGTGTCGATGCCGGCCTCAGCGGCAATCGCCAGCGCAGTCGATGGGTAATCGCCGGTGATCATCATCACCGACAACCCGGCCTCGCGCGCTCTGGCGACGGCCGCGGCCGCCGAGGCGCGCAGCGGATCGACGAACGCGATCACGCCTTCGAAATGCAGCGTGAACGCGCGTGGGTCGTCCGGAAGCGCGTCCTTGCCGGCGCAACCGCTGGCCACCGCCAGCACGCGCAGGCCACGCGCAGCGAGCTGTTGGACTTCCGCAAGAATGCGCGTCGTCGTCGCGGCGTCCGCCCGGCACAGTGTCAGGATGGCCTCGGGCGCGCCTTTGCTGGCGATCTCGTAGCTGCCATCGTCGCGCGTCCAGGCGCGCGAGATCGCCATCAAATCGGTGCTGAGACCGTACTCGCGCCCGAGCGGCCACTCGGCATGCAGATGTTCGCTGTCGGCCAGCGTTGTCTGCGCCAGCGTGCCGACCGCGCTATCCATCGGGTCGTGCGCCTGACGCTTGCTGGCGAGCAGCGCGTACTCGAGCAATCGATGCAGCGGTTCGGGCAGCGCAGTCTCGGTGCCCGTCAGCTCCAGTCGTGCGTCGGCTGCGACCAGTGCCTTCAGGCGCATGCGGTTCTCGGTCAGCGTACCGGTCTTGTCCACCGCCAGCACGGTCGCGGCACCGAGCGTCTCGACCATCGCCGGCCGCCGCACCAGCACCTTGACCTGGGCCATGCGCCAGGCGCCGAGCGCGAGGAAGATCGCCAGCGCCATCGGAAACTCTTCCGGCAGCATCGCCATCGCCAGCGCGATGCCCGACAGCACGCCCTGTACCCAGTCGCCGCGGATCAGGCCGTAGCCGAGGACCACGCTGGCGCTGGTCAGAAAGGCTATCAAGCCGAACCAGCGCACCAGGCGGCCGATCGAACGCTGCAACAGCGTCTGCTCGGTGCTGATCGACGCCAGCGACACGCCGATGCGCCCGGCGGCGGTGGCGACGCCGGTGCGATCGACCAGAATCTGCGCGTGGCCACGCACGATCAGGCTGCCGGCAAAGGCATAAGGCAGGCCGTCGCCGCCGGGGGCAGGCAGGGCCTCTGCGTCGGACGCCGCCCGAACGCTCTTGCCCACAGGCACCGATTCGCCAGTCAGCAGCGACTCGTCGATGCCCAGGTCGTCGGCGCGCAGCACCCAGCCGTCGGCGGCGATGCGCTCGCCTTCGCCGGCCAGCAGCACATCGCCAGGCACCACCTCGCGTGCCGCCAGGCGCACCGGCGCTCCGTCGCGCAGCACCATCGCCGTCGGTGCGCCAAGCGCCCGCAACGCATCCAGCGCCTTTTCGCTGCGCGCTTCCTGAACCACCACGAGGCCTACGCTCAACGCCGCGAATGCCGCCAGCAGCAGGCTCTCGCGCGGGTCGCCGATCGCCAGGTACACCAGCGCGGCGATCACCAGCAGCAGGAACATCGGTTCCGACAACACGCCGACGACGATGCGACCGATGCTGCGTCGCTGGGCGCGCGGCAACTCGTTGGGACCGACGCGCGCCAGTTCAGCCGCAGCGGCGGCGCTGGTCAATCCGGGCGCGGTGGATTGGATCGGGCTCTGGCGCATGCGCCGAGATTAGCGCGGCGCAGTGCTTGCCTGCTTGATCGAGTTCCTGCCGGGACCGTTGCGGTGCGAACAAAGGGTCGATGCGCGGTGCGCCGATCGGAGGCCTTCTCGCGCGCGCCTGCGCGGGGGTTGGTGGGTCCAGGCTAGTCTGGACGCTGCTGGCTTCGACAGAGAAGAGCGTCCAGATGAATCTGGACCCACAACAGCCCAGACTACCCGCGCGCGTGGCGCGGGAAGCCGACCATGCGATTGAGGTCCTCGTCCCACAGTTTCAGTCGCGCACTCTTCAAGCTGGTCCACAGCGTCAAGCGCGGCGCTTTCTGCAGCATCGGGTGGGAGAAGAATGCCTCGCGCAATCGATAGTTCGGAATGCGGCTGGCGAGGTGATGGATGTGGTGGTAACCGATGTTGCCGGTGAACCAGTGAAGCCAGCGCGGGAGATCGTAATAGGAACTGCCGGCGACCGCCGCTTCTTCCGCGCTCCAGTTTTCCTGGCGTACCCAGTAGGCCTGCTCGAAGGTGTGCTGCACGTAGAACAGCCAGACGCCGAAGGCGCCCGCGATCAGCAGGATCGGCAGGTGCACCGCGAGCATGACCTTCCAGCCGACCCACCAGGCGATGCTGCCCAACACCACGGCGAGCATCAGGTTGTTGAGCCATACGCTATGCCATTCCTTTTTCCAGGAACGCGGCAGGTCGAACGGAAAGCGATGCTTGATGATGAATTGGTAAGCCGGGCCGATCAGCAGCAATACCGGGGTGGCGCGATAGAAGCGGTAACAGAAACGACCGAAACGTGAGCGCGAGAGGTATTCGCGCACGGTCAGCGTGTCGACGTCGCCGAACTCGCGGCGGTCGAGGTTGCCCGAGGTGCCGTGGTGCACGAAGTGCGTCTTGCGCCAGTAACCGTAAGGAAACATGGTGATCACGCCGAGGCAGGCGCCCAGCGCGTTGTTCGCGCGCGCGCTGGCGAAGAACGAGCCGTGGCCGCAATCGTGCTGGATGATGAACAGCCGCACATAAAGGCCGGCCGTGGGCAGCGCCAGCAGCAGAATCCAGCCATACGACCAGCCCTCGCTGGCGCCGTGGATCATCAGCAGCCACAGCGCGACGAAGGGGATCAGGGTATTGGCGATCTGCCACAGCGCGCGTCCCAGCAGCGGCTTGGCGAAGGGTGCGCACAACTGGCGCAGATTGACGGGCTTGCCGGATTCAGCGTCGGTCACGTTGGCTCGGGAGCTTGAAGACATCCGCGTATTCTCCGGTGAACAGACGTTCACAGCAATCACTCGAAAGTTGTCGTTGTGCCACGTTTACGATTTGCTTTCGGCGAAGGCGCGAGGGCGCGGGGGTGTGAGGGAATGCCTTCGTGGGTCCAGACTTGTCTGGACGCTCTCCCCTCGAATCGCCAAGAGCGTCCAGACAAGTCTGGACCCACCAGAGCCGAGCGAGCTTCTCCTGCTCTCCCCTCGAATCGCCAAGAGCGTCCAGACAAGTCTGGACCCACCAGAGCCGAGCGAGCTTC
>ERZ761602.2931-NODE-2931-length-25331-cov-10.680685_pt1 | contig 25331 bp, 24 predicted proteins | sample MGYA00512165_ERZ761602 | MGnify/ENA primary metagenome ERZ761602 (study PRJEB28899, sample SAMN02445085) | bioreactor sludge metagenome | biome: EBPR sludge; isolation source: Thorneside wastewater treatment plant | place: Australia: Brisbane, Thorneside...
GGAGTAGAGGGGGGGGTTGAATCGATATGGGAACCGAATCACCGAGGTAGATTCTTACCTTGAGAGTTTGGTTTCCTATGCGAACCAAAGTCCAGTAATGCGGACCTATCATCCGAATACAGTTCCTCAGGGGAACCGAATCGATGAGGTAGTTCGTTACTCTGGAAGTTCAGTTTCCTGGCACCGGGTCAGCCTCCTTGACGCCCACTGCGAGCATCATCGCCGAGGCCGGTCGGCAGGCTCCTCCAGGCCGAGATCGAGGGTCCAAAAACCCACGTCGTGCAAGCGGCCGAGCTTCCAGCCGACCCGCGGCATGCGGCCGGCCGGCGCGAAGCCCAGCGCCTCGTGCAGGCCGACCGAGGCATCGTTGGGCAGGGTGATGCCCGCGACGACGGTGCAGTAACCGCGCTCACGGAGATCCTGGATGAGCGTTTGCATCAGGGCGCGGCCCAGGCCTCGGCGGGGGGCGCCAACGTAGACAGTGGACTCGCAGGTCCAGTCGTATGCAGCCCGGTCTCGAAAGGGCCCGGCGTAGGCATAACCCAGCACCTCGCCCTGTTCCTCCGCGACGAGCCACGGCCAGGATGCGCCGATGGTGTGGATCCGGCGGGCCAGCTCGGCGGCGTCGGGCGGGACGGCCTCGAAACTCGTTGCGCTGCCCTGGACATGAGGGGCGTAGATTCGCGCGCACGCGGCAGCGTCGGCGACGGTGGCGGGGCGGATGCGGGGCATGTTCGGCTCCGGCTATCCTGCGATCGGCCGCGCAGCCGGGCCACGCAGTCGACGAGCCTCCGTGTCGGTCTCGATCAGCGGCTCCGCCGAAAGCCTGGGGCCGCCCCCGGGGGAACCGGATCGCCGAGGTAGATGGTTACCCCAGACCAGTTCTCTTGACGCCACAAGACTTAAGGGACAAGTGACAAGTCCTGACCCCTCAGCAGTTGCGGGTCCGCGCGATGGACGCCCAGATTTCCCAGCTCCCCCACAGCGACACCACATCGCTCTGTCTCCCGTCCGCCCACACCACACGAATGGGCGGCAGCGTGTATGGGTGCACTCCGCCAGCCCTCTCCGAGCGGTTCAGCCACGTCGCTTCGAAGATGAGCTCTGCCGGGTAGGAGTCCCCGCAGTCTGTTGACGGCGCCCCCATCAAGAGGTTGGGCAAGGCCTCATCCTCTCGCGGCAGGTTTAGCCCGGAGTCCTCGTACGGCTCCAACCGCACCGTCTCCGAGACCGACTCCAGGGTGTCCAGGCGAACGACGGTGACGGTCAGGTCGACCTGGGGGGCGAGCGGCGCGTCCATCGTCATGGCCCCAGGGAACAGGCCCCCGGATTCGTGCATCAGATACAATCCTCGGCCCGCCACGAACTCCGAGCATGGGTCGATGTCCTGGCAGGGCGCGCAACAGCCCGCCAGGACCACCCAGCCCCAGGCGCGCAGCGAGCTCGGTACTGTGAACGCCATTGCCTACCTCCGCCGCTCCTCATACCGCGCCAGGATCCCCGCCCAGTACTCCTGGTCCTGCCAGACCTCGGCCTCCAGACGCGCGACCAGCTCGTCCAGCACGGCCTGCTCCTTCTGCTGCAGCTCTCCTACCGCCTGGGCGGCCTCCTCCTCCTCCCGCCCGCGGGCGGGGCTCACCGTTCGCAGCAGCCTGCCGGCCAGGCCATACAACAGGCTGCGGCTGCTCTCGAAGCTGCGACGGACGATGGCGGCGATGGGCTTCTTGCGGACGCCCTCCAGCGCCTCTTCCATGGCCAGGGCGACCGGCCAGACGCCGCTGGCGGGGACGAGCTGGGGCTCGCGCAGCTCGCCGCGCTGGATCACCATGGCCAGCAACCAGCCGCGGTGCAGCCAGGAGACCGAGGCGTCGATGCAGCTCTTGAAGGAGAGGAAGAAGAGGATCTTCTTGAGGAGCTTCTTCACGGGCCAGACGATGGGGGCGAGCAGGCAGCCCCAGGTGCAGGAGGCCCGCTCGCGGGTGAGGTGTACGACGGCCTCGCGAGGGGGGCTCAGGCCCTGCTCGGCGAAGAGGGCGCGCACCATGCGGCGGGCGACGACGCCCTGGATCCAGTCGTCCACCAGGGGGATGGGGATCAGCGGACAGAGGCCGCAGAGCACGCTGTACAGCAGCACGGTGCGGCGAGCGGGGGTGGAGAGGGTGTTCATCGTCGGGCCTCCGCGGTCTTGATTCGGCGATGGACCAGGGCGCCGAGCCCCAGCACCAGCAGCCCGCTGAGCAGCAGGCCGGCCCACTCCCAGACCTCGATCGGCTGCGATCCGGAGAGCGACAGCTCGGCCCCGGTGTGCCCGGCCCAGGCCCAGAGCAGCACGCCAGGCACCATGGCGAGAACCGAGGCCAGCATGTAGGGGCCGAAGGCGATGCCGCTCAGCCCGGCCAGGGTGTTCTGGGCGGTGTAGGGGATGGCCGGCAGCAGGCGCAGCGCGACGACCCAGCGCCAGCCTCCCACCCGCAGCCGAGACAGGGCCGCCTCCATCCGCGGGTGGCGGGAGGCGAAGCCCTCCAGGCGACGGGCGCCGATCGCCCGCGACAGCAGGAAGCCCAGCGCCGCCGAGGTGCTGGCCCCCAGCCAGACGGCCAGACCGCCGTGCAGGGGGCCGAGCATGGCCCCGGCCAGCAGGGAGACGGGCGAGCCGGGGACCAGCATCAGCTCGGTGCTGGCGTACAGCGCGGCCAGCAGCAGCACGCCGCTGACCGGTCCGAGGTCGGCCCCCAGGGCCCGCACCTGGGCGACCACCTCGGCCAGGGGAAGCGCCTGCCCGGCCAGCGCCAGGGCCAGGACCAGGCCCAGCGGCAGCAGGACCTGAGCCCGGGGAGAGGCGAGGGGCGCGGGGTGCGGGGCAGGGTCGACCACTCCCCCCTCTAGCCGGCCCCACGGCCCCCGTCTGCCATCAGGCGAGCCTGCTGCCCTCCGTCGAGCCTGCTACCCTCAGTCGAGCCGTCCCGCGCTGCGCTCCCCGCTCTGCAGGACGCCGTCGCCGTTGTCGTCGCGGAACAGCGCGCTGTCCAGCTCGATGGCGTCGACCAGGTCGTCGTGCAGGATGTGCTGGGCGTCGACGACGGTGTGCACGCCGTTGCTCAGGCCCAGGGTGCTCTCGGTCACCCAGCCGGGCGCCGCCAGCTCCAGGATGAAGGCCTTGCTGACCGACGAGTCCGGCCAGATGGTCTCCGAGGCGACCAGGGTGCGCACCAGGTCGCCCACCGCCAGCTCCAGCTCGAAGGTGCCCCCGGTGCTGCCGACACCGGTGATGGTCAGCAGATCGCCGGTCTCGACGCCGATGGCGCAGGCGCTGTGCGGCAGCAGCTTGCCGATGCCCAGCAGCTCGATCGGGTTGCCACTGTTCAGGGCGGTCGGCGCGCAGGCGTCGGCGCGGATGACGGCCTGGTCCAGCGTCAGGGTCTGGAAGGTCAGCCCGGTGCCGGCGGCGATGCGAACGGTGAGCTTGGGGTTGCCGATGTAGATGCTGGCGTCGGCGGCGCGGGGGAGGAGGGAGAGGGTGAGGAGGGAGAGGGTGAGGGGGAGGAACCGGCGCATGAGGCGCTCCGCTTGGTGAGCGCGACCGGGAGATCCGGTCGAGCACACCACGGTCGGAGTGAGCCCCTCCCCGTTGGACAGCCAGCCTCAAGAAATCTGTACGCGCCGCTTCAGCCGCCCAGGTAGGCCGCGCGGATGGCGTCGTCGTCGAGCAGCTCGGCGGCCGGCGCGCGCTTCTGGATGGCCCCGGTCTCCAGCACATAGCCCCAGTGGGCGATCTTCAGGGCCAGGTGGGCGTTCTGTTCAACCAGCAGGACCGTGGTGCCCTCCTGGTTGACGGCCTGGATGGTCTCGAAGATGCCGGCGACGATGACCGGGGCGAGGCCCAGCGAGGGCTCGTCCAGCAGCAGGATCCGGGGCCGCGACATCATCGCCCGGCCGATCGCCAGCATCTGCTGCTCACCGCCGGAGAGGGTGCCGGCGCGCTGGGCGAGGCGCTCTCCCAGGCGGGGCCAGAGCCCGACGACCCGGTCCATGTCGGCGCGCACGCCGTCTTTGTCCTTGCGGATCCAGGCCCCGAGCTGCAGGTTCTCGCGCACGGTCAGGTTCGGGAAGACCTGGCGGCCCTCGGGCGACTGCGAGATGCCGGCGCTGACGACCTCGTGGGCGGGCTTGCCGACCAGCTCGGTCTCGTCGATTCGCACGCTGCCGGAGCGCGGTGTGTTCAGGCCGCTGATCGTGCGCAGCAGGGTGGTCTTGCCGGCGCCGTTTGCGCCCAGCAGGGCGGTGATCTGGCCCTTGGGGACGTCGATGTCGACGCCGTGCAGCGCCTGCATCTGGCCGTAGAAGACGCTGAGCCCGCGGACGGCCAGGGTGGCGCTCATGCGGGCCCCGCGTGCACATCGGCGCCCAGGTAGGCCTCGATGACCTTGGGGTCGCGGCGGATCTCGTCGGGGCTGCCCTCGGCGATCAGCGCGCCGTGGTCGAGGACGGTGATGCGCTCGCAGATGCCCATGACGACGGGCATATGGTGCTCGATCAGCAGGATGGTGACCTCGAAGGTGTCGCGGACCCAGCGGATCAGGTGCATCAGGTCGTCGGCTTCGGAGGGGTTCATGCCGGCCGCCGGCTCGTCGAGCAGCAGCAGGCGGGGCTTCGTGGCCAGGGCCCGGGCGATCTCCAGCCGGCGGCGCAGCCCGTAGGCCAGCGAGTCGGCGGGCTGCTCGGCCAGCGCCAGCAGCCCGAAGGTCTCCAGCAGGGTGCGGCACTGCTCCTCGGCCTCGACCTCGACCCGGCGGTAGCGGGGGGTGCGCAGCACCGCGTCCAGCAGGGTGCTCTCCAGGTGGCGGTGCATGCCGACCTTGACGTTCTCGATGACGCTGAGGCCCGCGAACAGTCGGATGTTCTGGAAGGTGCGGCCGATGCCGGCGGCGGCGACCTTGGCGGGGGCGACGCCCTTCAGCGAGCGCCCGGCCAGCAGGATGTCGCCCTCGGTGGGCTCGTAGATGCCGGTGACGAGGTTGAAGACGGTGGTCTTGCCGGCGCCGTTGGGGCCGATCAGTCCGTGCAGGACCCCGACGGGCAGGACTAGGTCCAGGTCGCTGACCGCGCGCAGGCCGCCGAAGCGGATGCCGGTCTTGCGCAGCTCCAGCAGGGCCTCGCTCATGCCGCCGTGCTCCGGGCGCCCGGCCGCTTCTGCCAGAGGCGCTTCAGCACATCGCTCAGCTCGTGGTTGCCCAGCAGGCCGGTCGGGCGCAGGATCATCATGGCGATCAGGACGATGCTGTAGATGACCATGCGGTACTGGGCGACCGGGCGCAGGACCTCGGGCAGGGCCGAGAGGATGGTGGCGGCGATCAGCGGGCCCGAGAGCGAGCCGGTGCCGCCCAGGACGACCATGGCGACCTGCTCGATGCTGCGGTCGAACTGGAACTGCGAGGGGAAGATGCTGCTGCGGTAGTAGGCGATCAGGGCGCCGCTGACGCCGGCCCAGAAGGCGCCGACCACGAAGGCCAGCACCTTGGCCCGGGTGGTGTCGATGCCCAGCGAGCGGGTAGCGATCTCGTTGTCGCGGACGGCCTCGAAGACCCGGCCCAGCGGGCTGACCAGCAGGTTGCGGATGAAGAGGCCGCCCAGGACGACGCAGGTGAAGGTCAGGCCGAAGGTCGTCGCGACGGGCAGGCCGGTCAGGCCCTGGGCCCCGCCCAGCGCGGGCGAGTTCTGGATCAGCACGATGATGATGCCGTTGAAGCCCAGGGTCACGACGGCGAGGTAGTCGCCGGAGAGGCGCAGGGTCGGCAGGCCCACCCCGAAGCCGGCCAGGGCCGCGACGAGCCCGCCGACGACGATGCCGCCGACCGGCGGGACCCCGGCGTAGAGCGTCGAGGCCGCGGCCGCGTAGGCGCCGACCGCCATGAAGCCGGCGTGGCCCAGGCTGAACTGCCCGGTGAAGCCCAGCACCAGGGCGAGGCCCATCACCGCCAGCAGGTTGATGCCGACCCGGATGACGATGTCGGTCAGGTAGGGATCGGTCCAGGGGACCAGGAACAGCTCGATGCCCCAGACCGCGGCGAGCAGCAGGGCCAGGATGCCGTAGGCGAGGGCTCCCTGCCTCACACCTTCTCCGGGACGTGCTTGCCGAACAGGCCGGAGGGCTTGTAGAGCAGGATGAGGATCAGCAGCAGGAAGGCGATGGCGTCGCGGAAGGTCGAGGAGACGTAGCCGCTGACCAGGGTCTCGGCGAGGCCCAGCAGCAGCCCCCCGGCGACCGCGCCGGGCACCGATCCGATGCCGCCCAGGACGGCGGCGACGAAGGCCTTCAGGCCGAAGGTCATGCCCATGTCCGGGCGGATCGTGTGCTTGTCCATCGCCACCAGGACGGCGGCGGCGCCGGCCAGGACACTGCCGATTGCAAAGGTGGCGACGACGATCCGGTCGGCCGGGATGCCCATCAGGGCGGCGGCGTCGCGGGAGTGCGAGACCGCCCGCATGGCCCGGCCGAGCTGGGTGCGCTCGACGATCCAGGTCAACACCACCATCAGCGTGGCGGTGACGCCAAAGATGACGAGGTCGTTGCTGCGGACCATCACCCCCGAGACGGTCCAGCGGGCCTCGGGCAGCAGGGAGGGGAAGTCCTGCAGCGCCCCGAACATCAGCAGGCCCAGGTTCTGGAGCAGCAGGGAGACGCCGATCGCGGTGATCAGCATGTTCAGACGGCTGCTGTTGCGCAGCGGCCGGTAGGCGACCCGCTCGATCGTCATGCCCAGCACGGCGCAGAAGGCCATCGCCCCCAGCATCACGACGATGGCGCCGGGGATCGTCGGGTTGTCGGCCACCCCGGAGACCTTGGCCAGGTACAGGGCCGCGAAGGCGCCCATCATGTAGACCTCGCCGTGGGCGAAGTTGATGAGCTGCAGGGTGCCGTAGACCATCGTGTAGCCCAGCGCGATCAGGGCATAGATCGCGCCCAGCGAGAAGCCGTTGAGGAGCTGTTGGAGGAGGAGGGTCATCCGGCCTTCGGAGACGGGCCCATCAAGGGGCGATGGCTTCGACGAAGCGGGTGCCGTCCGCGGTCACCTCGACCACCACCGCCGGCTTGGTCGGGTTGCGATCGGCGTCCATCGTGATGGTGCCCGTGACGCCCTTGAAGCCGCTGGTCTTGGCGATCTGGTCGCGCAAGGCCTTGCGGGCGGCGTCGCGGGCGCCCTTGGTGGCCGGCACGCTGCTGCGGTCGGCGAGGCCGGCCAACATCGCCGGGTCGGCCGCCACCGCCTCCATCGACTGGTAGAGGATGCGGGCGCTGTCGTAGCCGAGCGCGGCCAGGCCGTCGGGCTTCTCGCCGTACTTGGCCTGGTACTTGGCGATGAAGGCCTGCACCTCGGGGTTGGGATCGTCCACCGAGTAGTGGTTGGTGAAGTAGTTGCCGATGATGGCCTCGCCGCCGATCTCGACCAGCTTGCTGCTGTCCCAGCCGTCCCCGCCCAGCAGCAGGCCGGTGAAGCCCAGCTCGCGGGCCTGCCGGGCGATCAGCCCGACCTCGGTGTAGTAGCCGGGCACGAAGAGCGCCTCGGGCTGCAGGGCGATCATGCTGGTCAGCTGGGCCTTGAAGTCGACGTCCGCCTCGCTGTAGGCCTCCTCCCCGATGACCGTCCCGCCCATCTGGGTGAAGGTCTCGCTGAAGAACTGGGCCAGCCCGACGCTGTAGTCGTTCTTCACGTCCTTGAGGATCGCGACCTTGCGCACGCCCTTGGAGGTGTAGGCGAACTTGGCGATCGCCGTGCCCTGGAAGGGGTCGATGAAGCAGGTCCGGAAGATGTAGTCGCCGACCTGGGTGACCTTGGGCGAGGTCGAGGAGGGCGAGATCATCGGCACCCCCGCGGCCTGGGCGAGGGGGGCGGCGGCGAGGGTGCGGCTGGAGCTGACCTCGCCGAGGATGGCGACGGGGCGGTCGCGCGAGAGCAGCTTGTTGACCGCCGTGGCGGCCTCCTCGGCCTTGCTCTGGTCGTCCTCGACCACGACGCGGATCGGCACGCCGGCGATGCCGCCCTTGGCGTTCTGCTCCTCGGTCGCCATCTTGATGCCGTTGTCGGTCGAGATGCCGAAGGTGGCGGCCGTGCCGGTCAACGAGCCGTACTCGCCGACGACGATCTCCTTGGGTTCATCGGCGCCGCCGCCGCCGCACGCGGCGAGGCCGCCGCTGCAGGCGGCGAGGAAGGCGGCGAGGAAGTGGGTCGCGAGGCGCATGGCGGGCTCCTGGGAGAAGGCGGCGCCATCATAGCGAAAGCGGCCAATCCGTCAATGTTCCCAGGGTAGCCCCCCCCTCCGCGGGCGAGCCGGATTACCCCTAGCGCCCCTGGAGCTCCCCGTGTCCGCCCCCATTGTCTTCGCCTACCTGGACATCCGCAAGTTCCTGACCGACTGGCTGGAGTGGAAGTCGACCCAGCACCCCGGCTACGGCCTCGGCAGCCTGGCGCATTACGGCCAGCTCAGCCGCGCCACCCTGCCCAATGTGCTCAGCGGGCGGCGCCAGCCCTCGCCCGAGACCCTCGACGGCCTCGCCCAGGCCATGCGGCTGGACGCCGACGAGCGCGCCTTCCTTGGGCTGCTCGCCGACCTCGGCCGGGTGACCAACCTCGACGAGCAGCTCCGGATCCTGCGCTCCATCTTCGAGCACCCGCGCACCATCGCCGACCGCGAGGTCGCGCCCGAGCTGCTGGGCGCGCTGACCTCCTGGTGCAGCCCGATCATCGTCGAGCTCTCGCGCATGGCCGACTTCCAGCCCGATCCCGCCTGGATCGCCGCCCGGATCCGGCCCGAGGTCGAGCTCACCGAGGTCGAGGCCGCCTTCACCGCCCTCGCCCAGGCCGGCCTGCTCGGCGACGAGCTGCCTCACCGCATCCACACCCCCTCGCAGGTCGATCACCTCGCCGGCCGGCGCGCCCACCTCGCCGCGCTGGAGGCCGCCAGCCGGGCCCTCATCCAGGTCCCCTCCGACGAGCGCGAGTTCCACATCGCCGTGCTCTCGGTGCCCGAGGCCTCCGTCCCCGCCGTGCTCGCCGAGCTGCGGGCCTCCATCGAGCGCATCCGCGACCTCGCCGACGGCTACCGCGGCCAGGAGGGCGCCATCGTCCAGGTGCAGATGCAGGCCTGGCTGGCGGGCGTCGAGCGGGAGTAGGGGTCCCGGGGGCGACGCTCAGCCCAGGACGCGCGCCTGGCGCTCCTGCTCGCTGTCGCGCGCCCGCAGCAGGGTGCCCTCGGCCCAGGCGCTCTCCCGGACCGTGCCCAGTGCGAGGCTTTGCTCGCCCACCTGGACGACGCTGCTGAGGCGGCCGACCTCGTCCTCGCCCGCCCAGAGGGTGGCCCCCTCGGCGACCGGGCCGTCGACGCTCAGCCGGGTCAGGCGCTTGCGGACGCCGCCGACGCGCTCGATGCGGTTGATGACCTCCTGGCCCAGGTAGCAGCCCTTGTCGAAGCTGACGCACTCGCGCTGCAGGTTCAGCTCGTGGACCATCGACTTCTCGCTGCCGTCCTTGGGCCAGGCGGCCTTGCCGGCCTGGATGCGCAGGGCCTCCAGCAGCTCGGCGCTGCCCGCGGCGGCCCCGGCGGCGATCAGGCGCTCGCGCAGCCCCTCGACCTGGCCCTGGGGCAGCAGCAGGTCCACGCCGCCCAGCCCGCTGCGATCGCGGCGCAGGACGCGGACGCCGGCGGCGTCCTCCAGGTGGGCGTGGTCGTCGGCGGGGAGGGGGAGCCCCGCGCTGGCCAGCACCGCGTCGGCCTGCGGCCCCTGCAGGCTGAGCAGGCCCATGTCCTCGAGCTCCTCGGGCTCGATGTCCTCCAGCACCAGGTACATCTGGAAGCGGGTCAGGAAGGCCGCGGTGTCGACGCCCTCCAGCAGGCCCAGGTAGCGCTCCTCGGACAGGCGATACCAGTCCACCAGCCCGCCGACCCGCCCGCGATCGTCGGCGATGACGCTGCGGCGGCCCTGGCCGGGCTCCACATCGCTGTACTTGTTGGTGAACATGCTGTTGATCCAGCGCGGCAGGCAGTCCGCCTGCAGGATCAGGCCCTGGAGGGGCAGCTCGAAGAGGGTGGCGCCGGTGGAGGCGGCCTGGAGCTGGTCGGGGGAGAGGGGCATGGGGGCTCCGCGAGAGGGAGAGCAGCCTATCGTCGCGGCCCGGGCGGTCAGCCCCGCCGGTCGCGGATCAGGCCCTCTTGCATGGTGCTGGCGACCAGCTGGCCGGCCTGGTTGAAGACCCGGCCGCGGACCAGGCCGCGCGCGCCGCTGGCGCTCTGGCTGTCGATGTCGTGCAGCAGCCACTCGTCCATGCGGAAGGGGCGGTGGAACCACATCGCGTGGTCCAGGCTGGCCACCTGCATCCCGCGGGTCAGCCAGGAGACGCCGTGGGGGTGCAGGGAGGTGACCAGGAAGTGGAAGTCGCTGACGTAGGCCAGCAGGTAGCGGTGCAGCTTGGGGTTGTCGGGGAGCGGGCCGCGGGCCCGGAACCAGACCTGCTTGCGCGGCGGCCGGGTCGGCGGCGCCATCGGGTTGGTCGGGTCGACCGGGCGGATGTCGATCGGGCGCTCGCTGGTGGCCATCTCGCGCAGGCCCGGAGGGAGCTGGGAGGCCACCATCCGGGCGAGCTGGGTCTCGGAGAGCAGGCTCTCGGGATCGGGGGCCGGGGGCATCTCGTCCTGGTGGCTGAAGCCCTCCTCCTCGACCTGGAAGCTGGCCGAGAGGCTGAAGATCGCGTGCCCACCTTGCACGGCCCGCACCCGGCGCGTCGTGAAGCTGCCGCCGTCGCGGATGCGGTCCACCTCGTAGACGATCGGCCGCCGGGTGTCGCCGGCCAGCAGGAAGTAGGCGTGCAAGCTGTGGCAGACCCGCTCGGGCGGCACGGTCTGCTCGGCGGCGGAGAGGGCCTGGCCGAGCACCTGGCCCCCGAAGACGCGGCCCCAGCCCAGGTCCTGGCTCTGCCCGCGGAAGAGGTTCTCCTCGATGCGCTCCAGGGCGAGGAGGTCGACAAGCTCGGTCAGGACGTCGGGCACGGGCACTCCGGTGGGAAACGCGGGCGGTCGGTGACAGGCCCTGCTCTTCTGCTACACTGCCGATGTACCCTCCGGGGAGGCATGCCGCCCCATGGCACACGACGGCGAAATCACCACCCCCATCCCTCGGTCGCGCTTCGCCGCCGAAGCGGCACGGGTGCGGGTGCGCCGGGGCATGAAGCTGGTCGAGGAGAGCGGCGAGCACAGCCCCTCCGCCCGGCTACGGCGCGCGGTCGAGGACGCCCTCCCCGCCCAGCGCATGCAGGTCCACACGGCGGTCCAGGCCCGACCCAAGGCCGGCATCGCGCGGGGCGCGGTGGTCGGCGGCTGCTACCGCATCGTCGAGCGCCTCGCCCGCGGCGGCTCGGCCATCGTCTACCGGGCCTTCCACACCGAGCTCAAGCGCGAGGTCGCCCTCAAGGTGCTCGTCCTGCACGGCACCGGGGACGACGCCGGCTTCGAGACCCGCTTCGTGCAGGAGGCGAAGGCGCTGGTGGCCCTCCAGCACCCCAACATCGTCGAGGTCGTCGACTTCGGGCGGCTCGAAGACGGCCGCTGCTACCTGGCGATGGAGTTCATCGACGGGCCCCGCCTCAACGAGGTCTTTCGCGACTCCGCGGTCGGCGCGGCCGAGCGGCTGGAGATCCTCGCCCAGGTCGCGGACGCGCTGGCCCACGCCCACGGCTGCGGCGTGATCCACCGCGACGTGAAGCTCAGCAACGTCATGGCCCTGCGCCAGGACGGCGGCTGGGTGGTCAAGGTGCTGGACTTCGGCCTCGCCCGGCTGGTGGAGGAGGACCAGGAGCTGACCCGCCAGGGCGTCGTGATGGGCTCGCCCCACTTCATGTCGCCCGAGCAGGCCCGCGGCCAGGCCCTGGACAGCCGCACCGACATCTACAGCCTGGGTGTGCTCGCCTGGGTCGCCTTCACCGGCTGCTTCCCCTTCAGCGGCCCGACGCCCGCGGCGACCATGGTGCAGCACTGCATCGAGCCGGTCCCGATGCTCTCGGTCGCCACCACCCTCTTCCCGATCCCCGAGGGGCTCAGCCCGGTGGTCAGCCGCTGCATGGCCAAAGAGCCCGACGCCCGGGTCCCCCGGATGGAGGACCTCGCCACCGCCTTCCGTCGCACCGCCCAGCGCGCGCGGCAGGGGCACTTCGTCGGCCTGGGCGCGCCCGAGGCGGTGGTGCTCCCGCCTCCGGCGAACCGGACCTGGTCCTCGGCCCCGCCCTCGCACCTGCGCCTGGCCCTGCTGGCCTGGCTGCTGGTCAGCACCGCCTGCCTGTGGTGGCAGGAAGAGGGCGCCGTGCCCCCGCCGTGGACCCGGGCGCTGAAGGAAGACCGCTGATCCTCGTGTAGACTCCGGCTCGTCCCTGGAGAATCGCATGTTGATCGGTCCCATGCTCAAGCTCTGCCCGTGTACCGCTGAGGAGTGGCGGGTGCGCGTCGACGTCATCCTGGCTCCCGGGCAGGCCTCGCCGGCGCTGGATGGCCGGCCTGCCCGCGACGAGGAGGTCGTCCACCTCTCCGGCTACCGGCGGGTCTCCTGGCAGCTGCGCTGGCCGCGCGCCAGGGAGGAGAGCCTGCACGGCTACCGCCTCGACGGCCGCATCCACGCCGTGCGGGTGCCGGGCGCCGGGCTGGCTCCCCGGGTGGCCTTCTTCTCCTGCAACGGCTTCAGCAGCGTCGCCTACGCCCGGCGCGTCGGTCGGAAGAACGCGCTGTGGGAGGACCTGATGGACCGCGAGCCGCACGTCCTCATCGGCGGCGGCGACCAGGTCTACGGCGACGAGCTCTTCGGCAAGGCGCCGCTGAAGAAGGTCGAGAACCCTCGCCAGCTCGCCGCCCTGGCCCGCCCGCCGGCGGCCCTGACCTCGGCCTATTTCCAGCTCTACGCCCGCCGCTGGATGGGGACCGAGATCATGCAGGCCATGGCCAGCGTGCCGGGCATCTACACCTGGGACGACCACGAGATCTTCGACGGCTGGGGCTCGTACCCGCCGAAGCTGCAGGACAGCAGGGGCTTCCAGGCGATGTTCAACGCGGCGGCGGCGGCCTTCGACCTGATTCAGGTCGGGCCGGGCTGGACCGGGTCCTCCGAGCACCGCTACCAGGCCCTGCGCCTGGAGGGCGAGGTCGAGCTGGTCGTGATCGCCCTGGACCTGCGCTCCTGCCGCACCCGCGAGCAGGTCCTGGGCGAGGCCCAGTGGGCCAAGCTCAAGGCCACCCTGCGAGGGCTGCCGGCCCTGCCCGAGGGGCGGCGGAGGGAGATCCTGGTCGTCTCCTCCATCCCGCTCATCTACCTGCGCTTCGCCTCGGTCTTCGAGGGCCTGCCCACCGAGCTGCAGGACGATCTGATCGACCACTGGGAGAGCCCCTGCCACCGCGGCGAGCAGCTCAAGCTGATCAACAACCTGCTGGAGCACGTCCAGCCCGACCGGACCCGGGTCACGGTGCTCTCCGGCGATGTGCACGTCGCCTCGCGCGGCCAGGTGGTGGACACTCGGCAGGGCACGCAGCGCAAGATCCTCGCCCAGCTCACCTCCTCCGGCATCGTGCACCCCGGGCCCAACGCCCTGGAGACCGCCCTGCTGCGCCTCGCCAGCCGCGAGGGGCCCCGTCGCCTGGAGCCGGGGCTGGAGAGCTCGCTCTCCGATGTGGGGGCCGAGACCATCATGCCCACGCGCAACTGGCTCAGCCTGTGGTTCGACAAGCCCGGGGACGAGGGCCGGCTCTGGGCGCAGTGGCGGACCGAGGAGGGGCCTGTTCAGCCGCTGGTGGTGCTGACCTGATGGTGCGGGCGGGGTTGGGGCCTCGCCGGCCCCACGCGGGAAGATGATCGTGGTAGGGGCTCGAGTCATCGAGCCCGGCTCGGTCCACGGGCTCGATGAATCGAGCCCCTACAGCAGCTCGGCCAGCTCGTCGACGACGTGATCGGCCTCGTGCTCCCAGCCCTGCGGCGGGTGCCGCCTCACCAGGATGGAGGCGGCGCCCGCGGTCTTGCCGGCGCGCACATCGTGGATCCAGTCCCCCACCATCACCGCCTGCGCGGGGCTCGACCCCCACTGCGAGACCAGCCGCAGCACACCATCGGGAGAGGGCTTGGCCTCGGCGTCGTCCCGGCCGAGGATGTCCTCAAGCTCGAAGTATGAGAGCAGGCCGGCCGCCTCCAGCGTGATCCGGGCGCCCGCCCGGCTGTTGCGGGTCAGGATCCCCACCCGGCAGCCCCGGTCCCGCAGGCGCTGCAGCAGCGGGCCGGCGTCGGGCCAGGCGCGGGCGCCTCGGGCGAGCTCGTCCTCCCAGGTGTTGATGAAGGCCCAGGCCTCTTCGCGGCGCGGCGAGGGCCAGGACTGAAGCGTCGCCAGGATGTCCTGGGTCTCGGGGATGGCGAGCTGGGTTCGCAGCCAGCCGAAGTCGTGCATCGGCACCGTCAGCGTGCCGTCCATGTCGAAGATCCAGGAGGGTCGGCGGAGAATGTCCATGCCGCCCAGGTAGCCGGCTGAGGGCGTCGCGCTATGGGCGGGCGGTGCTGATCGAGGCCCACCAGCTCCGCCGGACCTTCTCCTCCTTCGAGCGGCGCCAGGGCCTCAGCGGGGCGGTGCGGGATCTCTTCCGGACGGGGGGTCAGGAGCGCGTCGCGGTCGAGGGCCTCGATCTGCGGGTGCGGCCGGGCGAGGTGGTCGGCTTCATCGGCCCCAACGGCGCCGGCAAGAGCACGACGATCAAGATGATGACCGGGGTCCTGGCGCCCAGCTCCGGCACGCTGCGGGTCGGCGGCCTGGAGCCCCACCGGCAGCGCCAGGAGCACGTCCGCCGCATCGGCGTCGTCTACGGCCAGCGCACCCAGCTCTGGTGGGACCTCGCCGTCATCGAGGCCTTCGACCTGCTGGCGGGCATCTTCGAGGTGCCGGCGGCCGTCTACCGTCAGCGGCTGGAGCTCTTCGACCGCGAGCTCGGCATCGGCCCCCTGCTGCGCCAGCCCGTGCGGGAGCTCTCGCTGGGCCAGCGCATGCGCTGCGACCTGGCCGCCGCGCTGATCCACGCCCCGCCGCTGCTCTTCCTGGACGAGCCCACCATCGGCCTGGACGTCGAGGTCAAGCGCCGCATCCGCGAGCTGGTCGCCCGCCTCAACCGCGAGGAGGGCACCACCGTCCTGCTCACCACCCACGACCTGGCCGAGGTCGAGGCCCTCTGCCCGCGGGTGGTGCTGATCGACCATGGGAGGATCCTGCTGGACGGCAGCGTCGGCGAGCTGCGGGAGAGGCTGGGCGGCTGGCGCCGGCTGGTCGTCGAGCTGGAGGGCGAGGTCGACCCGGGGGCGCTGAGCGCCGCGCTGGAGGGCCTGCCGGTGACCCCCACCCTGACCGCGGGTCAGGTGGAGCTGCGCTTCCGCCGGAGCGAGCTGAGCGCCCCGCTCCTCATCCAGGCGCTGAGCGCCCGCCTGCCGGTGCGCGATCTCTCGGTCGAGGAGGAGGACATCGAGGAGGCGGTGGCCCGCTTCTATGGCGAGCAGCGCGCGTGATCCCGACCCTGAGGACCGGGCTGGCGCTGGGCGTCAAGCTGGCCCTGGCCTACCGCTTCGAGGCGCTGGTCCAGCTCCTCAGCGCCAGCGTCGTCGCCCTGCTCTCCTGGTCCTTGTGGACCGCGGTCTTTCGCGACCGGGCCACGGTCGCCGGCCAGGACGGCCCCGGCATGATCTCCTACGTCCTGGTCGCCTGGCTGATCACCACCTTCTACGGCTCCCGCGTCGACCAGGAGCTGGCCGCCCGGTTCCGCGAGGGCCTGATCGCCGTCGACCTGCTGCGGCCCTGGGATCTGCACCTGCACACCTACGCCCGCGATCTCGGCCGGGCCGGCGTCGCCCTGCTCCTCTCCACCATCCCCCTGCTGCTGCTGGCCGGCTCGCTGCTGGGGCTGAAGCCGCCGGAGCAGCTCTGGACCTGGCCCGTCTTCGCCCTCTCCCTGCTGCTCTCGCACGCCATCGGCTTCGGCTTCGCCTTCCTGGTCGGCCTCGCCAGCTTCCGCCTGCGCAACGCCGCCGGCCTCACCCACCTCAAGGCCACCCTGATCGGCGTCTTCTCCGGCTCGCTGATCCCCCTCGACCTCTTCCCGGAGCCCATCCGCAGCCTCGTCCTCCTCCTGCCCTTCCAGGGCATGAGCCATACGCCGGCCATCCTCTTCACCGAGCGGCTGCCCTTCGTGCAGGCCATGGGGCCCCTGCTGGTCCAGCTCCTCTGGGCGCTGGCGCTGATGCTGCTGGGCCGCTTCCTGCTTCGCGGGGCCCTGCGCGCCCTGGTCGTGCAGGGAGGCTGAGTGCGTCCCTCCAGCCGCTCTGTCCACGGGCCCTCCTTCGGCCGCCGCCCCGCCGGGCAGCCGGGCGACACCTTTGGCAGCGGCTACCCCGGCCCTGCCCGCAGCCGGCTGGGCCTGTGGCTGCGCTACGCGGCGATGCGGGCGAAGGTGCGGCTGGCCTACCGCGGCGACTTCGCCCTGCACGCCCTGGGCGATCTGCTGGTGGCGGGCATCGCCATCGTCTTCCTGGTCAGCCTGTTCTCGCACATCCCTCATATCCGCGGCTGGTCCTTCCCTGAGATCCTCTTCCTGTGGGGGATGGGCGAGGTCTCGACCGGACTGTTCTTCGTGCTCTTCCAGGGGCTGTGGGCGCTCAATCAACAGTACCTGCTGCGAGGCGAGATGGACCGGGTCCTGCTGCGTCCCCTGGACCCCTACGGCCAGATCATGGTCGACCACCTCAACCTCGAGGACCTGCCGATCGTCCTGCTGGGCCTCGCCATGATCGGCTGGGCGCTGCCGGGCCTGCCGGCCTTCAGCCTCGCCCAGTGGCTGCTGCTGCCGCTCTTCCTGCTCTGCGGGGTGCTGGTCCTGGCGGGCACCCTGACCCTGTTCTCGTGCCTGGGCTTCCTCATCCACCACCGCGGCACCGCCATCGGCGTCGTCTACCAGGCCAGCGCCTTCAACCGGTATCCGCTGGACATCTTCCCGCGGCCCCTGCAGCGCCTCCTGACCTTCGTCCTGCCCTTCGCCTTCATCGCCTTCTTCCCGGCGAGCTGGTACCTCGGACGGACCGAGTGGCTGCTCGGCGCCGCGGTCCAGCCGCTGGTGGGGGTCGGACTGTTCGTGGGAGCGCGGTGGCTGTGGGGGCGGGCGCTGCGGCGGTATCGCAGCCCGGGGAGTTGATTCTAGACCGGCGCCTCGTGGCTGGTCACCTTCAGCAGCTCCATCTGGGCGATGCTGGCCGCGCCCATCACCAGGCGCTTCAGCTCGGCGCCGCTCTCCAGTTGCATCAGCTGGCGGGCGACGAAGCGGGGGCGGAAGTAGAACTTGCGGTGGCAGATCTTGATCAGGTCGAGCAGCTCTTCCTTGCTGAGGTGCTCTTCCCAGGCCACCGGCACCTTCTCTCCGCAGAGGGGGTCGCGCATCAGCTTGTCCCAGCAGTCCGCCGGGTACAGGCCCAGCTTGGCGCCCTCCTGGAAGGTCGCCGTGCCCGGGTAGGGCGTGTAGATGGCGAAGGCGCAGTAGTCGGCGTCGAGCTTCATGGCCTCGTCGAGGTTCTTCAGCACGTCTTCGCGGGTCTTCTCGTGCGGGCCGCCGATCATGATGTAGGCGACCGAGCGCACGCTCTCCTCGCGGCACCAGCGGAAGACGCGGTGCACATCGTCCGTGTCGCAGTGCTTGTCGTGCTCGGCCAGCCCGTCGTTGCTCATCGACTCCACGCCGAAGTGCATCTTGGTGCAGCCGGCTTCCTTGCAGCGGCGGACCTGCTCGCGGGTGGTCCCGGCGACGGTGGTCTTGTAGCCCCAGTTGAAGCGCAGGCCGCGGCGGTCGATGCCGTCGCAGAAGCGCATCGCCCAGGAGCTGTTCGGCGTGAACAGATCGTCGACGAAGAAGACCTCGGTGATGCCCAGCGAGATGCAGTGCTCGACCTCGTCCAGGATGTTGTCGATCTCGCGGATGCGGTACTGCTTGGTGTAGGTGAAGCAGAAGGGGCAGGAGTGCGGGCAGCCGCTGCTGGTGATGGCGGTGGTGACCAGGGGCTGCTTGGCGCCGGGGACCCAGTAGTCCTTGTAGCGGGTGCGGCTGCGGTCGGGCCAGATCTGGTCGTCCAGGGTGCGGCTCTTCTTGCGTGCCGGGTTCTTGACCACGGTGCCGGCGCTGTCCTTGAACCAGGTCCCGCCGATGCCGTCCAGGCTGCGGCCCTGGTCCAGCGCCTCGGCCATCTCGACGAAGGCGTCGTCGCCGTCGCCGGTGCAGATGCTGTCGATGCCCTTGAGCTGGATGGCGTACTCGGGGAACATGATCGGGTGCGGCCCGCCCAGCGAGATGTGGGCCTTGGGGTTGCGCGCCCGGACGGTGTTGATGACCTTCTGCACATCGGGCAGGCTGTGGGTGTAGGTGCTGATGCCGACGAAGTCGAGGTCGTAGCGGGAGAGGCCCCTCTCGAAGTCGTCATGGTCCATGTCGTCGACGACGGCGTCGTAGATCTCGACCCGCTGGGGGGTGCGCTTCTCGACGCTGCCCTGCAGGTACATCAGGCCCAGGGGCGGAAAGCAGTACACCCCGTAGGACATGGACTCGCTGATGCCCGCCCAGACGCGCAGCTTCTCGGGGGGGTTGATCAGGGTGATGCTCATGACAGGCCTCCAGGAAGGCCCAGAGTACCCCAGAATCGGCCTCAGCGAAGGGGCGATCTGGCGGCCTGCTCCCGCGAGGCGATCGGCCCGGGCACCCGCCAGGCGATGCGCTGGGGGTGGTCCAGCACCGGGGCGCCCAGCAGTCCCTCCAGGGAGGCCCGCAGGGCCGGCAGGTCCTCGGGCCGCAGCCAGTCCGGGTGCAGGGCCACCTCGCCCACCCCGGCCCTGGCCAGGGCGCTGGTCGTGTCCGCCGGCGCCCCCCCCGGCTGCAGCAGCCTCGCCAGCAGCCAGGCCGAGGCCTCGGTCCGCGGGTCGCTCAGCCCGGTGCCGATGCAGCGCGCCAGGGTCGGCCGCCCGTGGGCCACCTGGGCGGCGCAGGAGCCCACCCGGGCGCGCATGTCGATGTCCGAGCGGGCCGGGAAGGCCGCCACCGCGTACAAGTCCAGGACCGCGCCCTCGCCCGAGGGGGCCGGCGGAGGCAGGCCCTGCTCCCCCTGCCGGCCGGGCATGCCGGTCAGGAGGAAGGGGTCGAGCAGGGCGAGGCCGAGGATCGCGGCCCGAGCGGGGGTCCCCAGCTTCGGGGCGGCGCGGCTGAGGGCCAGGGCCAGCATCACGCCCGCGCAGAGGGTGGTCAGCCAGGCGAAGCGCACCGGGAAGCGCAGCACGGCGGCGGCCGGCGTGTGCCAGAGGAGGGCCAGGGGAGAGCTGATCGAGGGCCCGTCGGCGGTGACAGCTAGCGCCGGTCCCAGGGAGAGGAGCAGCCCCAGCAGCGCTAGCAAGCGCAGCGTCCTCCTCCTGCCGAGCAGCAGCCCGGCCAGCAGGAGCCCGCCCATCGGCGCGCCGACGCTGTGGCCGAGCGCGTCCTGGGCAGGGGTCCACAGCAGCAGGCTCTCCAGCGTCGCCGAGCCGAGGCGGGCGATCTCCAACGCGCGGCGTGGGGGCACCGCCTCGGAGGCCCCCAGGCTGTAGAGCCAGCCCAGCCAGAGCAGGACCGGGGCCAGCGGCACCAGCGCGGCCAGGATCGGCCCGGGTCGGCGCAGGGCGCGCAGGCCGAGGCCCAGCAGCAGCAGGGCCGCCACCAGCCCATGGTAGGCGGTCGTCAGCAGGGCCAGGCTTGCCCCCAGCCCCGCCAGCAGCCCGTGGACCGGCCGCCCGTCAGGGTCGCCAGCCCGCCAGCCCGCCGCGAGGCAGAGCGGCAGCCAGGGCTGCAGCAGGTGGGGCACATGGCCCTCCAGGGCCGCGCTCGCCGCGACCCCCGAGAAGCCGTAGACCAGGCCCGCGACCAGGCTCCAGGGCCGGGTCGCCCCCAGCGTGGCGGCGGCCCGCTCGGCGGCGAAGGCCGAGAGCGCCGGCCCCCACCAGGCCAGCAGCAGCGCGACGCTGGTGGCCGAGAGCAGCGGCCGCAGCAGCCAGCCCAGCAGCAGCAGGACCCAGGAGTCCAGCCGGGCCAGGGTCTCGCCCGCCGGCCAGGCGCTGCCCTCGACCCGCAGATCCAGGCCGATCTCCGGGGCGTGGTGCAGCAGCCAGAGCACCGGGAAGAGGTCGAAGTGCCGCACGGGCAGGCGCTGGGGATCCAGCAGGGGCGCCGGCCAGGACCAGGCTGCGGCCACAGCCAGGAAGAAGAGCAGGACCAGGGCGTGCTGCCTCATCGCAGCTTCCAGGCCAGGGCCAGGGTGCCCAGGATCCAGGCCACCGGCAGCCAGGGGGCGCGGGGGCCCGGTGCGGGAGGGGGATCGCGGTCGCCGGGCAGCCGCCGCAGCAGGTTCCCGCGCTGCTCCAGCAGGACCAGGGCCTCGCCGTCGAGGGCCTCGCCGGGCAGCACCCGGTCCTTCCACATCAAGCGCTCGCCCAGCCAGACCTCGGCCTCGCCCTCCGCGGGCACGCCGCGCAAGGTCAGGGCGAAGATCGCCTGCCCCAGGTACTGAAGCTCGCCTTGCACCTCGCCCAGCTGCGCGCGGATCGGCACGCCGTGGCTGGCGCCTCGCACCACCACGGTCAGGGCCGGCGCGCCCTCGCCCTCGCCCTCGCCCACGGTGGGAGGCGTCGGGTTGTCCCAGCGCTCGTCGATGAGGGGAGCCTGGGCCAGGGCGAGCAGGGGCAGGAGGAGGAGCACGGCGCGATGGTGCGGGAGAGCGGGGGGCCCGGTCAAGGGAGAGGCGGTCACGGAAAAACCGTGCTGGAGTTTCCGTGAGCACGGATTATCCGTGGTCCGGACATGCGCGGCACGGCCTCTCTGTGCGTGGCACGGATTCTGCGATCCTGCGGGCCGGAGGCCGGATGACCCTCAACGCCATCGTGACCATCCTGACCATCGTCGTGGTCCTGGCCCTGCTGGTGCGCGGGCGGCTGGGCACCGACTCCATCCTGGTCGGGGCGCTGGGCTTCCTGATCGTCACCGGCGTCGTCCCTGCCCACGAGGGCCTGTCCGGCTTCGCCAACGAAGGCATGCTCACCGTCGCCGCCCTGTACGTCGTGGCGGCCGGCCTGCGGCAGACCGGGGCGATGACCCGGGTGGCGGGGAGCTTGCTGGGCCGCAAGCCCGATGTGCGGGTGGCCCTGACCCGGATGGTCGTCCCGGTGGCGCTAGGCAGCGCCGTCCTGAACAACACGCCCATCGTCGCCGCGATGCTGCCGGCGGTCGTCGACTGGAGCCGCCGCTTCAAGGTGCCGGCGTCGAAGCTGCTGATGCCCCTGTCCTTCGCCACCATCCTGGGCGGCACCCTGACGGTCATCGGCACCAGCACGAACCTGGTCGTCAGCGGCCTCGTCGAGCGCAACCTGGGCACCGTCGAGGGCCTGCATCGCATCGGCATCTTCGACATCAGCGGGGTCGGCCTGGGCGTGGCGGTGGCGGGGATGGTGATGTTGGTCCTGCTGGGCCCGCTGCTGATCCCCGACCGCAGCCCGGCGGTCAGCCTGCACGACGATCCGCGCGAGTACACCACCGAGCTGCTGGTGGGCGAGGGCTCGCCCATGGCCGGGCGCACGGTCGAGGAGGCCGGGCTGCGCAACCTCTCCGGGGGCTTCCTGATGGAGATCGACCGCGGGGAGACCGTCCTGCCCATCGTCGAGCCGACCACCCGCCTGCAGGTGGGCGATCGGCTGGTCTTCGTCGGCCCCCGCGAGGCGGTCCTGGACCTGACCCGCCTGCCGGGCCTGCAGGCCGCCCCCGACCAGCGCTTCCGCTTGACCTCGCCCGACGGCGAGCGCTGCCTGGTCGAGGCCGTGGTCGCCCCCGGCAACCCCCTGCGCGGCAAGGCCATCCGCGACGGCCGCTTCCGCGAGCGCTTCAACGCGGTCGTCGTCGCCGTGGCCCGCGACGGCCGGCGCATCGGTGGGCGGCTGGGCGACGTCGAGCTGGAGGCCGGCGACGTGCTGCTGCTGGAGGCGCACCCCAGCTGGACCGAGGCGCAGCAGGGCGGCCGGGACTTCTACCTGACCAGCGAGGTCGCCGACTCCTCGGCCTTTCGGCCCGCAAAGGCCGGCGTGGCGGCGGTGATCATGGTCGGCATGGTGCTGGCCGCGGCCACCGAGCTCACCAGCATGTTCCACGCCTCGATCGTCGCCGCCTTTGCGATGGTCTGGTTCGGCGCCTGCTCGCCCACCGACGCCCGCAAGAGCATCGACGTCAGCACGCTGGTCGCCATCGCCGCCTCCTTCGGCATCGGCGAGTCCATCCGCGTCTCGGGCACCGACCGCCTGCTGGCCGAGGCCCTGGTCGCCGCGGGCGCCAGCAACCCGATGCTGGCCCTGGCGGCCATGTACGTCGGCACGATGATCCTGACCGAGATGATCACCAACAACGCCGCCGCCGCCCTGATGTTCCCCTTCGGCCTGTCGCTGGCCGAGCAGCTGGGCGTCTCGCCGATGCCCTTCTGCGTGGGGGTCATGTTCGCCGCCTCGGCCAGCTTCAGCACGCCCATCGGCTACCAGACCAACCTGATGGTCTACGGGCCGGGCGGGTACCGGTTCGCGGACTACTTCCGCCTGGGCATTCCGCTGCAGCTCGTGGCGGGCGTGGTGGCCTGGGCCTTGATCCCGTTCTTCTTTCCGTTTTGATCGGGGTTGAAGCGGAGGGGCGCCAAGACGCCAAGGGGCCGGTGGAGGTGCGAGCGGCGAGGGAGGAGGCCCGCGGGGAGGCTTCGGGACGATGGAACCGCCACGACCGCAAGCGGACCGCGAGCCGCGCAGGCGGAGACGCCCTGAGTGAGAGTCAACGGCGGCGGAGGCGCCCTGAACGAGAGTCAACGGCGGCGGAGGCGCCCTGAACGAGAGTAGATCGAGACAACGGTGCCCGACTTGTGGGTTCTGAGGGTCAGATACAGCTCTTGAAGGCCGCGCAGGGCCTCGGCACTCTCATTCGGTGCGGCTCCGCCCGGCCCCACTCTCATTCGGAGCGGCTCTGCCTCAGCCCTCGCCGCCGATCTCTCCGCCGCTCGAGAACCACAGCTCGGTCGGCGTGCAGTGCTCCCGCACCGCCGCCGGGAAGTCCTCGGCCGAGGCTCCCTCCTCCAGCGACATCCCGCCGCCGCCGAGCTCCAGCTCGGGCGCCTCGCCGGCCTCGACCGCGAGCACGATCTCCTCGACCTCGGCGAGCTGATCGGGCCACCAGACCACGACGGCGTCTCCCACCTGGAGGCAGCCGTCCACCTGGGCCGCGGTCCCGTGCGAGAGCGCGTCCATGCTGGAGCCAGGCTCCTCGCTGTAGGCGAAGACCCAGGTCTCGCCGAGCTGGATGGCCTCGACCTCTGGATTGCTGATGACCGGGGAGCAGGCGGCGAGGAGGAGGGTGAGCATGCGCGCATCATCGCATGAACGCGGGCGGCTCGCCGCCGACAGCGGGATACCTCCTCTTCTTCCCCTGGAGCTGCCGTGTCCGCCTTCCTGCCCGACCTCCGCGCCTTCCTCGCCCTCCTCCGCCGCGAGGGTGAGCTGGTCGAGATCGAGACCCCGGTCGACCCCTACCTGGAGATCGCCGAGATCCACAAGCGGGTGATCGCCGCGGGCGGTCCGGCCCTGCTCTTCAAGAACCCCAAGGGCGGCGACTTCCCGGTCGTCACCAACCTCTTCGGCACGCGCCGCCGGGTGGACCTCGCCTTCGGGCCCCGGCCGATGGACTTCGTGGCCACCGCCGCGCGCCTGCCGATGGAGCTGGTGCCGCCGACGCTGGGCAAGCTCTGGGGCCACCGCGACTTCTTCGGCCAGGCGCTCAAGATCGGCATGAAGCGCCGCGGCTCGGGGCCCGTGACCGAGGTGGTCGAGGCGCCCGCGCTGGACCGCATCCCGATGCTGCACAGCCACGAGCAGGACGGCGGCGCCTTCGTCACCCTGCCCCTGGTCTACACCGAGCACCCCGAGCACGGCGGCCACAACCTGGGCATGTACCGGATCCAGCGCCACGACGCGCGCACCACCGGCATCCACTGGCAGATCGGCAAGGGCGGAGGCTTCCACCACCACCTCGCCGAGCAGCAGGGCCAGGATCTGCCGATCACCGTGATGGTCGGAGGCCCGCCCGCGCTGATCCTCTCGGCCATCGCACCCCTGCCCGAGAACGTGCCCGAGCTGCTGCTGGCCAGCCTGCTGATGGGCGGACACTTGCCCCTGGTCGAGGTGCCCGGCCACCCCCACCCCATCGTCGCCGGCTGCGAGTTCGCCCTGTTGGGGCGGGTTCCGCACGGCGTGCGACGGCCCGAGGGCCCCTTTGGCGATCATTACGGCTACTACAGCCTCGCGCACGACTACCCGATCATCGACGTCCAGAAGGTCGCCCGCCGCAAGGACGCCATCTGGCCCGCCACCGTCGTCGCCAAGCCCCGGCAGGAGGACTACTGGATCGGCGAGTACCTGCAAGAGCTGCTCAGTCCTCTGTTTCCGGTGGTGATGCCCGGGGTGCGTGATCTGTGGAGCTACGGCGAGACCGGCTTCCACAGCCTGGGCGCCGCTGTCGTGCAGGACCGCTTCGGCCGCGAGGCCATGCAGCACGCCTTCCGCATCCTGGGCGAGGGTCAGCTCTCGCTGACCAAGTTCCTGCTCGTGCTGGACGAGCCGCGGGATCTGAAGGACTTCCGCGGGCTGCTGGAGCACATCCTGGCGCGTTTCCGTCCTGAGGAGGATCTGTACATCTTCAACCGGCTCTCGCTGGACACGCTGGACTACACCGGTCCAGAGGTGAACAAGGGCAGCCGCGGGATCATGCTGGGCCTGGGCGAGGCCAGGCGGGAGCTGCCTCGTGAGGTGAGAGGCCCGCTGCCGGCCGGGGTTCGCGAGGCGGCCGTCTTCTGCCCGGGCTGCCTGGTGCTGTCGGGGCCCTCGTACGCCGAGGAGCCCGGGCTCGCCGCACGGTTGTTGGCGTCGTTCCCCGAGTGGCCCCTGGTGGTCCTGCTCGACCAGGCCGAGCGGGCCGTGGTCGACCCGGCGCGCTTTCTGTGGATGGTCTTCACCCGCTTCGAGCCCGCCGGCGACATCCACACACGCACGAGAATCGTCCGAAACAGCGTCGTGCATGAGGGGACGGTCTTCGTGGATTCCAGGATGAAGCCGCACTACCCGGGGGAGCTGTTCTGCGATGAGCGGACGAAGGGCACGGTGGATGCGCGGTGGAAGGAGTATTTTCCGGGGGGAGGAGTGGAGATGGGG
>ERZ761602.2932-NODE-2932-length-25326-cov-9.793043_pt1 | contig 25326 bp, 21 predicted proteins | sample MGYA00512165_ERZ761602 | MGnify/ENA primary metagenome ERZ761602 (study PRJEB28899, sample SAMN02445085) | bioreactor sludge metagenome | biome: EBPR sludge; isolation source: Thorneside wastewater treatment plant | place: Australia: Brisbane, Thorneside...
GTCTGGACGCTCTCGATCCTGCTGTTGCTTTGGTAGGTCCAGACTTGTCTGGACGCTCTCGATCCTGCTGTTGCTTTGGTAGGTCCAGACTTGTCTGGACGATGTTGTTTTTTGCCTGCGCGCGGGTGAGGCTGACTTCAAAAGCGTCCAGACAAGTCTGGACCCACAAGATCACCAGCAAGGGCAACGGCAAAAGCGTCCAGACAAGTCTGGATGCGGACTACCTTCGAGTGCCGCGCATCAACAGCAGATACAAGCCACCCGCCACCACCAATCCCACAAACCACGCGTAGGTGTAGATCGACACGAACACGGCGGGCACCTCGGCGAGGAATCCGGCGGCCTTGAGGAATCCCGGCAGGTTGGGCAGCACGCCGACCACCAGCGCGATGATCGCGATTGGATTCCATCCTCCGCGATAACCGTAGGCGCCGTCGTGGCGAAACAGCGATGCGATGTCGAGTTCGGTGCGGCGGATCAGGAAATAGTCGGCGAGCATGATGCCGGCAATCGGCCCGAGCAGTGCCGAATAGCCGATCAGCCAGGTGAAGATGTAGGCGCCCGTCGATTCCAGCAGCTTCCACGGGAAGATCGCGATACCGATGCCGGCGGTGATGTAGCCGCCCATGCGGAACGAGATCTTGCCCGGCGCGAGATTGGAGAATCCGTTCGCGGGCGCGACCACGTTGGCGGCGAGGTTGGTGGTCAGCGTCGCCAGCAGCAGCGCCAGCAGTGCAATCACGACTGCACCGCCGCCCATGCGTCCGGTCAGCGCTACCGGATCCCAGATCGCCTCGCCGTAAATGATCACGGTTGCCGAGGTCACGGCGACGCCGACGAAAGCGAGCAGCGCCATCGGCAATGGCAGGCCCAGCGCCTGGCCGACAATCTGGTCGCGCTGGCTCTTGGCGAAGCGGGTGAAATCGGGAATGTTCAGCGCCAGCGTCGCCCAGAAACCCACCATCGCCGTCAGCGACGGCCAGAACGCGGCCCAGAACTGACCGGCTTTTGGTCCGCCTTCGGCAAACTGCGACGGCGCAGACAACATCGATCCGAACCCACCCGCCTTGACGTAGGCCCACCCCAGCAAGGCCATGCACATCGCGATCAGCAATGGCGCGGCCCACAGTTCGAGCCAGCGAATCGACTCGGTGCCGTACTTGATGAACACCACGTGCAAGGCCCAGAAGGCGAGGAAACACGCGGTCTGGCCGGCATCGATGCCGAGGCCGGGAATCGACGAGCCGACGATGCCGTTGTCGGTCAGCACATTGACGATGGTGTAGATCGCGGCGCCGCCGACCCAGGTCTGGATGCCGAACCAGCCGCAGGCCACCAGACCGCGCAGAACGGCAGGCAAACGGGCTCCACGCGTGCCGAAAGACGCCCGCAGCAACACCGGAAACGGGATGCCGTGTTTGGCGCCGGCGTGGCCGATCAGCAGCATCGGAATCAGCACGATCACATTGGCAAGCAGGATGGTCCCCACCGCCTGCTTCCACGACATGCCATCGCTGACCATGCCTGCGGCCAGCATGTACGCCGGCACGCACACCACCATGCCCACCCAAAGGGCGGCGATCGCCTTCCAGTCCCAGGTGCGCTGTTCCGGGGAACTCGGCAGCAGGTCGGCATTGATCAGATCGGTGTCGCCGAGGATTCGGGTTGGGGCGCTGGCGCTGCTCATGGATCGACGCTCCGCTGGGCTGCTGATCGATTGCACGCAAGGTACGCAAACGACGCGCGCGACGCAAAGGTTGTTCGCCGCGGGCAATATCCGGCGGATCGATCGCGGGCGGTTGCTGGCGCTACGGGCCGGAACCGGATCAGCCGCATCGATCACCTTCGCGCGACTTGCCGCTCGCACTGATGCGCGCCGGTCACCGGCAATCGGGCATGAATCCGTTTCGTCGGCCGCAGTGGACGCGGCGCGTCGGCGAATTTGGGGCCGGGCGGGAAGATCGGTCTCTTCGACTTTTTGCATGTTTGCGCTCGTCGCGACCATGCATTTTGCATCGTCGCGCTCGGCGCACGAGCGCCAATCTGCTTTTTTTTCAGTAGCTTGAGTCGGTTCCACAGGCTGGCACGGTACCTGCGATGGAAGGACTGCGGGGCCGCGACTGCAATGGTTCCTCGGGAACTGAATGCGTTCGGGCACTGCGCCAGACCAAAACAAGGAGCGTGACCATGAACATCAAGCACACCGCACTGGCCGTCACGATGGCACTCGGGACCTTGTCGTTTCCGGCGGCTGCCGACAGCGTGGCCGACAAATTGAGCGAAGCCAACAAGGAAGGCCGCATCTGGACCAGTTTCGCACTCAACCCGCATCTCGATGCTCTCGATCTCAAGGTCGACGTCGACGGCGAAACTGCAGTACTGAGCGGAACCGTGCCCGGGGCGATCGAGCGCGACCTTGCCGAGCAGGTCGCATTGGGCGTCAGCGGGGTCAAGCAGATCGACAACCGCATCAGGATCGACCCGACACTCGAACCCGCCGCCTCCGACGGCCAGCGTTCACCAGCGGACATCAGTGCCGACGCAACGATCACCGCCAGCGTCAAGAGCAAATTGTTGTGGAGTGATCATGTGCGCGGATTGGACATTGACGTCGACACCATCGACCGCCGCGTCACCTTGAGCGGCGAGGCCCACAGCGCCGTCGCACGCGACACGGCGACCCGCCTGGCGCTCGGCACGGTTGGCGTGCGCAGCGTCGACAACCGGCTCAAGGTCAACCCCAGCCTGGTGCGCAAACCCGCCACCGATCCGGTCGGCGATGTCTGGATCACCGTACGGGTGAAGAACTCGCTGCTCTACTCCAAGCATGTCGACGGACTGGACATCGACGTCGACACCAGGAATGGGGTGGTCAACCTGAAGGGCTCGGTGTCGAGCCCGCAGGAACGCGCGCTGGCCGTCGAACTCGCGGAGAACATCCGTGGCGTCAAACGTGTCGACGCCTCGGGACTGCGCGTCAACAGCTGAACAGGAGAACTGCCATGAACCTGAAACTCAAGAGCGTGATGCTGCTGCTCGCCAGCCTGGCCTTCAGCCCGGCACAAGCTCGGCAGGAATGGGCCCGGGTGGTCCGCGTGGTTCCGGTCACCGAGCAGATTCGCATCGATCGAGAAGTCTGTCGGGAGGTCGCCACGACCCGCCACACGCGCAGTGGCAATACCGCGACTGGCACCATCGTCGGCGCGGTGGTCGGTGGCGCGCTGGGCAACCAGGTCGGCAAGGGCAATGGTCGCAAGGCCGCCACGGTTGCCGGCGCCGTGATCGGTGGCGCGGTCGGGCGTGACATCGATCGTCGCAACAACCCGCGACGTGCGGTTACCGAGTACCACACCCGCTGTCACGTCGAACCGTCCTGGCAGAGCGTGCAGATGTTCGATGTGACTTATCGGAATCGCGGCCGTCTGCACACCCAGCGCATGGACATCCATCCGGGCACGCATGTGCGCGTCTATCGCTGATGAGTGAGGCGCAGCGCAAGGAACCCCGGCCGCCGGCCGGGGTTCCTTGCCGCAGATTCTCGGGCTGCAGCACAGGATTTGCCTTACAACGCGTATTGCTTGCGCTTGCGGTAGAGGGTCGAGGTGTCGATGCCGAGCGTCTTTGCCGCAGCGTCGAGGGTTGGTCGGGTCGCCAGCACCGCCTCGATGTGCAGTCGTTCGAGTTCGTCCAAGGTCAGTTCGGCACCGATGCGCGGCGCGCCGGAAACCTGGCCACGCAAGGTCGGCGGCAACTGGTCGAGATCCGCGATTTCCGTCGGGCAGAGGATGGCGATGCGTTCGATCGTATTGCGCAATTCGCGGATGTTCCCCGGCCATCGATGGCCACGCAGCGCCTCGACCGCTGCCGCGCTGAACCTTCGGGCGGGACGCCGATAGGTCATTGCGAACTGCAGCAGGAATCGCTGCGCCAGGCCTTCGATGTCCTCGGCGCGATCACGCAGCGGCGGCAACTCCAGATTGATCACGTTCAAGCGATACCAGAGATCCTCGCGGAAAGTCCCTTCACGGACCATCGTCTCCAGCGATCGGTTGGTGGCCGCGATGATGCGCACGTCCGCGCTGCGCGTGTGCGGGTCGCCGACGCGCTCGTACTCGCGATCCTGCACGAAGCGCAGCAGCTTGGGCTGCAGCGACAGCGCGAAATCGCCGATCTCGTCGAGAAAAAGGGTGCCGCCGTCGGCGATCTGCACGCGCCCCTGGCGATGCTCCACGGCGCCGGTGAAAGCACCCTTGACGTGCCCGAACAACTCGCTCTCGAGCAATTCGGCGCTCAGCGATGGCGCGTTGATCGTCGCGAAATTGCCCTGCCGGCGCCGACTCCACTGGTGGATGGCCCTGGCCAGCACACCCTTGCCGGTACCGCTCTCGCCGAGAATCAGTACGGTGGCGTCGGTGTCGGCCACTTGATGGGCGGTTGCCAGCAAGCTCGCCATGGCCTTGGATGCGCTGTCGAGGTCGCCGGTCACGTCGGCTTCGCCGGACTCGCGGGCCGAGCTTTCGAGTGAGGCAACCCGCAATTCCAGGCGTCGGGCTTCCGCATGGCGGTGCGCCGCCAGGGTCAGCTGGTCCGGCGTGATCGGTTTGACCAGGTAGTCGCGCGCACCCAACTGGATCGCCCGCACTGCGGTATCCACGCCGGATTCGCCGGTGGCCATGATCACGCGCATTTCCGGCGCGGCGGCGAGCAATCGCGGCAGCAGATCGAGCCCACTGTCTTCGCCGATCCGCACATCGAGGAAACACAGGTCGAAGATCTGGCGCTCGGCCAGGCGCAGCGCCTGCTCGACGCCGCTGGCGCTGCTGACCTGATAGTCCTGTTCCTCGAGGCACCAGCGAAAATTGCGCAAGGCGCTGCTGTCGTCGTCCACCAGCAGCACGCGGCGACCGCCGATCGAAGGCTCGGCAACAGGCATTGGACCCACTCCAGTTCCACGCAAGGTCATGCAGTTTGCACGATGTTGCCGTCGCAGACCATGCATCCGACAACGGAAGATCCTGCAGATCAACGAGTTAAGAGAGTGGAACGATTGGCACGCGAATTGCGTTGCGGGTACCGACGCGGTGAGGCAGCACCCCGGGCGCAATCCGCCTGGACCTGCCGACCTGCGTTCAAGGTCAATTCGACCGCTGCAAATGGAGCAAACCGATGAACAAGGACATCATTGCCGGACGCTGGAAACAACTGCTTGGCACTGCGAGCATCGGCCTGGGTCGGATCACCGACTCCAACTGGACGACACTGCGTGGTCGCGTCGAGCATTTTTTCGGTCAACTGCAGGAACGCCATGGCCTCGCGCGTGACCATGCGCTTGCCGCCATCGACGAGTGTTCAACGGCGGCCGCCGCACCCGATGCCGATCAACTTGCCGACCTGAACCTGGACTCCGACTACGGCTCCAGCCCACGCCTGGGCATGGACAATCTGGCTGCCACGCCGGTGCCGGAGCCGACGCCTGGTCCAGTGGAACGGCTCGAAGCGGCACTTCGTCGACTCGTGCACGGCTTCGGCCACAGCATCAGGCAGCATCCCGGCGTGTCGCTGATCGCTGCGGCGTCGCTGGGCTTCGTCACCGCGCGCCTGGCAACGCCCCGGCGGGGCGCCCGATAGCGGCGCGAGCCGGGAGGAACAAAACCGATGACCCCCGGGCTCGCATTCGAGCGTTGGTTTCCCGGCCAGCAACAAGGTCTGCCATCGACCCAGGCGGGCAACCGATCGACGCCAGCCGTTGCCGCCACTGACAGCGCGCTGGTGTCGATCCATCGGCTGCTCGCGGCGCTGCTGCTGCTCGCCTTGCTCTACACCGTGTGCGTGGCCAAGCCGGTGCTGGTGCCATTGCTGCTGGCCGCATTTCTCGCCGTGTGCATCAGCCCGTTGGTCGATCTGGTGGAGCGGCTGGTGCCGCGTCTTCTGGCGGCGATCGGTGTGCTGGCGCTGGCGATCGGTGCGCTGGTACAGGCGCTGTCGTTGCTGATGGCACCCGCCCAGGACTGGCTCAGTCACGCGCCGGAGACGCTGCCGCGCGCGCTCGACAAGTTGCGCGAGTGGCTGCGCATGCTCGGTGAGGCCAGCGGTACGGCGCCGGTACTGGAAACCGTGGGCACGCTCTCGGGATCGGAGGCGAAGCCCACTGCAGCGGCACCATGGCACTGGTGGGAACTGCTGTTGGCGGCGCCGCCGATCCTGGTCCAGGCTTTCAGCGTGGTTCTGCTGACGCTGTTTTTCGTCGCCTACGGCGGCGACCTGTTCCGGCGTGCTGTCGAGCTGTCGCCGACCTTGAGCGGCAAGAAGCAGTTGGTCGGCATCGTGCGCGCCATCAAGGTCGATACCGCGCGTTATTTCCTGACCACCGCGGCGATCAATGCCGGACTGGGAACAGCCACGGCAATGGTCCTGTTTGTACTCGGCATCAGCGAACCGATCATGTGGGGCGCCGTCGTCGCCCTGTTCAACTTCATTCCTTATCTCGGCGCGCTGGTCTCGGCATTGCTGCTGGTGCTGGTGGGGGTGCTGCAGTCGAGTTCGCCGGACGTGGCGTTGCTGCCTGCCGTGTGCTTCATTGCGTTGACCCTGCTCGAAGGTCAGTTTCTGTCGCCACTGGTGCTCGGCAAGCGCCTCAGCCTGAGCCCGGTCGCCATCCTGATCTGGCTGATGCTGTGGGGTTGGCTGTGGGGCATTGCCGGTGTAATTCTGGGTGTGCCGTTGTTGATGTGCCTGAAGCTGTGTTGCGAACGCCTGCCGGCATGGACCTGGCTGGCCCGATCCATCGAATGAGCGGGATGAAGTTGATGCATTCGCGCAGACGCATCGATGCGGTCGGCTGGCGGCGCTTTCAGCGCTTGTCGCTGATGGCTGCCGTGCTGTTGCTGGTTACCGCCTGGCTGACTTTCAGCCTCAATCAGAGCACGCGCCAGCATTTCGACCATTCCTTGCAGGCGCTCGGTGGCGTCGACGCGGCGCGCGACTATCTGCAGGCCGCGCTGGACGCAGAAGCGGGTGCGCGCAGTTATGTGCTGACCGGCGAAGTGGCTTACCTGACACCGTATCTGGAAAGCCGTGACCGAGTGGCGCGTGCACGCGCGCAATTGCTCGACCGCGTGGGTGGCTCGCAGCCACTGCTGGAACGCATCAGCGCGATGGATCGATCGCTGGACGATGCCCTGAACGAAATGCAGACCGCGATATCCCTGTATCGCGAGCAAGGCCCGGACGTGGTGGTCGACTACCTGCGCGGGGGCTTCGGAAAGGAGCTCATGGATCGCGTCCGCAGCGACAACGCGGCGATCAGCATGGCGTTGACGACGCTCGGACGCACCGAACTCGACGCCATGCACACAGTCGGCCAGCGCCGCGACTGGGCCGCGGCGCTGGCGCTGCTGCTCGGCCTGGCCTGCGGCGTTGGTGCCTTTCTGGTGATCCGCGAGCACACGCTGGCAACGCAGGAAGAGCACAGGCTGCGCCTGCGCGCCGAACAGGCCATGCGCGAGAGCCGCGAAAAGAGCGTGTTTCTGGCCAGCATGAGCCACGAAATCCGCACACCGATGAACGCCATCTTCGGGTTCACCGAGTTGCTCGGCGATCTGGTCACCGGTGCCCGCGAACGCCACTACGTGCAGGCAATCCGCAGCAGCGGCGAGTCGCTGCTCGCGCTGATCAACGACATTCTCGATCTGTCGCGGATCGAGTCGGGACGTATCGACCTGCGCCCGCAAGCCACCGGCATACGCGAATTGTTGAGCGCCACCGTCACCATGTTCGCGCAGCAGATCGCCGAGAAGGGTCTGCAGTTGGCGATCCGCGTCGAGTCAGCCACCGAGCTGCCATTGATGCTGGACGCGCAGCGCGTGCGCCAGGTGCTGTTCAATCTGGTCAGCAACGCGATCAAGTACTCCGACAGCGGTCGGATCCGGATCGTTGTCAGCACCGAGGCTGATGGTGAGTACGTTGCGTTGACGCTCGCCGTCAGCGACGAAGGCATCGGCATTGCAGCGGCTGACCAGGAACGGATCTTCGAGGCATTCACTCAACTGGATCTCGTCGACCGCGCTCGCCGCCAGGGCACAGGCCTTGGTCTCAGCATCGTGCGCAGACTGATGGACGCCATGGGTGGCAGCATCAGCGTGCGCTCGTTGCCGGGCCAGGGTTCGACCTTCACGGCAGTCTGGCCGCGCGTGGCGCTGGCGCTGCCGAGCGCACCGCAGGCAGCAGAGCGCGTCCAGCGGCTTGCCGACATCGCTGCGCTGAACGTACTGGCAATCGACGACATGGAACTCAACCGCACTCTGTTGCGCGACCTGTTCGCCGGCACGCACCATCGCATCGAGGTTTTCGGCGACGCACCGAGCGGCCTGGCGCGCATGCGCGAGCAACGTCCGGATGTGGTGCTGCTGGACCTGCGCATGCCGGGCATGGATGGTCGCGAGGCACTCGCAAGGATGCGCGCAGACCCCAGGCTGCGCGACGTGCGGGTGGTCGCGGTCACTGCATCCAGCCTGCTCGACGAGGAGCCGGGACTGAGGGAAACCTTCGACGGTTATGTGCGCAAGCCGGTCACCCGTGAGGCGCTGAGTGCCGAACTGGCGCGCCTGTTCGCTGGCGCCGACGGCAGTGGGGAGACGCAGGAGGCGGAGCGGTCGGACATGGCGACCTGGTCGATCGACGCACTGGGTGAGGCCACCAGGGGCCGCATGCGCGGCGACATCGATCTGATCGCAACACGTTGCGCCCGCGCTCGCGAAACCCTGTCGACGCAATCGCTGACGGAACTCGAACAGCAGATTCAACAGGCAGACAGCGCGCTTGCGCCCTTGTTCGCGAGATCGATCGAGCAATTGCGCAGTGCGCGTGAACGCTTCGAGCTTGCAGCGATGGAGGCGGCGCTGGAACACATCGAGTCGGACTGCGTTCGAGTCTGCGCGCTGCTCGACCCACCCGGGAGACCGTCATGAACAGCCAAACCTGTGCTGCTGCGACGTCGGTATCCGGGGCGACGGTGCTGGTGGTCGACGACCAACCGGTCAATATCCAGATGGTCGGCAGCCTGTTGGCAGCCGCCGGTTTCGATGTCATGCCGGCGCGTTCGGGCAGCGAGGCTTTGACGCGCATCCGGGCGCGCATGCCGGACTTGATCCTGCTCGATCTGTTGATGCCCGGGATGGATGGATTCGCCGTGCTGGCGACATTGCGCGACGACCGCTTGCACGCGGCGGTGCCGGTGATCGTGCTGACATCGTTGCAGGACCGCGAACTGCTGGTGCGCGCTTTCGCCGCCGGCGCCGTGGATTATCTGACCAAACCTTTCGTGGTCGAGGAGTTGCTCGCCCGCGTACGCACGCATGTCGAACTCAAACGAGCGCGCGACCATCTGGCCCGCATCGCGCGCGAGCAGCAAGAGCTGACGCAGATTGTCGCGCACGACCTGAAGAGCCCGTTGTCGAACATCCAGTTCAGCGCGCAGATGCTGCAGCGCAAACCCAATCTGCCGGCAGAACGCCAGGCTGGCCTGCTGCGCACGATCAGCGACTGCGCCAACGAGGCGCTGCGCTTCGTGCAGGTCTACCTCGGCCGATGGGCCGACGGAGAACTGCGCCGGCGTCACAACATCGAATCAGTGGAACTGCAGCCACTGATCCGAAGCTTGATCGAACGCATGGCGGATGCCGCCGCTGCGCGCGGCGTCGAATTCGTTTTCGCCGCGACGGGCGACCTGCCGCCGGTTGCGGCGGACCGCATCGGCGTCGGCAATGTGCTGCAGAACCTGCTGTCCAACGCGCTGCGCTACGGCGGCGGCGATAGCAACATCGACGTCGAGCTGACGCGCGGCACCATGGGCAACCTGCGCGTCTGCGTGCTCGATCGCGGTCCAGGCATCAGCGCCAGCGACCGCGAGCGACTGTTTCGTCGCTTCGTGCGCCTGGAGGCCGGTAGCGAATCCGGCGACTCCACTGGCCTGGGACTGGCGATCGCCCGCCAGGAGGCGGTCCAGATGGGTGGGCAACTCTGGTACGAGGACCGTCCGGGCGGCGGCGCGATGTTCGCGCTGGAGTTGCCGATCGCCAGTTGACGGCCGCGGCGGTCGCCGCGCTTGTCGCCTCATGCAGTTTGCAACATGGCACGGCGGAACTCGTGCAATGCGCCCGAAAGAACCACCGAAGCGCCCGGATTTCGGGCCCAAATTTATCGCAAGTCATTGATTCGTGGGAATCTTCCTGTCTGGCACGGTCTTTGAGTCAACCGAATCAGATCGCGGCCGTTCGAGCCGCGCGGCCTGAAGGAGTACGATCGATGGCAGCCATCTGCAGCGAAGCCACCCGCGATCCCGCACGTGTCGCGCGAATTCACGCGCCGGTCTGCCCGGCACCGCAGGGAAACCAACTGCTGGCGGCGATGCCGGCGGATGTGCGCGAGGTCCTGTTCCCGCATCTGCAAAGGGTCTGGCTGCCGGTCGGCAAAGTCCTGCACGAAGCTGGCGACTGCATGCGTCAGGTCTATTTTCCGAGCGGCGCCCTGGTGTCGTTGTCGATGGCAATGGAGGACGGCACCGCCACCGAGATCGCCGCAGTCGGCAACGAAGGCCTGGTCGGCATGGCCAGCATCCTCGGTGGAGAAACCAATCTGGTTCGGGCACTGGTGGTCGATTCGGGCAGTGCATTCGCGCTGAGTCGGGCACGTCTGATGGAGTTCTTTCACGGCAGCGCCGCGCTGCAACAGTTGTTGCTGCGTTATGCGCAGGCCAGCCTCATCCAGGTTGCGCAGACGGCCGCGTGCAATCGTCGGCATTCGGTCGAGCAGCAGTTCTGTCGATGGCTCCTGCAACGCCTCGACCATGGCGACACGCAGTGCGTGCACGCCACGCACGAAGCCATCGCGAGTGTGCTCGGGGTTCGGCGGGAGACCGTCAGCCAGGTCGCCGGACGACTGCAGAAGCTCGGCTTGATCCAGTTGTCGCGTTGCCGGCTCGAGATCATCGATCGCCGCCCGATCGAGACCTTGTGTTGCGAGTGCTATTTCGTCGTGCGCAAGGAGACCGATCGCCTGTTGCCTGCCGCCACCTCGGGATTGCGCCAGATGGCAGCCGGCAGCGCGGCGAGATCGGCCGTCGCGGGTCGCCGGATGGCGCTGCCGATGGCCGGAATTCTCTGACCCGCGCGTCACCAGCGGCGGAAGCGAGTGCCTCGGCGCGAATGCAAAGTTGTCGCAATGCGACTGTGCGGCAGTGACGAGAACGCATAGCATCCACCGGGTCCTGGTCCACCGGCAGCCTTGCACCCGTGATCGCCTGGTTCACATCTCTGCTGCGCAGGATTGCGGCGCTGCTCGGGTTCGGGCGTAGCGCCCACAACGACGACTTCGATCCGGAACTGCGCGAGGTGTTCTTCGCCGAACTGGAGGACGTGACTCAGTTGCTGACTGGCGCATTCGCGACCTGGCGCGCCACGCCCACCGACCAGGCTGCGATGCAGAACCTGCGCCGCGGCTTCCACACGATCAAGGGATCGGCACTGATGGTGGGCGCGAGTGCGCTCGGCGACTTCTGCCGACACCTGGAGCAGTTGTCGATCCGGCTGATGGAGCAACAGGTCAAGGTGACGCCGGCGATGGTGGTCACGATCGAACAAGCCATTGCGTTGCTGCCGGCATTCGCCAAGACCATCAGCGAAGGCCGCGCACCGCCACCGCAGTCGCACGCCGTCGCAAACCGGGTGCAGCGGATGCTGGCGTAGTTGGCATGCTTGGCGTAGGGCGGGTCCTTCGCCTGCGGCGAAGTACCCGCCGCGGATCGTCAACAGGCACCGGTGGATTCGCCTGCGGCGGATCCACCCTGCTGTTTCAAGCCTCCGCCTTGCGCATCGGGTTGTTCGGATGCGTGGTCCAGTTGCGATAGCTGCCGTCGTCGACGCGTTCCATGGTGATGCAGCCGTCCACCGGGCAGACGTGCATGCACAGATTGCAGCCGACGCATTCCTCGTCGATCACTTCGAAGAAACGCACGCCATCTTTTTCTTTGGTGATCGCCTGGTGCGAGGTGTCTTCGCAGGCGATATGGCAGAGGCCGCATTTGACGCACTTGTCCTGGTCGATGCGCGCCTTGATGTCGTAGGCCATGTTGAGGAACTGCCAGTCGGTGACGTTGCCCACCGCCTTGCCGACGAAATCGTCCAGGCGCGCATAACCTTTGCTATCCATCCAGTTGTTCAGGCCGTCGATCATGTCGTCGACGATGCGGAAGCCGTAGTGCATCGCCGCGGTGCACACCTGCACGCTGCCGCAGCCGAGCGCCATGAACTCGGCAGCGTCGCGCCAGCTGCCGATACCACCGATACCGCTGATCGGCTTGCCGTGGGTTTGTGGATCGCGCGCGATCTCGGCGACCATGTTGAGCGCGATCGGCCGCACCGCCGGCCCGCAATAGCCGCCGTGGGTACCCTTGCCATCGACCGTTGGCGTCGGCGCCATGAGATCGAGATCGACTGTGGTGATCGAGTTGATCGTGTTGATCAGCGACACCGCGTCGGCACCACCCTTGAAGGCCGCGCGCGCCGAAGTGCGGATGTCGGTGATGTTCGGCGTCAACTTGACGATGCACGGCAGCTTCGAATGCAGCTTAACCCAGCGCGCGACCATTTCCACGTACTCGGGTACCTGCCCCACCGCCGAGCCCATGCCGCGCTCGCTCATCCCGTGCGGGCAGCCGAAGTTCAGTTCGACGGCATCGCAGCCGGTGTCCTCGACCATCGGCAGGATGTACTTCCAGGAGGCCTCGTCGCACGGCACCATCAGCGACACGATCATCGCCCGGTCCGGCCACAGCCGCTTGATTTCGGCGATCTCCCTGAGGTTGACCGCCAACGGCCGATCGGTGATCAACTCGATGTTGTTGAGCCCGGCGATGCGTTGCCCATTCAGCTTGACCGCGCCGTAACGCGAGCTGACGTTGACCACCGGCGGATCGATGCCGAGCGTTTTCCAGACCACGCCGCCCCAACCCGCCTCGAACGCTCGATTGACGTTGTAGGCCTTGTCGGTCGGCGGCGCCGAGGCCAGCCAGAACGGGTTCGGGGAACGAATTCCGACGAAATTGCAGGAGAGATCGGCCATCGTGCTGCTCGCGGGTCTACATCCTGTGCACACTACACCGGGAGCGCATCCACGTGCATGCCCGCCGCCTTTCGCCGGTAACGCGGGTCCGGGTTCTCCCGCCTCTCGCGCGGTCAACGGTCCGTTGCGCGGGTCAGCGCGGATTCGGATTTGCTTGATTCGTTGCGATCAGGTGCGCAACATGGCGGCGGTCGCCAGGCACCGAGGATCACGCCATGCAGCGAGACACGCGCACCAGGAGGCCGCGCAGCCTGTTCGGGATCGGTCTCCTGACCTCGGCCTTGCTGGTGGGTCCGGCACCCGCGGCCGAGCCATCCCGCGATCTGCTGACGCTCGCCGAGGGTGCGGTGCTGGTGAGCGCCACGGCCAATCCGCATGCGGCGTGGAACTTGATCGACGGTGCAGCGCGGACGCGCTGGGACAGTGGTGGGCCGAAGTTTCCGGGGCCGTGGCAGTTCGTCTTCGAGTTGCGTGCGCCAACCCGGCTCACTGCGCTGGGCGTGCGGGGCGCCGGGAAACGACCCGCCGGCGGGGTGACCTCTTCGGCGCGCGGCATCCGCTTCGAAGCCTCCGCGCAGGCGGCCGACAGCGGCTTCGTCGAATTGGCGCGCATCGATGCCGCCGCGGACGGCGAGTCGATGATCGAACTGCAGGGCACCGAGCCGGTGCGCTGGTTACGGCTGAGCATCGACTCCGATCATGCCGGCGGCGTCTGGCCCTATCTGGATGAAGTGATCGCCTTCGGCGAACAGGCGGCCGTCGACAGCGGACCACGCTTTGCCGGCGTATTCGAGGTGCGTGCGCGCGAGTTCATCGAGTTGCGCCAACAGGGGGCCACGGTCAGCGGTTGCTTCATCGAAGCCGGCGGGCACGCCGCCGGTACCTTGCAGGGTGAAGTCGTCGAGGGCGTGGCGCGTTTGACCTGGCAGCGCAGCGATCGCGACGGCATTCACGGCACGGCGGTGCTGGTGATCGACAGTCGCGGCCATTTGAACGGGGTTCGCCATCGCCAGCGCAGTCGCTCTTCCTGGGGCGGCCCACCCGCGGCAAAGGACACGCAAACGCCGTGCGCTTTGCCCGCGACCGTCGCCAACCCGATCGCCGCCGCCCTCGAAGACGCAGGCACGGCACGCATCTACGGCATCCTGTTCGACTTCGATCAAGCCAGCCTCAAGCCGGCGTCGACGCCAGCCCTGGAACAACTGCAGCAAGCGCTGCTGGCCAGCCCGACGCTGCAGGTCGACATAGAAGGCCACACCGATGATCAGGGCGACGACGCCTACAATCTCGCGCTGTCGTTGCGGCGCGCCGCCGCCGTGGTCGACTGGCTGGTCGCCCACGGCATCGAATCCGCGCGCCTGCATCCGGTGGGTCGCGGCGAGGCCGAGCCAGTGGTGAGCAACGACAGCGCCGACGACCGCGCGCTGAACCGTCGGGTTGAGGTGGTTCGGCGTTGATGTTGGCTTGGTGCGTGCGCAACGGCGAGTCACCTCGACGAAGGCCCGCTACGGGGTGGCGCCCAGCCAGGTTCGGGCGCGCGCGGCGTCGTAGGTTGGGCAGAGCTCCACCCTGCCCAACAACGGACGGCAACGTTGGGCAGGATGGAGCTCTGCCCAACCTACCTTGGAGCGGCGTCACGAACTTCGCGCCGGCCGGTGGTTGGGGCAAGCAAAGGACGCAAAAGGGGCGCAAAAACAGAAAATGCGAGGGCCAGTCATGTGATCAATGGCCTTTGATCTCCTTTGCGTCCTTCGCGTCCCTTTGCGTCCTTTGCGCGCCCAGATACAGTCCCTTTCCTTGCGACACCGACAGTTGTCACGTAGGCCGCTGCGCGGCCAACATGACCTACTTCCGGATGTTGGTAGCGCGAATTTGCCCACCGGCAGGCATTGCGCCAGATGCATCGGCGAAGCCGGCGCAACTCGCGCGCCGGGCGAAGAACGGAGGATCGCTGCGCGGGTTGGGTGTGTTCCCGGCCAGCACGACAGTGCCATCGGCGAGCACCGCGAGGCTGGCCGACGAGATCTGCGGCCTGGGATCGGTGAGCGCGCGAACGTCGCCGATCGCCGGATTGAAGATGTTGAAGGCTCCTTGGTGCCAGCTGATCGCACAGCCGTCGGGCAAGCGTGCCGCCGCCGGCCCCATCGGCGATGACGGCAGGATGTAGGTCCACTGCCGGGCCTGGGGATCCCACAGCATGTCGGAAACGCGCGATTCGGGCTCGGCAAACATCCACGCCATCAGCACGGCGCTGGCGTCGACCGCTTGGCCGTCCACCGGGTCGATGAAGTGCGCCAACGGCGGAATGCGGATTGCTGCGCCTTCGACCAGGTGCGACAGATCCGTGACCAGGCGGACGTCGGTCCAGCGATCGGAGCCGGCCTCGAAGAGCTTGGCCGCGTGCTCGTTCAGCACCAGCAGCAGGCGGCCGTCATCGAGCGCGCCGAGACGGTACGAATAGCGGGGTGGCCGGTCGCTGTCGTGGTAGATGTACCTGGGGTCGGGTTTGCCGGGGCGCAGCGGAATCCGGCCACAACTCCAGGACCGATCGTCTTCGACGCGCCAGCGCAGGCAATCGAGTTCGGCGCCGTCGAGCCCCACGCGCAGCACGTCGCCGTCCGGCAACTGGGCCGCCTGCAACTGCCGCAATCGAGGCCCTTCCGCCTCGAATCGAGCGCTCCAGCGATCGCGAACCGGATCCCACAGCTGGCGCAGGATGCCCTCGCGATCGAACGCCGGCAGGATTCCCCAGGTCGCCAGGCGCCCATCGCTCAGCGCCAGCGTGATGCTCTCGCCGGTGCCGATGTAATGATCCGTCGGCACCAGCCATTGCCGGGTTTCCTCGTCCCAGATGCTCAGGTACGGCTGCTGCGTCGAAAACGCTGCCAGGCCGTCTTCCTGCAGTTCGACCAGCGTCGACTCGCGATGGGCCGGCGCTGGTCGCGCCACCCACGCACGTCGATCCGCCGACAGCTGATGGCGGTACGCGTGCAGCGTGCCGTCCTTGCGCTCGAGCAGGGGCTGGAGGTAGCTCACCCAGTCGCCGGTGTCGAGCGGCGGCAACAGAGACCATTGCTGGGTGGAAGCCGACCAGCGCACGCCCTCGGAGCGGCGCGCGGGATCGGCGTCAAGCCCAAACGCGGCGATGAACAATACTTCGTCGCCAGCGGTGCGCTGCACCCACATCGGCTTCTGTGCCGTCTGCAGGTTCAGGTCCGGCATCGGGCTCAGGACCTGCACGGTTTCCGTCCGGCTATCCCAGAGCTCGGCCGTCGCGTTCCCGTCCGGGAGCCAGCGACCATGTCCGGCGCACCAGTCACCGCTCTCTTCGCCGGCTGCGCGCGCAGCGTCCGGGGGAATTTGTTCACAGTAGAGCTGGGCCACGAACTTGAGTTGCGAATCGCCGCTGACCAGCACCTTGCCGTCGCCCAGGATCGCAACCACCGCCCAGGGGCGCGGCGTGACCGGCATGCGCCGCTCGGCAACTGCGCCCGTGGTCGGATGCCAAGTCCAGGCGCGGAACTGGGTGAGTTCGCGGCGGGTCGCCGTTTCCAGATCGACCCGGCCCTGGGCAATGAAAATGATCTCTCCGCTGTCCGTGGCGGCGAATTTCACCAACTCGCGCGCATCGAACTGAATGCCGTCGAGGGTGCTCCATGTACCGCTGTCGGGATCCCACACCTCCGGGGAGTTGGCGACCGTCTGTTCCGCGGTCGGCCGGTCCATGACCCAGCCGCCAGCGACGACGACGCGCCCGTCCGCGAGGCGCAGGCCTTGATGGAAACGCCGATACCAACGACTGCTTCCGCTGGGGTAAAAGCGCCGTTCACGCGGGTCGTAGATCTCCGCGGCATTGAGCAAGACGCCGGCGCTGCGGCCACCGGTGATCAGGATGCGATCGTCGTCGAGCAGGATGGCAGCGTACTCGTGGCGCCCGGGGTATTCCGGATGCGGGTCGCCAGGGCCGAGGTCGGGGCCGCGCCGGAACACGTCGGCGCCAGCGCCTTGCGCGATGAAGACGATGGCGAGTGCAAACAGCCGGGCGCGGCGTCGGCGCCAGCAAGATCTGGCGTGCTCATTCATCGCAGCCGATTCCGACGTCGGGGTGGCCGTAACCGGACAGGCCCACCAGACCATCCTCGTCCGCGCGGCTGGAGAGATACCAGCGTCGCGACTGCATCGAGCTGGAAAAGTCGATCAGATAGTCGGTCAGCCCATCGCGATCGAGGTCGCCTGCCCAGAGCAGGTAAGCGATGAGAGCAGAACGGGGCGGCGGCGGACCGGCAAGGATGGCGTTGAGCGGCGCCAGACAGAGTTGACCCAGCCACTGACGCTCCCCACGCGCCTCGAGGTACAGCCCTGCCGTGCTTGCCGCGCGATCGGTGAGCATCGGGCGCAGTCGCTCCTCGCTGCCGTCCACGGCGAGCACGATTTCCAGCGTGCGCTCGGAACCGATCACGGCCGGCTGCGCAGCGGCGGGAAACACACTCGGCAGCACGCCGGGCATCAACCACGCGAGCGCCGGATCACGCCGCAACCAGGCGATCACCGGCAATGAAGATGGCGTTGCCACCTGCCAGCGCAAACGCTGTCCGGCGATCCCGACCGGATGCTGCGGACTCGGCCGCGACTCCACCTTCGCCGTCAGCGTCGCCGCGACCAGTTCGCAGCCGGCGTCGGCGCAGACCAGTGCCAACCAGTCGTCGCCGGGCGCCAGCGGCCAGGCTGGCAGCCACAGGTCGTTGCCGATCGCGAAGCTGAGGTCGGGAGCGGACACCGGCTCGGGTTCCAGGTCCTGTGCCGCTGCCGCACTGCAGGCGGCAAGAAAGAGCCCGGCACAGGTCGACCGCAGGATGCGTCCGCGCCTCACCAGTTGCTCTCCAACGCGGGGATCAACATCGGCGTGCCGGCGTCGTCGATCAGGAGCAGCCGTTCGAAGATGCGTCCGTTACCCGGCTCGCTGCCGCGCCAAAGCTCCGGCCACTGCCCGCTGGCCTCATCGAAGCGCAGGATGTAGTGCTCGGCCGTGTTGCCCACACGCAGATGCGCGAAGATCCGGTCGCCGCGGACCACGACCGTCGCGCGCTCGACATCGTCCGGCGCCGGCAAGTCCACCCAGCCGCTGCCATCTGCCAAACTCAGCTCGACCGCGTGCTCCGAGGCGACGCTTTCGCCTGGAGGAATCGTCGACGAGCCCGCCCGCAGCACCCGCCCATCGCTGAGGATCTGCATCGGGCTGCCATGCGGCAGTCGGGTCGGCGCCGAAGTTCGCCACGCGTTCGTGCGTGGATCGTAGATTTCATGGTCGCGGGCATGCGACCACGGGCCGAAGCCGGTGTAGGCGACTTCTCCAGCTGGCGCGTCCTCGTCTGCGGGAGGAGCAAGCGCAATGCGATAGGGCTGGACTTGTCCATCCGCAATCACCAGGCGTCCGTCGGCGAGGCCACGGGCGACCACCGGCGTGCGCTCGCCGAGCTCGGCACGTGCGCGGTCGAGGGTGGCGAAGTGCGATCGCGTCAGCGTCGGCGTGGTCGACCCATTGGATTCGAAGCGCAGCCTTTCGATGCGGCCGCCGTCGTCAATCGCCACCAGGTCGCCATCCGCCAGTTGCGCCCAGGCCTCCACATGCGGCATCTCGAACACCTGCCAACCGGACCCTGGCGTTGCCGGTTGCAGCCATTCCAGCGGCAGGTTGCGCTCGTCGTCTTCACCGATGCCACCCACGACGACCAGGGCGCCATCGGGCAGGCTAAAGACCTGCGGCCGGTAGCGTGCGATCTGCAGCTTCGGCAGGTGACGCACGCTGCCGTCGATGCCGAGCACGTCGACCGCCGTCGAACGCGCCCAGCCAAGCCGATACGAGGTGCCGCCGGCGACAATCGTGGTGTCGCCGAGATCGAGCAGGCCCGCCTGCTCGCGACCAAGCTGAAACCCGAGCCCGGGATCGAAGCGCGCGCGGTGCTCTTGCGGCGGCGAATTGCTTTCCCCGCGAAGCGAATCCTGCGCCTGCGCGTTGACCGCCCCGACCGCGCATCCCACCAGCAAAATCCAGACAGCGCGCATGCGCATCAGCGGCCTTGACGCAACGAAGTCACAAAAGCATACGGTCGCCGGCGCAGGAGTTGCGGTCGGTAATCGGATGGCTGGTGGCGGCGATCGGGCAGTCCATTGCTTTCGGTCGCGACTCCACTCAGGCGCGCAGCGATGCGTCGATCGACGCCGCCGCGCGCTTGCCGTCCTCGACCGACTGTACGGTCAGATCGACCTTGCCGCCGGCCCAGTCGCCGCCGGCCCAGACTTGCGCGAAGGTCTGTTCCAAAACGGTGGCGCCAATCGATTCGGCGCCGCGGCGGCAAACCAGCGTGACCGCTTCGGCGCCGAGGCGCCGCGATTGCGCGCGAAACCCTCCGAAGCGCGTCAAGTGGATTGAAGTCGATCCGCGGCAAGACTCGCCAGCATCGTTTCGGCGCTTTCGCCGTAGAGGTCCCCCCAATAGGTTTCGACGGTATCGTCGAAGCGCGAGCCCATCACATCGCGCAAGCTTCCAAGCAGTGCTGCGCCGGCGGCGTCGTAGTGGCTGGCGCAAAAGCCGTGGCAGTGCAGATGCCGCGCCAGGCGGCGGCAAACCACCGGGAAACGCTCGCCGCCGCGATGGGCGGCGAGCAACTGCAGGCAGCGCAACAGACGCAGCCCCTGGATCTCGGGTGTTCCAGCCAGATCCCGCAACTCCGGTGCCCCCAGCCACAGCCGGCGCTGGAAGGCCGAACCGAGGATCCCGACGGGGATCCCACGCATCGGGATCGGGAAGGTCGAAGTTGCGACCATGGCGGGATCAATTGTTGCTGACCATGAACCAGCCGGTCACGAAATCGTTGGAATTGTATGGCGTCGCTCCTGACAAGTTCCTGATGCAAAGCCCGACCCGGTAAGTACCGCCAGTGGTCATGACGCGGCTCATTGCCGCGGTGACCATCGCTCGTTGTGGGGTTGGCGGCAGTGTTGGATTAACGAAGCTCGGTGTGTCGAATGCCGCCGGCGCGGCGCCGTTGACGTTGTCGCTGAAACATAGGGCCACCGCCACCGGCACGGGATTGACGGATGAGTGACCGATTGCGCCGACGGACGTTCCCGAGACCCGTTGACCCGCCGTCACGGTTACCACGGCGAACGGACCGGCGAACACCCAGGGGGTACCTGCCGTCACCGGAATGATGCCGATCTGCCCCGACTGCGTCACCACCTGAACCACGCCACTCGGACCTTGCGGGCCCGGATTGCCGGCCAGCGCAAACTGGGCGACCGGCGCGGCGGTCAAGGCCTGGCGTGGCGTCAGCGCATCGTAGGCTCCCACGCTGTTTCCGGCGCGTACCGCCACCGCCAGCCAGCGCGCCTGGCTGCCGAACGCACCTGGGCCGAAATCGAGTTCGACGCTGAACACGCCGTTCTCGACCGGGATGTCGCTGGACAGCACCACGCTGCCCGCCTGAGCGCCGCCGGCAAGCGCGTCGAACAGGCGAAACTCGAAGTCGAACAGCCCATTGGCCGGCTGATTGTTGTCTTCCAGCTTGCCCTGGTAAGTGAACTGGGTGCCCAGCGGGGCGGCGTGGGCGGCAATGGCGAAAAAGCACAGCAGTGCAAACGCAATACGAAGCATGGGATCAGTCCTCAAAGGAATTCTGGAAAAGGATGTCGGAAGCGGGTGCATCGGCTGCGGCAGGCCAGAAGCCGCCCTGCAGCGTGAATCGCTGGCCCTGCAACCAGCCGGCATCCGGCTGTCCTGCGGTGCCCTCGACAGCAAAGCGCGTGCCTTGCGAATGGCCGCCGCCCGCGTCGGCCGTACTGCTGATCAGGCGAAACGGCGCGGCTTGCGCGGCGCCGATCAGCCCCAGCGCCAGCGCGACAGGCAGCAGCAATTGCCGCCGGGTGGGATGGAAGAGAGAGGGTGCATGCATCCGGTGTGGCTCCAGTCAGGCGGTGTGGAGCGAGGCTGACGGGGGGCGCGGATTGCTGCTTGACGCGAACATTGGCGCAGCTTTACGCCAACATTTCTGCTTGTTTTTCAGCACTTTATGCGAACTTATCCGTCGAGCCGCCGCAACCATTCGGTGGCCGCGGTGCATGCCAGTCAGTGCGAATCCTCTTTCTCGGCCCGAAAAATTTCCACGGGCCATGCACCTCGTCATTGCGAGGAGCGTAGCGACGAAGCAATCCAGTGACCCTTCTTTGCTCTGATTCCGCGGTCGGAAAACCAAGCAGTGTCACTGGATTGCTTCGCTGCGCTCGCAATGACGAATCAACGACTTGCGATATGGGTTCATGGAGAGCTTTCAGTTTCACCCAAAACTGCGCGGTGACCATGAACCCGTTCATCCTGAGCAGAGCGTCCGACGCTTTATCAGGACGCGGCGTCGAAGGACACCGTTCACCCTTCGACGCCGCGTCCCGGTGGAGCTTCGGGACGCTCTGCTCAGGGCGAACGGTATCGATGATATTCAATGACTTACGATATAGGTTCATGGAAAGGAGCGTGGCGACGAAGCAATCCAGCACTGTTTCCTGCTTTGAAGCTGCCAGGCAAAGGCACTGGATTGCCACGGCATGCGCTCTCAGTTATTCGCTTCGTTGCCGATGTTCGCGGCGCATGCCCCGCAATGACGAAAGCTCGCAATCATTCGCTTCGTAGCCGACGTTCGCGGCGCATGCCTCGCAATGACGAAAGCCCGGGCGCGCCGAACGGGATCACCGAATACTTGCGAGCGGGCCTGTCACCTGGGCCGCCACGCGGCCAACGTGACCTTCGTCCGGGCGTTCGATGCGCGAACAAGCGCATCGCCAGATCGACCCAAAGTCTTGCCCGAGATCAGCGGCCGCTGGGACCTGCGGCACCGGGCGCGGCTGCGATTGCGCGGTCGATCTGCCGGCGCACCAGCAAGCGCGAAAGTGGCGGGTAAGGCGGATCCAGCGATACTGCCGCGCTCAGCGGCAGGCCTGCCTGCAACTGCAGCCAGCGCGCGTCGTCGGCCCAGCGCGTGGCCTCGATCCCGTGCTGACTGGCTTGCGCCAATGCAGCGCGCAATGCGTCGGGTTGCCGTTGCTGCCAGGCGAGAAAGGCATCCCACAGCGCGGCCGGGGCAGGCGCAAGCTCAACGGGACGCGCCAGCGGCACCTGTGGCCGCAGGCGCAGCGCCGTAAAGCGGGCAGCCAGCGGCATCGACTCGTCGGGGCTGCGCGGCGGGGTCGCCAGCGCCCGGTCGAGCTCCTGCTGCATCAGTTCGGTGCGACCCGCTTGCGCGTGCAAGCCGGCCAGCATCAGCGACAGGTCGATGTCGAGGATCAGATGGCGCCCGGCGAGCACCGTACGCGCCTCCTCGAAGCTCGCCAGCGCCGCGTGGTCCTCACCGCGCATGACCTCGATCGCACCTGCGTACTGCAGCGCGCGCGTGTGCAAATCGAGGCGGCTGACGTCGTACGCAGCGCCGGCCGCGCTGCGGAACTGCGTGTGCGCCGCGTCGAAATCGGCGCGGCTCCAGGCCAGTCGCCCGCGCAGGAAGGCATGCATGAGCGGGTCCACGGCGGGATCGAGGCGGTCGAGCAGAGCCGTCGCCCCGGGGATATCGCCCATCGACGCGCGATCGGCGATGACCATGTCGCGCTTGCGATGGCCCAGCGTCGGCACCTTGATCTGCTGGATTTCATGCAGTGCCGCAGCGCGCATGCCGCGGAACTCGAGCAAGTGGGCGCGCGCGTGGCGCATCCGCCACGCATCGGGGCGTACGCTCAGCAAAGCGCCTGCGGCCTCGACGATCGCTTGCGGTTCCTTGCTGAGCTGTACGGCAACGAAGGCCATCCAGAGATCGTAATAGAGATCCGGCGACGGTCCGACCCGAGCTCGCGCCTGGTCGAGCCAGCGCCGCGCCGTTTCTGAATTGCCGTCGCCGTTGGACCAGATTGCCAGGTAGATCGCGGGGACGGGCGTGGTCGGATCCGCGGCGTGCAGGGCCTCGAGCACCCGCATCGCGCGATGGCGCTCGCCGGCGGCTTCGTTGGCGATCGCCTCCAGAACGAAGCTGGCGCTATCGTCACGGCTGGCGCGCAGATCGTCGCGCATCAGGCCGTAGCCTTCGTCGAGCATCTCGGGCTCGGCGGGAACCTGGTGCCGCCACTGCAGCATGTTCCACGCCAGCGCAAGCAACAGTGCGACCAAGGTGATGATCGCAATCCGCGTGCGGCTCGGATGGTCAGCGCGGGCGCCAGTGATCGGCATGGCGCCTTCGTCAGTGCCCGGCGACTCGCGGTCAGGCAGCGGCTCGCCAGCCCGATCGACCGGCAACGCGCCGCTCGCAGAGGATTCCTCGGTGACCGCATCAACCGACGCCGGAGCATCGACGATGACCAGCTGCGGCTCTCCCAGGCGGGCCGCCGAGTTCGGCGACGCCGGAGCAGAATTGCCGGGATCGATGACGATGAACGGGGCATCCAGCCGCAGGCCGATGCCCCGCAGGGTCTTGACCAGACCGCCGTAAGTGCCGAGCACCGCCCGCGTGCGAAACACGAGCTGCGCCAGTGCCTCGTCGGACACGACCTGGCCGCCCGGCCACAGGGCGTCCATCACCTCCTCGCGCGGCAACACCCGATCGGGATTGCGGACCAGCAGCAGCAACAGCTCGAACGCCTTGCGCGAACACTCGCGCGGATGACCATCGACCCGTAATGCGTAATTCGCCGGGTCGAGTTCGACCTCGGCGAATCGGTAGCGCCGGAGTCGCAGATCGCCCTCACCGAGGGTCATGGAGCCGGCGTCATAGGAATCTGCGTTCCCGGAATACACGGACGCAAGTCGGCGGACCGCGTGAACACGCAGGCGCTTACCCAGCTGTCAGCGCAGCATGGATCGACGCCGCCGCGCGCTTGCCATCCTCGACCGATTGCACGGTCAGATCGACCTTGCCGCCAATGCAATCGCCGCCGGCCCAGACCTTGGCGGCGGTGGTACGGAATTCGGCATCGACGGCGATGCGACCGCGCTTCAGGTCCAACCCGCCCGGTGCATCGAGGACCTGGCCGATTGCCTTGAGCACGCTGTCGGCGGCCAATGTGAAGCGTTCGCCGGTGTCCTGCGGGCGACCGTCGGCACCGGGTGCGGTGTACGCAAATTCGATGGCGCTGACGGCGCCGTCGACGCCGTGCACTTCTACAGGACGTGCCCAATGCACGATGCGCACGCCTTCGTCGCGCGCGAAGGCCTGTTCCAGAACGGTGGCGCCCATGGATTCGGCACCGCGGCGGTAGACCAGCGTGACCTCTTCGGCGCCGAGGCGCCGCGACTGGATCGCCGCGTCGATGGCGGTGTTGCCGCCGCCGATCACCACCACACGGCGTCCGACCGGCAACCGCGAGAGCTGCTCGCACTGTCGAAGTTCGGCGATGAAATCGACCGCATTGCGCACGCCTTCCAGATGTTCTCCCGGTACGTCGAGCATGTTGACCGCACCCAGTCCGAGGCCGAGGAAGACCGCATCGAATTCACGCTGGAGATCCGCCAGCGGCAGATTGCGCCCGAGTTCGCGACCGTATTCGGTGCTGATGCCACCGATCGCCAACAGCCATGCGATTTCCTTTTGGGCGAAGTCCGGCACCTTGTAGGCGGCGATGCCGTACTCGTTGAGTCCGCCCGACTTGCGCTGCGCTTCGAAGATGGTCACCGCGTGTCCCTGACGTGCCAGCGCATGAGCGCAGGACAGTCCGGCGGGGCCGGCGCCGACCACAGCGACACGTTTGCCGGTCGGCGGCGCACGCTCGAACAACTGCACGCCGTCGCGGTAGACCCAGTCGGTGGCGTAACGCTGCAGCGCACCGATCTGCACCGGCTTGTCGTCGTCCTTGTTGCGCACGCAGGCGCCTTCGCAAAGGATCTCGGTCGGACACACCCGCGCGCAGGAACCGCCGAGGATGTTCGCCGACAGGATGTCGGTCGCGGCACCTTTCAGGTTGTCGCTGGAGATCCGCTTGATGAAACTCGGAATGTCGATGCTGGTCGGACAGGCCACCGTGCATGGCGCGTCGTAGCAGTAGAAACACCGCTGCGCCGCAAGCAGCGCCTGCTGCCGCGTGAGCGCGGGCGCAATGTCGTCGAAGTTCTGCGCCAGTTGCTCGGCGCTGAGGCGTCCGGCCTGGATGTCGGCGTGGGTGAGTCGGGTCATCTGTGCTCCG
>ERZ761602.2933-NODE-2933-length-25325-cov-4.327186_pt1 | contig 25325 bp, 22 predicted proteins | sample MGYA00512165_ERZ761602 | MGnify/ENA primary metagenome ERZ761602 (study PRJEB28899, sample SAMN02445085) | bioreactor sludge metagenome | biome: EBPR sludge; isolation source: Thorneside wastewater treatment plant | place: Australia: Brisbane, Thorneside...
CGCCGGCCACGATGCGCGTGGTGCAGATCGAGCCGGGCCCGATGCCCACCTTGATGCCGTCCACGCCGGCGTCGATCAGCGCCTTGGCGCCCTCGGCCGTGGCCACGTTGCCGCCGACGATCTGCGTATAGTTCGAGAGGCGGCGGATGCGATCCACCGCTTTCAGAACGCCTTCCGAGTGCCCGTGTGCGGTATCGACGACGATGATATCGACGCCGGCATCGAACAGCGCCTCGGCGCGTTTCACGCCGTCGTCGCCGACTCCGGTGGCCGCGCCCACGCGCAGGCGGCCCTGCTCGTCCTTGGACGCGTTCGGGTGGCGTTCGGCCTTCTCGATGTCTTTCACGGTGACGAGGCCGACGCAGCGGTAATCCTTGTCGACCACCAGCAGCTTCTCGATGCGGTGCTTGTGCAGCAGGCGTTTCGCTTCGTTGCGGTCCACGCCCTCGCGCACGGTGACGAGGTTCTCCCGCGTCATCAGTTCGGCGACCGGCTGCCGGGGGTCGGTGGCGAAACGCACGTCGCGGTTGGTGAGGATGCCGACGAGCTTGCCGCCCTTTTCGACGACGGGAATGCCCGAGATCCGGTGCTCGGCCATCAGCTTCTTGGCGTCGGAGAGCTTTTTCTCGGGCGTGATTGTGACCGGGTTCACGACCATGCCGGATTCGTATTTCTTGACCTTGCGTACCTCGGCGGCCTGCGCCTCGATCGCCATGCTCTTGTGCAGGATGCCGATGCCGCCGGCCTGCGCCATCGCGATCGCGAGGGCGCTTTCCGTCACCGTGTCCATGGCGGAGGAGAGGAGCGGGATGCGCAGCTCGATGCCGCGCGTCACCCGCGTCTTGGTGTCGGTCTGCGCCGGCAAGATGGCGGACCGCGCCGGCACCAGCAGCACGTCGTCGAACGTCAGCGCTTCGGGGAAATTCATGCCAATACCGAGGGTCACTCCGGGTATGGCGCCCCTATATGATGGGCCTGCGCGCGAAAGACAAGCGCCATCGCGCGCTGGCGGCACTCTATCCACCGGTGCGCGGGCGAACGGGGCGATTGCGCGCGATCGGGTACGCCCGCCGCGGGGCGGCCGCGATGCCGGCACCCTTCGTTCAAGGCGTCGCCGCGAAGCGTAGCGGGCGCCGGACTCACCGCCGCTCGCGGCGGAGATGCCCGAGCCGCGCTACGGCTGCAGCTCGTACGACCCCGTGCAATCGTACACGCAGCGGCCGAGCCAGGTCTGCCGGCGCAGCGTGCAATTGTAGGTGTAGACGTAGGTATAGCCGTAGTGCTTCTTCGTCTCGGTCTTCGTGAACGAGCCGGGGCAGCTGCCGCCATAGACGTAGGGCGTGGCGCCGCCGGCCGTTCCGCCCGGCGCCGCCTTGTCGGGCTTGTGCACGTGTTCGTGCGATTCGAGCTTGATCTTGTGCTTCTTCGCCCAGGCGTGGAGGTCGGCCAGCATCGTGGCCCAGGGGCCGGGACGCGGCGTGCCGTCTTCTTCGAAGTCATCGCGCTTCAGAGCGGCGCTCAGCGCTTTCACCCGCGCCTGGATCGCGTCGAACTCGCCCTTCGCGGCGGCGCTCCATTTCGGCGGCAGCTTCGGGGCTCTACGCGCCGTCTTCTTCGCGGCCGCTTTCGGCGCCTGCTTGCGTGCCGCAGCCGGTTTGCGGGCGGGCTTCGATTTCGGCTTCGCTTTCCTTGTGGCCATGGATCCCCCTTGTGTCCGGAACGTGTGCGTCGCTGCCAAGTGTCGCACGCGGCGATTGCGAGTCAACCTATGGCCGGCCACTCCCGGCACGTCGCTTGCCGCGGGCATGCCGCGAACTGCTCGGTGGCGGCGCGCAGGGCACACGGCCGATCGAAGGCGGGAGGAAGGGCTCCGGAAACGGGCCGGCCTAGAAACGCTGGCGCAGCCCGAACGTCGCGCCGGTATTGCCGTGTGGGTTCTGCACGTCCGGTTGTGCATGATAGCCGCGCGCGAGGAAGCCGGCCTTGCCCGCCTCGTCGAACGGCAGCGACAGGCCGTTGTTCTCGCCGGACGGCACGCCGGCGCGGGCGCGCCGCCACGACGGGTTTTCCCGATCCTCGATAGCCGCGCCGAGTTTCGTGCCGGGCATGAGGAGATCGAGGCGCCGCTCCAGTTCCTTGGCGCGTGCGGCGGCCGTGGCCCGCGGCGGCTGTGCGGGCGCGGCGGCGGCGGCGACGGGGCGGCGTTTTTCCGGTGCCGCCTGAGGCGCCTTCGGTTTCGGCGCCGGGGCGGCGGCGCGCGCCTTGTCCTTGCTCTTTGGCTTGACGGCTGTGCGCCGCATTTCCGCGGCCGCGCCGGCCGTCTTTTCGGATTTCGTTGCGGCGTCGCGCGCGGCGGACGGCCCTACGCCGACGGCCTGTTGCGGCGACCGCGCCTCGTTCGCATAGGCGGCGCCGGCGCCGAACGCGAGTCCGGCCGAGATCAGGATGGCGGCGGATAGGCACGCACGGCCCATGATCCTTGCCCCCGTTGGATCCGCGAGTCGCTGGCCCCTTGCTACGAAATCCTTGATTCCATTGCAAGTCTAACGCCAACGGAAGGTTAACGAGGCGGCCAGGTTAGTACCGAATGGTTAACCATAGGTTTCCGCGCGGCGGCCCGGTCGCCGCGGCGGGCGACTCAGGGCTCGAAGTCGGGCTGGTTCTTGGGATGCGCCTTGTCGAACGCCGGCAGCTTCATGCAGTTGTCGAAGATGCGTTTGATGTTGGGATAGGGGGCCAGCGGCAGCTTGAAGCGCAGCGAGTTGAAGACCTGCGGCACGAGATAGATGTCGGCGAAGGTCGGCGTCTCGCCGTGGCAATAGGTGCCGGTCTTGGGATGGCTGGCGAGCATGCCCTCGAGGCCGCGGAAGCCGAGCGCGATCCAGTGGTTGAACCAATCCTCGAACTGGCCCTCGCTCACCTGAAGCACTTTCTGCAGGTAGGTGAGGACGCGCAGATTGTCGATCGGGTGGATGTCGCAACCGACGACCATCGCGAGGGCGCGCACGCGCGCGCGCTCGATCGGATCCTCCGGCAGCAGCGGCGGATTGGGATGCGTCTCCTCGAGCCATTCGAGGATCGCCGGCGACTGCACCAGGACGTCGCCCGCGTCGGTGACGACGGTCGGCACCTGCTCCTGCGGATTGTATTTCGTATAGGCAGCGGCGAACTGGTCGCCCTTGCGCAGGTGAATCGACTTGAAGTCCGGCGCAAGACCCTTGAGGCCAAACGCGATACGCACGCGGAACGAGGCCGAGGACCGGAAATAGCCGTAATAGAGCATCGTCTCCTCCCGATTTGCCGCGGACGATGCGGGCGCGCGGCAGATCGAGTCAAGGTCGCGCGCCGCGCGGGCCGCACTCGGCCATTCGGGCGGGCCTCCTATCCTTTTCCGATCATGCGGTCGGGCAGGAAAGTGACGAGTCCGGGCAGGAAATAGATCAGCAGAACGGCCACGACCATGAGCAGGAACATCGGCACGGCCGTGCGTGCGACGTAGGTCATCTGCCGGCCGGTCATGCCCTGCAGCACGAACAGGTTGAAGCCGACCGGCGGCGTGATCTGCGCCATCTCGACGACGAGGACGACGAAGATGCCGAACCAGATGAGGTCGATGCCGGCCTTCTGCACCGTCGGCAGGATGATGGCCATCGTCAGCACCACCATCGAGATGCCGTCAAGGAAGCAGCCGAGCACGATGTAGAAGATGGTCAGCGCCGCGATGAGCGCGAACTGCGAGAGGCCGAGACCGGCGATGAAATCCGCGAGCGCGCGCGGCAGGCCGATATAGCCCATCGCGATCGTCAGGAACTGCGCGCCGGCGAGGATTAGCGCGATCATGCAATACAGGCGCGTGGCGCCCATGAGGCTCGTGCGGAACGTCTCGCGCGTCAGCGACCCCTGCACGGCCGAAAGCGCGAGCGCGCCGACGACGCCGAACGCGGCCGCCTCGGTCGCCGTCGCCCAGCCGAGATAGATCGAGCCGAGCACGAACAGGATCAGGATGACGACCGGAATGAGGTGGCGCGAGGCCGCGATTCGCTGCCCGAACGTCAATCCGGTCTCGGCCGGCGGGATCGCGCGGGGATTCAACAGCGCCCACACGATCACGTAGCCCATGAACAGCAGCGACAGCATGATTCCGGGCACGATGCCCGCGATGAACAGCTTCGCGATCGAGACCTCGGCCGATACGCCGTAGACGATCATGATGATCGAGGGCGGAATCAGGAGGCCGAGCGTTCCGGCGCCGGCGAGCGTGCCGATCACCTTGTCGTCGGGATAGCCGCGTTTCTTGAGCTCCGGCAGCGTCATCTTGCCGATCGTCGCGCAAGTCGCCGCCGACGAGCCCGAGACGGCGGCGAAGATCGCGCAGCCGACGATGTTCGTATGCAGCAGGCGCCCGGGCAGCCATTGCAGCCACGGCGAGAGGCCCTTGAACATGTCCTCCGAAAGGCGCGTGCGGAACAGGATCTCGCCCATCCACACGAACAGCGGCAGCGCGGTGAGCGTCCACGACGAGGCGGCGCCCCAGATCGTCACCGCCATCGCGTCGCCGGCCGGCCGCGTCGAGAACAGGATCATGCCGATCCAGGCGACGCCGCCGAGCGCGAGCCCGATCCATACGCCGCTGCCGAGCAGCGCGAACAGAACCACGATCAGCAACACGGCGACGAGGATGTCCATCGCCGCGGCCTATTCGTGATGCGTCGCTTCGGCGCCGGGCTCCGGCGGGCGGCGCAAGCCGCGCCACTCGATCACGAGCTCGTCGATGAATGCGACGAACAGCACGACCGTGCCGGCGGCCATCGCGAGCTGCGGAATCCACAGCGGCGTCGCGTCGTTGGCCGTGGAGACGTCGTTGAACGCGTAGGACTGCCAGGCGAGCCGCACGCTGAAGACCGCGAACAGCGCGGCAAGGAGCGTCGCCGCCGCGTAGGACCAGAGCTGCAGGGCGCGGCGCAGCCGCGGCCCGGCCTTCTGCAGGATCAGCTCGACGCGGATGTGCTCGCCGCGCTTCAGCGTGTGCGCGAGAGCGAGGAACGCGCAGGCCGCCATCGCATAGCCGGCATAGGCGTCGGTGCCGCGGACGTAGAACGAGAAGAACCGCCCCGCGATGCCGACGCCCACCCAGACGAGGGTCATCACCAAGAAAAACGCCGCCAGATAGCCGGCGGCGTCGTAGAGCGCGTCGAGAGCGCGACGCATCACATCTTCTTGTAATCGTCGACGAGCTTCTGGCCGTCCGCGCCGGCCTTCTTCAGCCAATCGCCGAGCAGCGCCTCGCCCGCCTTCTTGAGATCGGCGGAAAGCTGCGGCGAAGGCTTCTCGATCGACATGCCCTTGCCCTTCAATTGATCGACATACCAGCCGTTCTTCTCCTCGGAAATCTTCCAGCCGCGCGTCTCGGCGGCGGCGGCGGCCTTCGACACGGCGTCCTGCTCGCCCTTGCCGAGCGCGTCCCAGGCCTTCTTGTTCACGATCACGGCGTTCTTCGGCAGCCAGGCCTGGGTGTCGTACCAATACTTCACGTGCTCGTAGGTCTTCGTGTCGAAGCCGGTCGAGCCCGAGGAAATGTACGATTCGACGACGCCGGTCGCGAGCGCCTGCGCGAGCTCGGCGGCCTGGATCGTCACCGGCTGGGCGCCCACCAGCTCGGCGAGGCGCGCGGTGGCCGGGCTGTAGGAGCGGAACTTGAGGCCTTTCATGTCGGCCGCGCTGGCGAGCGGCTTCTTGGAGTAGATGCCCTGCGGGGGCCACGGCACGGTGTAGAGCACCGTCATGCCCTGCTTCTCGAGCAGCGCCTGGATCAGCGGTTTCTGTGCCTTCCAGAGCTTCATCGCGTCGGCGTAGCTCGTGGCGAGGAACGGCACGCCGTCGGCGCCGTAGAGCGCGTTCTCGTTCTCGAAATTGACGAGCAGGATCTCGCCGAGCTGCGCCTGGTTGCCCTGCACGGCGCGCTTGATCTCCGGCGCCTTGAACAGCGAGGCGTTGGCGTGAATCTGGATCTTGACCTTGCCGGCGGTGGCGGCGTCGACGTCCTTGGCGAACTGCGCCGCGTTCTCGGTGTGGAAGTTGGTGGCGGGATATGCGGTGGGCATGTCCCACTTGGTCTGCGCGCCGGCGAAGCCGGCCGACAACGCCGTGACCGCAGCCGCGGTCGCGAGAGCTCTCAGCATAGCGTGACTCCTCCCGGTGTCGCTGGCCCGCATGCGACGGCACGCGGCGGAAGCACCTTGTCGCCGATACTGGGCGCGGAGGCGGGGGCCGGTCAAGGCAGCATGAATACTGCGCGCTTGGGCTGCACGGGGGAGCGGCGCCCCGTTTACCGCGCTACTGCACGACGATCTTCGGCGGCGCGCGGCGGGCGCCCGCGGGGGCGAGCTTCTCCAACAGCCGCCGCGCGATCCCTCGGTACGACTTCGCGTGCGGGCTGCCGGGCTGCGAGACGACGATGGGCTGGCCGCTGTCCGACGTCTCGCGGATCGCGATGTCGAGCGGAATCTCGCCCAGGAACTCGACACCGAGGCGCTCGGCCTCGCGGCGCGCGCCGCCATGCGCGAAGATGTCGGTGCGGTGCCCGCAATTCGGGCACGAAAAGTAGCTCATGTTCTCGACGATGCCGAGCACCGGCACGTCGACCTTGCGGAACATGTTGAGGCCCTTGCGCGCATCGAGCAGCGCGATGTCCTGCGGCGTCGAGACGATGACCGCGCCGGCGAGCGGCACCTGCTGCGCGAGCGTGAGCTGCGCGTCGCCGGTGCCCGGCGGCATGTCGACGACGAGGATGTCGAGCTCGCCCCAGTTCACGTCGCGCAGCATCTGCTGGATCGCGCTCATCACCATCGGCCCGCGCCAGATCATCGGCGTCTCCTCGTCGACGAGGAATCCCATCGACATGATGGCGACGCCGTAGGCGCGCATCGGCTCGAGCGTCTTGCCGTCCGGCGTCGAGGGCTTGCCGCGCACGCCCATCATGCGCGGCATCGAAGGGCCGTAGACGTCGGCGTCGAGCAGGCCGACGCGCGCCCCTTCGGCGGCGAGCGCCAGTGCGAGGTTGGCCGCGGTCGTCGATTTGCCGACGCCGCCCTTGCCCGATGCCACGGCGACGATCGAGCGGATGCCGGGCGCGGGCGATTTCGCCGGCGCCGCATGGGCGTGCCCCTGCGGCGCACGCTGCGGCTGCGCCGGGCCGCCGGCGCGGTGCGCAGTCAGCACGACGGTGGCCGAGGTTACGCCGGGCAGGGCCTGGACGACGCGCTCCGCCTCCTGCCGCAGCGGCTCCAGCGATTGGCCGCGGGCGGGATCGACCTCGATCGCGAAGGCGACATTGCCGCCCTTCACGACCAGGCCCGACACCATGCCGAGACCGACGATGTCGGCCTTGCGCGACGGATCGACGACCTTTCGCAGCGCCGCGAGCACCGCTTCTTCACTGACCGTGCGCATGATTGAATTTCCGCTCCCCCGACGCCAAATATCGCGTATCGGTTATCACTTAGGCGCGTTTCTCCGCGATATCCAGTATGCCGCCTTCATTGCGCCGCTATCCGGCCTACCCTATAAGCGGCGGCGTTTCAGCCGGGCGGCATAGACATGCAGGCCGCCTCGGGAAGGAAAGATCAGATCATGCCATGGAAGGACAATAGCAACTCGGGCGGCCCCTGGGGCGGCGCGAGCGGTAGCGGCAACGGCGGCAAGCCGCGCGGCCCGTGGGGCGGCGGCCCCAATCCGGGCGGCCGCGGCAGCGGCCCGTTCGGCAGCGGGCCGCCGAAGTTCGAAGACATGCTGCGCCGGGGCGGAGACCGGATGAAAGGCATCTTGCCGGGCGGCCTCGGCTCGCCGCGCGGCGTCGGCATCATCGGCCTCGTGGCGGTCGTGGGCTGGCTGATGACCGGCTGGTACCAGGTCGGCCCCAACGAAGCGGGCGTCGAGACCGTGTTCGGCCGCATGACGTCGCTGACCGGCCAGGGCCTGCATTGGAACTGGCCGTCGCCGATCGGCGCGGTCCAGAAGCCGAACGTCACCGCGATCCGGCAGACGCCGGTCGGTTTCGTCTCCGCGGGCGGCCGGGCCGGGCAGAGCCGTTCGCTGGAGCGCGAGAGCCTGATGCTCACCGGCGACGAGAATATCATCGACATCCAGGCGACGGTCCTGTGGCAGGTGGATTTCGCGCCGCGCGCGGTGACCCAGGGCGGGCAGGTGCGCGAGGCCTCGGTCGGCATCCGCAATTTCGTCTTCAACATCCGCCGGCCCGAGCAGACGGTGAAGGACGCTGCCGAGGCGGCGCTGCGCGAGATCGTCGGCCGCCGCGACTTCGAGGTGATCCGCACCTCGGCGCGCGCGGAAATCGAGGAAGAGGCGAAGCGGCACATCCAGGAGATCCTCGATCTCTACAACACGGGCGTGCGCGTGACCGGCGTGCAGCTCCAGAAGATCGACCCCCCGACCAAAGTCCTCGACGCGTTCCGCGACGTGCAGGCGGCGCGCGCCGATCGCGAGCGCCTCATCAACGAGGCGCAGGCCTACCGCAACAAGGAGGTGCAGCAGGCCGAAGGCAACGCCGAGCGGATCACGCGCGCCGGCGAGGCCTACAAGGCCGAGCGCATCGCGATCGCCGAGGGCGAATCGCGCCGGTTCCTGTCGGTGTTCGAGCAATACAAGAGTGCGAAAGACATCACGCGCCAGCGCATCTATCTCGAGACGATGCGCGACGTGCTGATGAAAATGGACAAGGTGCTGATCGACGCCGGCAAGAACGGCAGCGGCGTCGTGCCCTATCTGCCGCTCGACGGCCTGCGCACCGCGCCCGCGCGGCCGGCGCCCGGCGAAACGCGCCCCGGAGGGCAGCAGTAATGTCCAAGAAGCTCATCGCCGCCGGCGTCGGCGTCATTGCGCTCGGCATCGTCGGCCTGTCCTCGGTCTTCACGGTGAAAGAGGCCGAGCAGGCGATCGTCCTCCAGTTCGGCGCGTTCGTTCGTCTCGAGAGCAAGCCCGGCCTGCATTTCAAGGCGCCGTTCATCCAGAACGTGAGCTATTTCGACCGGCGCGTGCTCGACTTCGAGGCCGACCTCGGCGAAATCAACACCTCGGACCAGAAGCAGACCGTCGTCGACACCTACACGCGCTATCGCATCACCGATGCGCTGAAGTTCTTCCAGACCGCGCGCTCAATCGAGAACTTCGAAGCGCGCCGCGACGACGCGCCGCTCAACGCGATCATCAAGTCGAACGTGCGACAGGTGATCAGCCGCGTCGATCTCGCCACGCTGCTGACGGCCAAACGGGCCGAAGTGATGAAAGAAATCACCAAGCGCGTGCATGGCGAGATGGAGCGCTTCGGCGTCGAGGTGATCGACGTGCGCCTGAAGCGAATCGACCTGCCGCAGCAGAACGCCGACGCGGTCCAGCAGCGCATGGAGACGCAGCGCCGGCAGGAGGCGATCCGCATCCGCGCCGAGGGCGACAAGGAATCGCAGACGATCCGCGCCGACGCCGACAAGCGGGTGCGCGTGATCCGCGCCGAGGCCGAGCAGAAAGCCAACATCCTGCGCGGCGAGGGCGAGGGCACGGCGCAGGAAATCTTCAACCGCGCGTTCGGTCAGGACAAGGAGTTCTTCGAGTTCTGGCAGTGCATGCAGACGGTGCGCGAGGGGCTCACGAGCGGCACGCGCATGGTCGGCACGCCGTCGGCCGAATTGCTGTTCCAGCTCTGCCGCAACCCGCGCCAGGGGGCGGCCCCCGCGGAGCCGCGCCGCGCCGACAGCCAATAGGCGCGCCCGGCGCGCGAGCCGTGGCCCGCAAGGGGCGGGCGAGGGGACGATGGACGACTTCCTGACCGCGATGGCCCTGGTCCTGGTGATCGAGGGCGGGCTCTACGCCCTGTTCCCGCAAGGCATGCGGCGGATGATGGCTCAGATGCAGGAGGTGCCCGAGAGCCGCCTGCGCGTCATGGGCCTCGTCGGCGCCGTGCTCGGCGTTGCCGGCGTCTGGCTGCTGCGCGGCTGAGGCGCCGCCCACGAGCGCCGGCGTCGCGCCGAAATCGGGCCACGAACCGGTTGGCCCGACACCGGATTTTCGCCATATTCGGACTGTCTCGTCCGCGGTGCGCGTTCCCGCGCCGCCGTGCGTTCAGGCTCACGAGACGGCGTGCGCCCAGCTCCCATCGCATCCGGAGATCTCGCCCCGTGACATCCGCAAAGCTTCGCACTCCGCGCCGCCTCGGCACCCATGCCGCCGCCGGCGCGCTGCTGTTCGCGCTCGGCCTCGGCGCAGCCGCCCCGCTCGGCATCGGCCCGACCGCGGCGGTCGCCCAGACCAAGGACTCGCCGCCCGCGACCGCGCCCAAGACGGCCGAACAGGCGCTGCCCGATCTCATCGAGAGGCTGGTGCCCTCGGTGGTGAACATCGCCACGATCTCGGGCCAGGCGCAGGCGCGCCCGGCGCAGCGCCCCGATGCGCCGTTCGACGAGTATTTCCGCGACTATTTCGAGCGCAATCAGGGGCCGCGCCAAGGGTCGGCGGTGGGCTCGGGCTTCATCATCTCGCCCGACGGCTACGTCGTGACCAACAATCACGTCATCGCCAACGCCACCGAGATCAAGGTGATCCTGTGGGACGGCACCTCGCTGCCGGCCAAGCTCGTCGGCAAGGATCCGCGCGCCGATCTCGCGCTGCTCAAGGTGGAGTCGACGCAGAAGTTCACGCCGGTCATCTGGGGCAAGTCGGAAACCGTGCGGCTCGGCGAGACGGTGATCGCGATCGGCAATCCGTTCGGCCTCGGCGGAACGGTGACGACCGGCATCATCTCGGCCCAGCACCGCCACCTCTCGAACTTCGGCGGCATCCCGGGCTCGTCCTTCGTCGATTTCCTGCAGACCGACGCGGCGATCAACAAGGGCAACTCGGGCGGCCCGCTCTTCAACATGAAGGGCGAGGTGATCGGCATCAACACGGCGATCTATTCGCGCCAGGGCACCAATGTCGGCATCGCGTTCTCGGTGCCGTCCGACCTCGCCGTGCCGATCATCGAGCAGCTCAAAAAGCACGGCAAGACGATGCGCGGCTGGCTCGGCGTGCAGATCAAGGAAGTGGACGAGGATCTCGTCAAGATCCGCGCGGGCGCCGTGGTCGTCAATTCGGTTCCGGGCGGCCCCGCCGCGCAGGCGGGCATCCTGGCCGGCGACGTCATCGTCCGCTTCGACGGGCGCGCTGTGCCGAACGACAAGCGTCTGCCGCAGATCGTCGCCGGCACCGAGGTCGGCAAGACGGTCGACGTCGTGCTGATCCGCAAGGGTCAGGAGATGACCGTCAAGGTGAAGCTCGGCGAGCTCGAGAAGGCGGCCGACGCCAAGACCGAGGAGAAGGCGCCCGGCGCGCCGCCCGCGCCCGGCACGCCCGTGCTCGGCATGAAGCTCTCCGAACTCAATGCGGAGACGCGCCAGCGTTTCAACATCCAGGGCGGCGAGGGCGTCGTCGTCACCGAGGTCGATTCGAAGAGCCAGGCCAACGAAAAGGGCGTGAAGGCCGGCGACGTCATCGTCGAAATGGATCTCACCAAGGTCACGAAACCCGCCGAGATCTCCGATCTTCTCAAGAAGGCCGAAGAGGGCCGCAAGACCTCCGTGCTGCTGCTCGTGCAGCGCGGCGAGGACCGCCGTTTCGTGGCGCTCCGAATCGGCGGCTGAAAACCGTCGGCATCACCCGACCGGGGCCGCGCCGAGGCGAGAGCTTCGGCGCGGTCGTTCTTGCCCCGTAGGATCAGCCGCCGGCCGCGAATTCGCTTTGCCGGTAGCCCTGGAGATACAGCAGCGCCGTGAGATCGCCGTGGTCGATGGCCACCGGCGCCACGGCCTTGAGCGCGGACTTCGCGCGGAAGGCGACTCCGGTGCCCGCCACGCGGATCATTTCGATGTCGTTGGCGCCGTCGCCGACGGCGATCGTGTCGGCGATGTCCAGCTTCAGCTCGCGGCAGAGCGAGACCAGCGCCTCGCGCTTGGCTTCGCGGCCGAGGATCGGCTCCGCCACGGTGCCCGCGACGACGCCGTCGCGAATCTGGAGGTCGTTCGCATAGTGCCAATCGAAGCCGACGCGCGGGGCGACATAACCCGTGTAGATGCGGAACCCGCCCGAGACGAGCGCGCACCTGGCGCCGTGCGCGCGCATCGTGGCCACGAGCGCGTGGGCACCGGGCATGAACACGATGCGCTCGCAGGTTTCCTTGAGCGCGGTTTCCTCAAGGCCGCCCAGCAGCGTCACCCGCTCGCGCAGGGCCTGCTGGAAGCGGATTTCGCCGTTCATCGCGCGACGCGTGATGTCGGCCACCTGCTCGCCGACGCCCACCAGCGCCGCCAGCTCGTCCACCATCTCGTTGACGATGATCGTCGATTCCATGTCGGCGACGAGCAGCTTCTTGCGGCGCCCTTCGGCCGGCTGTAGGACCGCGTCCACCGGCCGGCCGGCCAGCGCCTTTTCCGCGATTGCGCGCAGGGCCGGCGCGGGCGGGGCATCGAGCGCGATGTCGCACGCGATGCCGGGAGCCAGCCAGTCGATGTCGCCCGTCTTCTCGCCCGCCGCGCGCAGCGCGCGCCACGCCGCCAGCGCCGTTTCCGGCGTAAGCTTGGCGGTCGCCGGATCGGCGATGAGCGTGAGGACGGAACGCATCGGCTGGAACCCCCGAGGGCGCTGTCTTAGAGGCCGTGCGTGACTCGCGACAAGCAGCCAGATTCCGCCGCGTCAGAGCGCCGCAAGGCAATGCCGCGGCGGCAGGCCGTGGCGTTCGGCGGGCCCACCGCCTGCGGAAAATCGGCGGCGGCGCTGGCGGCGGCGAAGGAATTCGGCGCACGCGGCCCCGGCGCCGTCGTCATCAATGCCGACAGCATGCAGGTCTATCGCGAGCTTGCGATCCTCACCGCTCGGCCCGACGCGGCGGCGATGGCCGCCGTGCCGCACCGGCTCTACGGCGTGCTGTCGGCGGGCGACGCCTGCTCGGCAGGGCGGTGGCGCGCGATGGCCTTGGCCGAAATCGACTCCGCGCTGGCCGCGGGCAAGCTCCCAATCCTCGCGGGCGGCACCGGCCTCTATCTCGAGGTGCTGCGCAACGGCCTTGCGCCGGTTCCGCCGATTCCGGCCGACATCCGTGCGCAAGCGCAAGCACACCTGGCCGCAGACGACGGACCCGCGCTGCATGCGCGGCTCGCGCGCATCGATCCGGCGGCGGCGGTGGCGTTGCGCCCCGCCGACCGCCAGCGTATCGCTCGTGCCTGGCAGGTGATGACGGCGACGGGGCGCTCCATTCTCGACTGGCAGCGCGACGCGGGCCAGGCAGGGGACGCGCCCGAGATCGCGACCTTCCTGTTCCTGCCCGAGCGCTCGGCGCTCTATGCCGCCTGCGACCGCCGCTTCGTTCAGATGATCGGGGCGGGCGCGGTCGAGGAAGTGGAGGCGCTGCTGGCGCTGGGCCTCGATTCCGGCCTGCCCGCGATGAAGGCGGTGGGCGTGCGCGAGATTGCGGCCTATCTGCGCGGCGAGATCGGGCGGGCCGAAATGATCGCACGCGGCCAGCGGGCGACGCGTCAATACGCGAAGCGGCAATACACCTGGTTCCGGCATCGCGTGCCCGCCTTGCGCGTCTTCGATGAGCAATATTCGGAAAGACTGGACCGTGACATATTTACGAATATTCGCGAATCGCGATTGACTTTGTAACGGTCGGTCTTTAGTACCCCGGGCGAGCCGCCGTTGCGCGCCCGCGCCGCGGCGGTATTCTTTCGTGGAATTGCGTGTGCTTTCGAGGACTTAGCGATGCCGACCGAGACCATGAACGGAGCCCAGCTGCTGCTGCGCGCGCTGACCGATCAGGGCGTGGACACCGTCTTCGGCTATCCCGGCGGCGCTGTCCTGCCGATCTACGACGAGCTGTTCAAGCAGAATTCGATCCGCCACATCCTCGTGCGCCAGGAGGGCGGCGCCGTGCATGCCGCCGAGGGCTATGCGCGCTCGACCGGCAAGACCGGCGTCGTGCTCGTCACCTCCGGCCCCGGCGCCACCAACGCGGTGACCGGCCTCACCGACGCGCTGATGGATTCGATCCCGATCGTGTGCCTCACCGGCCAGGTGCCGACGCACCTGATCGGCAACGACGCCTTCCAGGAAGCCGACACCACCGGCATCACGCGCCCCTGCACCAAGCACAACTACCTCGTGAAGAGCGTCAACGACGTTTCGCGCGTGGTCCACGAGGCGTTCTACGTCGCCAAGAGCGGGCGGCCCGGGCCCGTGGTCATCGATCTGCCGAAAGACGTGCTGTTCGCGCAAGGGCCGTACACGCCGCCGCCCGCGCCGGGCAAGGAGCACAAGAATTATCGCCCGCGCGTGAAAGGCGACGCGCACGCGATCGAGCAGGCCGTGGCGCTGATGGCCAAGGCGAAGAAGCCGGTGTTCTATTGCGGCGGCGGCGTGGTCAATTCCGGACCGCGCGCCGCCGCGCTGCTGACCGAGCTCGTCAAGCTCACCGGCTTCCCGATCACGCTCACGCTGATGGGCCTCGGCGCCTTTCCCGCATCCGACAAGCAGTTCCTCGGCATGCTCGGCATGCACGGCCTCTACGAGGCCAACTGGGCGATGCACGATTGCGACGTGATGATCTGCATCGGCGCTCGCTTCGACGACCGCGTCACCGGCCGGCTCGACGCGTTCTCGCCGAAGTCGAAGAAGATCCACGTCGACATCGATCCCTCCTCGATCAACAAGAACGTGCGCGTCGACATCCCCATCGTCGGCGATTGCGGACTCGTGCTCGAAGACATGCTGAAGGCCTGGAAGGCGCAGAAGGCGCAGCCCGACAAGAAGGCGCTGGGCGAATGGTGGCGCCAGATCGGCGAATGGCGCGCGCGCAACTGCCTCGCCTACAAGCCGTCGAAGGAGACGGTCAAGCCGCAGTTCGCGCTGGAGCGCCTCTATCACCACATCAAGGACAAGGACTTCTACGTCACGACCGAAGTGGGCCAGCACCAGATGTGGGCGGCGCAGTTCCTGAAGTTCGAGCAGCCGAACCGCTGGATGACCTCGGGCGGCCTCGGCACGATGGGCTACGGCCTGCCGGCGGCGCTGGGCGTGCAGATCGCGCATCCCGACTCGCTCGTCATCGACGTGGCGGGCGAGGCCTCGATCCTGATGAACATCCAGGAGATGAGCACGATCGCGCAGTATCGCCTGCCGGTCAAAGTGTTCATCCTCAACAACGAGTACATGGGCATGGTGCGGCAGTGGCAGGAGCTGCTGCATGGCGGCCGCTACGCCGAGAGCTACATGGATTCGCTGCCTGATTTCGTGAAGCTCGCCGAAGCGTTCGGCGCGGTCGGCCTGCGCGCCGAGAAGCCGGGCGACGTCGACGGCCTGATCCGCGAGATGATCAAGGTGAAGAAGCCGGTCATTGCCGACGTGCGCGTCGACAAGGCCGAGAACTGCTTCCCGATGATCCCCTCCGGCAAGGCGCATTACGAGATGATCTTGGGCGACGAGGCTGGAAAGCCGGGCGAGCAGAAGGTTTCGGAAGAGGGAATGGTGCTGGTTTGACGGCGTAGGGGCGGGTCCCGACCCGCCCGCGTTCGCGCCATGCGGATTCAACCTGGGAGTCGAGCCTTTCCATCGCGCGTAAAGCCTGCGCCGGCGGAGAGACGGGCGGGTCGGGGACCCGCCCCTACGGGGCACGGAGAATGAGCAAAGACCAAAAGACCATCCGCCACACCTTCTCGGTGCTGACCGACAACGAGCCCGGCGTCGCCGCGCGCATCATCGGCCTGTTCTCGGGGCGCGGCTACAACATCGACAGCATGACCGTGGCCGAGGTCGATCCCGAGAAGAACCTCTCGCGCTTCACGATCGTGACGACCGGCACCGAGATGGTGCTGGAGCAGATCCGGCATCAGTTGGAGCGGCTCGTCTCGTCGCGCGCGGTGAAGGACCTCACCGCCGACGGCCCGCATCTCGAGCGCGAGCTGGCGCTGATCAAGGTGGCCGGCAAGGACGTCAAGCGCATCGAAGCGCTGCGCCTCGCCGACGTCTTCCGCGCCCGCGTCGTCGACAGCTCGCTCGAAAGCTTCGTGTTCGAGGTGACCGGCTCCACCGAGAAGGTCAACGCCTTCATCAACCTGATGAAGGAGCTGGGCATCGTCGAGATCGCCCGCACCGGCGTCGCCGCGATGAGCCGGGGCGCCAAGGGGATGTGACGCGCCCTACTTCCGCGCGGCCGGCCCGTGGGCGCTATATTGCGTCCGGCGCGCAACCGTCGGACCCGAGGCGCACATGCAGACATCGCTCGCCACGCTTGCCGCCGCGATCGCATGCGCGGCCGGTCTCGCCGTGCCCGCATCCGCCGAGCTCGTGCGGATTCCGCTCCGGCCAGGTGCCGAGCTACGCATCGCGATCGAGCCGCCCTCCGGGCCGGCCGCGGCCTATGCGCTGCTGTTCGCGGGCGGGCACGGCAAGATCCGGCTCGACGACGGCGGCCAGCCGCGCGGCCTGCGCGGCAATTTCCTGATCCGCACCCGCCATCATTTGAAAGCGCGCGGCATCGGCGTCGTTCTCGTCGACGCGCCGTCGGACCATCAGGGCGAGGCCGGCCTCTGGCCCTACCGCATGCATCACGACTATGCGGGCGACATGGGCCAGGCGGTGAACCTCGTGAAGCGCCGCTTCGGCCGGCCGGTGTGGCTGGTCGGCACCAGCGCCGGCACGCTCTCGGTCGCCAACGCCGCCGCGCGGCTGTCTCACGCCAACCGGCCCGACGGGATCGTGTTCACCTCGTCGATCACGCGCCCGCCGCGGCGCCGGCCGATCAGCGTATTCGACGTGCATCTCGCCGCCTACACCGGCCCGGCGCTGGTCATGTCGCACGAGCAGGATGGCTGCGCCTCGACGCCGGCCGCCGACGCGCCGCGCCTGCTCGCCGCGCTCGCGGCCGCGCAGCCGAAGAAGGTGCTGCTGCTCGCCGGAGGCGCGCCGCCGCGCAGCGAGCCGTGCGAAGCGCAATCGCAGCACGGCTTCCTCGGCATCGAAGCGCAGGCGATGAACGCGATCGCGGATTTCATCCTGCGGCCGGGACACTAGGCGCGGCTCTCCGCCGGCAGCGCGCTCGACCATTGACAGCGGGCGGCGGAGCCGTCATTGCTCCGCCCCATGTTTACGTCCACCCTCAGCCGCCCGAACGCCCGCGCGCGACGCCGCTCGCCGGGGGCAAGGTGCGCGCGCGCGTAAACGTCTCTTGACGACCGCATCCGCCAGCCCCCGCCGCTCCGCGCCGGGGGCTTTTTCGTGTCCGCGCGCGTCGGCCCTGACCGCAAAAGGAGAACAGCAATGGCCAAACCCGATACCTCCGCGCTGATGGAAATTACCAGCCGGCCTCCGATCGTCTTTACCGAGGGGCAGGGCTCGTGGCTCACCGACAGCGCCGGAAAGCGCTATCTCGATTTCGTGCAGGGCTGGGCGGTCAACTGCCTCGGCCATTCGCCGAAGCCGATCGTCGACGCGCTCGCCGGGCAGGCCGCGCGCCTCATCAATTGCAGCCCGGCCTTCTTCAACGAGCCGATGGCGCGCCTCGCCGCGATGATCGCAGAAGCGAGCGGCCTCGAGCAGGTGTTCTTCACCAACAGCGGCGCCGAGGCCAACGAAGGCGCCATCAAGCTCGCGCGCAAATGGGGCGCGATCCATCGCGGCGGCGCCTACGAGATCGTCACGATGGACCACGGTTTCCACGGCCGCACGCTGGCCACGATGTCGGCTTCGGGCAAGGCCGGCTGGGACAAACTGTTCGAGCCCAAGGTGCCGGGCTTCCCGAAAGTTCCGCTCAACGACCTCGCCGCTGTCGAGCGCGCGATCGGGCCCAAGACCGTGGCGGTCATGCTGGAGCCGATCCAGGGCGAGGCCGGCGTCTACGCGGCAACCGATGCGTTCATCCGCGATCTGCGCGCGCTGACGAAGCAGCGCGGCATCCTGCTGATCCTCGACGAGATCCAGACTGGCGTCGGCCGCACCGGGCGGATGTTCGGCTTCCAGCACACCGGAGTGACGCCCGACATCATGACGCTGGGCAAGGGCCTCGGCGGCGGCGTGCCGCTCGCGGCGCTGGTCGCGAAGCGCGAGGTGATGTGCTTCGCGCATGGCGATCAGGGCGGCACCTTCAACGGCAATCCGCTGATGACCGCGGCCGGCATCGCCGTGATGGAGGAGCTCAGCAGGCCCGGCTTCCTGGCGCAGGTCGCCGAGACCGGCGCCTGCCTCGCCGATGCCTTGGCGAAGCTTTCGCAGAAACACGGCTGCGGCGGCGTGCGCGGCCGAGGGCTGCTGCTGGCGCTCGACCTCAAGCGGCCGATCGGCTCGCAGCTGGTCGAGAGCGCGCGCGACAAAGGCCTGCTGATCAACGCGCCGCGCCCGGACTGCCTGCGGTTCATGCCGGCGCTGACCGTGAGCAAGGCCGAGATCGACAAAATGATCGAAGTTCTCGACGGCGTGATGGCCGAAGTCACCGCGCCTGCAATGGCGAAGTAGGACCGGGCTACTCGGCGGGCGCTGGCACCGGCACGGGCCGGGTCTGCGCCTCGCCCGGGAGCAGCGCGATGAACGCGACCGTGCAGGCCGAGATCGCGGCCATCGCGAGCAGCAGCGTCGTGAAGCCCGAGGCCTTCACGAGCGGCCCGAGCAGCCACACGGCGAACGAGCTCACGCCGAGGCCGATCGCGAGGCGCAGGCCGGTGACGCGGCTGCGCATCGCGTCGTCGACATAACGCACGATCATCGCATCGATGAACGGGATCGCGCCGAACACGAACGCCATGAAGCCGATCGCCAGCGCCCACAGCGCCCAGCCGTCGCTGAACGCGGCGAGCGCGAACAGCGGCACCTGCACGCACGCGATCCCGAGGTAGAGCCGCTTCAGCGGGTGCTTGTCGATGAGCCGCCCGACGATGAGCTGCGCGAAAGAGCCGACGCCGTACACCGCGGCGAGCAGTATGCCGAGCGTCGCCGGGTCCTCGACGACTCCGCGGAAACGCTCGCGCAGCAGTTCGCCGTTGCCGTTGGTCGTGAAATTGAAAATCAGATTGGCGGTCACCGCCGTCGCCGTCATCACGAACACGATGCGCAGCATCACCGCGCGCGGCAGCGGCTGGGTCGTGCGCGGGCGCTTGGCCGGCGCCATCGCCTCCTTGGGCGTCAGCATCAGAAACAGCACGCCGCATAGTAGCGAAATCACGCCGGGCACGATGAACGCCATGCGCCAGCCGAAGAACTTGACGAGCAGGCCGGTCAGCAGCGCGGCAGAGGCGATGCCGAGGTTGCCGGCAAGGCCGTTGATGCCGATCGTGAGGCCGGGGCGCTGCGCGTTCTGCACCAGCATCGGAATGCCGACCGGGTGATAGATCGCGGCGAAGGTTCCGAGCACCGTCAGCGCCGCCGCCATCTGCCAGGCGTTCTGCGTCGCCGCCACGAGGAACGACGAGGCGCCGATGCCGAAGAAGAAGATCACCATCATCGCGCGCCGGCCCCAGAGATCGCCAAGCCGCCCGGCCGGCATCGAGGCGAGGCCGAACATCACGAAGGCCCCGACCGTGTAGGGCATGAGGTCTTCCCAGCGCGCGAGAGCAAAATCGGCGGCGATGGCCGAAACCGCGGTGGCGAAGATCAGCAGGAAGAGGTGGTCGAGCGCGTGGCCGAAATTGAGCAGCAGCGCCAGCGGGCTGGCGTTGCTCATGTGCGAGGCGGGTTGGGCGTCGGCGGCCATGGGGCTCGTGGCGGTTGCGGGCACGGATACTAGCGCAACAGTTCGCGGCCGGCCCGTCCAAAGTGCGGGTCTGGACGCAAGCCTTCCATGCGCGCGGGTGCCCGAACGACGATCAGGCGTAGACTTTCCAGAAAAAATAAGCGGTCAGCGCCACGGCGATCGCCAGGATCGCCAGCCGCAGCTTGGCGGGATCGATGCGCCGCGCGAGGCGCGCGCCCCAGTAGCCGCCGGGAAGGGCGCCGGCCATCATTGCCACGGTCTCGCGCCAGGCGATGGCGCCGGCCGCGACGAACACCGCGACCGACACGGTCGTCATCACCGTGACGACGAGGTTCTTGAGCGCCACGTTCTTGCGCACGTCGGCGATGCCCGTGATCGCATGGCCGGCCATGATCATGAACGCGGCGCCGGCGCCGAAATAGCCGCCGTAGATCGCGATGGCGGTTTCCAGCACGAGAGCGAGCGCCAGCGTGAGGCGCGTGCCGCGCGCGCCACGGCCCGGCGCGAGCTGCTGCGTGGCCGCCACCAGCCTGCCGCCGAACGCGAACAGCAGCGTCGCGAACAGCATCAGCCACGGGATCAGGCCGGTGAAGACGCGTTCCTTGGTGACGAGCAGCAGCCACGCCCCGGCCAGGCTGCCGAGCGCCGCGACCAGGCAGGCACGCAGCAGGCGCGGGCGCAACTGGGCCAGCTCGTGCCGACCGGCCCAGACGCTCGGAAAGCGGCCGGGGTAGAGCGCCACCGCGCTCGAGGCATTGGCCGTCACCGGCGGCAGGCCGACCTCGAGCATCGCGGGGAACGTGAAGAAAGTTCCGCCGCCGGCCAAGGCGTTGCCGGCCCCGCCCAGCAGGCCGGCGGCGACGAGGAGGGCGATGTCGAAGGCGCTCAAGGGCGATGATCCGAAGGCTCGTGCAGTTCTAGTCCGCCGACGCCTGCCGGGGTAGCGCCGCGTACGCACGGGTGCGGCCATGCGGGATGGCCGGCCCGTGGGGCGAGATGGCGACTCGACAGGCACTTTCCGCCGTGCCATGTACCCCGCGTCTAAGACCGGCCGCGCCGCCGTCATGCGGGCCATCCCGCATCGCCGCCCGGCCCATCTCACCGCTCGAACGGGGCACCAGGAGGACACGATCCATGCGCGTTTATTACGACCGCGACGCCGACGTGAATCTGATCAAGGGCAAGAAGATCGTCATCGTCGGCTATGGCAGCCAGGGCCATGCCCACGCGATGAATCTCCGCGATTCGGGCGTCAAGGACGTGCGCATCGCGCTCCGCCCCGGCTCGGCCACGGTCAAGAAAGCCGAGGCGGCCGGCTTCCAAGTCATGAGCCCGGCCGAGGGCGCCAAATGGGCCGATATCGTCATGGTGCTCACGCCGGACGAGCTCCAGGCGGACATCTACAACACCGACCTCAAGCCCAACATGAAGCAGGGCGCCGCGATCGCCTTCGCGCACGGCTTCAACATCCATTTCGGCCTCATCGAGCCGCGCAAGGACATGGACAGCTTCATGGTGGCGCCAAAAGGCCCGGGCCACACGGTGCGTTCGGAATACCAGCGCGGCGGCGGCGTGCCGTGTCTCATCGCGGTGAGCCAGAACGCCTCGGGCAACGCGATGGAGATCGGGCTCTCCTACGCCGCGGCGATCGGCGGCGGCCGCGCCGGCGTAATCGAGACGAACTTCCGCGAGGAGTGCGAGACCGATCTCTTCGGCGAGCAGGTCGTGCTGTGCGGCGGCCTCGTCGAGCTGATCAAGGCAGGCTACGAGACGCTGGTCGAGGCCGGCTATGCGCCCGAAATGGCCTATTTCGAGTGCCTGCACGAGGTGAAGCTGATCGTCGACCTCATCTACGAGGGCGGCATCGCGAACATGAACTACTCGATCTCCAACACCGCCGAATACGGCGAGTACACGCGCGGGCCGCGCGTCGTGACCGACGAGACCCGCGCCGAGATGAAGCGCATCCTGGCCGACATCCAGCAGGGCCGCTTTGCGCGCGATTGGGTGCTCGAGAACCGCGCCGGCCAGACCAGCTTCAAGGCCATGCGCCGATCCTGCGCCGAGCATCCGATCGAGCAGGTCGGCGAGAAGCTGCGCGCGATGATGCCGTGGATCGCCAAGAACCGGCTGGTGGACAAGGCCAAGAACTAGGAAGCCCGCATCGGATTGTTCCGCCGCGTCGCTTGGCGTAAGATCGCCGGGCGACTTCCGGAGGGGCTGCGCCCATGTTGCCGGGCGTCATCGAGTTCGTCCTCGCGGCCATCGGTGCGGTGGTGTTCGGCACCTTTGCCGAATACTTCATTCACCGTGCGATGCATTGGGGTGTCCTGCATCCCGAGGGGCACGCGCGTCATCACGAGTTGAACGAGGCGCGCACCTTCCTGCTCGACTTCGTCGACTACGGCATTGGCGCCGCGCTGCTCGGCTGGTTCGGATTTCTCGTCTCGTGGACGAGCGGCGCGGGCTGGGCCACGGGCGCCGCGATCTACACCGTGCTTGCGTCCTATTCGCACCAGATCCAGCACGCGAACGCCGACCTCGTCTTCTGGATGAAGCGGCCGGTCCATCGGCTGCACCATAATCTCGACATGCGCGACAAGAATTTCGGCATTCTCGTCGACTGGTGGGATCGGCTGTTCGGAACCTATCGGTCGGTCGAGTACATGCGCGACGCGCGGCCGTGGCGCGCGCGCGACTTTCTCGCCATCCCGTGGCGCTGAAGACGATCGGCAATTCTCATGGTGCGGCGCAGCGCGCCGCGGCATCGCGGAGATGGGGAAAACGCAGAAATTTCCGCCGGATTTCCGCGCAAATCATTGAAAGTTAATCGGCGTTCGGTTATCTGTACTCAAGAACGCGGCGCAATAATGCTAATGCATTGATTCCGCCGCGATTCGACCCGAAGAGCGGGGAAAACGTGAGCGTGCAGCGCGGCAAGATGCGGACATCGAACGCCGGTGCGATCAGCGCCGGTGCCGCCGCGCGTGCCCATGCCGCGTCGCGCGACCTCGCGCTTGCCGGCGGACTCCTTCGACTTATTCGCCCCTGAATGCGACCGTGGCGCGGGCCAAGGCCCGTGCGCGATCATTCAGGGGACGAAGCCGCTGATCGAAGGACCATCCGCTTTGTGCAAGGAACATGACTATGACCGCATCGCGCGACTCGAACCGAGTCATCATCTTCGACACCACGCTGCGTGACGGCGAGCAATCGCCGGGCGCGGCGATGAACATGGACGAGAAGATCCGCATCGCCCAGGCGCTCGACGAAATGGGCGTCGACGTGATCGAAGCCGGCTTCCCGATCTCGTCGCAGGGCGATTTCGAGGCCGTCAAGGCCATCGCGGGCCTCGTCAAGAACGCGCAGGTCGCCGGCCTCTCGCGCGCCGCCGACCGCGACATCGACCGCAACTGGGAAGCGCTCCAGCACGCCAAGCGCCCGCGCATCCACACCTTCATCTCCACCAGCCCGCTGCACATGAAGTACAAGCTGCAGATGGGCCCCAACGCGGTGCTCGAGGCGGTCGGCCGCTCGGTCGCGCGCGCGCGCAATCTCTGCGAAGACGTCGAGTGGTCGGCGGAAGACGGCAGCCGCACCGAGGCGGATTTCCTCTGCCGCTGCGTCGAGAGCGCCATCCATCACGGCGCGCGCACGATCAACATCCCGGACACGGTCGGCTACGCGGTTCCCGACGAGTACGCCGACCTCATCAAGATGCTGCTGAACCGCGTGCCCAACATCGACAAGGCCGTGCTCTCGGTGCACTGCCACAACGATCTCGGCCTGGCCGTCGCCAATTCGCTCGCCGCGGTCAAGGCCGGCGCGCGCCAGGTGGAGTGCACGATCAACGGCCTCGGCGAGCGCGCGGGCAACGCGGCGCTCGAGGAGATCGTGATGGCGCTGCGGACGCGCCAGAACTCGCTGCCCTACAAGACCGGCGTCAAGACCGAGCACATCACGAAGGTGTCGCGCCTGGTCTCGACGATCACCGGCTTCCCGGTTCAACCCAACAAGGCCATCGTCGGCGCCAACGCGTTCGCGCACGAATCCGGCATCCACCAGGACGGCGTGCTGAAGCACGCGGCGACCTACGAGATCATGACGCCCGAGAGCGTCGGCCTCACGAAATCGAACATCGTGCTCGGCAAGCTCTCCGGCCGCCATGCGTTCAAGGACAAGCTCGCCCAGCTCGGCTTCGAGCCCGACGACGCGGAGCTCAACGAGGCGTTCAGGCGCTTCAAGGACCTGGCCGACAAGAAGCGCGAGATCTTCGACGAGGACATCGTCGCGCTCATCGACGATTCGCGCAGCATCGCGAGCCAGCGCATCCGGTTCGTGTCGCTGCAGGTCGTCGCCGGCTCGAAGGGCCCGCAGCTGGCCGATCTCGAGCTCGAGATCGACGGCAAGGTCGAGAACGTGCAGGCCCGCGGCAACGGGCCGATCGACGCGATCTTCAACGCGATCCGCAAGCTGGTGCCGCACACCGCGGCGCTGCAGCTCTATCAGGTGCATGCCGTGACCGGCGGCACCGACGCGCAGGCCGAAGTGACGGTCCGGCTCGAGGAAGAGGGCAAGACCGTGAACGGCCAGGGCGCCGACGCCGACACGCTCGTCGCGTCGTGCCGCGCGTATGTGCATGCTCTTAACAAACTCCTCGTGAAACGGGAGAAGCGCGAGCCGCCGGCCATGACCGCGACGGCGCGCTAAACGGACGTTTAAGGATGTGCCTAGGCAAGGTTCTTCATAATACGGCGTAACACTGACGAACGGCGCGAAGCGGCGGCGCCGACCGGTCGCCGCTTCGCGCCGATATTGTGAATTCGGGCGACATGGAAGGTCCGCCCGCGCAACGCCAAGGGGGCGAAGGATGCTGACTGGATTTCTCGGCCTGCTGTCGAGCGACATCTCGATCGATCTCGGGACGGCGAACACGCTGGTCTACGTGAAGGGCCGGGGAATCGTCTTGAACGAGCCGTCGGTGGTGGTGCTGAAGGAAGTCCAGGGCCGACGACAGGTCATTGCCGTGGGCGACGAAGCCAAGCTCATGCTGGGCCGAACGCCCGGCAACATCCACGCGATCCGGCCGCTGCGCGACGGCGTGATCGCCGACTTCGAAGTCGCCGAAGAGATGATCAAGCACTTCATCCGCAAGGTGCACAACCGCCGTTCGTTCGCGAACCCGATGATCATCATCTGCGTGCCTTCGGGCGCGACGGCCGTGGAGCGGCGCGCGATCGGCGCCGGACTCCCGGTCACCGAGCCGACCGGCTCGATGGTGGTGGACATCGGCGGCGGCACCACCGAGGTGGCGGTGCTTTCGCTCGGCGGCATCGTCTATTCGCGCTCGGTCCGCGTCGGCGGCGACAAGATGGACGAGGCGATCATCAGCTATATGCGCCGCAATCATAACCTCCTGATCGGCGAGACCACGGCCGAGCGGATCAAGAAGGAAATCGGCACCGCCCGCGCGCCGGCCGACGGCGAGGGTCTCTCCATCGAGGTCAAGGGCCGCGACCTGATGCAGGGCGTGCCGCGGGAAGTCCGG
>ERZ761602.2935-NODE-2935-length-25316-cov-49.812636_pt1 | contig 25316 bp, 23 predicted proteins | sample MGYA00512165_ERZ761602 | MGnify/ENA primary metagenome ERZ761602 (study PRJEB28899, sample SAMN02445085) | bioreactor sludge metagenome | biome: EBPR sludge; isolation source: Thorneside wastewater treatment plant | place: Australia: Brisbane, Thorneside...
AAGTCGCCAGCAGCGATATCCCGGACGCCGGCAAGGGTCGCCTCGGCGTGGTGGTCCGTCCGCTCACCCCGGAAGAGCAGCGGCGCTCCGAGGTGAGCAACGGCGTCGTCGTCCAGAACGTCGCCGGCGCGGCGGCCAAGGCAGGCATTCAGCCGGGCGACATCGTCATCGCGGTCAACGGCGAGGCGATTTCCAGTACGGAGCAGTTGCGCGGGCTGATCAGCAAGGCTGGAAAACGCATCGCCGTCCTCGTCGACCGCGGCAACGCCAGGATCTTCATTCCCGTCGACCTGGGCTGAGCCCGACCGATGAGCGGAGGAGACCGGCGCTTGCGCCGGTTCCCTCCGCGGTCCGGTTGCGTCGTCATGCAGCCTGACTGCGCGAAACCTCGCCCCTAATCGGCCAGTTCGGGCCGCGCCCGGAAAAATTCGAGCGCTTCCGGGTTGGCCAGCGCCTCGACGTTCTTCACCGGCTGGTCGTGGACGACGTTGCGCACGGCGAGTTCGACGATCTTGCCCGACTTGGTGCGCGGGATGTCCCGCACCTGCACGACCCTGGCCGGGACGTGGCGCGGCGTCGTGTTGTCCTTGATCTGCTTCCTGACCCGCTCGATCAGCCCGGCCTCGAGGGTGTGCCCCTCGGCAAGCTTGACGAAGAGGACGACGCGGACGTCATCGTGCCGGCCCGGCGGCCAGTCCTGGCCGATGACCAGCGATTCGAGGATTTCCGGCAACTGTTCGACCTGTCGGTAGATCTCGGCTGTGCCGATGCGCACGCCGCCGGGGTTGAGCGTCGCATCCGAGCGCCCGTAGATGATCATGCCGTCGTGCGCGGTCAGCTCGGAGAAGTCGCCATGGCACCAGATGTCGGCGAAACGCTCGAAATAGGCGGCGTGGTATTTCCTGCCGTCCGGGTCGTTCCAGAAACCGGCCGGCATCACCGGGAAGGGCCGGGTGCACACCAGCTCACCCTTTTGCGAACGCACCGGCCGGCCGTCGTCGTCGAAGACGTCCACCGCCATGCCCAGCCCGCGGCACTGGATCTCGCCGCGCCAGACGGGCAGCACCGGGTTGCCGAGGACGAAGCAGGAAATGATGTCGGTGCCGCCGGAGATCGACGCAAGCAGGATGTCCTGCTTGATCTCGCGATAGACCCAGTCGAAACCCTCCGGCGAAAGCGGGCTGCCGGTCGAGAACATCGCGCGCAGGGCGGCGAGGTCATGCGTCCTGCCCGGCGTCAGGCCGAGTTTGGCGGCGGCGTCGATGAACTTGGCCGAGGTGCCGAAGTGCGTCATCTTTTCGGCGGCCGCGTAGTCGAACAGCACCGTGTTCCCGGCGGCGAACGGCGAGCCGTCGTAGAGGAGCAGCGTGGCGCCGGCGGCGAGGCCGGAAACCAGCCAGTTCCACATCATCCAGCCGCAGGTCGTGAAATAGAACAGGCGGTCGCCGGGGCGCACGTCGCTGTGCAGCTGGTGCTCCTTGAGGTGCTGGAGCAGGACGCCGCCGTGGCAATGGACGATGCACTTGGGCACGCCGGTCGTGCCGCTGGAGAACATGATGAACAGCGGATGGTCGAAGGCGACGCGCCTGAAAATGACCTCTTTTTGACCGTCGACCGCAGCAATGTCGTTCCAGCCGACGGCATTGGCGATCTTGCCGATGTCCGGTGCGGCATTCAGGTAGGGCACGACCACCGTCCTCGCCAGCGACGGCATCCGCGCCACCACCTCGGCATTCTTCTCCAGGCAGTCGACCGGCTTGCCGTTGTACCAGTAGCCATCGACGCAGACGAGCACCTTCGGCTCGATCTGGCCGAAGCGGTCGAGCACGCCCTGCACCCCGAAGTCGGGCGAGGCCGACGACCAGATGGCGCCGAGCGCCGCCGTCGCCAGCATGGCGACCAGGGTTTCTGGCAGGTTGGGCAGGTAGCCGGCGACGCGGTCGCCCTCGCCGACCCCGGCGGCGACGAGGAATTGCTGGAAGCGGGCAACCTCGGCATACAGCTCGCCGCGCGACAGCCGCCGTCTGACCTTGTCCTCGCCCCAGAAGACCAGCGCCTCGCCGTCGTCACGGTTCTTCAGCAGGTTCTCGGCGTAGTTCAGGCGGGCCTCGGGAAACCAGCGGGCGCCGGGCATCCGGTCGCGGTCGACGAGGATTTGCGTGCCTTTTTCACCGACGGCGCCGCAGAAGTCCCACAGCGTCGACCAGAACGCCTCTGGCTGATCGACCGACCATCGCCAGAGATCGTCGTAGCGGCCGTGGCCGGTCACTTGCATGAGTTGCGCCATGCGCGTGTCGCCAACGCGGGCCGGATCGGGCTGCCACAAGGGCGTGTGGTCGATCGCGTAAGTCATTTCGTCTCCCTGGTTGTCATTCGGCGTCCGGCTGCATGCCGGGCGCGGCGTTGCGGAAAGCGGGCAGCGCCTCGCAGGCATCGACGATACGCCGGATGGTCGGCATCGCGTCGAGCGGGCAGTCGAAGCGGCGGGCATTGAAGACCTGCGGCGCCAGGCAGCAATCGGCCAGTGTCGGCGCATCGCCATGGCAGAAGACGCCGGTGGCCGGGTGCGCGGCGAGCAACCGCTCGACGGCGAGCAGGCCCGCGTCGACCCAGTGGCGAATCCACGCCTCCTTCTGCTCCGGGGTGGCCGCGAAATGCTCGCCGAGATATTGCAGGACGCGCAGGTTGTTGACCGGATGGATGTCGCAGGCGACGGTCTGCGCCAGCGCCCGGACCCGCACCCGTTCCCCGGGCGAGGGCGGCAGCAGCGGCGGCAGCGGATGGGTTTCGTCGAGATACTCGATGATCGCCAGCGACTGGGTGAAGGTTCCCGCCGCGGTCTGCAGCGCCGGCACGGTGCCGAGGGGGCTCAGGGCGCGGTAGGCGGGCTGGTTCTGCTGCCCGCCGTCGCGCAGCAGATGCACCGGCACGGCTTCATGCGCCAGGCCCTTGAGGTTGAGCGCGATGCGCACCCGGTAGGCGGCGGAACTGCGGAAATAGGTGTAGAGCCTGAGCATGGCGACCGCGCTCCTTCAGCCTCGATACCTTTCGACGCGCTGGTCGATTGCGCCGAAAATGCTGGCGCCGTCGCGCCCGAACATCTCGATCGTCACCGTGTCGCCGAACTTCAGGAAGGCCGTCCGCGGCCTGCCGGTCTCGATGGTTTCGTACGTCCGCAGTTCGGCCAGACAGCAGTACCCGGCGCCGCCATTGGCGATGCTCGACCCGTGCAGGCCGCCCTGCTTGTTCGATACCGTGCCGGAACCGACGATTGAGCCGGCTTCCACCTCCCGCGTCTTCGCCAGATGGGCGACGAGTTGCGGAAAGTTGAAGACCATGTCGGTGCCGGCATCGGGACGGCCGAACAGCGCGCCGTTCACATGCACGGTGAGCGGGCGGTGCACCTTGCCGTCGCGCCAGTCGTCGCCGAGTTCGTCGGGCGTCACCGCCACCGGACTGAAGGCCGAGGCCGGCTTGGACTGGAGGAAGCCGAAGCCCTTCGCCAGCTCGCCGGGAATCAGGTTCCTGAGCGACACGTCGTTGACCAGCAGCAGCAGGCGGATGGCCCTGGCGGCCTCGGGCGGCGTCGCGCCCATGTTCACGTCGCCGGTGATGACGGCGACCTCGGCTTCGAGGTCGATGCCCCAGTCTTCCGCCAGCGCGTTGACCGGATCGCGCGGGCCGGCGAACGAATCGGAACCGCCCTGGTACATCAGCGGATCGCTCCAGAACTCCGGCGGCAGTTCGGCGCCGCGGGCGCGGCGCACCAGCTCGACATGATTGACATAGGCCGAGCCGTCGGCCCACTGGTAGGCGCGCGGCAGCGGCGAGTGGCAGACAACCGGGTCGAAGACCTCGGAATCGGCGAAGGCGCCGCCGTTGAGCGCCTCGTAGACCTGACGCAGTTGCGGCTCCAGCGCCTCCCAGTCGTCGAGCGCCGCCTGCAGCGTGCGGGCGATGGCCGGCACGGCGCGGCAACGGGTCAGGGCGCGGTCTACGACGACCAGCGTGCCGTCGCGGCCGCCGCGCTTGAGGGTGGCGAGCTTCATCTCCTACTCCCCGGCGTAGCTGCCGTCGTGCATCCAGCGCGCATGCTGCGGCGCCTTCTTCGTCTGGGCCCACTCGTTCAGCATTTCCCACTTCACCTCGTCGAGCATTTTCGCCATCTTCGGGGTGCCGGTATTGGCCGCCAGTTCGAGGCGGTGACCGCTCGGATCGAAAAAGTAGATCGACCGGAAGATGGTGTGGTCGGTCGGCCCGACCACCTCGATACCGTCGGCTTCGAGCCTCGCCTTGGTTTCGAGCAGGGCGTCGATCGATTCGACCTCGAAGGCGATGTGCTGGGTCCACGCCGGCGTGTTGGGATCGCGCCCCATCGGCGGCTTGGTCGGCAGTTCGAAGAACGCGAGGATGTTGCCCTGGCCGGCATCGAGGAAGATGTGCATGTAGGGGTCTGGTTCCTTCGTAGACGGCACCTCGTTCTCGGCGATGGCGAGGATGAAGCGCATGTTCAGGTACTTCCCGTACCACTCGACGGTTTCCCTGGCGTCCCTGCAGCGGTAGGCGACGTGGTGGATTCTCTGGATTTTCATCGCGTTCCTCTCCTCAGACGCCTTCGCGGGCGATCTTCATCGCCTCGCGCAGCACGCCGATGTCGCCGATGTGATTCGACAGCAGGAGCACCAGTTTGGCGTTGACCAGCGCGCTCTGCACGTCGCTGAGGTCGCGATGGGTTTCGATCAGCGCTTCGTAGAAGTCGTCGCCGGGCGAGAAGGCGCGAAAGTAGCGTTTGCCGGGTTCGTTGAAATTCGGGGTAAGGATCAGGGGCATGGCCGGCTCCTCAATGGCTGTTGCAGGTGGCGCGGGCCAGCGCCTCGTTGACACGGCTGGCGTCGAAGACGCGCCAGCGGGCGGCGACATGCTGGTCGGGACGGATCAGGTAGACGGTGCCGGGTGCGCTGTCGTAGCGCTCGGCAAAGCGCCCCTTGCCATCCACGAAGACGCGCAGCCCCGCCGGCGCCCGCCCCGGCTTCGCCGCGACGAGGGCGACCTCGAGCGGAATCGGCCCGCTGGCCAGCGCCTTGAATTCCCGGGCCAAAACGGCGTCGACCGCGGCAGGATCGGCCACATGAACCAGCGCCATGAAGCGGCCGCCGGCGCGGTCGAGCAGCCAGAAATCCGTTCCGTCTTCCTGCATCGGCGCGTCGTCCATCGCCGCGCCCGGCACCATGTCGCCGGCGAATTCGTCACTGTCGGGGGTGTTGAGCGGCGACCCGGTGAGGAAGGACGGCACCGAAAGGCGGCCCGAATTGACCAGCGCGCGGGCGAAGGCATGATCGCGGGCCAGCGTCAGCACCGCGTTGCGGAAGTTCAGCGAGGTTCTCGATTTCGGCGTGATGAAGTCGGTCGACCGCGTCGAGTTCATGATGTTTTCATCGGCGGCGAAGACGCGCTCCCCGGAATAGCTGTCGAGCAGGCTTTCGGGCGCCTTGCCATCGAGCACCAGCCTGAGCTTCCAGCACAGGTTGTCGCTGTCCTGGATTCCCGAGTTGGCGCCGCGCGCGCCGAACGGCGATACCTGATGCGCGGCATCGCCGGCGAAGAGGACGCGGCCGTGGCGGAACTGCTGCATGCGGCGGCACTGGAAGGTGTAGACGCTGACCCATTCCAGCTCGAATTCGCGGTCGGCGCCGAGCATGGCCTTGATCCGGGGAATGACCTTTTCCGGCTTCTTCTCTTCCTCCGGATCGGCCTGCCAGCCGAGCTGGAAGTCGATGCGGTAGACGTTGTCGGCCTGGCGGTGCAGCAGTACCGACTGCCCCGGGTGGAAGGGCGGATCGAACCAGAACCAGCGCTCGGCGGGAAAGTCGGCCTTCATCACGACGTCGGCGATCAGGAAGCGGTCGAGAAAGACCCGGCCTTCGCTGTCCAGGTTCAGCATGCCGCGGATCGCGCTACGCGCGCCGTCGGCGACGATCAGCCAGCCGGCCGTGAGCGCATAGGCGCCATCCGGCGTTTCGATCTGGAGCGTCGCCCCGCTGCCTGCCGGAGAAACCGAAACCACCCTGTTCCTGAAGCGAAGATCGAGATCGGGCAATTCGCCGGCGCGCCGGACCAGGAATTCCTCGAGGTAGTACTGCTGCAGGTTGATCATCCCCGGACGCTTGTGATCGGGCTGCGGCAGCAGGTTGAAGTGATAGACTTCATCCTCGCGGAAGAAGGTGCGGCCGACGTTCCAGCTCACGCCGCGGGTCACGCAGGCGTCGCCGACGCCGATGCGGTCGAGGATCTCGAGCGTGCGCTTGGCGTAGCAGACGCCGCGCGAGCCGACCGAAACGGTATCGTCGTCGTCGAGGACGACGACCGGCACGCCCGACTGCGCCAGATCGATCGCCGCCGCGAGACCGACCGGCCCGGCGCCGACCACCACCACCGGATAGCGCCCCGCTTCGCCGCTCCTCGTCTCGGGCGGCGCGACGTACTCGTACTTCGGATAGCGATAGGTGCTCAGCATGAAGGTTCCCTCTCAAACCATTGGCCAGACGCAGCGCATCGGCGCCGGAGCGCGGTCAGGCCGCACCGACCGAGCATGGACAGTGCGCGTCGTGCGGCAAGCGAACGGCGCCAAGGTCATGGCCGCTCCCCGGCATCAATCGGCTTGCAGCCCGTGCCACATTTCCCTGTCGCGCTCCGCCGTCCAGATGCGCGGATGCTTGATCCCGCTCGCCTCGTCGACGGCGCGCGTGACGTCGAAAGGCAGGCAGTGCTCGTAGATGAAGACGTGGCCGAACTTCGGATCCATCGCCTGGCGCGCATGCGCCATCGCCTGCTTGAGGTTCATGCCCCGGGCCACGGCCTCCTTCGCCGCGTTCAGCAGCGTACTGACGAAATCGCGGGTATAGGCCAGACCCTCGGCCACGCGCGCCGCGCCGACCAGCGCCGGGCCACGGCCGGGCACCAGCTTCTCGGCGCCGAGGGCGGCGAGCGCAGCGAGCGTCGCCGGCCATTCCGCGAGCTGGGCGTCGCCGGTGTAGCAGGCGGCGTCGGCCTCGACCAGGTCGCCGGAGAACAGCACCTTCTCGGAGGGAATCCAGACGATGGTGTCGCCCCTGGTGTGACCCATGCCGGGATGCATGATCTTCACTTCGAGGTCGCCGCCCATCCACAGGGTCATCTCGTCCTTGAAGACCAGGGTCGGCCAGGTCAGGCCGGGGATCGATTCGAAGTTCTGGAAGAGGCGGGGGAAGCGCTCATATTCGGACATCATGTCCTGCGCGCCGCGCTCGACGATCATCTCCCAGGTGCCGCGGCTGGCAATGATCTCCTGCATGCCCTCGGCCTGGTAGCCCGAGGCGCCGAGCACGCGGACCGCGTGGTAATGCGAGAGCACCACGTACTTGATCGGCTTGTCGGTGACCCTGCGGATCTCGGCGATCAGGTTCTGCGCCATCACCGGCGTCGCCAGCGCGTCGCAGATCAGCACCGCAGCGTCGCCGACGATGACGCCGGTGTTGGGGTCGCCTTCCGCGGTGTACGCCCAGCAGTGCGCTGAAAGCTGTTCGAAGGTCGTCTTCTTGACCTCGAGGTCGGCGACGGAAGCGAATTGCTTGCTCATGGGCGAAACTCCTCTGGATGCCAGGGTAATGCGGGCGGGCCGGCGAGCACATGGCCGCCCACGGCTTCCCGATGACAGCAGCAAACCGGGCGCCCCGGCCGGCTGTCGCGGCAACCGAACGCCGCGCTCGCCATCCGGTTCGTCCGCCGGACCCTGCCCCGCCATTGCGAAGCGAAACCGGCTGCCATTCTATAGAATCCGCTCGTCACCTGTCAGGAGTTGCAAATGAAAGCCCTGCGCGTCTACGCGATTGACGGCATCGTCCCCGTGGTCGACCCGACGGCCTTCGTGCACCCGACCGCCGTGCTGATCGGCGACGTCATCGTCGGCGCTGGCTGCTATGTCGGCCCGTGCGCCAGCCTGCGCGGCGACTTCGGGCGCCTCGTCCTCGAGCCCGGCGCCAACCTGCAGGACACCTGCGTCATGCACGGCTTTCCCGGGACCGATACCGTCGTCGGCGAAGACGGCCACATCGGCCACGGCGCCGTGCTGCACGGCTGCAAGGTCGGGAGGAACGCGCTGATCGGCATGAATGCGGTCATCATGGACAACGCCGTGATCGGTGAATCGGCCATGGTCGCCGCGTGCGCCTTCGTCAGGGCCGGCGTCGAGATCGCCGCGCGCAGCCTCGCCGCCGGCATGCCGGCCCGCGTCATCCGCAACCTCTCGGACGAGGAAATCGCCTGGAAGATCGCCGGCACCCACACCTACCAGGACCTCACCCGGCGCTGCCTGGCGACGCTGGTCGAATGCGCCCCCCGCGCCGCAGCCGAACCCGACCGCCCGCGCATCCACATGCCCGGCGTGATTCCGCTGGTCGAACTGAAGAAGCGCGGCGACCGGGCGGACGGCAACGATTGACCGGCGTCAACGCAGGCGGCACACTGCGTCCGTCCGCCAGGCCGGCCAGACCCGCCGGCTGGCGCGACAGCAATCCGGCTCACCATGTCCAGCGTCTTCCTCCTCAAAAACCTCCTTGGCACGCTCCTGCTGCCGCCGGCCAACGGCCTGCTGCTGCTCCTGGTCGCCGCGCTTTTCCGGCGGCGGCGCTGGGCATTCGGCGTGGCGCTGGTCGGCGGCGCCCTTCTGCTGCTGCAGAGCCTGCCCATCGTTGCCGGCCATCTGATCGCTCCTCTCGAGGCACGGGCCGGCGGCGCGTTCGTCTCCGCCCAGGGGGCCCAGGCGATCGTCGTGCTCGGCAGCGGCCTCAGGCGCGACGCGCTCGAATACGGCGGCGATACCGTCAATGAACGCAGCCTCGTCCGCCTGCGCTACGGCGCCACCCTCGCGCGCCGGCTGCAACTTCCGGTCCTGATCACCGGCGGCGTTCCGCACGCGGCCAGCCGCGCCGAGGCGGAGGTGATGGCGGCGCTTGCCGAAAAGGAATTCGGGGCGCCGGTCCGCTGGAAGGAGAACAAGTCCGGGGACACGGCGGACAACGCCAGCATGTCCGCGCGGATTCTCAAGCCGGCCGGCGTCCGCCGCGTCGTGCTGGTCACCCAGGCCTTCCACATGCCCCGCGCCAGGAAGCTCTTCGAAGCTGCCGGCCTCGAAGTCATCCCGGCCCCCACCGACTTCAAGGGCCCGGACGACGGACCGCTCGCGGTCTTCGACTTCCTGCCGCAACCGCGAGCGCTCCAGACCTCCTACTATGCGCTGCACGAATGGCTGGGGCTGGCCTGGGCCGCCCTGGCGGCGGCTTGGAAATCTGCCTGAGGCGAACAGCCCGATCCACCCGTGAGTTCACCGGGGAGCGAAGTACAGCCGGTGACTTCGCTGAATCCGCTCGCGCCAGCTGTCGGCCACGCCCGCTGCCGCCGCGAACTCCGGCCAGCGCAGCACCGCCGCCATGACTTCCCCGATGATGATTTCGGCGCGGCCGCGTTTCATCAGCGCGGAACCGGCGCAGGCCCGGAAGTCATCGAGCGTGAAGCCGTCGCGCTTGCCGTTCAGCGTCATCTGGTGGGTGGAGGTCCACGCGCCCGACGGGTTGTAGCTGTAGGTCACGTCGAATCCCGGCGCCAGCGACCAGCGACCCTGCCTGTCCATCAGGAAGGCGATGTTCTTGACATGATCGTCCTGATTGCGGGCGACGATGTTGAAGACCATGCGGCGGAACTGCTCCTCGACCGTGGCCATCGGCAGGCCCAGTTGGCGGATGGTCAACAGCGCCTGTTCGTAGGCATAGGCGCCCGCCTGCTTGAAATCGAAATGCGCCAGCCCGCACAGCGACTGCATGTGCAGCTTGTCGCCGCCGGCCAGACGGTCGAAGCGCCGGGTCATGAAGTGACGGCGTCCGCCCTCCTCCAGCAGCCGGCACTCGGTCATCGCGATTCCAGCCGCCCTGGCCATCCGGTGGTAGGCATACTCGATGGCGCCATAGCCCTTCGGGTCCTCGAGTTCCTTGTCCCGGTTGCCGGAGACGCCATCGAATTTCAGCAGCCAGTACTCGAAACCCTCGCCCGCCGCGATCTGCCCGGAACGCACCTCGTTGGTCTCGCGGTTCCACGCGATCACCGCCTTGGCCCGCGCGCCGCCGGCGGAGGTGCCGACCCGCAGGATGTCGTTCAGCGCCTTCTCGCGTGCGGGTCCGGCAAAGGTCGCCTGCATCTCGTCGCGATGTGTCAGGACCTCCGACGCCAGCCGCACCAGCGCGTCTATCCTCACCTTGCTCGCCGTGCGCGGCCGCGGCCCGAGCACCGGCGCGAACTCGAGCGCCCCCATGCCGCGGGTGCCGGTGTAGCACAGGCGCTCGATGGCGCCGAAGCTCTCCGGGGTCCGCCCCTGCGTCGCCAGCCAGGCATCGATCAGGGCATTACCGAACCGGTCGGGCAGCGAATCCGCCAGCAGCCCCGGGAGGCCGTGAAAGGTGTTGCGCGGCAGCGCGGGAAACTCATAGACGCGGTCGCTTAGCGGCATCATCAGCGGCGCAAGCTCGATCCCGCTGGCGGCGAACGCGGGGTCGAACTGAAAGGCGGCATGGTCGCGCCCCGCCTCCAGCGCGACCGCCCCGATGGTCCGCCCCCAGAGCCGGACCCTGGCGATCACGACCCATCACCCCAGGTCCACTTCTTCGCTGCCGCCGGCGACGCCTTGCGGCCCGTGGCGCGCTGCCGCTGGCGACCCCGCAGCCTCAGTTGCGCGATCGGACTGGCGGCGCCTTCGGGGACGAGCGCATCGAGTCCCTCCAGCAGACCGAGCGCCCGGCACACCCGGACAAATCCCGACAGCTGCGTTGCCACCTGGCCCGATTCCAGGCGCTCGACGGTGCGCTTGGCGACACCCGCCTCCTCGGCCAGCGCCGCCTGGGTCAGATTGCGCACCAGTCGCGCTGCCGCCAGGCGCCCGCCCAGTTCCTGGAGAATGGCTTCGTCGCTCAGCGTCGTTGTGATCTTCATGATGCGTCACCTTAGGCGAATTACGACGTAGAAACAATAGTGCTCGCCACATGTGGCGAATTGCAATATCTGGAAAGCCGGGCCAATTTCCGGTGGCACCGACAGCAGCCGCCGATGACCGTCAACGCAAGAAGGGCGATCCGCAGGCGGATCGCCCTCGCACCATACCATCCGCTACGGTCGATCAGGTGGCCTTGGCCTTGGCGAAACGCCCCGGCGCCGGCTCGATCTCATGGTAGGTCGCGTTGCCCGGCTTCTTCGGCGCGGCGACCTTCCTGCCGCTGCGCTGGCCCAGCCAGTCGGCCCAGTGCGGCCACCAGCTGCCCTTCTGATCGACGGCCCCGGCCAGCCACTCCTCGGCGGTCAGCGCTTCGTCGGCGCCGTCGTTCACCCAGTAGTTGCGACGGTTCTTGGACGCCGGGTTGATCGAGCCGGCGATGTGGCCGCTCGCCGCCAGGGCGAAGGTGGTGGGGCCGCCCAGGATCTTGCGCGACAGGTACGCGGCATGCCACAGCACCAGATGGTCCTCGCGCGCCGCCATGATGTACGACGGAACGTTGATCTTGCCGAGATCGATCTTCTCGCCCAGCATCACCAATTTGCCCGGAACGCGCAGGTTGTTGGACAGATACATGTTGCGCAGGTACCAGGTGAAGCATGGTCCCGGCAGGTTGGTGCTGTCGGAGTTCCAGTACAGGAGGTCGAAAGGCTGCGGCGTGTTGCCCTTCAGATAGTTGCCGACGACATACTGCCAGATCAGGTCGTTCGAACGCAGCGCCGAGAACACCGACGCCAGGTCGCGTCCGTGCATGACCCCACCCTTGCCGATCTTGACCTCGTAGGCGTGGACGCCTTCCTCGGTGACCAGGGTGCCGATTTCGCCGGGCTCGGAATAGTCGAGCAGCGAGGTCATCAGCGTCAGGCTTTCCACCGGATCTTCGCCACGCGCCCGGAGCAACGCCACCGCCGAGCAGATCATCGGACCGCCGATGCAGAAACCGAGCACGTTCGGCTTGGCCACGCCGGTGATCTCGCGCACGACGCGCAGCGCCGTCAGCGGACCTAGTTCCAGATAGTCCTCCCAGGTGAGCTTTCCCTGCTCCTCGGTGGCGCTGCGCCACGAAACGAGAAACACCGTGAAGCCCCGTTCGACGGCATAACCGACAAACGAATTCTCAGGTTGCAGGTCCATCAGGTAGAACTTGTTGATGAACGGGGGGAAGATCAGCAGCGGGCGCTCGGCGACCTTGTCGGTGGCCGGGGCGTACTGGATGATCTGGATCAGTTCGTTTTCATAGATCACCGCCCCCGGCGTCGTCGCGATATTCCCGCCGATCTCGAACGCCGCCTCGTCGGTCATCGAGATGCGACCCTTCTGCAGATCCTCCAGCATGTTCCTGAGGCCGTTGGTAATGCTCTCGCCCTTGGTCTCGACCGCGGTCTTGATGAATTCCGGGTTGGTCGCGGCAAAGTTGGACGGCGCCATCGCCTCCACCAGCAAGCGGGTGACGAACTGCATGCGCGTCTTGTTCGGCCCCTCCTCCATCGGCGCCGTCTCGGCCACCTTGGTCAGGAAGGCGGAGTTGAGCAGGTAAGCCTGGCGCAGATAATCGAAGAACGGGTTCTCCGCCCACTCCGGAGCGTTGAAGCGGCGATCGCCCGGCTCCGGCTTGACCAGTGGCTCGGCGGCCTCGCCCGGCTTGCGCTGGAGCATCGACTGCCACAACTGGGCGTGCTGCGCGGCCAACTCCTGCTGCATCTTGGCGAACGGTTCGAGATCGGGCATCGGCATGGCCGGCATCGCCGGGGGGCTACCCGATGCGGACGACGCCGACTGCTGCCTGGTCAGAAAGTCCATATAGGCCTGGGTCATGGACTGGCCGGCCTGCATCATCTGTTGAAAGACATCCTTGGTTGGATCTGGCGGAACGGACATGGGAATTGCCTCCTGATTGTGGTTATCGCGAAAAGCCGGCACATCATGATCCCGACCGGGGCTATTCTGCGGCAATTCGCGCGCTGCGCATAGAGGGCGGCCAAGGGACCGCCGCCCGGCGGGCCAGGCCGGCGGATCAGCCAACCGGGAACCCGCGCACGGTCTTCACTGCTTCGGCCACAGGATCATCTGCGTACAGCGGAACAGCGCGAGCTTGCGGCCGCTGGCCTCGTCGGTGACCACCGCATCCCAGACCTGCGTCGTGCGTCCCAGATGCTGGGCGGTGGCGACGCAGGCGCAGCTGCCCTCGCGGATCGTGCCGAGGTGGTTGCTCTTGAGTTCGAGGGTGGTGAAGGACTGCGCCCCGTCCGGCAGATGGGCGATCGTCGCGTAGCCGCAGCTGGTGTCGGCCAGCGCCACGATGCTGGCGGCATGGAGAAAGTCGTTGGGGGCGATATGCAGCTTTCTGACTGGCATCCGGCTGCTCAGCGAACCGGGCGCCAGCGCGGTGATCTCGATCCCGAGATAGCCGGGCAGGTATTCGTCGCCCTGCGCGTTGAGCGCGGCGATCGATATTTCCGGGCGAAGTGTGCTCATTGTGTGTGGTCCTGGTTGAAAAAGCGGTGATCGGTCATGCGGGGGCCAGCGGCTTCGCCACCGGCGCCTCGCGGATCGGCAGGTTGAGAAGGGCCGCCAGTGCCGCCAGCGCCATGTCCGCATACCACATCCAGCCGAAGTCGCCGAAGCGGGTGATCGCCAGCCCGCCGAGCCAGGCGCCGAGGAAGCCGCCGATCTGGTGACTCAGCAGGGTCAGCCCGAACAGGGTGGCGAGGTAGCGGATGCCGAACAACTTGCCGACGATCGCGGCGGTCGGCGGCACGGTCGCCAGCCAGGTGAAGCCGAGGCCGGCGGCGAACAGGTAGAAGTTCAGCTCGGTGCGCGGCAGCGCCAGATAGAGCGCGATCAGCACGGCGCGCGAGCCGTACATGGCGGCCAGCAGGTATTTGCTGCGATAGCGCGAAATGCACGAGCCGGCGTAGAGGCTGCCGAAGATGTTGGCCAGGCCGATGATCGCCAGCGACCAGCTGGCCACCGACGGCGGCAGCCCGCACAGGTTGACCTCGCCCGGCAGATGGGTGACCAGGAAGGCGATGTGGAAGCCGCAGGTGAAGAAGCCAGCGTGGAGCAGCAGGTAGCTGCGATCCTTCATCGCGCCGCCGACCGCGTTGAGCACGCCCGTATCGTGCCCGGCATGCGGCGCCGGCGCCGCGTTCGCCCGGGTCAGCCGGCCGACCAGCGGCAGCGCGGCCAGCGTCATGAGCGCCATCGCCCACATGGCGCCCATCCAGCCGACCGCCTGGATCAGCTTCTGCAGGATCGGCGCAAAGACGAACTGGCCGAAGGAGCCGCCCGCGTTGATGACTCCGGAGGCCGAACCGCGCGCCTCCAGCGGCAGGCGCTGGGCCGCTGCGCCGATCAGCACCGAGAAGCTGCCGGCCCCCGAGCCGATGGCCGAGAGCAGGCCGAGCGAGACGATCAGCCCGAAACCCGAATCCATGAACGGCGTGATCGCGCTGCCCAGCGCCATGATCACGATGCCGCCGACGAGCACCGTGCGCGGGCCGAAACGGTCGGCGACGGCGCCGGCCACCGGCTGGATCGCGCCCCAGGTGAATTGCCCGATGGCCAGCGCCAGGCTGATGGTGGCGATGCCCAGCCCGGTCGTCGCATCGAGCGGAGCGATGAACAGCCCCAGCGACTGGCGTGCGCCCATGGTGACCATCAGGATGCCGGCGGCGGCGAGGGTCGTGACCAGGATGTCGGGCCGGCTCAGAGATCGCAACATGTTGGGTTTTCCTGATCGGTGGCTCGTCGTTGAAAATGTTTGCCGGGGAAGCACTGATCCATTGCCGATTCGTCATTCCGGCGCAGGCCGGAATCCAGGAAATTCAACGAAACGGATCCCGGCTCCCGCCGGGGTGACCAGTATTTCAGCCTTCGGCAACTATAGTTGGCAAGATCGTTGGCAAAAAGCCCATAATTGGCATCATACCGTCAACGGATCATTGACACATGGCATGGCTCGGTAGCTGGGACAGTTTCGTCAAGGTCGTCGAGAGCGGCAGCATGGCCGCCGCCGCCCGGCGGCTGGACTGCACGCGGGCGCAGGTCAGCAAGCAGGTCGCCGAACTCGAGCGGGCGTTCGGGGTGCGTCTCTTCGAGCGCTCGACGCGCAGGCTCAGCCTGACACCGTCCGGCGAGGTCTTCCATCAACACGCGCTGCGCGCGCTGGAGGCGGTTCAGGGCGCGGAGGTCGCCGTCAGGAACCTCGGCGATGTGGCGCGCGGCATTCTGCGGATCAGCGCCTCGATCACTTTCGGGCGCATGTACATCGCCCCCCTGCTTCCCCAGGTCGTCGCCAAGCATCCCGAACTGCGCTGCGAACTGGTCCTGACCGACGCGCTGGTCGATCTCGTCGACGACAACATCGACCTCGCCCTGCGCCTGACGCGAACGCCGCCGCAGGACGCCGTGGCTCGCAAGCTGGTGCTGATGAAGCGCGTCATCTGCGGCACGCCCGCCTATTTTGCCGCGCACGGCGAACCAAGAACGCCCTGCGATCTGGCCCACCACCCATGTTTCAGCTACATGCTGCCGGAAGACGGCCGCAGCTGGCGGCTGGTCGACCGCGCGGGGGACGAGATCAGCATCCCGGTCGCCAGCAAGTTCGACTTCAACAACGTCGATTGCATCCTCGACGCCGTGCTCGCCGGCCACGGCCTGGCGATCCTGCCGACCTACCTGTGCGGCCCGGAGCTGGCGCGCGGCCGCCTCAGGAGCGTCCTCGGCGACTGGGCGCCGGTCAGCGGCCTCGGCCGCCACCTGTACGCCTGCTACACGCCCAACCGGGTCCGCGTGCCCAAGGTGCGGGTCTTCCTTGCCGAACTGGAAGCGACCTTCCACCCCGCACCACCCTGGGAAGAGGCGTGAGCCGGCGCCGGAAATTCGCAGCGAGCCCGGCGCGCCGCGCACTGCCGATGCAGCGCCGCCTGCCCGCCCGAAGGCGGCAATTGCCGACGCCGGGAGCGGGCGCTGCGCCGCTCAGCGTGTATTGAGCGCCGGCGACGGGAGAGCCTCGCGGGCCGCCGGCCGCGGCGTCCCGCCCTCGGCTTCCGGCTGCGGCATCCCGCGGTGGAGCCGGGCGGCCGGACGTTCGACCACGCGATAAAAGAGCTCGGCCACCAGCAGACTCAGGCCAAATGCGGTGAGCAGGCCGGCGACGCCCGCCTCGGCAGAGACCCAGTCGAAACGCGCCCACAACGTGCCGACCAGCACCAGCACGGGAAAATGCACCAGAAAGAGGCTGAACGAGATCCTGCCCAGCCAGGAAAGCAGGCGCACCTGCGGCCAGCGTCCGCCCAGGCCGCGCCGTTCGACGGCGAAGAGCACCACCCCGACCACCAGCGCGCTGACCAGGCGCCAGCGCCATTCGAAGGTCATCGCGCCGGCGAAGAGCAGCGCACAGAGCCAGAATTCGAGCCTGCGGGCCTCGCCGCGCACGCTGCGGTGGATGACGACCCCCATGAAGAAATAGGGGAAGAAGTACAGCCACCAGCTATCCCAGGCTTCGTCGAGATTGAAATGGAACAGCGAACAGGCGAGCAGCGGCCAGCCCAGCAGGCCGACGAAGTCGACCTTGCCCTGCCCGACCGTGTCCCGCAGCCAGAGGCTGGCGGCATACACGAGGCCGAGCTGGAAATTGATGCAGACGAACCACAGGCCCGCCGACAGTTGTTCATAGCCGAGGATGCCCTGGAGGAAAAACAGATGCGCAAGCAGCTGCGGCAGCGTCGGCGGCTCGCCGACGACCTGCCCGGGCAGCCAGTCGCGCGCCACGACGTAGATCGGCAGGATCATGGCGATGGCGCCCAGATAGGGCACCCCGAGCCGACAGTAGCGTTGCACGACGAACGACCTGATCCGCCGCAGGTTCCAGAAGCGGGCGCTCATGCTGCGGGCCATGACGTACCCGCCCACCACGAAAAACACCTGGGTCGTCCTCGCGTGCTGCGCCAGCCAGTCGAGGACGTCGCCCATCAGCGGCGCCGCCCACTCGCGCAACGGCGGGTAGATGGCGAAGTGGTGCCAGACGATGATCGTCGCCGCGATCGCGCGCAGGGCGATGACGAACTGCAACGGATGATTGCCGCTTGGCAGGCGATGAGGAACGGGTTGGCAAATCACTGTGTTCTGGGATCTCGCTTGTGCTTTTTTGTCGCCGAGCCTGGACGTCGGTCTCGTTCGACGCCCCGCCATGACCCGGCCCCGGGTCGTCGGGGACTTGACCAACGGCGCCGGAAGCGGCTGCGGCGCGGCGATTCCTGGCGAACGAGGTAAGAAGCTGAAATGTCTAATCGGGTTGTATTCTACCGCAGCGCACCAATTTTGGCCATCGGGGATTCCCGACGAGGAACTTCATCCCCTGCGCGGGCGACGCGAAACATTTTTGGCGGCGCATCGGGCGCCCTGCGCCTTTCCGGCTGCAGCGCGCCGGATCAACAGGATATTCAGCAGTGGATTCGCATTCGCGAGCCACACCGGCCACCCATTGTCAGAACGGCGCCGGACTCTCCACCCGGAGTGCTGTCGCGGTCGACGGGTGGCGGAAGGCCAAAACCGTGGCATGCAGCAGCAGGCGGGTCGCGCGCGCGAAGGCCTCCGGCGGCGCGTAGAACTCATCGCCAAGGATGGGGTGGCCGATGGCCTGCAGGTGCACGCGCAACTGATGCGAGCGCCCGGTTTCCGGAAAGAGGTCGACCCGCGTCGCATCCAGCCACGGCTCATAGCCGACCACGCGCAGCCGCGTGCGCGAAGGCTTGCCGATGGCGTGGTCCACCATCTGAAGCGGGCGGTTGGGCCAGTCGGCGATCAGCGGCAGGTCGATCACCTGCTCGCTCGCCTCCATGCGTCCGGCGACCAGCGCCACGTAGCGCTTTTCCACCCGGCGCGTCGCGAACAGCCGGTTGAGGGCGCGGTGCATCTCCGGCCCACGCGCCAGCACCAGCAGACCCGAGGTGCCGAGGTCGAGCCGATGCACCGGCAGCGCCTCCGGATAGCGGGCCTGGACGCGGGCGCTCAGGCAATCCTGCTTGCCCGGCCCCCGCCCCGGCACCGACAGCAGCCCGGCCGGCTTGTCGACGACGAGCAGGTGGTCGTCGAGGTAGCGGATGTCGAGACCCTCATCGGGCGGGGGGTCGTAGGTCGACGAGCGCGTTTCCAATCTGCCGTCAGGCCAAGCCACAAGCGTTTCTCCCCGCCCGATGTGATCCCGCTCGCTGAACTCGCGGCACTCGCCAGCCACACATCGTCAGAACGGCGCCGGACCCTCCACCCGGAGCATTGTCGCGGTCGACGGGTGGCGGAAGGCCAAAAGCGTGGCGTGCAGCAGCAGGCGCGTCGCGCGCGCGAAGGCCTCCGGCGGCGCGTAGAACTCATCGCCAAGGATGGGGTGGCCGATGGCCTGCAGGTGCACGCGCAACTGATGCGAGCGCCCGGTTTCCGGGGACAGTTCGAGGCGTGACGTGTCGCTCGCCATGTCGTAGGCGAGGACGCGCAGGCGTGTCAGCGAGGGCTTGCCCGATTTGCGGTCGACCATCTGGCGCGGACGGTTCGGCCAGTCGGCGAGCAGCGGCAGGTCGATCGTCATTTCCGCTGCCGGCAGTTGCCCGGCGGCAATAGCGACGTAGCGCTTGGCGACCTGCCGGGTCGCGAACAGCCGGCTCAGCGCGCTGTGGATCGCCGCGCTGCGGGCCATGACCAGCAGGCCCGAGGTTCCCATGTCCAGCCGGTGCACGATCAGCGCCTCGGGATAGCGCTGCTGGACGCGGGTGGCGAGGCTGTCGCGCCGCTCCGGGCCGCGCCCAGGAACCGAGAGCAGGCCGGCGGGCTTGTCGACGATCAGCAAGTCGTCGTCGACATGGACGATCACCAGACCGGCATCCGGCGGCGGGCGATAGGCGAGCGGCGCGTTCGCCGGGGCGACGGCATTCAAGACCTTGGGGTCAGGCATCGGGCAATGATACATTCTCCATTCAAGCGCCGAATCGATCGCTGGCGCGATGCCGTGCGGCGCGCGCCGTCGGCCACATCCGAACAAGAATCCCTGGAGAAAGACATGTCGCATACCGTGCTCGAAAAGCACCGCGCCACGCTCGAATGCGCGCTGCACGCCATCGCCACCCGCGGTTACTGGTCAGCCTATAACGAAATGCCCAGCCCCAGGGCCTATGGCGAGACCGCCCCCGAGGACGGCAAACTGGCCTTCGAAGCCCACCTTGGCCGTGAGTTCGCGCTCGGTCAGCCCGGCCAGACCGGCTGGCAGGGCGGCGAGGAATCGCCCTACGGCATCGCGATCGGCACCACCTACCCGGTGTGCGACAGTGAAGCGCTGATCGCCGCCGGCGAGAAGGCGATGTCCGGCTGGCAGGCTGCCGGCGCCGACGGCCGCACCGGCATCTGCCTGGAGATCCTCGACCGCCTGAACCGGCAGAGTTTCGAGATCGCCCACGCGGTGATGATGACGACCGGCCAGGGCTGGATGATGGCCTTCCAGGCCGGCGCCCCGCACGCCCAGGACCGCGGCCTCGAAGCCGTGGCCTACGCCTGGCGCGAACAGAAGTTCGTGCCGGCCGAGGCGACCTGGGAGAAGCCGCAGGGCAAGAACCCGCCGCTGGCGCTGAAGAAGCACTTCGAGATCGTCGGCCGTGGCGTCGGCGTCGTCGTCGGCTGCGGCACCTTCCCGACCTGGAACACCTACCCCGGCCTGTTCGCCGCGCTCGCCACCGGCAACGCGGTCATCGTCAAGCCGCACGCCAACGCCATCCTGCCGGCCGCGATCACCGTGCGCACGATCCGCGCCGTGCTCGCCGAGAACGGCATGTCGCCCGACCTGGTTTCGCTGGCCGTCGCCGACCACGCGACGACGCAGAGGCTGGTCACCCACCCGGCGGTCAAGTCGGTCGATTTCACCGGCGGCAACGTCTTCGGCCGGTGGCTGCTCGACCACTGCCGCCAGGCGCAGGTCTATGCCGAACTGGCCGGCGTCAACAACATCGTCATCGACTCGACCGACGCCTACCAGCGCATGCTCGGCAACCTCGCCTTCACGCTGGCGCTGTATTCCGGCCAGATGTGCACGACCTCGCAGGCGATCCTCGTCCCCGCCGCCGGCATTGATACCGACGACGGCCACAAGTCTTACGACGAGGTCTGCGCCGACCTCGCCCGCGCCGTGACCGGCTTCCTGGCCAAGCCGGAGGTCGCCCACGCGGTGCTCGGCGCCATCCAGTCTGCCGCTACGCTCAAGCGCATCGACGAAGCGGCCTCGGGCAAGCACGGCGCGGTCATCCTGGCGCCGACGAAGCTCGACAACCCTGACTTCCCGAACGCCGAAGTGCGCACCCCGGTCCTGCTCGCCTGCGACGCCGGCGATGAAGTCGCGTACATGGAGGAGCGCTTCGGGCCGATCGCCTTCATCGTCAAGGTCGCCGACACCGCCGCCGCCATCGCGCTGTCCGGGCGCATCGTCGCCACCCACGGCGCGCTGACCGCCGGCGTGTACTCGACGAGTGCCGAAGTCATCGACGCGATGACCGCCGCCACCTGGCGTTCCCGGGTCGCGCTGTCGATCAACCTGACCGGCGGCGTTTTCGTAAACCAGTCGGCAGCCTACTCCGACTACCACGGCACCGGCGGCAACCCGGCGGCCAACGCCGCGTATGCCGATTCCGCCTTCGTCGCCAACCGCTTCCGCGTCGTGCAACGGCGGTATCACGTCTGAGAACCCATCATGAACTTCGAAGACATCACCCTTGAAATCCGCGACGGCATCGCCCGCCTGACCCTGAACCGTCCCGAAAGACTCAACAGCTTCAACGACGCGATGCATGCCGAACTGCGCGTGGCGCTCGACGCGATCCAGAACCGCGAGGGCGACGCCGCTGCGGCGCGCGTGCTGGTGCTGACCGGCGCCGGGCGTGGCTTTTCGGCCGGGCAGGACCTCGGCGATCGCGCCATGCAGATCGGCACCGGCAGGATGCCCGACGTCGGCAATGTCGTCGAAGCCAACTACAAGCCGCTGGCGCTGCGCCTCGCGAACCTGCGCGTGCCGACCATCGCCGCCGTCAACGGCATCGCCGCCGGCGCCGGCTGCTCGGTGGCGCTGTGCTGCGACCTCGTCGTCGCGACGAAATCCGCTTCCTTTCTGCAGGCCTTCAGCAAGATCGGCCTGATCCCCGACACCGGCGGCACCTGGTTCCTGCCGCAGCGCGTCGGCATGGCGCGCGCCATGGGCCTCGCCCTGCTCGCCGAAAAGCTGCCGGCGGAGAAGGCCGCCGAGTGGGGCCTGATCTGGCAATGCGTCGACGATGACGATTTCTCGGCGACCGTGGCCGCCCTCGCCGCGCAGCTCGCGACGATGCCGACCAAGGCGCTGGTGCGCACCCGCCAGGCGATGCACGCGGCCCCCGGCCACACGCTGGAGCAGCAGCTTTCCTTCGAGGGCGGCTTCATGCGCGAACTCGGCTGGAGCCCCGACTACGCCGAGGGCGTCCAGGCCTTCACCGAGAAGCGCGCGCCCAATTTCACCGGTGAATAGAAATCCTTGACGCGGATGAACACCGATTGCGTCGATGAACGCGGAAAAAGCCTGCGAAAGATCCGCGTCCATCCGTGGCCTCCGCGCAATCCGCGTTGATCGGGTGCCACGATCATGACTTCACCCCTGCCCCAGCAAAGCGTCGTCGCCGTCGTCGGCGCCGGGGCGATGGGTGCCGGGATCGCCCAAGTCGCGGCAGTGGCCGGCCACCGCGTCAAGCTGCTCGACAACCGGCCCGATGTCGCCGCCCGCGCCGTCGCCGGCATCCAGGCGCAGCTCGCGAAAATGGCCGAAAGGGGACGGTTGACCGCGGCCGATGCCGCCGCTGCCGGAAAGCGGCTGACCCCGGTGCACGCGCTTGCCGACCTCGCCGGCGCCGGTCTGGTCGTCGAGGCCATCGTCGAGGATCTGGCGGAGAAGCAGGCGCTGTTTGCCGATCTCGAAGGCATCGTCGGCCGCGACTGCCTCCTGTGCAGCAACACGTCGGCGATTTCGCTCACCGCCATCGGCGCCGCGCTGAACCACCCCGAGCGGCTGGCCGGGCTGCATTTCTTCAACCCGGCGCCGCGGATGGCGCTGGTCGAGGTCGTTTCCGGACTCGCCACCGACTCTGCCGTCGCCCAGACGCTGTTCGCCACCGCCGCCGCGTGGGGCAAGACGCCGGTCCATGCGAAGTCGACGCCGGGCTTCATCGTCAATCGCGTCGCCCGCCCCTACTACGCCGAGGCGCTGCGCCTGGCGCAGGAGGGCGCCGCCGACTGCGCGACCATCGACGCCGTGATGCGCGAGGCCGGCGGCTTCCGTATGGGGCCGTTCGAGCTGATGGACATGATCGGCCACGACGTCAATTTCGTTGTCACCCACTCGGTCTGGCGCGCCTTCTTCCACGACCCGCGCTTCCTGCCGTCGCTGTTGCAGCAGGAACTGGTCGACGCCGGGCTGCTCGGGCGCAAGAGCGGGCGCGGCTTCCATGACTACCGCGACGGCGCCGCGCCGCCGGCCGCAGCCAGCGAACCGGCACAACCCGCCCCCGCGAAAATCGCCCTTTTTGGCGGGTCGACCGCAACCGACGCCCTTGCCGCCCGCCTTGCCGCCGCTGGCGTCGCCTGCGAGCGCCGGGCGGCGGGCGACGGCCGCGTCGCCGAGGCCGACGGCGCCGCGCTCTACGTGACCGACGGGCGCAGCGCCACCCGCCGCGCCGCCGAATCCGGCGTCGCCGACACGGTGCTGATCGACCTCGCGCTCGACTACGCGACGGCCGGCCGGATTGCCGTCGCCGCCGCCGAGCAGTGCCGGCCGGCCGCCCTTGCCGCCGCCGTCGGCCTCCTCCAGACCGCCGGGATGGCCGTCTCGCGCTTCGCCGACGTTCCCGGACTGACGGTGATGCGCACCGTCGCCATGCTCGCCAACGAGGCCGCCGACGCGGTCAACCAGGGGGTGTGCAGCGCCGCCGCCGCCGACTCGGCGATGTGCCTCGGCGTCAATTATCCGCGCGGGCCGCTGGCCTGGGCCGACGGCATCGGCCTGCCCGCCGTCCGCGACGTGCTGGCCAACCTCGGCGCCGCCTACGGCGAGGAGCGCTACCGGATATCTCCTCTCCTCCACCAGAAGGTTTTCGCCGGAAGGAAATTCCATGATTGACGATGTCATCGCCAAGGACTCCCCCGAGGTCGTCGCCGAGGAAGTCGCCCGCGCCATGTGGCCGCGCGACCACGCCAGCCAGTTGCTCGGGCTGCGCATCCTGACCATCCGCCCCGGCTATTCGCGGCTGCTGATGACGGTCCGCCCCGACATGGTCAACGGCCACCACATCTGCCACGGCGGCCTGATCTTCACCCTCGCCGACAGCGCCTTCGCCTACGCCTGCAACAGCTACAACAAGAACACCGTCGCCTCGGCCTGCCACATCGATTTCCTCTCGCCGGCCAAGGAAGGCGACATCCTCGAGGCGGAGGCCGTCGAGCAGTCGCTGTCGGGACGCACCGGGGTCTATGACGTCACCATCCGGACGCGCAGCGGCAAGGTCGTCGCCCTCTTTCGCGGCAAGTCGTACCGCATCAACGGCGAGGTCATCGCCGGGTTGCAGCATGCCGGCGAACACTGCTGACCGCCGGCGGGAAGGGAGCCCATGACCGCCGGGAAACCACTGGCCGGCGATCTCGACCCGATCGAGACCGCCAGCCGCGACGAGATCGCGGCGCTGCAACTGGCGCGGCTCAAGTGGTCGCTGCGCCACACCTGGGACAATGTCGCGCCCTACCGGCTGAAGTGCGAGGCGCGCGGCGTCCATCCCGACGACCTGATCACGCTCGCCGATCTAGCCCGCTTTCCCTTCATGACCAAGGCCGACCTGCGCGACCACTACCCGTTCGGCCTGTTCGCCGTGCCGCGCCAGCAGTTGCGCCGCCTGCACGCGTCGAGCGGGACGACCGGCAAGTCGATCGTCGTCGGCTATACGCAGAACGACCTCGACCACTGGGCCGACCTGATGGCGCGCTCGATCCGCGCCGCCGGCGGCCGTCCCGGCGACATGGTCCATGTCGCCTACGGCTACGGCATGTTCACCGGCGGCCTCGGCGCCCACTACGGCGTCGAGCGCCTCGGCTGCATCGCCGTGCCGATGTCGGGTGGCCATACCGAAAGGCAGGTCCAGCAGATCATGGATTTCCGGCCGGAAATCATCATGGTCACACCGTCCTATTCGCTCGTCATCGCCGAGGAATTCGCGCGCCTCGGCATCAAGCCCGGCGAAATTTCACTGCGGGTCGGCCTCTTCGGCGCCGAGCCGTGGGGCGAAGGCATGCGCGGCGAGATCGAGAAGAAGCTCGGCATCGACGCCATCGACATCTACGGCCTGACCGAGGTGATCGGCCCGGGTGTCGCCAGCGAGTGCATCGAGACCAAGGACGGCCCGGTGATCTGGGAAGACCACTTCTACCCCGAGATCATCGACCCCGAAACCGGTGAAGCGCTGCCCGACGGCGAACTGGGCGAGCTGGTGTTCACGTCGCTGACCAAGGAGGCCTTCCCGGTCATCCGCTACCGCACGCGCGACCTGACCCGCCTGCTGCCGCCGACGGCGCGCTCGTTCCGGCGCATCGGCAGGATCACCGGGCGCTCGGACGACATGCTGATCATTCGCGGCGTCAATGTCTTTCCAACCCAGATCGAGGAGCAGATCCTGCGCGACCCGCGGCTGTCGGGCAATTACCAGGTCGTCGTCACCCGCGACGGTCATCTCGACAACCTGGAGGTGCGCTGCGAAGTCCAGCGCGAGCTTTCCGGCCAGTTGCCCAAGGCCGACATCCAGGCCATCGGCAAGGAGCTGCAGTACCGCATCAAGACCCTCGTCGGCGTATCGACGAGGGTCAGCGTCATGGCGTTCGACACGATTCCGCGCACGCAGGTCGGCAAGGCCCGCCGCGTGGTCGACGAACGCCCGAAGCAGGACTGAGGACCCAGCGATGACCGAAGCCTTAATCTGCGACGCCATCCGCACCCCGATCGGCCGCTACGGCGGCGCTCTCAGCAGCGTGCGTACTGACGACCTCGGCGCCGTTCCGCTCCGGGCGCTGCTGGAACGCAACCCGCGGGTCGACTGGAGCGCCGTCGACGACATCATCTACGGCTGCGCCAACCAGGCCGGCGAGGACAATCGCAACGTCGCGCGCATGTCCGGCCTGCTCGCCGGGCTGCCGGTCGACGTGCCGG
>ERZ761602.2938-NODE-2938-length-25290-cov-16.847117_pt1 | contig 25290 bp, 22 predicted proteins | sample MGYA00512165_ERZ761602 | MGnify/ENA primary metagenome ERZ761602 (study PRJEB28899, sample SAMN02445085) | bioreactor sludge metagenome | biome: EBPR sludge; isolation source: Thorneside wastewater treatment plant | place: Australia: Brisbane, Thorneside...
GGGAGAGGGAGAGGGAGAGGGAGAGGGAGAGGGAGAGCCGGATACCGAGGGGCGCGCGGAGCCGGAGGACTGGCTGAGCGATGACGCGATCGCGCGGCAGAAGGGGTTCCGCAGCTTCGAGGAGCTGTGGGAGGCGTGGTTCGAGGCGCCCGCGTTCGAGGCGGAGGACTTCCGGCGCGCCATGTTCGAGTGGTGCGAGCTGGTGCGCCAGCGGCACTCGCGCACCCGCGACCGCGCCCGCGACGCGCGCATGGCGCGACACATCCTCGAGGAGCTGGGGCGCGGCACGCCGGCCGCGAAGGTCGCCGTCGTGGTCGGCGGCGCGCACGCGGCCGCCATGGTGAACGCCGACATCGACCTGGCGCTCGAGGCCACCATCCCGGCGCCGGTCCCGACCGCGGTGACCCTCATCCCGTACTCGTTCAAGCGCCTGGCCGCGCAGGTCGGCTACGGCGCCGGCAACCGCGCGCCGCGCTACTACCAGCGCGCCTTCGATCGCGGCTGCGACTACACGCGGGCCACGCTCGAGGTGCTCATCGAGTTCACCGAGCACCTGCGCGTGCGCGGGTTCGCCGCCTCCCTCGCCGACACGATCGAGGCCTACCGGCTCGCGGTCATGCTCGCGAACATGCGCGGCAAGCACGCGCCCGGCCTCGACGAGATCCGCGACGCGTCGATCGCCACGCTCTGCCGCGGCGAGGCCCAGCACGTCGACGGGTTCCTGTGGCCGACCGTCATCGGCAAGACCGTCGGCAAGGTGGGCGCGCGCATCGGCAAGAACTCGCTCCAGGAGGAGTTCTGGCGCGAGGTGAAGGCCAGGGGCCTGCCGCGCTCCGACGAGTCGGAGGCCTTCACCCTCAAGCTCGGCGATCCGGTGCAGGTCGACACCAGCGTCTTCCTCCACCGGCTGCGCACGGCCGAGATCCCGTACGCGACCTATCGCGGCTCGCAGGCCGTCGCCGGCGCCGGCCAGACGCCCGATGACACGCCCGGCGGCTTCGACGCGCTGGCCCGCGTGCGCGAGCACTGGGAGGGGCAGTGGACACCCTCCACCGACGTCGCCCTGGTCGAGAGCATCGTGCACGGCGACTCGCTGCTCCAGGTCACCGAGCGCTTGCTCGCCGATCGCCTCACCGGCGTGACCTCCGCCGCCGAGGCCGCGCACGTGCTCATGGAGGCGGTCGTCACCCGCGCGCCGCGCGTCGTCGGCGAGGCCCTCGCCGCCACCGAGCGGCTCGCGGCGGTCGACGACGATCTGGCGTCGCTCGCCCGCGCCGCCCGCGCCCTGTCGGGGCTCGTCAGCTACGGCTCGTCGCGCGGCGCGGACGCGGCGAGCGAGGACGTCATCCTCGCCCTGTGCGAGAAGACCTTCGCCCGCGCCGTCCTGCGCGTGGAAGGCGCCTGCCAGGGCGACGACGCCGCGGTCCAGCCCGCGCGCCAGGCGATGCGCATCCTCCACGAGCTCGCCCTCGCCCAGCCGCGCATCGATCGGGACCTCTGGTTCGACACCGCGCACGGACTGTCGCGGAACGACCGCATCCACCCGGCGTGCGCCGGCCTCGTCGCCGGGCTCCTCTACCTCGCCGAGAAGCTCACCGAGGACGAGGTCGTCGCGCTGGTCTCGCTGCGGCTGTCGAGCCTCATCGATCCGCGCGCCGGCGCCGCCTTCCTCGAGGGCTTCCTCGGCGTCAACGCGCTCGTCCTGGTCAAGAACCGCGCGGTCGTGGGCGCGCTCGACCAGTTCGTGCAGGCGATCGCCGCCGATCGCTTCCGCGACATGGCGCCGCTCCTGCGCCGCGCCTTCTCCGGCCTCGGCGCCACCGAGCGCCGCTACCTGCTCGAGAACCTGCTCGCGGTCCGCAAGATCGGCGCGAGCGCGCAGGCCGCGGCCCAGGTGCTCGCCGCGCGCGACGTCGACAAGCTGAAGGAGATGAGCGCCGACATCGCCGCCGCGATGGACGACCTCGACGACCTGTTATGAGCAAGAAGGGCAATCGAGATCCGAAGACGCCTGCTCCACCGCCTCTGGCGGCGGAGCAGGCGGAAGCGCTCCTGCGCTGGCGGCTCGCGCTCGGCCCCGAGGTCGAGAAGGCGGCGCCCGAGCTCTCGCTCGGCGGGCTCGGCCAGCTCGCGCAGGTGGGCGGCGTCGACGGCGGCCGCCTCGGTGACTTCGACCAGGCGCTCGGCTTCGTCTACGACGACGAGCGCAAGGGCGGCAGCGGCGGCTCGCGCCCGTACCTGCCCAAGTGGCTCGGCCTCCTGCGCGAGTTCTTCGCGCGCGACGTGGTCGCCCTCGTCCAGAAGGACGCGATCGACCGGAAGGGGCTCACCGAGCTCCTCTTCGAGCCCGAGACGCTGCCGTACCTCGAGAAGAACGTCGACCTCGTCGCCACGCTCCTCTCCGCCCGCGGCCTCGTCCCCGACAAGGCCAAGGACATCGCGCGCCAGATCGTGCGCGAGGTGGTCGACGACCTGCGCAAGCAGCTCGAGAGCGAGGTGCGCACGTCGTTGCTCGGCGCCGCGCGCCGCAGCCACGACAGCCCGCTCAAGCTCGCCCGCAACCTCGACTGGAAGCGCACGATCACCAAGAACCTGCGCGGCTGGGACCGCGAGCGCCAGCGGCTCGTGCCCGAGCGCGTCTACTTCTGGGCCAACCAGCGCCGGCGCCACGACTGGGAGGTCGTGATCGCGGTCGACCAGTCGGGCTCGATGGGGCAGAGCGTCGTCTACAGCTCGGTGATGGGCGCGATCTTCGCGTCGATCGACGTGCTCCAGACCCGGCTCCTCTTCTTCGACACCGAGATCGTCGACGTGACCCCGCTCCTGGTCGATCCGGTCGAGGTCCTGTTCGCCTCGCAGCTCGGCGGCGGCACCGACATCAACCGCGCCGTGGCCTACGTGCAGTCGCACTTCATCGAGCGGCCGGAGAAGACGATCTTCCTCCTCATCACCGACCTCTACGAGGGCGGCAACGCCGGCGAGCTGGTCGCCCGCATCCGCGAGCTCTGCGAGTCGAAGGTCAAGGTCATGGTCCTGCTCGCGCTCACCGATGGCGGCAAGCCGAGCTACGACCACAACCTCGCCGCCCAGCTCGCGGCGCTCGGCGCGCACTGCTTCGGCTGCACGCCGAAGCTGCTCGTACGCGTCGTCGAGCGCATCATGAAGGGGCAGGATCCGGGTGGGGTGATCCGGGAACATGCCGCCACCGGGGGAGACCATGGCTGAGATCCCGAAGCTGGGCCTCAAGCAGCTGCGCGAGATCGTCACCGACGCCGGCGAGCTGCAGAAGGGCGCGCGCATCGTCGACGACGGCGGGCTCGCCCACCTCGCGCGCTACGAGCACAAGCTCTTCGCCGACGCCGCCGGCTCGAGCACGTACAAGGTGCAGATCCTGTTCGAGGACAAGGGCGTCCGCGGCCGCTGCTCGTGCATGGCCGCGCGCAGCCGCCCGTTCTGCAAGCACGCCGCCGCGCTGCTCGTCGCCTGGTCGAACGCGCCCGACGCGTTCGCCGTGGCGGACAGCGCGCCGGCCGGGATGGGCGACGGCAAGAAGAAGGCGGTCAAGAAGGGCAAGGTCGACGCCGGCGCGCTCATGGGCAAGGGCGTCGAGCAGGTGAGCACGCTCGTGCGCGAGCTCGCGGTCGCGGGCGTCGCGGCGATGGCCTCGGACCGCGCGGCCCAGGTGCGCGCGCTCGGCGAGAACCTGCGCGAGCACAAGCTGCGCCGGCTCTCGGGCAAGACGGTCGCGCTCGCCGACATGCTCGAGCGCGCGCGCCGCGCTGGCCACGCGTTCGACGAGTCGGCCTACGCCGAGCTCCTCGCCGACCTGCTGCTCACCGCGCGGAAGCTGGAGAAGCACCTCGGCGGCGAGGCGCTCGACGACCGTCACGTCGAGGAGCTGATCGGCAAGACCTGGACCAAGAAGGATCGCGCGCCGGTGGCCGGCCTCGAGCTCGTCGAGGTCGGCTTCTTCTCGCGCGAGACCGCCGACGACTTCGTGATCCGCGAGAGCCGCTTCGTCGAGCTGGGCTCCGGCGAGCACTACGCCGAGAAGCAGATCCTCCCGGCGTTCCTGGCGAAGCGGACCCCGCCCAAGCCCAGCTACGCCGGCACCGTGCTCGCCGCCGCCGGCGGCAGCCTCTATTCCGTCGTACGCGCCCCGCCGCATCGATCTCGAGGCGCCGCAGCGGGCCGCGATCGACGCCGCTGCGCTCGAGCGCATGACCCAGCGCGCGCTGCCCGGCGTCAAGGCCGCGATCGCCGCGCTCCAGGAGCACAAGAAGGACGTCTTCGCGCCCGAGACCCTGCCGGTCGCGATCACCTGCGAGATGGTGATCGCCGACCGCGGGCGGCTGCAGCTCGCCGACGCCGACGGCGCCGCGGTGTTCCTGCCCGACGACGATCGCGTCGCCGATCGGGTCGCCACCGCGCTCGCCGGCGCGACCCTGCGGACCGTCGTCGGCGACCTGTTCCTCGACGGCGCGCTGCCGACGATCGTCCCGCTCGCCGTGGTCGTCGAGGCACGACGCGGGCTCGAGCTGCGCTCGGTGCTGGTCGTCGATCCGGCGCGCGGCTCGCGCAAGGTGCGCGTCGCTGCGCCGGAGGAGGCGGGCACCTCCAGCTGGGCGCTCACCGCCCGCGCCATGGGCCTGTCGACGGCGGCGATCGCGCTCGGCGAGGTGCGCGAGGAGCTCGCCGGCTTGCTCTTCGCCGGCCTCACCTCGGTCACGCCCCGCCGCGTCGAGCCGCTCGCCACCCGGCTGCGCGAGCTGTCGCTGGCCAAGCAGGGCGACGTGCTCGCCGCGACCGCCGCGCGCCCCGAGCCGGCCGAGCGCCTCGACGACCTCATCAAGCTGCACCAGGTGCTCGGCATCGCGCTCTCGCGGCTGGCCGGCGCGGCGACGATCGACAAGGCCGCGCTCGAGGCCTCGGCCATGTTCCAGAGCGTCTTCGTCCGGAAGTCGGACGAGGTGCTCGCGCCGGCGGAGATCGCGGCGCGCGTCGCCCGCGGGGAGATCAACCGCTTCGAGGCGGCGACCCGCTACGCGCGCCACTACGAGTCGCTCCCGCCCGAGGAGCTCGTCGGCCAGGCGTTCCCCACGTGGGCCGACGGCAGCGCGTCGCCGTTCGTCGCCCTCGCCGCGCGCCGCTTCCCCGAGCGCGCGCTCGAGGAGGCGAACGCGATCGTCGCCGACGGCAGCGGCACCGGCAGCGCCGCCGAGCGCAAGGGTCGCTACGGCCGACGGCTCGCCCCGCCGCGCATGGCGACGATCACCGCCTTGCGCGTGCTCGAGGCGCTCGGCGAGCCCGGCAAGCCGGGCCTGCGCGTCGCCGCCGAGCGCCACACCGACCACACGATCCGCGGCCTCGCGCGCAGCGCCATGGGGCGCCTCGCCGGGGCGCAAGCCCTCGATCTGAAGCAGGCCGGCGAGCACCGCGGCGCGCTCCTCAACGCCGCGGGCAGGGACGAGCGCGCCCGCGCCGCCAGCCGCCTCGCCGACCTGGGCGACGTCGACGCCATCCCGCTCCTGCGCATCAGCTTCGCCGGCGACGTCGCCGCCGATGTGCGCGACGCCGCCGGCCGCGCGCTCGGCCGCCTCGGCGACGCCGACTCCGTCGACACCTTCATCCAGGCCCTCCATCGCCGCGGCGACGATCCGGCGAACGCCGTGACCGCCGCGATGGCGCTCGGCTACCTGGGCGACGTGCGCGGCATCGACGCGCTCCTCGAGGCCTACGCCGCCGCCTGGCGCCCCGACATCATCGCCGACGCGCTCACCACCGTCGGCCCCGCGGCCGTGCCGCTCCTCGTGCGCTTCGTGGAGGAGCGGCCCCAGCTCCTCGAGCGCCGGACCGCGCGCACCGTCTTCGAGACGCTGCCCGCCGATTCGCTCCGCGACGCGCTGGTCGCGCGCCTCGACGAGCTCGCCGCCGCCACCGACGACGACTACGTCGCCCGCGCCGGCACCCTGGTCGCGCTCGCGCACGGGCGCGCCGATGTCCTCGGCCCCGTCGGCCGCCACGTGATGACCGCGCGCCCTCACCTCGGCGCGAAGGGCGCCGGCCGCGAGGCCCGCGCGCTCTTCAAGAAGGCCGGCGGCAAGCCGGCGTAGCGGCGCCCGCGGGCTCAGTTGACCGCGCGACCGTCGCAGGGCGCGAGCTGGCACAGGAGCCGGCCGACGTGATCGGCGGTGCGCTCGAGGCGCTCGGCCGGATCGTAGGTCTCGAGCAGCTTCTGCCGCTCGCAGTGGTCCATGATGAGCGCGGCCGCGATGGCGTCGGCGCATGATCCAGGCGAGCTGCACTCGCGCAGGAGCGAGCGCAGCTCCTCGCCGCCGCGATCGAGCACGCTCGCCAGCCGGTCGCACAGGGCGAGCAGCTGCGCGTGCGCGACGTGGGTCGCGTGCGGTCGCAGCGAGCGGTCGTCCTCGACCAGCGTGGCCTGCACCTCGCGGTAGCTGCGCACCGCGGGCAGCTCGCGGACGATCCGGATGCGCGCGACGCCGCGCAGGACGAGCAGGAAGCGACCGTCGGCCAGCTCCTCCGACGCGATGATCCGACCGAGGCCGCACGCCGGGTACACGGCCGGGCGCTCGTGGTACTGCGCCTCGTAGCCGGGCTTGAGGCGCGCGATCGCCAGGAGGCGGCCGCCGTCGAGGCAGTCGCGCGTCATCTCGCGATAGCGCGGCTCGAACACGTGCAGCGGCATGAGCCCGCCGGGCAGGAGCACGGCGTTCGGCAGCGGAAAGATCGGGAGGCCGTCGAGGAACGCGGGGTCGATGTCCTCACGCGCTCCCATGGATCACCCGAACACGTCGATGCAGGAGCCGGTCAGCGCGGTCGGCGCTTCCGCGGCGAGGAACATGGCGGTCCTGGCGATGTCGTCAGCGGTCATGTTCGGACTTCCCCCGGGTTGGCCTACTCGTAACATCTCGGTGTCCACCGACCCCGGGCAGATGGCGTTGACAGCCACTCTAGCGCCACGCAGCTCCTCTGCAAGGGCTCTCGTCAGGCCGACCACCCCGTGCTTCGTGGCGCAGTAGCCGGCCAGGAACGGCGTGCCCTCCCGGCCGGCGATCGAGGAGATGTTGATGATCCGACCGGCGCGGGCCACGAGGTCGCCGGCGAACGCGCGCGTCACGTAGAAGACCCCGTCGAGGTTCACGGCCATCTGCCGGCGCCACGTCGCGTCGTCCATGGCGAAGGCGGGCGTGCGGACCACGGTGCCGGCGTTGTTGACCAGGACGTCGGCGGGGCCGAGCGCCGTCCGCAGCGACGCGGCCGCCTGGTTCACCTGCGACGAGTCCGCGACGTCGCACACCGCCCACGCGGCGCGGGCGGCGCCGCCGAGCTCCTCGGCCAGCGCCGCGAGCGCGTCGCCGCTGCGGGCCATCAACCCGACGCGGGCGCCGGCCTGCGCCATGCGCACGGCGATGGCGCGCCCGATGCCGCGGCTGGCGCCGGTGACGATGCACGTCTTTCCCGCGAGCGCGCTCAACGCCGGACACGCGCCGGCGGCAAGGGCACCGCGGGCGGCGGCGCGAGCTCGGTGACGGGGCGGCGGCCGGCGAAGCCGTCGTCGATGCCGTGGAACCACGCGCACGCGGTCTCGCCGACCCGCCAGCACAGCCAGACCTCGCGGCCGCCGTGCTCGCCGAGCCAGTCGCAGAGCCCGGTGTCGAGGTCGCGCACGATGCATCCGGTGGCGCCGATCGCGGCGAGCTCGTCGCGGAGCGCGTCGCGCAGGCCGAGCAGCACCAGGTGATCGCGGCGCACGTCGGGCGGCGCGTCGGGCGGGAGCTTCTCGCTCGCCGGATAGCCCGCGTCCTCGAGCCGCGCGTGGTGGCGGCGCAGCTGCGCGCGCAGCTCGAGCGCGGCGGCCCAGCGGCGCGTCACCTCGGGGATGAACGCGTTGACCTCTTCGACGGTGTAGCTGCGGCGCATGGGGACACCCTGTTGGACGGTGGGGTCAGTCGAGGTCGTCGGGCTCGGGCTTGCTGCGGTCCTTCGGCGCAGCCGCCGCGGCCTTGAAGTCGAGCTCGTCGACGAGCGTGTTGTACGGATAGGGCAGAGGCCCGGCGTTGGTGCACGAAAACGAGACGGAGCCATTCCAGTCCTTGACGTCGAAGGTGTAGACGGGGTCCTCGGGCTGGCCGGTCCCGTCGCAGTCCTTGAGGAAGCGCCATCCGGCGCCGTCGATCTTCTCCCACAGGCGATCGAACTCGTTCACGCCGAGCGAGCCCGAGTACTCCTCGCGGTTGCCGTCCGAGGTGACGGTCCACTTGATCACGCGCGGGCCGCTGGTGGCGCAGTCGACCTGGACGCCGACCTCGGCCGCGGCGAGGCTGCCCGAGACCAGGTAGCTCGCGTACCGATCGTTGCACGCGAAGTCGGAGTTCTGCTGCAGCGTCTCCTTGTGTGGATTGCCGCACGCCGCGACGCTCCCGAGCGCGATCACGAACGGGACGCGCATCGTCACTCCACCCCGGTGTAGTCGTTGGCCAGTGATGCCCGAGTCTCCTCGGTCGCAGTGACATCGAACCGGTAGGCGGGGTGATCGATCGCGACCGAGATCGGCGTCCCGGGCGTGGTCAGGGCCGCGCGGGCCTCGGCCGACAGCGGGAAGCGCACGTACTGGACCGCGGAGATCTTGTCCTCGGTCGAGCGCCCGGGCTCGAACGCGGCGCGCAGCGCGTGTGGACCGATGTGCAGGACGACGTGCTCGTCGAGGCCGACCAGCTTGCCCAGCTCGACCTTGGGGTCGACGTCGGGCGGCAGCTCGATGAAGAGCGTCGCCGACAGCGAGTCGGCGGTCGGCATCATCTGGTTGTAGACCTCGATCTCCTCGCGGATCTGCTCGTCGCGCGTGATGCTCTCGGCGCGCAGCATCTCCTCGATCTGGAGCGTCAGCGTGTGCCGGTTCTCGAAGACGAGGCTCACGCGATCGCCGATGACCAGGCGCCGCGGCTTCTTGAGCGCGATGATGTGGCGCCGGTAATCGTCGCGCATGCCCGCGTAGACGGCCGGGCCCTTGATGTCGGCCCGCGTGATGGGTCGGACGAGGCTCATGTCCTCGCTTACCATTTTTGATCGGGCCTGCCCCCTCATAAGAAGCAGGGGCTTGACGCGTGACACATCGTGATACATCATGTGTCACGTGGACGACGACAGGAAAGAGCGCGTGCTCCACACGCGCGTGCCCGAGAAGCTCGAGCACGAGCTGAAGGAACGTGCTGCGGAGCTCGGCGTGTCGGTCTCGAACCTGGTGCGCAACGTGCTCACCCATGCGTTCGGCCTCGTCGGCGACGTGGTCGCCGACGGCGCCCGCGTGGCGCGCGCGGCGGCCGGCGGGCCGCGTCCCGCGGTGCCGCCGCCGGCCGCCGCCGGTGGCGACGTGATCGGCTGGCAACAGCTGGTGCTGCAGAAGAACGCCGTGTGTCACGCGTGCAACGACATCCTTCCGCGAGGCAGCGACGCCGCCATCGCGATCACCGAGGGTCCGGGGCCGCGGCCGATCCAGTGCCTGCGCTGCCTCGAGGCCCTGAGGAAGCGAGAAGAAGCATGATGACGAATCCGATCAAGGACGCGACCGCCGACCTCGTGGTCGCGCTGACCGAGCTCGGCAAGCGCGTTGCCAAGCACGTCGACGGGCTCACCCAGGATCTCGTGCGCGACGCCGGCCGCGTCGCGCGCTCCAGCCAGGCGTTCGGTCGCGCCGCCCGCGATCAGTGGGACGACGTCGCCGAGCGCAGCAAGACCGCCTGGGCGCGCACGCGCGGGGCGGCGGGTGGCGCACCCCGCGCCGCGCGCGTGGTCACCGCCGGCCTCGGCGTCGTCGCCCACGCCCGCGTCCTGCGGATGCGCGGGCTCGCCGCCGGGCGCGAGCGCCTCACCGACGACGATCACCGTGCCCTGGCCGCGCGCGTGCGCGAGCTGTGCGTCGACCTGCGCGGTGGCGTGCTCAAGCTCGGGCAGATCGTCTCGTCGCGGCCCGACCTCGTCGGCGCGGCGTGGGCGGGCGAGCTCAGCTCGCTCCAGGATCGGGTGCCGCCGGTCGAGACCGCGGCGATCGTCGCGCGCATCGAGGAGGAGCTGGGGAAGACCGTGCTCGACGCGTTCGCCACGTTCGACGGCGAGCCGGTCGCGGCGGCGTCCCTGGCGCAGGTGCACCGCGCGACGCTGTCCGACGGCACCGTGGTCGCGGTGAAGGTCCAGATCCCGGGCATCGACGAGGTGATCGCGTCGGACATCGCGGCGCTGCGCATCCTCGCCGGCGTCCTCGGCGACGTCCTGCCCATGGATCTGCGCACGATCGCCGACGAGCTCGAGCGTGCGCTCGTCACCGAGCTCGACTACCGCGCCGAGGCGCTCGCCGGCACCGCGTTCGCCGCGGAGGCGGCCGGCACCGGGCTCTACGCGCCGCGCGTGATCGAGGCGTGCTCGACGGCGCGCGTGCTCACCACCGAGTTCGTCGACGGCGCGCGCCTCACCGACGCGCTCGACGCCGCCGCGCCCGCCGAGCGCGCGCGCATCGTCACCGCGCTCTGCGACGGCCTCGCGCGCCAGGTGTTCCGCACCGGGCACATCCACGCCGACCCGCATCCGGGGAACTTCCTGGTGGCGCCGGACGGCCGCATCGCGGTGCTCGACTTCGGCTGCACGCTGCGGCTCCTGCCCGAGGAGAAGCGCGGCTACGCGCGCCTCCTGGCGGCGCTGGCGATGCGCGACGAGACGTCGGCGCTCGCCGAGCTGGCGGCGCTGGGCTTCGGCGGCGAGCCCAGCGCGCTCGCCACCATCGCGCATGCGATCACGCAGGCGATGAAGCCCGGCGAGCTCGCCAGCGAGATCGACTGGGAGCGCCAGGGCCGCGAGCTGGTCGCGACGATGATGCGCGTCGCCAGGGACGCCGGCATCACCATCCCGCCCTCGTTCGTCCTCCTCGGACGCGTGCTCGGCACGATGGCGGGGCTGGTGGCGACCTACAAGCCGCCGATCCAGCTCCACGCCGTCATCGCCCCTCACCTTGCGGTCGCGCTGCGACCGCAAGGGCCGCAACAGTAGACCGCCGCCGCGCTCCGACCTACTTGAGCGAGTCGAGACCCTTCTGGAAGCGGCCGGCGTGGGAACGCTCGGCGCGCGCCAGGGTCTCGAACCACTCGGCGATGTCCTCGAAGCCTTCCTCGCGCGCGGTGCGGGCGAAGCCCGGGTACATCTGGGTGTACTCGTAGGTCTCGCCGGCGATCGACGCCTTGAGGTTGAGCGTGGTGTCGCCCAGCGGCTCGCCGGTCGCCGGATCGCCCACCTTCTTCAGGTAGTCGAGGTGGCCGTGCGCGTGGCCCGTCTCGCCCTCGGCGGTGTCACGGAACAGGCCCGCGACGTCGGGGTGACCCTCGACGTCGGCGACCTTGGCGAAGTAGAGGTAGCGGCGGTTCGCCTGCGACTCGCCGGCGAACGCCTCCTTGAGGTTCGTGTGCGTCTTGCTTCCCTTGAGATCAGCCATGGCGTGTCTCCTCGTGTGGAGAGGAGGCGTACCATAGATCGCGCGATCAGGGCGCGCTGTACGCGACGCAGAGCGCGGCGATCGTGTCCTGGAGCGCGCGGGCCTCGCCGCGCGCCTGCGGCGCCATGTTGTTGACGATGACCACGAACGCGAGCGGGCGTCCGCTGTCGGTGCCGGCGTAACCGGCCAGCGAGCTCACCTGGGCCAGCGTGCCGGTCTTGGCGCGGACGCGGCCGCGCACGCGCTCGTCGGTGAAGCGGCGTCGCAGCGTGCCGTCGACGCCGCCGTTGGCGAGCGCGGCGGCGAGATCGGGGCCGACGCGGAAGTCGCGCCACGCGGCGACCAGGACCTGCGCCACCGCGGCCGCGGGGATCGACGTCGAGTCGTAGAGGCCGGAGCCGTTCTCGACGCGGACGCTGGCGAGGTCCACGCCGGCTTGCTCGGACAGGTAGCGCCTCATCGCGTTGATGCCGTCGGCCCACGACGCCGGCGGCGGCACCGCGGGCGGGGCGGGGAGCGTGCGGCTCTCGGCGCCGAGCGTCTTGAGCACGGTCTCGGCCATGTAGTTGTCCGATGACTTGGCCATCGTGCGGATGACGTCGGCGAGCGGCGCGCTCTCGTGCTCCGCGAGGAGCACGGCGGTCGCGGGCGGGAGGCCGCGGGCGATGCGCCGGCCCTTCACGCGGATGCCGCGCTCGGCGAGCACGGCCTTCATCGCCTCGCCGAACATGCGGACGGGATCGTCGATGCGGCGGCGCTGGAACCAGACGCCCTCGTCGGCGAGGATCTGACCGGAGACGCGCAGCTCGATGTGGTCGCGCCGCAGCACCGTGCCGACGTGGATGCGGGTCCGGCCGCTGGCGACGGTCACCACGGTCGGCGAGACCAGGCGGACGTAGTCGCCCAGCGGCGGCTCGAGCTTCACGTCGGCGAGGCCGTGGCCGAAGCGGTCGGCGACGACGACGACGGTGACCGCGTTGCGCTCCAGCGACGCGGCGCCGATCGGCGCGCGGTAGCCGGCGCGCTCCTTGGGTTGATCGGCGTAGCGCGGCGGCTCGTCGACGAGGTCGAAGTAGCTGCCGTCGAAGACGATGTCGCCGGTGATCTCGGTGACGCCGCGCCACTCGAGCGCCTGGGCGAGCCCACGCAGGTTCGCGATGGTGAGCGTCGGGTCACCACGCCCCTGGATGAAGAGGTCCCCCTCGACGGTGCCGCTGCCGCGGTCGAGCTTCTCGGCGAGGACCGACGTCCGCCAGCGGAAGCCCGGGCCGAGGCCGTGGAGGGCCGCGGCGGTGGTCAGGACCTTGGTGACCGAGGCGAGGTTCACGGGGCGATCGGCGTGGTGGGTCCACAGCACGCTGCCGCTGGCGACGTCGACGACCGTCGCGCTCATCTTGGCGGTGATGAGGAGCGGGCGGGCGCGGATCGCGCTGTCGAGCTGCTGGACGAGCCACTGGTCGCGCCGGGCGCGGTCGGCGGGGGCGGCCGGCAGCTCGACGCCGCCATCGGCGCCGATCTCGCTGTCCTCGTCGCCGCGCTCCTCGGGGGGCGGCACGCCGGCATCGTCGGCCGACGCCACGCCGCCCACGAGCAGCGCGAGCACGACGATCCGACGGGGCCCCACACGCCGATCTTATACGCGGTACGCTGCGGAAGCCCACCGTGTCACGTCTTCTCCGGCTCCTCCCGATCGCGCTCGTCGTCATGGCGTGCGCGCCGCGGCAGCGTCGTACACCCGACGACACGCTCGTCGTGCTGTTCGAGGCACCCGTGAAGACCGTGGACCCGCGCTACGCAGCCTCGTCGTACGACGCCAAGGTCTCGCGGCTGGTCGCGCCGGGGCTGGTCACCGTCGACTCGCTCGACATGGCCCCGCGGCCCGAGCTCGCCGAGTCCTTCGAGCAGGTCGACGAGCTGACCTGGCGCGTGACCATCCGCGCCGACGCCCGCTTCGCCGACGGGAAGCCGGTGACGGCCGAGGACGTGGTGTGGACGTTCGGCACCGTGATCGCGAAGGGCTCGGACAGCCTGTGGCACAAGGGCTTCAGCGAGCGCTTCCGGGCGGTGGTCCCCGAGGGGCCGCGCACGGTCCGGTTCGATCTGCACCAGCCGCTGGCGACGTTTCTCACCGACCTCGACATGGGCATCATCGCCCGGCACGGCGCCGACCGGAACGGGCGTTATCCAGGTGGGCGAGTGCTCGGCGCCGGACCCTATCGGGTCGAGGAGGTCACGGGCCAGCGCGTGGTCCTGCGCGCCAATCCGCACTGGCACGGCGGGAAGCCCGGCGTGCCGTCGATCGTCATCAAGAACGTCCGCGATGCATCCGCGCGCCTCATCATGCTGGCCGGCGGCTCGGCGGATCTGTCGCAGAACGCGTTTCGCTACGATCTCATCGACCACGTCCTCGCGCGCGAGCGGGTGCGCGAGGTCCGGCACCCTTCGAACATCCTCACGTACATGCTCCTCAACAACGAGGACGCGATCCTGAAGGACGTGCGGGTCCGGCGTGCGATCGCGCTGGCCCTCGACCGCGAGGCGCTGGTCCGGCAGAAGCTCGCGGGTCGGGCGGTGCTGGCGACGGGGCTCCTGCCGCCGAGCCACTGGTGCTACGCCGCGATCCCGCAGATCCCGCACGATCCGGAGGCGGCGATGAAGCTGCTCGACGAGGCTGGCTACCCCGACCCCGACGGGCCAGGCGGGCAGCCGCGCTTCTCGCTCGTCTACAAGACGTCCGCCGATCAGTTCCGCGTCGCGATGGCGCGGGTGATGGCGTCGCAGCTCGGGAAGGTGGGCATCGCCGTCGACGTGCGTCCCTTCGAGTTCGCGACGTTCTTCGCCGACATCAAGAAGGGCATCTACCAGATCGCGACGATGCAGACGTCGGACATCACGGAGCCCGATCTCTTCTATACGTACTTCCATAGCTCGCGCATCCCGTCGCCTGCCGATCCCAACGCCAACAACCGGTGGCGGTACCGGAACGCGCTCGTCGACCAGCGCACCGAGGAGGGGCGCCGCGTGTCCGACCGCGCCGGGCGGATCGCGCTCTACGCCGAGGTCCAGCGCCAGCTCGCCGAGGATCTGCCGGTGGTCCCGCTCTGGCACGAGGACAACGTGGCCATCGTGAACGCCGACGTCGTCGACTTCGTGGTCCTGCCCAACGCGCGCCTCTCGGGCCTGGCCCGCGCGCGGAAGCTGGTCCGCGAATGAGCACCGTCTCCCGGCTCCGCATCGACGAGCACATCCTGCCCGACAGCACGGTGGTGCGGACCTTCCTCGCCGTCGAGGGGGAGGGCGCGGCCGCGCGCGTGCGCATCGACGTCGAGGGGGGCACGAGCGGCGTGCTGTCGACCGCCGCCGTGCTTCACGTCGTTCGCCGCTACGCGCGCCCGCTCGACGACGAGGTCGCGCGCCTCGTCGACACGGCGCCGCGCCTCGCGCTCCCCGACGGCACCGCCCTCGCGCTCCTCCACTGGCGCGCCGCGGTCGACGCCGCCGGCCGCGACTGGCTCGTCCTGGTCACGCCCGGCGACGAGCCGCACGCCGCCCTCTCCAGCGGCGTCGCGGCCGCCCTGCGCTACCTCGTCCTGCGCCTGCAGGACGAGCGCTGACCTCACGTTCGCGGATCGGGTGAACGGGTCACTGCGGCGTGGAGGCCGGGGCCTCCTCGGGCGGCAGCTCGCTGCCGTCGTCGGGCTCGACGGTGTCGGAGATCGGCTCCTGGCGACAGAGCGGGGCGGACGTGGGGGACAGGGCCCAGAGCGCCATGCCGGCCTTCTCGGAGATCTTGGCGACCTCACGGCCGGCGGCGGCGTCGTAGAAGCGCAGGGCGCCGCTGCCGTCCTCGTAGATGAGCTTGTCCTCGTCGAGCCACGCGCCGGCGAAGCGCGACGACGCGGTCAGCACGTGCTTGAACGCGCCGGTCCTGGCGTCGGCGACGTACAGGCTGGGCTTGGCCGCCTCGTCGGCCTTGGCGCACGGGTCGGTCGCGGTCGCGAACGCGAGCCGGGTCTTGCCCGGCGAGAGCAGCGCGAGCGACAGCATGGGCGCGCCGCTCGCGTCCTTCTGGATCGGCGTCAGCTTGGCGACGAGGTCGGCGGGCAGCTCGGCGTCGAGCGCGGTCATGCGCACGCCGACCACGCGCGCCTCGTCGAACGTCATCTCGACGTGCGGCCCGTCGATCGCGACGCCCTTCTGCTTGGCCAGCTTGCCGCTCGAGCGATCGACGACGTACGTCGTCTCCGGGCCCGCGCCCCAGCGCCCCGAGGCCGGCGACGTGGTGACGACGATCTGCTCGCCGGGACCGTACCCGGCGCGCACGAGGCGCGCCTTGCCGACGTTGGCGAGCGCGCTGGTGTCGGCGAGATCCTTCAGCGAGAACGTCGTCACCCACGAGCGCGCCAGGAGCGGCGGCGCGTCCTTGTGCTTCTTGGGATCCGGCAGCTCGACCTTGTCGAAGCCGACCAGCAGGATCTCGTCGCCGGACGGCGAGCGCACCCACGCCGCGAGCTCGTGGCCGGTGTGCGTGATGCGGAGGAAGCGCTTGCTCTCGCCGTCGTAGGCGTAGAGCTCGCCGCGCGTCGTCGACGAGTTGGTGCCCACCCCGGGCATCTTGAACGTGGTGCGACGCGCGAGCAGGAGCGGGCCTGCGGCTACCTTCGCCGCGAACTCCGCCTTCATCTTGGTCGACAGCGCGGCCAGCGCCCGGCCCTCCGGCGTCGCCAGGAACGACGCGAGCTGGCTGTCCTTCTCGAGCCCCGGGCCCCAGCGCCGCCAGTCACCGGCGAGCGCGGTCGCGAGGTGCTTCGCCGCCGGGCCGTTCTCGCCGGCCTGCGCCATCGCCTCGCCGAGCACCCAGTGCGCCTCGAGGTGGTGGGCGTCCTTCTTGATCGCCTCCTCGGTCGCCGCGCGCACCGCCGCCCAGTCGCGCGGCTGCGCCTTGTACGCCTTGAGCGCCTTGTCGTACTCCTTCGAGCCCGCGCCGTAGACGTAGTTCATGTGCTTGACCGCGTCGATGCCGAGCGGCGGCGCCTCGATCGCCGGCAACGCCGGCGCCCCGGTGGCGGCGCCCGTGCCGGAGCCGGTGCCGCCTCCGCCGTCCTTCTTGTCGCCGCCACACGCCGCCAGGCCGACGACCGCCGCGAACAGTGCGCTGGTGAGGAGGTTCATGGTTCGTGCATACACCAACGTCGACGCCAATCGGGGCATTCCGGCCGTGGTACCGTGACCTCGGATGGCTCTCGAGCACGTCGCGCACGGTCAGGCGCGCTTCATGACCCCGGGCGTCGCCCCCGATCCGCGCGGCGTCGTGCTCGGCCGCTACCTCGTGATCGTGTTCCCGACGCTCGAAGGTGTCGTGTCGTGGCTGCGCCTCTACTCGCACGAGGCGTCGCTCGACGAGCTGGTCGCCGGCCTCGAGATCGTCCGCGTGCGCACGCCGCTCATGAGCCGCGAGATGATCCTCCGCGTCCCGGCGGTGTCGTCGTACGCCGCCGACCGCGCGGCGCGCCTGGCGCGCCTCGTCGGCGGATCGATCTACACCGGCACGGCGAAACACTTCGTCAAGTACCGCGACGACCGCTCGCCGTACGGCTACGACGCCGTCGAGATCGGCGCGCTCCCCGCCGGCGCCGAGCTCATGGTGCACGGCGACGACTTCACCCAGACGTACGCGCGCGAGGGCGAGCTCTCGCTGTCCCGCCTGCTCTTCCGCCTCTCGCTGCGCCGCGTCCCCGGCGCCACGCGGCTCTCGCCCGACGATCGCGCCGAGCTCGTGCTCGCGATCGCCCGCGGCCTCGGCGACGGCGTCATCCGTTACCTCTGGCGCAACAAGGTCGACGGCGAGGTCGGGCTCGTCGCGCCGCGCAACCGCCCCGCCGGCACCGACGCCACGACCTTCGCGGGCGATCCGAGCTACCTGCTCATGCGCGTCCGCAACCTGCCCGAGCGCATCCTCGACCTCTTCCTCGGCACGCCCGGCATCGACGTCTTCCGCCCGATCTCCGACAACGTCGCCGTCGCGGTCGGCTGGGCCCACCCGGTGGAGCTCGCCTCGGTCGCCTCGCTCCTGCCCGACATCACCTACCACGTGTTCTGGCCGGGCGACCGCGTCGACCTCCTCGCCGGTCCGCTCGAGCTCTCGCGCCTCGCCGACCTCACGCGCATCGATCTCGAGCTCGAGGGCGTGCGCGAGCCGCGTGAGGTCGCCGTCGCCGCCCCCGACCCCGTCGCGGTCTCGCTCCGCCTCGCCCCCGCGTCGGGGCTCGCGCGCCGCGTCTCGGCGACGCTCGTCCCGCTCGCGCACACCGCGCAGTTCAAGCGCCTGGTCTACCTGCTGCCGCCCGCCGCGCTGCGCGGCCTGCGGGTCGCGGTCACCGATCGCGGCCTGGTCGTCGTCGCCACCCAGGATCTCGACGTCATCCCGCTCGGGATGCTGCTCACCGAGCTGGCGCCCGGCATCCTCGTGCCGATCGGCATGGAGGTCGTCCCGCGCGTCTCGCCCGAGGTGCTGGCGCAGGCGCTCGGCCACGGCTCGGGCGTCCTCACCGTGTTCACGCCCGAGGGGGCGCCGTTCCAGCTCCCCGAGTCCAAGCTCGCGCCCCTCGAGCGGCGCAGCATCGCCAAGCTCGACAGCGAGGCCGTCGAGACCCGCGAGGTCGCGCTCTCGCCGCAGGGCGATCCGACCGTCGTGAACGATCCGCTCGGCCGCTTCGCCTTGTGGGGCTTCCCCGAGCCCGACCAGAAGCTCCTGGGCTCCGAGTAACCCTGGCGCCATGGCGAAGATCGACGTCGCGAGCTTCCTCGAGCGCTTCGTCCTGCCGCTCGTCGCCGGCGGCGAGCTCCACATCACGCGCCCGCTGACCACGGCCGACCTGCGGCGCTTCGAGGCCGAGCTCGGCGACGCCACGGTCGCGCTGGTCGCCGTCGACGACGCGCGCACCGACGTCATCTCCGAGCTGGTCGCGCGCGCGCCCGCGCTCGTCCTCGACACCGACGAGCTGGCGCTCTCGGTCGGCCTCCACAACGCGCTCGTGCTCGCGCACCCCGACGCCGACGGCGCCCTCGTCACCGACGCCATGCGCCGCAAGATCGCGGCCGCGGCGTTGCGCATGGTCTCGCAGCCGCTCTCGCGCGCCCGCACCCGCGTGCTCGCGCGCCACGCGCTCCTGCACAACGTGCTCGATCTCGGCCGCGCCGACGTCACGGTGTCGTGGTGGACGGGGCGGGCGCGCTTCCTCGGCCAGAAGCCGCCGGCACGCCTCACCGCCTGGAAGGGCATGCGCCGCGTGCGCGAGGAGGTCACCCGCGCCGGGTTCGACGAGCTCCTGGCGTCGCCCGAGGTGGCGCCGGTCGTCGCGTCGCTGCTCCGGCGCACGCCGCTCACCCAGCTGCTCGCGTCGACGGCGTCCGCCCCGCCGCTGCACTGGGAGGACGCGGTCTTCCTGCTCCGCGACGCCGAGCTGGCGCGCGCCGTCGCCTACGCCGCCGTGCGTCCCGACGAGCCGCGCCTCCAGGTCGCCGCGCCCGCGCGCATGGCGGCCGCGTTCGAGCAGATGCTCGAGCGCTCGCCGCCCGCCGCCGACATCCGCGCCGTCGCGGCCTTCCTGTCCCACGTCGCCGCCTTGCTCGCGATGTCGGAGGCCCACCTGACATCGCCGTCGGCCAAGAGCCCGCTGCTCAGCGCCGTCCTCGCCGGCGGCCCCGGCGCCGGCCGCCCGCGGGGCCTCGCCACCTTCTTCGCGCTGCCCGTCGCCCTCGACAAGGTCGCGCCGATCCTCGCCGCGCCGCCCGGGCTGGCCGACGAGTCGGCCTGGCAGCGCCGGTGGCTCGCCTTCAAGGCCCAGTCCCTCGAGCTGGTCGGCCAGCCGCTCGTCGACAGCCTGGTCGCGCGTCTCGGCCGCCACCTCGGCCTTCCGGCCGCGGCCTGAGGTATCCTGCGCGGCAGTCCAGTCCCTCCATGGTCACCCCGCCGCCATCGCCCAACAAGGCCTTCGCCATCGACCTCGCCCGCGCCAGCGCCAGCGTTCAAGAGGTCGCGCGCATCCTCAACAGCCACTTCCTCGACAAGCAGGAGATCATCCGGCTGATGCTCGTCTCGGCGATCGCCGGCGAGCACATGGTGATCGTCGGCCCGCCGGGCACGGCCAAGAGCGCGATGGTCGGCATGTTCGCCAAGCTGGTCGACGCGCGCTACTTCGAGTACCTGCTCACGCGCTTCACCGAGCCCAACGAGCTCTTCGGACCGGTCGACATCGCGGCGTTCCGCGAGGGGCGCTACACCCGCCGCACCGAGAACATGCTGCCGCAGGCGGAGATCGTCTTCCTCGACGAGATCTTCAAGTCGAGCTCGGCGATCCTCAACTCGCTGCTCCACGTCATCAACGAGCGCAAGTTCGCCAACGGGCCGAACATCGTGCAGGTGCCGCTCATCTCGCTCTACGCGGCGTCCAACGAGGTGCCCAACGACGAGAGCCTGGCGGCGATGTTCGATCGCTTCCTGCTCCGCGTCCTGTCCGACAACCTCGACAGCTACCACTTCGGTGAGCTGATGGCCAAGGGCGTGTCGCTCGAGGTCGCGCGCATGACCGGCCGCGGCGACGAGCTGCGCCCGGTGATCTCGGCGCGCGAGCTGCGCACGCTCCACGCCGCCTTCGACCGCTTCATGGTGTTCCCCGACGACTTCATGGCGAAGTACAAGGGGCTCATCTTCCAGATCCGCAGCGAGGGCATCAGCGTCAGCGATCGCCGCGCGGTGAAGCTGCTCAAGCTGTTCGCGGCGTCGGCGGTGTTCGACGGCCGGCCGCGCGTCCACGACGGCGACTTCTTCGTCCTGCGCCACATCTGGAACAACCTCGATCAGGTCGAGCTGCTCGAGGAGATCGTCAACCCGATCGTCGACGCGTACTACCGCGACCACCCGGCCGACCGCCGCTTCATCGGCCCGCAGGCGTCGCTCGACGATCTGCTCAGCGAGCTCAACCTCATCCGCGAGCTCCTCACCACCGGCAGCGAGCTCTCCGACATCCAGCTCTTCAGCCAGCTGAAGAACCTGTCGGAGATCAAGGCGGCGCTGACCGCGATGCCGTCCGACACCGCGAACCGGATGTTGCGCGAGGTCGACCAGCTGCTCGAGACCGTGTTCGCCTCCTCCAAGTTCGGGCTCTAGCGATCCGGCATGACCCCCGCCACCGACGTCACAGACTCCCGGGCCTCGTCGGCCGCCCCGCCGCTGCGGGTGGCGATCTTCGACGACGTCGTCGCGGCGCGGAACGAGCGCTTCCACATCCCCGGCCTCGAGGTCGAGGTGTTCCCGCACGCCGACGACGCCGCCACCCTGTGCGCGAGCCGCGGCTTCGACGTGGTCTTCATGGACTTCGCGCTCGGCCCCGGGCGCAAGACCGGCCAGGTCGTGACCCGCGAGGTGCGCGCGGCCGGCTTCCGCGGCCGCATCGTCGCGATCTCGTCCGACCCCGCCGCCAACGCCGCGATCAAGGCCGCCGGCGCGGACGACGCGCTCAACAGCAAGGCGCACCTGCGCAGCTACCTCGTGCACCTCGGTGCCAGGCACCTGCAGCGGCGGTAGCAGAGCGCGCGATGCCCATCCCCGCCGATCGTCGCCGCAGCCACCTGGCCCGCGAGGTCGGCACCATGGCGCTGTCGTGCGTGCGCGTCGACAACCCGATGACGGTCGTCCGCGCGGCGGCGTGGTCCAACGCGATCGCGCGCCTCGGGATCCACCTGCCGCTGTTCGTCGTCCACGATCTCGGCGTGCTGCTCACCGTGCCGCGCGGCGCCGGCGGCTGGGCGATCCGCGCGCGCGACGATCAGGTGGCGCAGATCCAGCCGCCGCCCCAGGCCAAGGCGCTGCTCGACGACTACCGGCGCCTGGTCACCAACGTCTCGACCTCCGAGGTCGTCGAGAAGCTCTCCGGCATGCGCCTGCGCGACGAGATGGTCGCCGTCCTGCTCACCCGCATCCTCGCCGACGCCTACAACCGCTGGCGCGAGCGCGGCAAGGGCGCGGGCGCCGAGAACCTGCCGCTCGATCTCGGCCTCTACATGGACGTCGATCCGGCGAGCCACTTCCGCGACTTCGATCCGCGGCCGCTGTGGGGGCTGCTCGCGCACCTGCGCGATCACGCGCTCCACATCTACACGTCGGTGGAGCTCGTCGATCTCGACACCGTCCGGCTCATGGGCATGTTCAAGGAGGACGGCGGGGCCGGGGCCGAGACCCTGGGCGGCGCCATCGATCTCGTCGATCTGTTCACCGCGCTGGGCTCGCCCGAGGCGCACGACGTCGCCAGCTTCTCGCTCGACCTCCTGCCCAGCGTGCTCGAGACCCGGCGCGCCTCCGGCGTCCAGACCTTCGCCGTCGACGGCTACGCGTCGATCGAGCGCAAGGGCAACGTCGACTCGATGGTCCTGTCCGAGCTCGCGTACGACCGCGAGATCTTCGAGCAGAAGGTCGTCGACCAGGAGCTGCTCTACTACGGCCGCGAGCGCGAGCGGGAGGACGAGCGCCGCCTCCAGTACATCCTCGTCGACTCGTCGGCGTCGATGCGCGGGCAGCGCCAGGTGTTCGCGCGCGGCCTCGTGCTCGCCCTCCTGAAGAAGCTGTCGCTGCAGGGCGACGAGGTCTGGCTGCGCTTCTTCGACTCGCGGCTGCACGAGACGATCAAGGTGACGCGCTCGGGCCAGGTGCCGGTGCCCTACCTGCTCTCGTTCCGCAGCGAGCGCGGCCGCAACTACGGCAAGGTGTTTCGCCAGCTCGCGCTCGAGATCCAGCGCCAGCACCGCGAGCTGCGGCGTCGCATCGTCGTCTACCTGGTGACCCACGGCCAGTGCCACGTGCCGCCGGAGCTGATCGGCGGGCTCGCGCAGCACGCGTTCCTCTACGGCATCATCATTTCTCCGTCGACCGACGTCCTGCCCGAGTTCGTGCCGATGCTGCACCGCTCGCAGGTGGTATTGCCCGACACGTTCGGCTCGCGGGCAGGTCGGCAGCGCCGGGCGCTCGACATCGTCACCGACGCGAGCGAGCGCCGACGTTCGAGCTGACTCACCTGCGTGGTGTGTCCGTGATCGCCGACGGTGTCGAGCCTCACCGTCGAGGCGACCCCTTGATCGCATCGGGTTCATGACCGATGAGTGTAGGGGTGGAGGTCGTCGACCTGACGCGGGGGCATCGTGTACCGGGGCTCCTGCCCGGCGGCACGCTCCTCGGACGCTACGAGGTGATCCGCTTGCTCTCCGTCGGAGGCATGGCGGAGATCTACCTGGCGCGGACCGAGGGGGTCGGTCGCTTCGAGAAACGCGTGGTGCTCAAGCGCATGCTCCCGCACTTCGCGATCCAGCCCGACTACGTGCGCATGTTCCTCGCCGAGGCGCGCCTCGCCGCGCGGCTCGAGCACCCGAACATCGTGTCGGTGCACGACATCGGCGAGGAGACCGGGAACTACCACTACGCGATGGAGTACGTGCGCGGCGGCGACCTGCGCGACCTCTTGCGCGCCACCGCGCGCTCCGGCGAGATGGTGCCGCTCGGCGTCGCCATCGGCATCACGCTCGGCGTGTGCGCCGGGCTCGACCACGCCCACAACGCCGTCGATCCCGACGGGCGATCGCTCGAGGTCGTCCACCGCGACGTGTCCCTGTCCAACGTGCTGGTCTCGTTCGAGGGCGCCGTCAAGGTCACCGACTTCGGCGTCGCCAAGATGGACGAGGCCGATCGCCGCACGCGCACGGGCACGCTCAAGGGCAAGGTCGCGTACATGTCCCCGGAGCAGTGCCGCGGCCTCGCGCTCGATCGCCGCAGCGACGTGTTCGCCATCGGGATCCTGCTCTACGAGCTGGTGACCTGTCGTCGCCTGTTCGGCGGCGGCGGTGAGCTGGTCACGCTGCAGCGCATCGTGCGCGACGACGCTCCGCCACCGTCGCGCGATCGCCCCGCGTGCCCGGCGGCGCTCGACGAGATCGTGGCGCGCGCGCTGGCTCGCGATCGCAACCGCCGCTACCCGTCGGCGCGTGAGCTCGGCCGCGATCTCGAGGCCCTCGCCCGCACCGAGCGACTGGCCATCTCGCCGACGGAGATCGCCTCCTTCGTCACGCAGATGATCGGGCTGCCATCGGTGCCGACGGGGGCGCGCCTCGGCACCGAGACCAACTCCTTCGATGGCGAATCGAAGGACGAGGCGGACGGCATCATCTCCGTCGAGGTCGTGCCGTACGAGTCGGCGCCGGTCGCGGCCGCACCCGAGGTGAAGCCGCCGCCGCGCCGGCCCACGGTGCACGCCGGCGTCAACGGCCTCGATCGCATCCTCCGCTACGCGTCGCTCCTCTTGATCGGCGTCGCGCTCGCGACCGTCTTCTTCACGACGCGGGGCCACGACGCGCCGCCGCCGCCGCCGCCGCCCGCCGGCGGGTCGTTCGAGCCGCCCCCGGCGGAGCTGCGACCGCGCGCCGCCGCGGCTCCCGTCGCCGCCGCCGCACCCGAGGCGCGGTTTCCCGAGGCGGCGCCGGCGCCTGCGCTCGCGCCCGACGCCAGCGTCGATCGCGCCGCCCCCGAGTCGCGGTCGCGTCCCCCCCGCGAACGCTTGCCGCGCATCACGGTCGAGGGCGGCGAGGACGCGTCCGTCGGGCACGATGACGACCTCGTCGATCCGTTCGTGCCCACACCGACGCCCAGGGCGTCCCCGCCGCCCTCGCCGGTGAGTCGCCCGCCGCCCGCCGCGACTCGCCCGCCCCCGTTGCCCCCGACGCTCGCGCCGCCTCCCGATCCTTCGCCGACGCCAGCGCCCAGGGCCGTCACCGGTCCCCGCGACGCCGTCGCGGCCCTCGCCCGCATTCACGTGCAGGGCCCGCTCCATACCTCGGTCCTGCGTCGCGCGATGGAGCGCGTGCTGCCGGCCATCCGTGCGTGCTACCGCACGGCCGCGACGCGCGCGCGCGCGGTGCCCCGGATCGAGCTCCGGGTGAGCTTCGAGATCGACGACGCGCGCGTCGCGCGGAACGTCCGCGTGGGCACCGCGCCGTTGCCGGGCCTGTCCGCCTGCGTCGCCGACGCGGTGGGCGGTGCCCGTACCCGGGTCGCGCCGGACGTGGGGCACGCGGAGGTCGATGTGGTGCTCACGTTCACCCCGACGTCTCCGTGACCCGGCAACGCCGCACCTCGTTGGCGAACCCAGTCTTGCTATCATGGACCGATGGGCCCCGTCCGCCTTGCGGTCCTCGCGCTGGTCGCGGCGGGCTGCGGGTCCCTGCGACCCGAGCAGGCGGAGGACGGCGGCGTGCCCGCGGACGCGCGCGTCGACGCCGCGCCGGCGGCGCGGATGTGCGATCCCGACCGCCCGATGCCGTCCGAGCCGACGACCGCCGGTTCGATGCAGGGCAAGTGGAAGGTGACGTGGACCTGCGTGCGCGGGTGCGGGCTCCGCCGTCCCGGGCTGACCTACTCGCCGGAGCTCGAGGTCGTCGGCGCGACCCAGATCTGGAGCAACCTGCGCTGCGCCGAGTGCGCCGCGACCCACTTCGGCGAGGTGACGGTGCCAGGGTGCATCGACGTCCACGGCAGCACGGACTTCGACTCGCAGTGTCGGTTCAGCTACCGCATCTGCGAGATGGACGGCGAGCTGCGCGGACAGGTGACGTGGAAGGAGCCGGGCGTGTCGGCGATGACCTGGCAGCTCACGGGACGGCGATAGCCCACGCGGTATAGTCGGCGCGCGTGGCGCGGCGCTTCTACCAGTCGATCGAGTCCGCGGCGGTGGCCGCCGAGCAGGCGCTGG